>Ga0209536_100000285_pt1 | contig 80444 bp, 76 predicted proteins | sample DeeMarSeWOR28_12_FD_187461 | JGI IMG/M metagenome (GOLD analysis project Ga0209536, IMG submission 187461) | Marine sediment microbial communities from White Oak River estuary, North Carolina - WOR-2-8_12 (SPAdes) (version 2) | ecosystem: Environmental > Aquatic > Marine > Intertidal zone >...
TCGGACTGGAAATTGATTGAATTACCCCTGGTCTATTACACCCTGGGCAAAGTAGATGAATCCGATGCGGTGCTGGCGGAGTTGATCGAGAAATACGAGCGGGAGGCAGCGGTCAATATCGCTGCCATCTACGCCTATCGCTCGCAGCGGGACGAGGCCTTTAACTGGCTGAACAGGGCAGTGATGGAGAAAGACGCGGGCCTTAGCGAGATCCTTTGCGATCCGCTCTTCTCGAGTTTGCACGATGATGCACGATGGCAGTCATTCCTGGAGCATATTGGTCGATCGCCAAGCCAGCTCGAGACGATCGAGTTCAACGTGACGCTGCCTGGATCGCGTAATCCGTAGCCCCGCAACTCGGCAGCGTTATGGGGTCTGCTTCTGGCCGGAAGCGGACAATTAACTGAGTCTTTCTGAGGGCCACATCTGGACACCGCCAGAGCCTAAAATGTCATTGTCTCTTCAGCAATCCGACGGGAGGAAACATGCTTTCAGAAGCTGCGCTGTTTAGCTTTATCGCGACCCTTTTTTCGATGATGAATCCTATCGGAAACATTGGGGTTTTCGCCGGTATGACGGCTGATCGCCCCGCTGCTGATTCCCGGAAGATTGCGTGGAACTGCGCGATAGCCGTGGCGATCACTTTGTTAATCGTAGTTTGGGCCGGACCGCGATTACTGACCCTTTTCGGTGTCACGGTCGACACTCTACGCGCGGCAGGAGGGCTGATAGTGCTGGTGATCGGCTTGCATATGCTGTTCAACAAATCTCAGCACAAACACTCAGCCGAGGAACTTGAGGACGCTCAGGCCCAGGAATCTATTGCCGTTGTACCACTGGCAATTCCAATGGTGGCTGGACCCGGCACCATGGCCGCAGTACTGGTGGCCGCCCAACAGGAGTCCGCGATCCTGAGCAAGGTGGAGATCTCACTCGTAATCGTAGGTTTTTCCGTGTTGGTCGGGGTGCTTTTCAGTTTCGCCTCGCCGATCGCCAACCGAATCGGCGAGTCCGGGATGGGTGTTGTCACGCGAGTAATGGGAATGATCCTGGCCGCAATCGCAATGGGGATGTTGACAGAAGGCCTGAAGGCGCTGTTGCCCGGACTGGCCGGGCAGGCAGGATAATTGCCGTCACCGCGAACGAGCCCATCCTATCTGATCTAAGCGAATCACATGGCGAAGCATGGGCGTCCGCTCCTGGCCGGAAGCGGACGTCCGGAAAGATAACTCAGAATAGTTGCCGATCTCGGGTCGCGAGTACCCGCAGCTCTTGACGCAATTGCCACTGTTTCTGGGCGCCTCTGTATCTGGAGATGATCGCTGCGGCGGTCGCGATGGCACTGAGGAGAAGAAACCCGGACATGCGACTGCTCCGTATGATCAAGCGGTCCCCTCCTGACACTATGCTAACGCCCTGTCCGCTTTGAACGTTGAGACACGCTTCACATTGTCAGCTGCTCGCCTAAATCGACCCTTAGCGGCATATTACGGAGGACAGATCGGATGGTTGGCCGGTGCCGACAGTCGGCAGCTGTGACAGACAGTCTTCTTCTGGCTGAACTTGGATCCACAGCATTCGGCCAGGCAGGCCCGATCTGGGTTGCTGACGAGAGTTTCCTCCGCGCGGGGGATGCGACGTTGGCGTCTTATCCCGTCAGCGTTCCAGCGCGCGGGGGGAGAAGCCCATGCCGTCCGGCTCCTTGCCGGCACGCAGCGAGCGGAGGATCCGCCCCGTAGCGAGATCAATTTCGGTGATGACGTCGGCGTTGGCATGGGCGACAAAGGCATGATCGCCCGAGTCGTCAACGATGACGCCGATCGGTACCGAGCTGTCTCCAAAGCGGTCGCCGAACAGGCGCTCCTCGACGTCCATGTTCTTGAGATCAAAAGTGACGGTCCGGACCTCTTCCAGGGTGTCGGCATCGTATATCACGAGATCGCCTGCCTGGGCCCGCGTCACGAGTACCTGACCCCTTGGCGTGGCCGTGGCGCGGATTGGGAAGCCCTTCGACGGAATCTCTTTGATCTTCTCAAAACTCTGGGCGTCGAGAACGGTCAGTGTGTCGGCGGCCCGGTTTGTCACCCAGATGTACTGGCTTGGGCCCGAGACCGCGATACCCTCGGCGCCGTCGCCTGTCGGGATGTTTCTCTCGCGTTCGCCTTTCTTCAGGTCGAGTACCGTCAACGAGCCCGAGCCGATGTTGGTGACGTATGCCCTCTGCCCATCGGGATCGAGGGCGACCATGTGAGAGATCTCCTGATCCGTGCTGATCGTCTGGACAATCTCGCCTTTCGCGACGTCGATCACCGCCAGGGCTTTGCTGTCCTGGACGGTGACAGCGGCGTGCATGTCGTCGAGCCACTCGACACCGTGGGGCCTCTTGTGCTCGCCGAGATCGATTGTCTTGACCACCTCGGCAGCCTGGATATCGATGAGCGTGAGGCTATGACCCGCGCCGGCGCGACTGCCGTAATTGCTCACGAGAGCAAAGCGCCCATCGGGAGAGATGCCAACCTCATGTGGCCCTTCGTCCGTGGGCAGTGTGGCGATGACCCGACCGCTCGAAAGGTCGATCAGCGACACAGTGGCCTCCGCCTTGTTAGCGACGATCAGCGTGGCGGCCTCTGCAACGGCTAAAGAGCCTGCGGTGAACAGGATGGCGAAGACCGCCGTGAAACGTCCGGAACGATTGCGGCAGCTCATCTGGACTCCTTTGGGTCAGGCAGTTGGGATTGCAATCCATGATACCGGCGGTGTCGGCGGGGCGGATCGGCGTTGGATCCGTCACGTGTTCGACCGGTCACACGGTTCTTTCAGTCCCATTTTATCGACAACGTTCGGTATGTCGCGACAAGCGGCGACACGAGGCAGACTTCGGGCAGATCCCGTTTGTAATGCAACAATTACCGGTAACAGATCGGCAAGTGAAAAATCACGCCGTATACTCCGTATTGAGGAACGCGCGGCACCGACCCCACGTTGTGCCCGGTTGCGCCACAAAACAGCGGTAAAGCATGCCATCGTCGTCCCCTTGTTGAACCGGTAAAGCCAATGAGTTTCTACGAAGATCGCGTTCTCCCCCATCTGGTGAATTTCGCGTGTTCGACGAGGCCCAATGAGATACAACGGGAAAAAATCGTTCCCCTCGCCGAGGGAGATGTCCTCGAAATAGGATTTGGGAGCGGATTGAATTTGCCGTTCTATGACACGGGGAAGGTCAGAAAGATTTGGGGTCTCGAGCCATCGGAGGGGATGCGTCGCAAAGCGCGGCCCATGCTCGATGCGTCGGATCTGGACGTCGAGTTCATCGATCTGCCCGGGGAGAGCATTCCTCTGGAGGCTAACAGCGTGGATACGGTGCTCGTCACCTACTCTCTGTGCACGATACCCGATGTCGTCGCTGCCCTGGCAGGAATGCGACGAGTACTCAAGCCGGGTGGGAGTCTGCTTTTTTGCGAGCACGGGATTGCGCCTGACGAAAGCGTCCGTCGGTGGCAGCGCCGCTTGAGCCCCGCCTGGAGGAAGGTCGCGGGCGGGTGTCACCTGGATCGCGACATCCCGGAATTGATCAGAAAGGCAGGCTTCGTATTGGTCGCCGACGAAAGAATGTACATTCCGGGTGTCAAGGCGCTCTGTTACAACTATTGGGGCAGGGCCAAGGCCCATCAGTAGCCTCTGTTACGGGAATATCTATGGACATCGAACGTTTTGTGGAAGATTGCATCGAGGCGAATACAGAGGCGGAGGCGCAGTCCGCCGTGCTGGAGGTGCTGAGGCGAGCCGTTCATCGACCCTCCGAATGGCTCGACGCGCTGGGCGAACCGGCGAAGGCCGACATCCATGTGCTGCATCGGTCGAATTCCCTGACGATATTCGCCGCGACCTGGACGCCGCAGATGAATCTCATGCCGCACAATCATCTGATGTGGGCCAATATCGGAATTTACACGGGGCGCGAGGACAACATCATGTGGCGACGAACACCCGAAGGCATCGAAGCCTTCGGGGCCAAGGCCCTGTTCGAAGGTGATACGGCTTCCCTGCCTGTCGATGCCATACATTCGGTGACCAACCCTTTGCCCCGGTTCACCGGAGGCATCCACATATACGGGGGCGACTTCTTTGACACGGCGCGGAGCCTCTGGAATCCGGAGACCCTAGAAGAAGAACCCTCCGATGGCGCGGTGATTCGCCGGATTTTCGAACATGAAAACAGGCGAGTAGAGCATCGGTCCCAGACCTGAGTATGGCGGGTGAGGAGCGGAATCCCAACGCTCGTCGAAACGTTTCTGTCAATTACTCGATGAGGCGCGTTCGAATGAATCCGAAGACGTGGGCGTCAGTCTTGCTGTCCGTATTCGTGATCCTCTGCCTGCCGGGCGGATCGATCGCCGATGGCTTCGACGACAGCCAGATCAAGCACATCGTTTATCCTGACTGGTTCGACGAGAATCCGTTTTCCGATCTTTCCGAGGAACTGGACACGGCCCGATCCGGTGGCAAGCAAGGTCTGATGGTCCTGTTCACGACCGAGGGGTGCTCTTATTGTCATTTGTTCGTTCGTAAAAGCCTCGGCGATCCCGCCCTCGCATCGCGGGTCCAGCAGCATTTCGAGTCGGCGGGTCTTGAGATCTTCGACGACACGGAGATGACGGATCCGCGCGGGGTATCGATACCCATCAAGGAATTCGCAGTGAGAGAAGGCGCCGAATTCGCCCCGACCTTGCTTTTTTATGATCTCGATGGCGAGCGAATCCTGAAGGTGGTGGGTTACCAGTCTCCGGATCGGTTCAGGGCGATTCTGGACTATCTGAGTGGCCAACACTATCGCACGCAGTCACTGCGTGAATATTTCGCGCGCCGCGCGGAAGCAGAAGAAGAACGGACGGAACGTATCGTCGTTGGTCTGAGGGAGGACCCACTTTTCGGCAAGCCACCCTACGTGCTGGATCGCAGCGCGACGCCGGCCAAGCGACCCCTGTTGGTGATTTTCGAGAAGGCAGATTCGCCAGAGTGCGAGAATTTTCACACCGAGGTGCTGGCAAGGGACGAGGTCAGAGATGTGCTAACCCAGTTCGAGGTGATGCGGTTCGACGCTGCCGATGACAAGACCTCCCTTGTGGGGCCAGATGGCGGCATGGCGACGCCGGCGTCATGGTTTGTGCAGACCGAGTTCACTCGAGTACCGGCCCTGATGTTCTTCAATGAAGAAGGCGTCGCGGTGCTGCAAACAGATGCACTGGTATTGCAACAGCGCATGATGAACTCTCTTAACTACGTGCTGGAACGCGCCTACGAAAGGGGGTGGTCATACCAGCGATTCGCAAGATCGCAGGCCATTGCGAGGCAACAAACGGAGCAAAAGGGGCGCTAGTCACCGATCTTTCCGGAGTCGATTACGGCCTATCCGGAGGCTCGTCAAATACGCATTGCAAGCTGTCCGCCGTGGGCTAAGTTCCTGGTAGGAGGTGAGGCAATGGGTGTGGCCAAATCCGAGTGGGTGAAGAAGCATCCGGTATTCTCCAGCACCGTGCTGTACGCCTGTATCGGGTGGATCATCCTGCAGATGGTCCAAATTGCCGAATCGCAAGGAGGACTGCCGGCGTCATCGGGGAACGCGGCATACGTTTTCTACTTCATCGGCTTTGGCTTTGTGCCCGTGATGGCGTGGGCCTTCTGGAAGTACCGGCACGGTCCGAACCAGAAGTCTTGAGCCGAAACATGTGGGATCCTGCGGGGCGGTCTAGCCCGTAAATCGATCCCCGATGTCGGCGTATAGGAAACGCAAGATACGCCGCCGACCTTTCAGGAGGTTGGCTTCCTTGGGTTCCGTTGCGACAGGACCACGGCAATCCCGCCCAGCGTCGCAGCGGAGGCGAGCAGCAGCCGGAACGTGACCGGCTCCGAAAGCAGGACGACGCCGCCGAAGGCGGCAATCACCGGGACGGACAGCTGCACGGTGGCCGCACGCGTGGCCGTCAGGCCGGCCAGGGCTGCGTACCACATTGCATAACCCAGGCCTGAGGCAATGGCACCGGATGCGACGGCCAAAAACACCCCTTGCCACGAAGCGTGCAAGTCGCCTATAAAAAACAGGCTCGTGGCGATTGCCAACGGCACGCAGAAAAGAAAGTTGTTGGCCGTGTCTCCCAGCGGATCGCCGGCGGCCCTTCCCAATAACGAATAAAAACCCCACGCGATCCCTGCGACGGCCATCATGACGGCGCCCAATGGATCGGGCGCCGTGACTCCCGGCGAAACCAGGTAGACAAGTCCCAGAGTGGCTGTGATCAGCCCCGTCCACGACGAGAGTGAAAACCTCTCGCCTTTAACCAGGGCGACGACGAACATGGTGAGCAGTACCGCGCCAAAAAGGATCAGCGCGCCGGTGCCGACGCTCAACGACAGGTAAGCAAATGAGAAGAAAATCATATACGTGAACAGCATGGTGACAGAACGCCAATCTGCCGCGGGCCGCCCGCGGCTTCGCCAGCGCGGCAAGACGATCAGACTGAGGATTGCCGCGCCGGAGATGGTCCTCAGCGTCGTGAAACTCGCTGCGTCGATATGCGCTGCTCCCAGCGCCAAGCGGCACAGCAGCGGATTGGCAGCAAATGCGAGCATCGTCACGACGGTGAGCATCAGGGTTTCCCTGCTGACGGTCGGATGATTCATGGTCGAGATTCCGTTCACCCGGGGCCCGGCACTTCAAGCGAGGCGTTCAAGATACGCCTTTGGCCGTGGATCGTGGTCGGGTGCCGGGATTGGCTCACCTAGAAAAGCAGTAATAAAGGCCTCTTAAGTGATTGATAATAAATATTAAGTAAGAGTTTCTCTTCCGACGGCGTAAATTCCCGCGAGATCCCTTGGCCCCAGCGATTTTCGTCTCCGATATCCGGGACACGGGGGAACTTTCCGCCGACGACAACGCAACGAGCATCCGTCCTCCACACGGCGCGAGATCGTGGCGCGATGCCGGGATTCGATAATTTCAAAGTGCTCCGCCACGGTTCTCGGTATCGGGCCACCTCATGGCCAGAAAGTCATTTTGACCGGCGCCGAAACTCCGACCGAAGTTGGGTCCCGCTCGCGAAAGAAACTCTTGCCGACTTGCCGGGCCAGGCGCAGACTCGTTCGCCGAACCGGGCAGTGACATGACGGGTTCATCCGAAGGTGGCCGGGCCGGCGACTGGGCTCACCGCACCGCGGTGAAACGCGCGTTAGCCGGCAATGTCGGGGCGGGCCCTCATGCCATCATCCTGCCGGCGAACCGTCATCGTCTTTTTGGAGACGCGGCATACTTCGTAAGACAGGGGGGAGATATGGTCAGCCGATTGGCGACCGTCCTGCTCGTTTGTTTCCTGAGCGGCTGCGTGTACGTGCCCTTGCCGGACACGGCACCGCCCTTGACGGAGGTCAGGCTGCCGAGTTCGGGGGATTCCGTCGCCGAGGTTCGTCGCGTGTTCGGCGACCCTCAGGTGCTCGACAGTGGCCATTACCTTCTGTACGACTGGACCACGGACCGTCGTTTCGTGGTCGTGCCCCTGTTTCCAACAGGTCTGCCGGGCGCGGCGGTCGTTGCCGGACACCGGTTCCGGATGCGGGTCGTGCTGGACGACTCCCAGACGGTATCCAGCGTCGATTGCTCGGCAGAGAAGATGGACAGCCGTCAACTTGTCGAGTTCGGATGCCTCGACCCCGCGGAATTGGCGCGGCGCGTCGGACAGGGAGACTGGCGTGAATTGACAGACATCAATGAACTGGCCGAGGTTCGGTTCTGGCATCCGGAAATGAACGGAAGCAATACCCACATGGTGTTGTCACCGGACGGCAGAATCCTGGCTGCCTCGGACGTCGAGAATCGCACCTGGCTGATCGATATCGACAGTTTCAAGGTGGTCGGACGCCATGACAACGCACGGCCGAATTTCTGGTCCCTCAAGGGCGTCCCGGAGCCTCGGGTGGCCTTTGCCGCGGACGGACGGCGACTGGTGATCACTCAAGGGGAACTCACGACGTTCATGACGCGAGCGGGTGACCGGTTCGTGCCCGGTGCACACCTAAACGGTCGGGATATCGAGGTTGCCCGCTTTGTCTGCTGCCCGGACGGCCTGGTGGGTCTCGGGTCTGGCCGAGCCTCCTGGATAACGGCGGACGGCGAAGTGCATATCTACACCGACAAGGAAGGCAGGTTCGATTTCGGCGTCTCCGGCGTCGGGGTCACCCGACCGGCACCGCCGGGCACGCTCCGCCTGGCTGCACTGGACAGCGCTGTACTCGCGCCATCACCCCGCGCGGTCTTCGCGGAGAACAGTCGTCAGAACGCCGTGCTCGACACTCGCAATGATTTCGCTCGCCACAGGGCCACGGCCAACTTTGAGTTCTCGCCGGATGGTCTTTGGTTGGCGCGCAACAGCTGCCGCCACCTGGAACTTTGGGACAGTGGGCAGTTGTCTCAACTGCTCTCCGAAGAAGGCCCCGAAACGCTTTCCCCGTTTCGGGCAATGATGGTTCCGTTGTTGCCGCAGGCTAGCTATGACGACGGCTGCCACGGACCGATCGTCTTCCATCCAGACGGCAAGTTGGTGGCCGCGGCCAGTGACAAGGCGATCCACATCTGGCGTATTGCTGACGGCCGACAGGAGACTCTGATCGATGTCGAAGAAGGGCGGTATGGCCTCCACGTAGTGGCCATCGCATTCGATACCGATCGAGGTCTCGCCGCCGTCGTTTCCGACTATCGGGGAACGATCCACGTGGCCCGCTGGAAATTGACCGATTGATTCTGAGGTGGATCGACGGGAGTCACAGAGCCACAGGCCCGTATCTTGGGGCCAGGGGATTGCAATCTCTGCAAACCGGTAGCCAGGCGGCGACCGGCGCAATCAAGGCGGGTGGACCGGACACGGCGGATTTCCTGCTGCGCATTACGAGATTTTGGGCTATACCCATTGCAGCGGAACCCCAAACGGAGGCGACCATGGCAAGCAAGAAGACAACGACCCGGAAGACGACGACAAAGAAAAAGGCCTCGAAAAAGAAACCAACCCTGAAGCAGAAGCTCGTGGCGATGGAAAAGGCCCTGGAAAAGGGTGCCAAGGACCTGGGGCGTCGAGTGAAGAAAGAGATGCCAGTGGTCAAGTCCAAGGTCACCAAGGCGGGCAGGAGGGTGGCCGCTACGGCGGTCGCGGTCGAAGAGGAACTCAAAGACGACGTGGCCGGCGTGAAGCGCAGACTGGCGGCGGGAAAGAAATCGGTCGCCAAAAAGAAACCTGCGAAGAAGACCACGGTCAAGAAGAAATCAGGTACAAAAAAGAAGGCGACAGCCAAGAAGAAGCCTGCGGCCCGCCGGAAACCTGCCGCCAAGAAGACGGTCGGCAGGCGGCCAGCCAGCAAGAAGAAGGCGACGCCAAAGAAGAGAGCGGCGAGCAGGAAGAAGTAACGACAGAAAGCCTGGCTCCGGTGTCTTGTGAAGGGGCCCGGGCTGGTAAGGCAATTGGGGTCAGAGGCCGATTTCTACTAATTTAGTGGGAACGGGTCTCTGACCCCTGTTCCTGTTGCTCGTAATCTTGCGAGTCCATCGCTGGTGAATCGAAAAGGAAAGGATATGAATCCCGGCTTCTTCAACGACTTGGCGGATTTCAACGACGCGGAGATCAGGGAACTGATCGACCTCGCGCGCAGGCTTGATGAAAATCCGGAGCCGCGAGCGCTGGAGGGCAAAGTGCTGTCCCTGCTTTTTCTGAGCCCATCCCTGCGAACACTGGTGTCGTTCCAGTCAGCCATGTTGCGAATGGGTGGGGGCGCCTTTGTCGTTGCGCCGAACATGTCCATTCACGGGTTGGAATCGCGCTCCGGCATCGTTATGGACGGCGCGGCTGCCGAGCATATCCACGAAGCGGTTCCCGTGATTGCCTCCTACGGTGACGCCATCGGCATCCGCGCCTCGGCCAGGGGGCGGAACCTTGACGACGACCTGGCGGATCGTGAGTTCCGCGAATTGACGGCACTGGTCGACAAGCCCTACATCAACATGGAATCGGCCATCAATCACCCCTGTCAGAGCCTTGCCGACTGGAAGACCATGGACGATCTCGGGGTCCCGACCAGCGGCGGCAAGTTCGTATTGGCATGGACCTGGCACCCTGAGCCCATGCCCTTTGCCGTGCCTGCCGCAACCGCGCACATGGCTGCGATGCGGGGGATGGACGTTACCGTATTGAGGCCCGAGGGATTCGGGCTGCCGGAGCGGATCATGGAGAAGGCGCGCAGAGCGGCCGAGCTCAGCGGTGGCACCGTCACGGAGACGTCTGATCGTGTCGATGCCATGCAGGGGTGCCAGATCCTCTACGTCAATTCCTGGGCGTCCCCCGCCCATTACGGCAATCGATTTCTGGAGGACAAAATCAAGCTGGAGCTGCGTGACTGGTGTGTGGACGAGCCCTGGTTCCAAAACGCAGCCGGCGACTGTCGGTTCATGCACTGTCTGCCGGTGAGAAGAGGCGTCACCGTTACAGATCAGATACTCGATGGACACCGAAGCGTCGTCATCGCCGAGGCGCACAATCGAATGCTTGTCCAGATGGCGGTTTTGCACCAGATGCTTGCGAGCACGTAGAGCGGGCGTTGCACTGCGCCGCGCTGCAACAAAGCGGGGATCCATGAACCGTCGTTGAAACCCGCACGTCTCCTCCACTAGGATGGGAAATGGCCATTCCAGTCGAAAGACGCCAAACCGACGGGAGGAAGTCATGGGTCTATTCAGTAATATTTTTTCCAGCAAGCCGGATCTGCCGGTCATTGATCCAAACAGCACGGCCGCGTCCCGCGTCGCCGAGGTTGAAATGCAACTGGATGAACTGGCCGGTCAGGTGAAGGACCGCCTTGAAGTGGTCCCCTCGGAGCATGCCGCCTACGTCTTCATTGGCAAGCCGCCGAAGAAATTCGGCCTGGCCTGGATACATGACGGCAAGATCAGTGGCCTGAATACCCTGGTAGAAGAGCATGGACTGAAGCCGCTTGAGGTGGAGAAAGTCGTGGATCAGTTACGGGAGGCCTACGAGCGTAATTCGGACGTGAACCGATACTGCGCCACCGTGCATGACCGGGACGTGGTGGTCACGCCGTCGGCCAGACTCGAAAAGGAAGTTCACGACATCATCGACAAGGTGGTGCATCACTGACATCGGTGGTAAGCCCTGCCAGGCCGCAGATCGATTCCACCGATCATCGGCGTGGGTATGGCCGCCCGGACGGATTTCGAGACCGCGTGTCCGCGTGGGGAGTCCATGTGCGCCGGCGGAAACCGGTTATCTGCGCCGTCTACCCGAGTCGGGCCAGCCTCCGGAACGGAGACCCGTCGCCACGTCGCGGCCGCTTGTCATGCGCAAAGATCTTCGCCGGTCCCTGGAGCGAGACCTTTGCCGAAAAACAGGTGTCGTCAGCCGATTTCCCCGGACACCTAAGACATAGGTCGAATTGACGCTTTTCTGCACTGGAAAAATCCGTCGCCTGTGCTATCCGCATACTGATCGCCGACAACAGTGGGATTCCCGGGTCACCGGGTGAAGGGGGAACAGTAATGAACACGAGACTGGGCGCTTGTCTGGCGTCTGCCATTCTGTGCCAGTGCTCTACAGCCTGGGCAGCCACGTTGATCGAAGAACGGGATTCGGAGTCCACGGTCCTGATGTATATCGAGAAGGGAAAAATGCGGACCGAAACGCCGGGTGAGAATGGCTATGCCTTGCTCGATCTGCGTGGCCGCAAGATGTTCATGATCGATCCGGCAGAGAAAAACGCCGTCGACATGAGTTCCATGATGTTCCCGCGAGAGACCGGTCAGGCGTCGGCCGGGGGGAGAACCGCCAACCCGGCGCTGGAGAAAATCGGTTCCGGACCGGAGATCGCCGGTTACACGACCGAGCATTACGCCCTCAAGACCAACGGCAGGATGTGCCAGGAACTATTTACATCCAAAAAAGCTTTCAAGGACTCAGGCTGGGCGGAACTCTGGAACGATGTGGGCGAGTCGATGAAGGACATGGCGGCGGCCGAGGAGGACGCCGACGACTGTGACGTTGCCGAGGCCGAATTGATCGATCCAGCCGAGATCGGCTGGCCGCTGAAGACGATACGGGCCGACGGTGAGACCACAGAGGTCGTGCGAATCGAGCGGGACGTGGTCGTACCTCCAGGCGGCTTCGAGATCCCTGCGGGTTATACCGTCATTTCCATGCAGGAGATGTTTTCCGGCGCCCTGATCGGTGGCCCTCCCGGCCCAGGTACCGTGCAGGCAGATGAACAAACGTTCGGAATCGAAGAGCGTGACGACCCGGAAGAAGAAGCTGCCGCCACCCAAGAAGGGGCCGAAGATGAGAGTCTGACGGACCAGGTGAAAGGACTGTTCCAAGGCCTCCAGAAGGGATTCGGCAACTGACCGGAACCGCAAGCCGATGGTCTCGGCTGGCAGGCGCATAACATCAGGGAGACACAGAAAATGAAAATTGGCCATATCGCAGCGACGTTTCTGCTCTTGTCCCTGGCGTCCGTCCAGGCCGGGGAGACGATGCCGGACGATTCGAGAGCCGCGTTCGACAGAGTTGGAGTGCCCATTTATCCGGGTGCGGTGTACTGCATTGGCGATTCAACCAACGGTATCCGTCTCGCCACCAGCGACAGCCAGGACGCGGTCCGGGCGTGGTACATCGACAAGCTCTCCGAATGGAATCTTTTCGATGATTTTGGATTGTGGATCCTCGCGGACAGCCCACCCGGATCATCGATGAGCGACCTGATGTCCGGAAACAATATCGTCGTCGATGTGAACGCCGATCTTCCCCAGTGGCATGGGCTCGCCAGCGACATGACCACGCAGATCGTGGTGGCATTGCCGCGCGTGCCGTCAGATTCACCGGGAGGTCCGCTGCTGACCATCCCGCCGGGCGAGATGCCCGACACGGGTGAATCGATTCAGGACAGGGTGCCAATGGAAGTCACGGGCGCGCTCGGCAGCGGCGAAGACATGGAATTCGGCCTGGGTCGCTACTTCTACATCCAGGACGAAAATTACGTGGAGTACCCCGTGGTCTACACGGACGGCATGTCGCGCGACACGGAGAACAAACTCGGTTCGATCGAGACGGCTTACGAGAAAGTCCGGATCAAGGGTCGGGTGCTGATGCTGCAGGACGGTCGCGTTCTGGGATTCGATCGAGACGTCCCGATCGAGATCTTCGAGGAGCCCTAGGGATCAAATCGGCGTCTAAACGAGCGGGGCCGCCACATGAACGAAGTGCGTTTGCGCGATCTGTTATTGCTGCTGATTACGAGCGTTGGCTGTCTGGCAAGCAATACCGGGGGGGCGGAAGTGGAGGCGTCTTCCGCGGGGTCGGCGGATCGGGAAACCTGTGACGGCTTGATGAACCGTTTTTTCGCATTCGCGGAGGGCAAAGAAGCGGCGGCCACCTCAATTCCCAAGGGGCGGTGGGAGGTGACGGAGATCACCGGGGTGATCCGCGACTGGCGGCCTGCTCCCGGGTTGCCCGACGTCTGTCCGGCATTCGAATCCTCCCGACGATTCCTTGCGGACGACCCGGAGACTTTTATAAAGCTCTCCGATATCGGCGGGAAATCGATATTTGTTGCCTCTTTCGGACTGGGGCAGGGCAACTACATGGGCAACCGTGGGATCGAGGCACACGCGCAATTGGAGAGCGAATCCACACCGGAGGCAGAGCAGGCCCGGGCCCTGATGAAGGATTTCATGAAGCTGCTGCCGAAAATGATGAAGGAGCCCACCTACAGGGGTGTCTGGGACGACAGCCACGTCGTCGCCTGTTTCATGACCGAGACTGACTATAGCGACACCGCCAGCGGACGGGACTATGGTCAGGGTGAAGGCGGCTTCCTGGTCTGGGGGCAATTCGAAGGACCCAACCGCCTGGTGGGCGAGTGGCAAGTCGTCGAGCACGGGCACGCACCGGCCGCCGAGGCCTGTTGCACGTATGGGTACGGACGCGGCACCTGGGCGGCGCATGCGCCCTGAAGCCGGGGCCGTCATCGGGCCCACGAGTGTCCTGATTGCGCTTCGTGTGACGGGCAGGGCGGATCCGGGCTAGAATCGAACCCGCCTCCGGCAAGGACCGTCGGGACCGAGCGTCCAACAGACCGGCCTGACCGGGTTTCGTAATCGGGTACGATTGCCGGCGGCCAATTATAAGTACAACGGAGAGAGAGCGATGATTCGATTAGGTAAAGCGGCCATTCCTCTGGTCTGTGCAGGCATGCTGGCGACCGGGTTTTCCGGCGCTCTGGCCGAAGAGGATGCCGGGCACAACAACGACTACCGGACCTTTCATCAGGACGGCACCATCGATTTCGGAGAAATCGGTGATTCCTACACCGCCGACCTGGTGCTCTATCTGGCGGGCAACCAGTTCATGGTGATGAAGGAGCTTGTTCAGGACTTCCTGGCCAAGAACCCGGGCATCGGGACGGTTTACGTAGAGACCATCCCGCCCGGCCAGATACTGAAGCAGATCATGGAAGGCGGGGAGATCAACGGCCAGAAGACGGCGCAGAATCCTGACGTGTACGCCAGCGTCAACCTCGGGCACTTGAAGAAGCTCAAGGCTGCGGGGCAGATGCAGGATTACATGATCTACATCCACAACAAGCTGGAACTGATGGTGGCGGAGGGCAATCCGAAGGGCATCAAGGGTCCCGAGGACCTCGGCAGGGACGACCTGGTGCAGTCCCATCCGAACCCGCTGACTGAGGGTATCTTCAAATTCTACGGTTCTGAAATGTTGAAGGATCTCGGCCTGTACGAGAAGGTGACCGGCAACGCCGAGTGTCGTGAGTGCTGGGCGATCCCTGACAAGACCTGGTTCACCGCCCGTCATCACCGCGAGACACCGGATCGCATCGAGAAAGGACTGGCGGACGTGGGTATCGTCTGGACGACCGAGATCGTCGAGGCCAAGAAGCACGGTCGCAAGATCGACGGCGTAGCAATCCCGGCGCCCCTCAACAAGTCCGACAAGGTCGGTTACGCCATTGGCGTACTCAACACCGGCCGCAACCAGGACAACGGCAAGGCATTCCTGGCCTATCTGGCCACGGACAAGGCCCAGGAAATCTACGCATCCTATGGTTTCGTGCCCGCCTCGGCGGAGGAACTGGCGCTGAAGCCGATCCCGTAAGCCACGCGATCGCTTGAACAGCCATCTGTGGAACGGCCCCGGACCCGAAAGGACCGGGGCCGTTTCTTTTATCCCGGGTCATTGACACTCGGCATACGTGTTCCGGTCGCGGTCCGAAGCCGATACGGAGCAGCCGATCAGAAAGTCGTCGTAATCGACAAATCCCCGGTATTCCGACATCATCGACCCTGCCGAAACAGAGGCTTAAGCAGCAGCAATGTCGTTATTTGAGGAGCTCAAGCGCAGGAACGTCGTCAAGGTGGCGGTGCTCTACATAGTCGCGTCCTGGCTGATACTCCAGGTGGCGGACGTCCTGTTCCCCAACCTTGGCGCGCCGGACTGGGCCTTCGGTTTTGTACTTGGTCTCCTGATCCTTTTCTTTTTCCCCGTTATGACCTTCTCCTGGGTTTATGAACTGACCCCGGAGGGGCTGAAACGCGAGAAAGAGGTGGACCGCAGTCAATCCATCACCCATCACACGGGTCGCAAGATCAATATCCTGATCATCGTCATGCTGGCGCTGGCCATCGGTGCGGTGGTTGCGGATCGACTGATCCCCCGGCAGGGGCCGGAGGTCGAAACCACCGTCATGGAGAAAACGGCCGACGAGACACCGGCCGACCCGGCTCAACTGGCGGCGGAGAAGTTCGCTCCGGCCCCGGACCGCTCCATCGCCGTGCTGCCCTTCGCCGACATGTCGCCGGACAAGGACCAGGAGTATCTCTCGGATGGGCTTTCCGAAGAACTCTTGAATCTCCTGGCCCAGATCCCGGAGTTGCGGGTAGCCTCGAGGACCTCTGCCTTCTCGTTCAAGGGCAAGAACGTGAAGATCGCCGACGTGGCTGCCGAGCTCAACGTGGCTCACGTGCTGGAGGGCAGCGTCCGCAAGGCCGGCAACCGGGTCCGCATCACAGCCCAGCTCATCGACGCGAAGAGCGATGTCCACCTGTGGTCGGAGACCTGGGATCGGACGCTGGACGACGTCTTCGCCATCCAGGACGAGATCGCCTCCAACGTGGTCGAGGAACTCAGGGTGACGTTGCTCGGGCAGGCGCCGGTTGTCGAGGAGACCGACCCGGAGGCCTACAACCTCTACCTGCAGGCCCGTCACCTGGGGCGTCAGGGCTCCGGCGAGAGCATGCTCCGGGCTGTCGACCTGTATCAACAGGTACTGGTCATCGATTCTGATTACGCGCCGGCCTGGACTGGATTGAGCAGTGCCTATGTCAACCTGGTGAGCGCCAACGTGTTATCCCGGGACGAGGGATACGCCAAATCCAGGGAGGCGGTGGAAAGCGCTCTCGCCGTCGATCCAGACAACGGTCGCGCATACGCCAACCTGGCCTGGTATTTCGATAACTATGCGGGCGATTACCCGACAGCGGCCCGTTACTACCAGAAAGCTCTCGAACTGGCGCCAAACGATGATGGGGTTCTCAATGGGGCGGCTGTATTCCTGCAGACATTGGGACGACTCGACGAATCCATTGTCATATACCACCGACTCGCGGAACGTGATCCGGTCAATACGTCCGTATTTCACAACATCGGAATCACTTACCTGAGTGACAGAAACTTTGAGGCGGCGACCGCGTCTTTCGACAAGGCTCTGGCCTTGAGCCCGAACATGGTTCTGTCACGGATTTTCCGAGGCTTCATGTTTTACGTGGAGGGTGACTACGAAGGTTACCTGGAGTCTTTCAATCAGTTGTCCGAAGACACGGGCCATGATGGTTATCGACTTTTGAGCCAGGCGGCGGCATATCCGGAGCTGGGCCGGGAGGCGGAAGGCGCAGAATCGTTGAACAGGCTGGAACAGGAGTTTGGCGATGACTGGGCCTACGTTATTGCGACGATCCATGCGCGGCAGGGCCGGATCGATCAGGCGTTCCAGTGGCTGGAAAGAGCCTACGAGGTGGAGGGGACCAGCGCCCTGGCCGGTGCCGCGAACGATTTCATGCTGGACTCTCTGCACGAGGATCCGCGCTGGACACCGCTTTTGCAGAAAGCGGGGGTCTCACCGGCTCAGCTCGCGGCCATCAAGTTTGAGGTGAATCTACCAGATTGACCGTGTCCCGGCGGGTGTATCCGCGGTCGAATCCGACTATCCTTCCCTTGTCGGCGACCCTCATGAGCTGCTGAGCGCATCACGAGAGTCGCATCCATCCGTCGTTTGAGACGAAACTCTCAGAGTATGCGAGGCCTGTCGTGAGCAAATTCGAACAACAGCTGGACAAGATCAGAACCGCGCGGGGCTTCATCGCCGCGCTGGACCAGAGTGGGGGCAGCACGCCAAAAGCGCTGCGTCTCTACGGGATTACCGAGGATGCCTGGTCAGATGACGAGGGCATGTTCAGGGTCGTGCATCAGATGCGCACGCGGATCATGACGAGCCCCGCCTTCAACGGCGATCGCATACTCGGCGCGATCCTGTTCGAAAATACGGTGGACCGGGAGGTCGAGGGCCGCCCCACATCCGAGTACCTGTGGGACGTCAAGAACATCGTTCCCTTCCTCAAGGTGGATAAGGGCCTGTCGGAGGAGAAGGACGGGGCACAGGTTATGAAGCCCATCCCCACCCTTGACGCACTGCTCGAAAAAGCAAGGAAAAACAGCATCTTCGGAACGAAAATGCGGTCGGTCATCAAGCAGGCAAATTCCGCCGGCGTGGAAGCCGTCGTCAGTCAGCAGTTTCAGATCGGCCGGCAGATCGTCGCCGCCGGGCTGGTGCCGATCATCGAACCCGAGATCGATATTCACTGTCCGCAGAAAGCCGCGGCAGAGGATCTCCTCAAGGCCTGCATCATGGACGAGCTCAACAGCCTCACGCCCGATCAGCGGGTGATGCTCAAGCTCACGCTGCCGGAAAAGGACAACCTCTACGCGGACTGCATTGCGCATCCCAACGTGGCGCGAGTGGTGGCATTGTCTGGCGGGTACTCCCGGGAGGAGGCCAACGCGCGACTGGCGAAGCAGACCGGCATGGTAGCGAGTTTTTCGCGAGCCCTGGTGGAGGGGCTGACCGCCCAACAGACGGACGAGCAGTTCAATGCCATGCTCGACGCATCGATCGAGAGCATCTTCCAGGCATCGAATACCTGAGAAGGCATCGATCGGCGCCGCACTGATGCACAGAGGCCCTGTCCGACGACGATTGTTGTTGGGCGGCAGCCTTGCGGCGTGCGTGTCCGAACAACAGGCGTAAACCGAATTTCCACCGGTAACTCCGGACGCGGGCGCTCGTCGCTCTCTTGCGAATGGTCTATTCGCACCGGCCCGCCCGGGAAGGAATTTTCCATGCGATCGCCGCGATCAGGGACGGCGCCGCCCCGATTTCATCAGCCAGCATGACGGAGCACCCGATGAGAATCTTGTTGTCAGCGATTTTTCTGAGTTTGTCTGCGGGGGCGGTCGGCGCCGAGTCGGTGACGGGTCCGGTGATCGAAGACTACGGCCCGGTGTATTACGTGCCCGATGAGCCGCTGGCATTGCCGCCCGGCGCCCGAATGAAAGCGCTTTTCGACATCGCCGCCGTTCCCGAGGAACCGGGCAAGCTCAACCACCGGCTCGAAACCGTCGCCCGGTACCTGAACATGCACGCGCAGGCCGGCGTGGACCCGGATCGGCTGGACACGGCCGTCGTTTTCCACGGCCGTGCCACGCGCACAGCACTGGGGCCGGAAGCCTTCGAGGCCCGTTACGGTGAACCGCATCCGGATGCGGAGCTGATACGCCAGCTGGCGGCAGCCGGCGTTCAATTTCTGGTGTGTGGCCAGAGCGCGGCCGGTTATGGATTCCGACCGGACGAGCTGGCGCCGGACGTGGAAGTGTCTTTGTCGGCGTTGACCGTTCTGGTCCGGTTGCAGGGAGAGGGATTCGCCCTCGTTCCGTGGGGCACGGACTGACGCCGTTCTGGTGTTGTAATCACCCGGCTGAAGGTCCGCGTTAAAATCAGAAAACTGGTCCGCGGTCCGGCGGGCTGGCACCCGGCCTGGACCGCGGCGCCATGGAGAAATCGTCAGGGAAGAAGGCCTCCGGAGGAGCCATCAGAATCAAACAGAAAGGTAATGCAAATGGCAGGCAAGTTTGAAACGTACACAGGAAAGAACGGTCAGCACTATTTCAGGCTCAAGGCCGGGAATGGGGAGGTGATCCTGACCAGTCAGGGTTACAAAGCCCCGGGCGATTGCGCGAACGGTATCGAATCCGTCCGAAAGAACTCGCAGCGGGAGGGTGCCTTCGAGACCAAGGCGGCCTCGGACGGGCGGAGCTATTTCGTCCTGAAGGCGACGAATGGCCAGGTCGTGGCTCAGAGTCAGATGTACAAGACCGAGTCCGGATGCGCCAACGGTATTGAATCCGTGAAAAAGAACGCGCCGGACGCCCCGGTCGCGCAGGCCTGAACCTCAAATTTCGGATTTAAATTAGAAGAACTTGATCCAGGTCAATGTAATTGATTCGGAAATCCCTAAAGTAAGCCGTGGAGGTAGTCCTAAGCTCTTTCTCCGATTATCTCCACTGACCTTCCCTCGCTAAGGGGACCCTGCCCGGGGTCCCCTTAGGTTATTCTGGGCTCAGCACTTTTCCCTGCTGGTCACTTTTGGGGTCCTGGCAGTCACGTCGCCACGGGCTCCGGCATGACCGGGATCGGCCGACCGGCCTCGTCGACCGCGACCATGGTGACCTCTGCCGTCGTCACCTCGGCCTCGTGGGGGCTGCGGCGTGCCCGCGCCAGGACCTTGACCCTGACCCTGATCGATGTGCGGCCCACATGAAGGGTCTCCGCCCAGAGCGTGACGATGTCTCCCATCCGTACCGGCTGGTGGAATGCAATCTGGTCCATGGCGACGGTCAGATACCTGTGAGGCGCCTGGCGCTCGGCTTCGTTGGCTGCCGCCAAGTCGATCAGAGAGAGAATGACACCGCCGAATATCGAGCCATAAGCATTGGTATCTTTCGGCATCATGTTGATGCGGATGGCCGGCAGCTCGCTCGGGGGCTTGATGGTCATGGTCTGGTCTCCGGGTCTTCTTCTTGATTCAGAAACAGGCATACCTGCTCACCGGGGCCGTGCACCCCGTGGATCATGATGCCCTCCACGTCGGCCGTCTGGGAATGCCCTGAAATCAGGATCACGTTGGGATCGTCGTCCAGTTCGGTGATCGCCTCGGCAAGAGTGCTGTAAAGGTCGCGCGGGTCGAGGCAGGCTACGTGGATCCATGGCGCCACGGCGCCGAGCCGATCGGATGTGTCGCGATCCTTGAGCACCAGGGTGCCGGTTTCCACGATGCCGGCCGACGCTCGGGTGATGCCGAACCGGTAGTCGTCGATCCGCGACCGATCGAAGGTCGGAAGCAGCTCGATCTGGGGGCCCAGGGCGGTGCTCAGTCTGGGTGCCAGCACGGGATCGCAATAACCGCATCGAACGCCTCGATCCTCTAACAGACCCGCCAGCGCGGAGACGCTTTCGACGACTTGCGTGTTGGCCGCCCGGAGGCGTTGGCTGAAGAGTGCCCGGCTGTTGCCGCGCCGTGCCGGCGGCGTTGCCACGTCAGCGGCGAACTCGGGGTAGGGGGTGCGACAGTCGAGCCGCTCAAGCGACTCCCGCAGTCGTGCAAAGATGAGGGCCCGGTCGTCAGCCACGGCTTCGTTGCCGTTCAGTCCGTCGAAACCATCGGCGGAATCGGCCGCCTCGCCATCGCGGCAGAGTGCGGGAATCGAACCAGGCCCTGGCCGTGGGAACCGGGAATCTGCGCAACGGAATCCAGTCGATGATCCACCCGAGCCGCATAACCAGGCGCCAGAGGCGCGGATGCCTGGCGAGAAAGGAATAGATACCCATCGGCGGGACACCGTGCCCGGCCTCGGTCAACTGATTTTTGACCGAGCGCGCGCGGAGACGGGCGATCAGGTCCGGAATCGGTATGTCCACCGGGCAAACATCGCCGCAGGCGCCGCACAAAGTGGATGCCCGAGCCAGGTCGGCGAGTTGGTCCTGGCCGCCGTCGGCAAGCAGCGGACCCAGCACGGCGCCCATGGGTCCGGGATAGACACCCCGGTAAGCGTGACCGGAACTCTGACGATACACCGGGCAGCTGTTCATGCATGCGCCGCATCGGATGCACCTGAGAATGGGTGCCATGTCCCCGCCGACAATCGAGGAACGGTTGGCATCCATGAGGATGACGTGCATTTCCCGGGGGCCGGAAGGCTGGGTCGGGCTTCTGGGTCCGGCGACGAGTTCTACGTAGGAGGTCATGCGCTGGCCGGTTGCCGACCTGATCAGCAGGCTCAGGAGGAGGGCCAGGTCCCGGTCCCCCGGTATGACCTTCTCAATACCGGCCAGGACGATATGAACGTCGGCCCCGGCCAGTCCGAACCGGGCGTTGCCCTCGTTGGTGACCAGCGCCACCCGGCCGGATTGCGCCGAAATGAAGTTGGCCCCGGTGATGGTGACCCGGGCCTCAAGGAATTTTCTGCGCATGAACGCTCGGGCCCGACGCGTGATGGTTTCCGGGTCATCGTTGTAGTCACCCAGCCCATTGCGTTCGAAGGATCTGGCTACGTCACGCCGTGTCTTGTGGATGATGGGTTTGACGATGTGACTCGGGTGATCGTCGTCCAGCTGAACCACGAATTCGCCCAGGTCCGTTTCCAGAGGCTCGAAGCCCTCGGACGCCAGGCGCCTGGCAAGGTCCAGCTCCTCGCTGGCCATGCTCTTGGATTTGGTGACCACCCGGGTGCCGCTGGCGCGGACGATGTCCAGGACGATTTCCAGCGCCCTGTCCGTGGTGGCGGCAAAATGAACCCGGGCGCCATTTTCGATCAGTCGTTTCTCGACCTGGGAAAGATACCCGTCGAGATGATCCAGGGTGTGTTGCCTGAGCAGTCCGGCCAGCCGCCGAAGGGCGTCCGGGTCGTCGTAATCCTCGGTGAGGGTCTCCAGACGCTTGTCCACGCCGCTGCGAGCGCCGACATCGATGGCTTCCAGCACGGCGTCATCCAGCCCCTGCGCATATGCGTCGAGTGCCTGGCGATTCATGGCAATCCACCGGCGTCGCGCAGCACTTGTGCCACGTGTCGAATCGGATAGGCGCGCCCCTGGCGGGCTGCAATACCCTGCTGGTGCATCAGGCAGCTCATGTCCGCCGACACCACGTAATCCGGCGACTCGGAGAGCACCTTGTCGATCTTCTGCCGCCCCATCTGGCTGGATACGTGCGGATGTGAAACAGAGAACACCCCGCCAAACCCGCAGCAGAGCTCGCTGTCGGGGAAATCGATTCGCTCCAGTCCGTCGATGCCGTCGAGCAGGGTGCGGACCGCCGCGATCGTGGGCGTACCGCGGGTATGGCAACTGTCATGGATCGCGATGCGCGCATCCAGGCGCCCGGGCCAGGCAGCAAGCCCCAGGCCGTTCACCAGGAAATCCGAGAGTTCCCAGGTACGGGCGGCCAGCGCCCGGATGACCGGCAGATCCGGCTCGTTTTCGAAAGCCATGGGCGCTTCGTGAAACATCGCGGCGGCGCAGGATCCCGAGGCCACCACGACGGGCGCCGGATCATCGAATACCCGTGCCACGTGACGTACGACCTGCCTGTAGGCGGCCCAGTCACCGGCCGTGTAGGCGGCCTGGCCGCAGCAGGTTTGATCCCTGGGGCACTGGACCTCGCAGCCGGCCCGCTCGAGGCACTGGAGCGCGGCCTGGGCCGCGTCGTCGAAAAAGGCATCGCACAGGCAGGTGATCATCAGCTGCACGCGCTTTCCATGGACGGGGTCGCGATTCGGAACCAATACCTTTCCCCAGGGAACCGGCTGGGGAGGCATCATAGCGTTCCACGGTCGCCGCCTCTATCCCGCGAATGGCTGCCATCACAGTTCGGCGGCGGCGCTCCACAGGTCCTGGTGACGCGCCCAGCTTTCTTCGGCGTCGACGCGTATCTCGACGAGTTCCGGCCCCTGTCCCGTTTCCGGCAGGGCAAAGGTCCGGGACATCGATTCGCCGGATTCCACCACCGTATGGCGAAGACCGTATAGAGATGCGATCCGGGCACATGAGAGCCCGGTCGGCGTACGCCACAGGCGCTCGAACTTCGGATGCCGCCGTTGCGGGAGCAGCCCGAAAATGGCGCCTCCGCCGTTCTCGATCACCACCAGCTTGAGGTCCGTGCCGCCGGCGGCGAGCAGGCCGTTCATGTCGTGATAAAGCGCCAGGTCGCCGATGAGGCCGAGCGTCGGTCGACAATGCGCCAGGCCCGCCGCCGTGGAAACGCTGCCGTCGATGCCGCTGGCGCCCCGGTTGCCGAAGGCAGCCAGCGGATCGTCTCGACCCAGGGCAAATGCATCGAGGGCACGAATCGGCATGGAACTGCCGACGAATAGAAAGGCGTCCGGCGGCAGTGCGGACTCGAGCGCCCGAATGATGCCAGCCTCGGCCGGCCTCAACGATCCGTCGTCGAGCAGCGCCCGCGCACTGCGGTCCAGGGCATTCCAGGTGCTGCACCAGCCGGGGTCGGCCCCGGCAAGATCGCGCTGGAGAAGTGCCTCCGCAACACTCAGGGCATCCCCGTGCGCGGCCAGCGTCGAGTGACGGGAGGGATCGGGCCAGTCGCCGGATTCGACTATGGGAATCAGGGCGTCTCCCTGCTCGGACAGCCAGTTCTGGACGGCCCGGGACGTGGGCGCCGCGCCAAAATGCAGGACCCAGTCGGCCTTGGGTCCGCCAGCGTGGCGTCTGAGAAACAAGTCTGCCGCAGTCAGGACACGTTCGCGATCATGTGGTCCCCACCGAAGGCCTGACAGGGGATCGGCGATCAGAGGGCAGCCGAGGCGGTTCGCCAGATGGGTCACCGCAGCCGCGAATTCCCGAGCATAGGTTGATCGGCCGCAGACGATGACGCCGTCGCGGCCCGCCATTTTTCTCTCCATGAAATCCACCGCTACCGGATCCGGCGTGACCCGCGGACGTTGGGGTGCCGCGGTGAGAGCAGACGGCCAGTCAAGGTCCCCGATCCTGGCGTCGGGCAGCAGGGGTTCGCGGAACGCCACATCGACGTGAACCGGTCCGGGTCGCGGCCACAGTGCGCTGTCCGCCGCCCTTCGGCCGGTCGACCGGTAGAGCAGCGTTTCTCTTTGGTGGGGAGCAGGCAGCCTATGATAGTCGCGAGGATAGGATCCGAACATCCGCTCCTGATCGATCGTCTGATTGGCACCCGTGCGAAGCAGTTCCTCGGGCCGATTGGCGCTGACCAGCACCAGTGGAACCTGGTCCATGGAGGCCTCGATCACCGACGGAAACCAGTTGGCAGGCGCGGTACCGGAGGTGGCGATGACCACCACCGGCCGTCTTTCGGCTCTTGCCTGGCCCAGCGCATAGAATGCGGCGCAGCGTTCGTCCGGCTGCACTGTCGTATCCAGGTGCGGGCAGAGGTCGGCGGCCAGCGCCAGGGGCGATGATCGCGATCCGGGCGACAGCACCGCACGCCTGGCGCCACCTTCAACCAGGCCCTGGACCAGCGCCGCCGCGGCCCGGAGATTCAGGTTTCCGAGCGTATCAGGACCGGGCTCCGCGGATTCATCCAAGTTCCAGCGCTCCGCGCATCGTGCAGAGTTTCCACTCGGTCTCAGCGTATTCCTGGTCGGGCCTCGAGTCGGCCACGATTCCCGCACCGGCAAAGAGATCCACGGCTGTGCCGTCGACGATGCCGCAACGCAGGACCACCGAGAGTTCACCGTTCCCCTCGGCGTCCAGCCAGCCGAACGCGCCCGTGTACCAGCCCCGGTCCTGACGCTCATGGGCGCGCAGCCAGTCCAGGGCGGCCGTTCGCGGGCTGCCGCCCACGGCCGGCGTCGGATGGAGCCGCTGCGCGATTTCCAGCAGATCGCTGCCGTTACGGAGATGGCCGCCCACCGGACTCCAGAGGTGATGGACCGTGGGCAGGCTCATGATTTCCGGCGCCTGGGGTGCCAGCAGGCCGCGACAGCAAGGTTCCAGCGCCGTCTGGATCTGCTCGACGACGATGCGATGTTCCTGCAGCGCCTTCGGATCCAGCTGCAGCCGGGCCGCCAAGGTAGCGTCCAGGGCGGGCGTGGCCCCTCTGGGCGCGGTGCCGGCCAGGGCGTCGGCCACGACCACGCCGCGGTCGAGAGAAACCAGCCGTTCAGGAGATACGCCCAACAGGGCGAACCCCGGGCGAGCGACCGCAAAACGCGCGCAGTTCTCGTGGCCCTGCTCGAGGGCATCCAGGACGCGTCCCCAGCTGAGTGGGCGCGAGGTGGAGTAGCGCACCTTTCGCGTCAGAACGACTTTGTCGAGCCTGCCCTGGCGGATATCGCGCAGCGCCTGGTCGAAGGGTGCATTCCAGTCGCCATCCTCAACCCGGGTCAGCACCACCGGATCGTTTGCCAGCGTGGCTGCCCGACGCTGGGTGGACATGAGCGTTGCCAGGCGCTCCAGCCAGCGTGTCTCGAGTGCCTGGGGCGTGGCGTGCTCTCCCGGATCCGCAGTGAACGTCATCCAGGCACGGCCTCTCGAGCGGCGATACTGGAGCTCGGGAACGACCAGTTCGGCGTTCTCCAGTCCGTGCCATTCCGGCCCCGGCACCTCGTCTGGCGAGAAGGCGAAACCCAGGAATGCGACAGGTTTCGGGCCGTTCTCATCGCCGAGCTGGACCCAGTCCGAGGTCATTTGCGTGTAGGTTTGGGACAATTCCTCCAGTCGCCGGGGTCCCCGCCCGGCAATACGGGCCGCAATTCCGGTGCCGAGGAGCGTCAATTCGGACGAGGACCGACTCCAGTAATAGCCGGGCGTCTGGACGGGGGGGTAGGGCCCCAGGTAAATATCCGGCAGCGGCAGACAAACGCTGATCAGACCGCTGCTTGTTCTGCGATCGAGTGACCTGAGGGCGTCTCGAAGGCCGTGTCCGAGATCCTCGAACACAGGTCCGGCGTCCGTTGCTGTCGCGTGACTGGTTCTCAAGACTTTGGGGGATCAGTGAGCCTGCGGTAGTTTATCACGGCGTCGTCGCTGCCCGCCGCACGCTTGCCGGTGGGGCGGCGGCGCGTAAAATGGCGTCCCCATTACCGGAGGATCTACATGCGCTGGACTGCCGTCGAGGATCAGAATTTCCAAGACATCCTGTACGACCACGCCGACGGGATTGCCAGGATCACCATCAACCGGCCCGAGGTCAGGAATGCCTTCCGACCGGAAACCGTCAAGGAATTGATCCGTGCCTTCACCCATGCCCATCTTGATCCGGACGTGGGCGTCATCATCCTGACGGGTCAGGGAGACGAAGCTTTCTGCTCGGGGGGCGACCAGCGGGTCAGAGGCGAGCACGGCGGTTACGCCGACCAGCAGGGCGTCAACCACCTCAATGTGCTCGATCTGCAGATGCAGATCCGGCGGCTTCCCAAGCCGGTCGTCGCGATGGTGGCCGGTTACGCCATTGGCGGCGGGCATGTGCTGCATCTCGTGTGCGACCTGACCATCGCGGCGGATAACGCCCGTTTCGGTCAGACGGGCCCCCGGGTGGGCAGTTTCGATGCCGGCCTCGGTGCTGGCCTGCTGGCTCGCACCGTCGGGATGAAGAAGGCCAAGGAGATCTGGTTCCTCTGCCGGCAGTATGACGCCAACCAGGCCCTGGCCATGGGGCTGGTCAATGCCGTGGTCCCGGTGTCGCAGCTGGAAGAAGAGACGGTAGCCTGGTGCCGCCGCATGCTGGAGATGTCGCCCACGGCTCTTCGGGCGCTGAAAGCGGCCTTCAATGCCGATACGGATGGGCTTGCGGGTCTCCAGGAGCTGGCTGGCAATACGACCAGCCTGTTCTACATGACCGAGGAAGCCAGAGAAGGCCGGAACGCCTTCCTCGAGAAACGGGCGCCTGATTTCCGCAGGTTCCCACGCCGCCAATGAGTGTCGCGCCCGGCCCGGGCGCCCTCGGCGCATGGCTGCTGGCTTCGCGACCGCGTACTCTTCCCGTGGCCCTGGTGCCGGTGCTGGTGGGCAGCGCGCTGGCCTACGCCGAGACTGACCAGTTCTCCACAGTGGCGCTGTTCATTGCCGCCCTGTGCGCGGTCATGATCCAGATCGGCACCAACCTCCACAATGATGTTTCGGATTACGAGCGCGGCGCTGATGATCCGACCACGCGGGTCGGGCCTCGCAGGGCCACTGCCGAGGGCTGGCTGGCGCCGGAGCAGGTCCGCCGCGGCGCCGCCATCGTTTTTGCTGCAGCCTTTCTCATCGGGTTGTATCTGGTTTATCTTGCCGGGTGGCCGATTTTTGTCGTCGGGGTCGTGTCGATCCTGGCGGGATACGCCTACAGCAGCGGTCCCAGACCTATTGCCTACACGTGTCTCGGGGAATTCTTCGTCCTGCTTTTCTTTGGCTGGGTCGCCGTGGGCGGTACCTATTACGTGCATGCCCCGGGACAGCCCGGCATATCGGTGCTGCTCGCCGGCGCGGCGGTGGGGTTGCCGGCCGCGGCCGTACTGGTGGTCAACAACACGCGGGACGTAGACGACGATCGCCAGGCGGGGCGACGGACGTTTCCGGTTCTGTTCGGCATCGCCGCGAGTCGCCTGCAGTACACCGCCTTCGTCATTCTGAGTCCCATACTGGCCGTGTGGACGGCGGCTCATGCGGGGGCGGGGCCCTGGGCCTCGCTCTGCCTGGCCAGTCTGCCCCTGGCTTCCCGACTGTCAGGGCGCTTCGGCCGCGCCAGCGGCGGAGCTGATTTCAATGAGTTGCTTGCGGCGACGGCTCGGTTCGGTCTGCTGGTCGGGGGGATTCTGGTCGCTGTTCTGGTGGCTACGGCATGATCGACGATCCGGTTCGGATCCGCAGCGCCCGAATCGAGCCCTATGAGTTCCGCCTGGCAAGACCCTGGAGAACCGCTCGTGGCCAGATCCATCAGCGGCGGGGCTGGTTCCTGCGGCTGGAAGACGCTGATGGGGTGAGGGGCGTCGGAGAATGTGCGCCGATGCCCGAAGCCGGCACAGAGACGATGCAACAGGCAGCCGTGAATCTCAGGGATCGGGTCGATCGTCTGGCCGGTCTGACGCTCGGTCAGTTGTGGGACGACCTGGAGTCGGAACCGCCGTCGCCCGCAGCCCGATGCGGGCTGGAATGTGCCGTCGTTGACCTGGCCGCCCGCCGACGAGGGATTGCCGTGGCCAGGCTGCTCAATCCGGCGGCGGGCGCCACTGTGAAGGTCAACGCCAGCATCGGCGTCGCTGGCCCTGGCCTGGCCGACCGGGCGAGGGACGCGGTCGCCCGGGGATTCGACGTGCTGAAAATCAAGCTGGGGGTCGGCGAACCCGACCGCGAGCGGGTCTGGCTGCGCGAGGCTGCGTCGGGTCTGCCGTCCGGTGTGCAGTTGCGGCTGGATGCCAATGGTGCCTGGGACTCGGCCACGGCGGAGGACTGGCTGGATTCGCTGTCTGACCTGCCGATCGAATCCCTGGAAGAGCCCTTGGCGGATGCGGATCCGCGGTGCCTCGAAGCACTTCAGCGCCGCGTCTCCTGGCCCCTCGCGCTGGACGAGTCGCTGCCCGGGTTCATCACCGCCGGTCTGACCGCCGATCTGCCGGTCCTGCGCGTCGTCATCAAGCCGATGGTGCTCGGGGGGATACGTCCTGCGATGCGGCTGGCCGCCGAAGCCGACCGCCAGGTCGTGGTGACCACGATTCTCGACGCGGCGCCGGGGCGATGGGTTGCAGCCCATCTGGCGGCTGCCCTCGACCAGGGTCATGCCCACGGCCTGGACACCGCCTCGTGGCTTGCCGAGGATATAGGCACGGGACCGGAAATCCGGTCCGGCCGTTGCCGCGTATTCGACTAGCGGGCTGAAATCGGCGGGTCAGACCAGGCTATCAAGGTCACGCCGGCGGATTTTGCCAAGCGGCGTGCGGGGCAGGCGGGCCACGCGTCGATATTCACGGGGACGCAGCGGGCCTGGAACGTTTTCATCGGCCCAGGCGCTCACGGTGTCCTCGTCTGCATCGCCGCAATACAGCGCCAGCAGCCTGGTGCCCCAGACGGGATCGGGGATGCCGGTGACGGCGATTTCGCTGACTCCCGGGCACGCTACGAGCAGATCCTCCACCTGAGCCGGGTGGATATTGAGGCCGCCGGAGATGAGCACATCGTCGCCACGACCGAGCACGTGCAGGCGCCCATCCTCGTCCAGCTTTCCGAGGTCCTGAGTGCGAAAGGTCTGGCGGGCCGCCAGACCTTCACCGGGAATCAATTCCGGGTTGGCATATCCGAGCATGACCGTCGGGCCGGTTACCTGGATCCAACCTATTCCCCGTGGAGACGGGTCGTCCGGGTTCACGATCTCAATCCGTGTGCCGGGCTGCGGCGTGAGGGCGCGGTCCGAACCGCACAGATCGCCGATCGCCACGTGAGCCGTGGTCTCGGTCAGGCCGTAGGCGAGCTTGAGAGGCCACCCCGCCGCCACGGCGCTGGCGGCCAGATGATCGGAAATGCCCGAGCCCCCCACCAGCGCCACGTCCAGGCCGGAGGGATCCGCGCCGGCCTCGACCAACCGGTGGAGCATGGCCGGGACCAGGGAAATGTGAGTCGTGCGGTGCTCGCGAAAGGCGGCGGCGACCCGCCGCGGGTCGAATTTCTCCTGCAGCTGGACGGTGGCTCCGGCCGCAGCGCATCTCATGAGGATCATAATGCCGGCGACGTGTGTGAGCGGCAGGGCGCAAAGCCAGCGGTCGTGGCTCTCCAGGCCGAGTATCCGATTGGTGGAGAAGGCGGCCGACGCGATATTGCGGCAGCTGAGCATCACGGCCCGGGCGCGGCCTTCCGTACCGCTGGTCGGCACCAGCAGCTGGGCCTGGTCCGTGTCGAGCGGCGATGGCTCGACGCGGAGACCGCCCACCCGCCGATCGAGCGGTCGAGCCGGCAGTCGCCGCACGCCGGCCGGCAGCTGCAGGGCTGCGTCGGCGATGGCCTGCCGGACCCCGCAACGGCGCATCAGGCGCCCGACCTGGGTCTGGCTGGGGTTCATCGTTAACAAGGGCAGGCCGTTATAGATAGCCAGCCACAGTGCGCGAGCGAGGCGTGACCTCGACCCGGTGATGATCGCCGTGGGTCGGCCCGGTTCCAGGCCCGCCGCTCGCAACAGGCGTGACCAGCCACCGAGGCTGTCCCATAACTCGCCATAGCTGAGAGTGCTCTGGTCTCCCGCCACGGCGGCGGAGTCGGGAGCCCGCTCTACCCGATCGCCAAGCCAGCGCAGGGGATGTTCAGGCGGCGGCCTCACCGATGGCAGTTCCCGTATGCAGGCAGGCGATCCCGCAACTCAAGTTGCGATAGCTGACATTTCGGAAGCCTGCGACCTCCATCAATGATTTCATCTCCTCCTGGTCGGGGAATCGCTGGATCGACTCGACCAGGTACTTGTAGGCGTCAGGGTTGCGCGAAACCCAGGCCCCCAGCCGCGGTATGACGGTCGTCGAGAACAGCTGATAGACGGGACGCACCGGTGCCCACGGCTTGGAAAACTCGAGACACAACAGGCGCCCGCCGGGTCGCAGTACTCGAGCGATCTCGCTCAGTGCAAGATCGATGAAGGTCACGTTGCGGATGCCGAAAGCGATGGTGACCGTGTCTACCGAATTATCCTGGAGGGGAATGGCCTCTCCGGTGCCTGCCAGCCACCTGACGCCGGTCAGACGACGGTATTTTCCAACCTGCATCATTTCGGTGCTTGGATCGCAGACCACCACGGTCCGATCCCAGCCGCACACGCGAGCCGCCACATCGCCGGTGCCGCCCGCCAGGTCGACGATCACCTGCCCCGGCGAAGCGGCGACCTGGCGGGCAAGATAGCGTTTCCAGAGCCGGTGGATGCCGAAGCTCATGAGATCGTTCATCAGATCGTATCGTGGCGCGACGCGCTGAAATACGCTTCGGATCAGGTGTTCCCGTTCTCGGGGGTCGACGTCACGGGATCCAAAGGTGTTCGATAGGTCGGGCATACTGACGTCTCTGAAGCCGAAGCTCATCGGGGAGGCTAACATAAGGGGGTAGGGTCACCGCAGCAAGGGGTCGAACGCATCTGATCCTGCCCAGGACATCGAATACTGCGGCGGACGGCGATCGACAAATCCGGCACCAGCGAGGAGCGATGGAATGCGGATTGCGATATTTGGCGGCACGGGGTTCGTTGGCAGTTACCTGGTGGATGCACTGGTGGCCGCGGGTCATCACCTGGCGGTCCTGGTCAGACCGGGCAGCGAGGACAAGGTGCGACATCGGGAACGGGTACGCATCGTCAACGGTGACATATCTAACCCGGACGCGGTATCCGGAACCCTGGAGCACTGTGATGCCGCCGTCTACAACATAGGGATCATCCGGGAGTTCCCATCCAAGGGGGTCACCTTCCGGGCGATGCAGTACGAGGGCGCCATGCGCGCCATCGAGGCGGCCGATGACGGCAGCGTCAATCGTTTCCTGCTGATGAGCGCCAACGGCGTCAAACCGGATGGAACGCCTTACCAGGAGACCAAGTACCTGGCGGAGCGATTCCTGGCGCAAAGCGAGATGCAGTACACCATCTTCAGGCCGTCCGTTGTCTTCGGCGATCCCCGGGGGCGCATGGAATTCTGCACCCAGCTCCGGGACGATATGATCCGACCGCCGATCCCGGCGCCGAATTTCTTTACCGGCTCGTCGCCGTCGCGAGGCGGTTTCTCGATGTCCCCGGTCCACGTGCTGGACGTGGCACAGGCCTTCGCCCGTGCCCTTGAGGACGAGTCCACTTTCGGCAAGACTCACGTGCTCTGTGGCCCGGAGGCATTGCGGTGGCCGGAGATCATTCGCAGAATCGCCAGAGCATGCGGGCGACGCAAGACCATCATCCCCGTACCGGCCGGTCCGATGCGGGCAGCGGCGGGCATGCTCGACCGATTCGAGTCATTTCCGCTGACGCGTGACCAGCTGACGATGCTGCTGGAGGGCAACACGGGAGATTCGAGCGAGATTTTCGCGGCCATGCGTATTCGGCCTCACCGCTTCGATCAGGAAAACCTGGCCTACCTCAAATGACGGCATCCGCCGGCAACGACGGGGAATCGCGGGGCTGCTGGCTGGTTTTCGGGGCCAGCGGTTATATCGGTGGGCATCTGGTGCCTCGCCTCCTCGCCGAAGGCAAGTCCGTCCGCGCAGCGGCTCGCAATCCCCGGGTTCTCGAGGGCCGCGGCTGGACGGGGGCCGAGCTGGTGCAGGGTGACGCGCTGGATCCCGAGTCGCTGCCCGCGGTCCTTGCCGGCGTGGACGTGGTCTTCTACCTGGTGCACTCCATGGCTGCCGGGCGAAATTTCTCCCGGCTGGACCTGGAGGCGGCCAGAAATTTCGGGCAGGCGGCGAAGGCGGCCGGCGTGCGAAGGATTGTCTACCTGGGGGGACTGATTCCCCAGGACGCCCGCTCGGAGCACCTGAAGTCACGCGCCGACACGGGGGCGGTCCTGCGTGAGTCCGGCGTGCCGGTGACCGAGATCCGGGCGGGCATCATAGTCGGCCCCGGATCCGCCGCCTTCGAGGTCATTCGCGACTTGGTCAACAATCTGCCGGCGATGATCACGCCGCGGTGGGTGCGCTGCAAAACGCCCCCCATCGCCTTGGACAATCTCCTGGAATACCTCGTCAAGGTGGCTGACGTGGAGGAGACCGCGGGCGGCACCTATGACGTTGCCGGTCCGGAGGTGCTGAGTTACGAGGATCTCATGCGGCAGTTCGGGGAGATCGTTGGAAAACACCCCTGGATTCTGCCCGTGCCGGTTCTCAGCCCCGGGGTCTCGTCTTACTGGCTCGGGCTGGTGACCGCTGTACCGTCAGCTGTGGCAAGGGCGCTGATCGGCGGGCTGGATCACGACATCCCCGCCGAACCCGAGCCGCTTCGCAAGCTCGTGCCACAGCGTCTGCTGAGTTATCGGGAGGCCGTGGAGGCGGTCCTGGAAATCGAGCGTTCCAACGCCCTCCCAAGTCGCTGGGTGGAAGGCGCGCTGATGTTCCGGGGATTTCGGTCGGACCATGCCTTTTACGCCAAAAAAGCCGCCGGCACGGCCCTGGCCTCGGCGTCGCCGGAGCAGCTGTGGCGCGTGGTCAACACCATCGGCGGCAGGAATCGTTATTTCTCCATGAATTTCCTTTGGACGCTGCGGGAATTCCTCGACTGGATCGTCGGTGGTCCCGGACTCAGTCGCGGACGACGGGATCCGGAGCAGCTGCGACTGGGCGATTACGTGGATTCGTGGCAGGTGGTGGCCATGGAGCCGCCGGCCCGGCTCACGCTCGGATTCGGCATGCGTGCGCCGGGTTCCGGCGTCCTGGAGTTCGAGATCAAACCCGAGGACGGCCGCAGCCGTGTCACGGTCACCACCTACTGGCATCCCGCCGGCGTATGGGGGCTGCTGTACTGGTATGCGTCGGCGCCGCTGCATGCACTCGTTTTCCGTGGCATGGCCGAGGAGATCGCCCGGCGGGCGGAAAAGCTCGGCACCGTCTGACGGGGGGCGAGTCCTCGTCTAAGCTCAGAGCAATACGAAACGGACGGTTGCAGAGGGATCGCCCATGAGTGACGAGACGATCACGGAACAGACACCAGGGACCGGGGACGCGCTGCTGGTCGTCGACATGCAGAATGACTTCATGCCCGGCGGCGCTCTCGGGGTCCAGGGAGGTGACGAAATCACCCCCGAAGTCAACCGGCTGATCGGGGTATTCAGCAGCCGCGGACTGCCGATCGTGTTTTCCCGCGACTGGCATCCGCCTGACCACTGTTCCTTCGAGGCGCAGGGCGGCGTATGGCCGGTGCATTGTGTCCAGAACACGAAGGGCGCGGCGTTCACTCAGGATCTCGCGATGCCCGTCAACCCCCGTATCATTTCGAAAGCAACGAGTGTGGACCGAGAAGCGTATTCGGCGTTCGACGCCACGGGCCTCGAGGATCTCCTGACCCGGCTGGCGGTGACGAGAATTTTTATCGTCGGTCTGGCGACGGACTACTGCGTGGTCGCCACCGTCCGTGACGCCCGCCAGGCCGGTTTCGAGGTGATCGTGCCGGAACAGGGGGTCAGGGCGGTGAACGTCTATCCGGAGGACGGTCCCCGGGCGCTCGAGGAGATGCGCAAACTCGGCGCACATGTCGTCGGGTCGAGCGTTTAGGAGTCGTGTTCCTGTGACTGGCCGACTGGGCAGCGCCCTGCTGACCGATCTTTATCAGTTGACGATGCTGGATGCCTATCGGCAGGCCGGCATGAACGGCACTGCCGTGTTCGAGATGTTCGTCAGGCGGCTACCCGCCCAGCGTGGATTCCTGATGGCCATGGGTCTGGAGCAGGCTCTCGATTACCTGCAGGAACTGAAGTTCGAGGACGAGGAGCTGGACTGGCTGTCCGGCTGCGGCCATTTCGACGGGGAATTCGTGGACTGGCTGTCCGGCCTGCGGTTCGAAGGGGATGTCTGGGCCATGCGGGAGGGAGAGGTGTTCTTCGCCGACGAGCCCGTTCTGCGCGTGGAGGCGCCCATCACGCAGGCCCAGCTGGTGGAAAGCCGGCTGATCAATATTCTTCATTTCCAGAGCCTGATCGCCTCCAAGGCGGCGCGGGTGGTCATGGCCGCAGGTGGCCGGACGCTGGTGGATTTCGGCATGCGACGCGCCCATGGGGCGGAAGCCGCTCTGTGGGCCGCACGAGCAAGCTACGCGGCTGGATTCGATGGTTCGGCGACAGTGGAGGCGGGTCGGCGGTTCGGGCTGCCCGTCTTCGGCACCATGGCCCACTCGTACGTGCAGGCCCACGACTCGGAAACCCAGGCGTTCCTGGACTTTGCCCGTGCACGTCCCGAGGGCCTGGTCTTGTTGATCGATACCTACGACGTTGAGGGGGCCGTGGCCAAGGTCATCGACCTGGCGGAGAGGCTGGCGCCCGAGGGAATCACGATCAGGTCGCTGCGGCTGGACAGTGGCGATCTGGCCGCTGGCAGCCATCGGATCCGTGAACTGCTGGATGAGGCCGGACAGCAACAAATCGGCATCTTTCTGTCGGGCAACCTAGACGAGCACGCGGTCGCCGAGCTGGTCGTCGGCGGCACGCCGGTAAACGGTTTCGGTGTGGGCACCCGGCTGGACGTGTCGGCGGACGCCCCGGCCCTGGACATTGCCTACAAGCTCCAGGCCTACGGAGGACAACCCCGGCGTAAGCGTTCCGAGGGCAAGGCCACCTGGCCGGGTGCAAAACAGGTTTTCCGAGAAGTGGCGGGGGACGGTGTCATTGCCTCGGATCGCATCGGTCTGGCGGGGGAGAAGATCACGGGTCGGCCACTGATACACCCGGTGATGCGCGGCGGACGGCGGATCGAACCGTCGCCGACCCTTGCGGAGATCAGGGCTTACGCGGCGGAGAGCCTGGCGTCGCTGCCGGAGCCCTGCCGGCGCCTGCGCGATTCCCGCGCCCTGCAACCCGTGGTGTCAAAGGCGCTTCGGGACCTGGCCCAGGCCGCAGACGAAGCGGTCGAGCCCTAGTCGGGGTCTCGTCTCGCGGCCCGCAGTTTGGCCAGTCGCCTGATCTCGGCCTCGTAGGCTTTCGCGAACACCCGCGCGGTGACTTCGTCGAAGCTTCGTTCGGAGCGCTTTTCGGTCAGGTCGTAATGCTCCCGGTACAGGTCCCAGTACTTGGCCGGGTTGCTCAGTCCCTTGAGCGCACCGCGTCGGAGCCCCTTGCTGAATCGTTCCTCGAGCGTGTCAGGATCAAAGCTCGCCAGCTGTTCGTCGAAGGCGGCCTTCATGGCCGCGACCAGGGCTCTCTCGTGGGCCTGGAGGTCCACATAGGCCTCTTCCAGCGCGTCCATCGGTGGCAGATATTCGATTCCCCGGTAGAACAGCAGCGCGTCCAGAGCCTGGTCCACGTCCGGGGCAAACTTGAGAGGATTGTTCTCGCTCGGTTTTACGCCGGTCTGGTCCAGGTCCAAATCGCCCTTGATCTTGGCCCTGGCCCGCAGGACATCCAGCAAACCACCGATACACAGGCGCAGCATCCTCCCGGCCGTCAGGAGGAACTGCTGCTCGCGCCCCTGGGGAATCTTTCGGGGATCGATGCCGGCCGCTTCGAACACCAGTCGGGCGGCTTCGGCCAGGCTGTCGCGCTCTAGCTGGGCGACTTCCTGTGTGATGTCGTCCTCCTCGTCCTCGATGTCCTCCTCGCCAATGACCCGGGTGCCGGTCATCGCCTGGACGTCCTCGATGACCGAGAAGTCCTCGTTGGGGTCCGGGTGACGAGGCGCGGCGGCGTCCAGCAGTTCCACATTCAGATCGCTGGGCCGCTTCTCTCCCGGCAGATCATTTTCGTCCTGATCTTCGGCGACGAAAACGGCGCTGTCCTTCTTGCCTTCCAGGCTGACATTGAGGATGCTGACCTCGCATTCGTACTGTCCCATGCGCAGTCGATCACCATCGTACAGGCGAATCGGCGCCCCCCGGCCGACCGGCTGGTCCGCCTCGTTCACAAACACGCCGTTGGTGCTCTTGTCACTCAGGAAATAAGCGCCGTTCTGGTAATCGATGGCGGCGTGATGCGCGGACAGGTAGCGTTCCGGATCGGGCAACACCCAGTCGTTGTCCGGTGACCGGCCGATTGTGCCACCATGAACACTGAAGACATGGATACCTTCCGGACCGAGAACTTCCTTCTGCGAGCTGATAATCCTGAGGGTCAGCGGCATGGGTTTTCCTTGGTCCGCGGCTGGGCAAGATTGACTTGATGATAGTCGCGCCAAAAATAATGTATCTGCCGGAGGGTCACAAGCGTTACGTTCCGGCACGGGTTTTCTTTTCAAAACATATAGTTGCATAATTCCGGCCGATTGCGGCTCCATCCGACAGGCGCGCATGACGGCGCGAAAGGTGGCAAATGTCCTCCCCCAACAACATCTACAAGGTCCTCTTTGCCAGTCACGGGAAGGTCTACGAGATCTATGCCAGGCAGGTCAGTCACGGTGCCATCCTTGGTTTCGTGGAGGTCGAAGAGCTGATCTTCGGGGAGCGCACGTCGGTTGTCGTGGATCCTTCGGAAGAACGCATCAAGACCGAGTTTGCGGGTGTGAAGCGCACCTACATTCCGGTTCACGCTGTTCTGCGTATCGACGAGGTGGAGAAGCAGGGCGTCAGCAAGATCTCGCGTATCGAGGGGGACAACGTGACTCCGTTTCCCATGCCCGTCTTCACGCCCGGTGGCAGCGACAACGGCAAGAAGTGATGGCGAGCTCCCCGTCGCGTCTCCCAGCCGGTCCCTCCGCTGCGGACGCGACCCACAAGATCGGCGCTGATCCGACAGGTCGCGGTCGGTGACTGCTGCGGGCATGCGTTTTTCCTATCTCGGCAGCGGGAGCCGGGGCAATTCGGCCCTGGTGGAATCGGGCGGCACTTGCGTGATGATCGACTGTGGATTCTCCGTGGCTGCCACGGAGACCCGTCTCGCCCGGTTGGGACGGTCGGTCGCCGACGTGGATGCCCTGCTGGTGACCCACGAACATTCCGATCACATCGGGGGTGTGGCGCGCCTGGCGCGTCGCCACGGGATTCCCGTCTGGATGACCGCCGGTACCTGGGGGGCTGCACCGGACCCGGATATCCCGGGGCTGAATCTGTTCAGTTGCCACGAACCCTTCGAGGTGGGCGATGTGCGCATAGAGCCCATGCCGGTGCCTCATGACGCCCGTGAACCGTGCCAGTTTGTCTTCACAGACGGGGCCCGCCGGCTCGCGATTCTCACGGATACGGGCCACGTGACCCGGCATATCGCCTCCGCCCTGTCGAGCTGCGATGCTCTGGTGATCGAATGCAATCATGATCTGGACATGTTGATGCAGGGCCCGTATCCGATGACGGTGAAGCGACGGGTGGCCGGCGAACTTGGGCACCTGAACAATGAACAGGCCGCTGCCCTGGTCGAAGAGATCGACGTGAGCAGGCTGCAGCACCTTGTGGCCGTCCACATCAGTGACACAAACAATACGCGCCAGCTGGCCGTCGACGCGCTGGCCACGGCACTCGGGGCTGGCGGCGGGGAGATCGAGGCCGCCTGCCAGAACGGCGGCCTGGACTGGCGCCATATCGCCTGATGGCCCGCCGGTCGCCAGGCGGTGGAGCGGCACCATCGCCTCCGGTATCATTCGCGCCTCGACCCCGCCCCTGGGAAACGCTCCGATGCTGATAATCCCCGGCGCGCCGGCGCTGTCCCGCTTCCGACTGGAGAAATTGCTGGAATCCGTGCGAGCGGCCTGCCCGCGCATTGCTTCCCTGAGCGCCCAGTTTGTGCACTTCGTAGACGTGGAGTCCGCACTGACGGAGGCCCAGACCGGTGTCCTGGAGCGGCTGCTCACTTATGGGCCAACCCGAAAGCAGCAGGTGACCGGCGGCACCCTGGTGCTCTCGGTGCCGCGATTCGGAACGATTTCCCCCTGGTCAAGCAAAGCGACGGATATCGCTCACAATTGCGGTTTGGAGAACGTGTATCGCATCGAGCGGGGGGTCGCTTACCGGGTGGCCGCCGAGCCCCCCCCCGCTGGAGATGAACTCGCCGACGTTGCCGCCTGCCTGTACGACCGCATGACCGAATCGGTCGTTTACGATATGGATCAGGCGGGCCGGCTGTTCGAGCACCATGAGCCCGTCCCCATGTCCGAGGTGGATCTGAGGGGCGGCGGCAGGGAGGCTCTGGTGAAAGCCAACGTGGCTCTGGGTCTGGCGCTCTCCGAGGACGAAATTGACTATCTGTTGGAGCACTTCACCCGCGAAGGACGGAATCCCACCGATGCCGAGCTGATGATGTTCGCCCAGGCGAATTCGGAGCATTGCCGCCACAAAATTTTTAACGCGGACTGGATAGTGGATGGCGAGGCCAAGCCCAGATCCCTGTTCCAGATGATCAAGAACACCTACGCGGTATCGCCTGCCGGCGTGCTGTCGGCGTACACGGACAACGCGGCGGTGATGGAAGGCTGGCGGTCACGACGCTTTTATCCCGACCCCGTCAGCGGCCGGTATGCCTATCACGACGAGGATGTGCACATCCTCATGAAGGTCGAGACGCACAATCACCCGACGGCGATCTCGCCCTTTCCCGGGGCAGCGACCGGCTCGGGAGGGGAGATCCGGGACGAGGGGGCTACCGGCACAGGCGCCAAGCCCAAGGCCGGCTTGACGGGGTTCTCCGTTTCGCATCTGAAGATTCCCGGTTACCGGCAACCCTGGGAGGCGGATCACGGCAAGCCTGACCGGATCGTGTCGGCCCTTGAAATCATGCTCGAGGGTCCCATCGGCGGGGCCTCGTTCAACAACGAGTTCGGACGGCCGAATCTGGCCGGCTACTTCCGCACCTTCGAGCAGCCCGTGGATGGCGTGCTGAGGGGATACCACAAGCCCATCATGATTGCCGGCGGGCTCGGCAATATTCGCTCGGGCCATGTGGTCAAGGGTGAGGTGCCTCCCGGCGCGAAGCTCGTCGTTCTGGGTGGCCCGGCCATGCTCATCGGTCTGGGAGGCGGCGCTGCCTCATCCATGGCCCAGGGACAGAGCGCCGAGGACCTGGACTTCGCTTCCGTACAGCGCGGCAATCCGGAGATGCAGCGGCGTGCCCAGGAAGTCATCGACGCCTGCTGGTCGATGGCCGACGATAACCCGATTGTGCTGATTCACGATGTGGGTGCCGGTGGGCTGTCGAACGCGTTGCCGGAGGTGATCGATCACAGTGATCTCGGCGGGCGGATCGAGCTCCGCGAGGTGCCTAACGACGAACCCGGCATGTCGCCCATGGCGATCTGGTGCAACGAAGCACAGGAGCGTTACGTGCTGGCCGTTTCCCCCGATCGTCTGGGGGAGTTTGCGGATCTCTGCAAGCGAGAACGGTGTCCTTATGCCATCGTCGGCGAGACCACTGCAGACCGCCGGCTGGTCGTGCACGACGATCACTTCGACAATTTCCCGGTGGACATGCCGGTGGAGGTGCTGCTCGGCAAACCGCCGAGGACGGTTCGCGACGTGACACGCGTTCGGCGGCAGGGCGACGATCTCCCGGAAAACATTGATCTCCGGGAAGCGGTTTATCGCGTGCTGCGTCTGCCGGCCGTGGCCGACAAGACGTTTCTGGTCACGATCGGCGACCGCACCGTCGGCGGTCTGTGCGTTCGCGATCAGATGGTCGGCCCGTGGCAGGTACCGGTCAGCGATGTAGCCGTGACCGCGTCCGGTTTCGACGCTTACACGGGGGAGGCCATGGCCATGGGTGAGCGTACGCCCATTGCCGCCCTGGACGGCCCGGCTTCGGCCCGTATGGCAGTTGGGGAGTCCATCACCAACCTGGCTGCCGCCAGCCTGCCGTCGCTGGGACACGTGCGCCTGTCCGCCAACTGGATGGCGGCCTGCGGCGAAGACGGCGAGGACGCAATGCTCTTCGACACCGTCCGGGCCGTCGGAGAGGAACTCTGTCCCGCCCTGGGCATTGCCATCCCGGTCGGCAAGGACTCCCTTTCGATGCGCACGACGTGGCGCGACGGGGAAAACGACCGAAGCGTCGTGGCACCGCTGTCCCTGATCGTGTCGGCGTTCGCGCCGGTGGAGGATATCCGCGCGACGCTCACGCCCAGGCTCCACGCCGACAAGGGGAGCACCCGCCTGCTGTTGATAGACCTGGGTTTCGGTCGTAACCGACTGGGTGGTTCGGCGCTGGCGCAGGTCTACGGATGCATTGGCCGAGAGGTGCCCGATCTGGATGCGCCGGAATTGCTGCGGGCGCTGTTTGATCTCGTTCAGACACTCAATCGTGAAGAGCGGATCCTGGCCTACCACGATCGTTCCGATGGCGGCCTGCTTGCGACCCTGGCCGAGATGGCTTTCGCCGGCCATGCGGGACTGGACGTCGATCTTTCAGGCTTAGGGGACGACCTCTTGCCTGCCCTTTTCAGCGAGGAGCTGGGGGTGGTGCTGCAGGTCCGGGAGGACGATATCGAGGAAGTCCTCAGTCTCGCCGAGGAGATTGGTCTCGCCGACTTGGTGCACGTGCTCGGAGAGGTCACCGAAACGCAGACAATCGTGCTGCGGCACCGGGGCGACATCGTGTTCGAAGACGACCGGGTGGCAATGCACCGGGCCTGGTCGGAGACCACCTACCGGATGCAGGCGCTGCGCGACAACCCGGAGTCTGCCCGGGAGGAGTACGACGCTCTTCTCGACGGGGACGATCCGGGACTGACCGTCAAGCTCGGCTTCGATCCGGCGGAGGATGTGGCGGGGCCATACATCGCCAGGGGGGCGCGCCCAGCAGTCGCGGTCCTGAGAGAGCAGGGCGTCAACAGTCATGCGGAAATGGCAGCGGCTTTCGAGCGGGCCGGTTTCGCACCGACCGACGTGCACATGACGGACATCATCTCCGGCCGACGGGAATTGGCGGACTTCGTCGGCCTGGTCGCTTGCGGGGGGTTCTCCTACGGCGACGTGCTCGGCGCCGGCGAAGGCTGGGCCAAAACCATCCTTTTCAACCCGCGGGCCCGGGACCAGTTCGAGCAGTTTTTCAACCGTGGCGACAGCTTCGCCCTCGGCATCTGCAACGGTTGCCAGATGATGTCCGCAATGAAGGAGATCATTCCCGGCGCCGAGCATTGGCCCCGATTCGTACGTAACCGTTCCGAACAATTCGAGGCTCGGCTCTCTCTCGTCGAAATCCAGGACTCGCCTTCCATCTTTCTGAACGGGATGGTCGGCTCGCTCTTGCCCATCGCGGTGTCGCATGGAGAGGGGCGCGCCGAGTTTCGGGACGACGAGCACCGCTGGACTTTGGAGGAGAGCGGTCAGGTTGCGCTCAGATACGTGGACAACCGCGGTCGGATTGCCGAGCGTTATCCCGCCAACCCGAACGGGTCCCCAGGCGGAATCGCGGCGCTGGCCTCCGCTGACGGGCGGGTGACCATCGCCATGCCCCACCCGGAGCGGGTCTTTCGGACGGTCCAGCATTCCTGGCATCCGGAAGGTTGGGGGGAGGACGGACCGTGGATGAGAATCTGGCGTAATGCCCGGGCCTGGCTAGCCTGACCGTGACCGGGGCCTGGTCCGGCGCAGACAGCCCGGGCGGATGTCTCACCACGGGCGCCGCCGGCCCGGAAGCGGTCAGGCCGTATAATCCGATGGACTGAAAAAGGGCCGTGACCGGTCCCCCGGGGGAATGTCTTAACAGCCCCGGCCTGCCTCTGGAGAATCATCATGAACGACCGGCAGAGCGTCGAATCCACCGGTACCCGGTTTCGGGAGGGCGAGATCCACGCGCCCACCGGACACCGACTGTCCTGCAAAGGTTGGGTACAGGAAGCTGCGCTGCGCATGCTGATGAACAATCTGGACCCGATGGTGGCCGAGAACCCCAGGGAACTGATCGTTTACGGCGGCATTGGCAGGGCGGCGCGTAACTGGGAGTGCTTTGACGCTATTGTCGCCACGCTGAAACGACTCGAGCACGACGAGACCCTGCTGGTGCAGTCCGGCAAGCCAGTCGGTGTTTTCAGGACCCATGAACTGGCGCCCCGTGTCCTGATCGCCAATTCCAATCTGGTGGGGAAATGGGCCGACTGGGAGCATTTCTTCGAGCTCGATCGAAAGGGCCTGATGATGTACGGGCAGATGACCGCGGGTTCCTGGATCTACATCGGCTCCCAGGGCATCGTACAGGGAACATACGAGACGTTCGCCGAGGCGGTTCGCCAGCACTATGCGGGCGAGGCGGCCGGTAGATGGCTACTGACGGGAGGGCTGGGTGGCATGGGCGGAGCCCAGCCCCTCGCGTCGGTTTTCGCAGGCGTGAGCTGTCTCGCTGTCGAGGTGGATCCCGCGCGCATCGACAAGCGCCTGGAGACCGGATACCTGGATCACCGAGCCGACAGCCTGGGCGCGGCCATGGCCATCATCCGCTCGGCCCGCGAGGCGGGCCGGGCCGAGTCGGTGGGGTTGCTCGGCAATGCCGCCGAGGTATTCGAGACCATCTACCAGTCCGGCGAGCACCCGGATCTGGTGACCGATCAGACTTCCGCCCACGATCCTCTCAACGGCTATGTGCCGGTGGGCTACGACGTGGCGCAGGCGGCCGTGTTCCGAAAGGAAGACCCGGAGGGCTACGTGCGTGAGGCGAAACTGTCCATGGCCAGGCAAGTTCGCGCCATGCTCGGTTTCCACGGCAGCGGCGTGCCGACCTTCGATTATGGCAACAATATCCGCGCCATGGCCCAGGACGCAGGCGTGGAGAACGCTTTCGACTTCAAGGGGTTCGTTCCGCTTTATATCCGGCCATTGTTCTGCGAGGGCGTCGGTCCGTTTCGCTGGGTTGCCCTTTCCGGCGACCCGGAGGACATCTACCGGACGGATGACAAGGCCAGAGAGCTTTTTCCGGACAAGCCGGGGCTGCACCGTTGGCTGGACGCGGCCCGCGAGCGGATCAAGTTCCAGGGCCTGCCCAGCCGGATCTGCTGGCTTGGCTACAAGGAGAGGCATCGTCTGGGGCTGGCTTTCAATGAGATGGTTCGGAGCGGGGAGCTTCAGGCGCCGGTGGTCATCGGACGGGATCATCTGGACTCCGGTTCCGTGGCCTCACCCAATCGGGAGACGGAGGGCATGAAGGACGGGTCGGACGCGGTGGCGGACTGGCCGTTGTTGAATGCCATGCTCAACACCGCCAGCGGTGCGTCGTGGGTGAGCTTCCATCACGGCGGCGGCGTGGGAATGGGTTATTCCCTGCATGCCGGCGTGGTCATCGTGGCCGACGGCAGCGAGCGGGCGGAAGGTCAGCTGCAACGGGTGCTGACGAATGATCCAGGCACGGGGGTCATGCGGCATGCCGACGCAGGTTACGAGCGGGCGATCCAGGTCGCCCGGGAGCGCGGCCTCGATCTGCCGATGATTGACCGCTAGATTTTCAATGCCGCGAGGGGATGAACGGCACGCACCCTCGACGCAGTCCGCACGCCTGCAGCGTAGACGAACTGATCACCATGCCCGATTGCAATGCGCTCCCCGGAAGCGGGAATCCAGGTGCTGCAATTTTTAAGGACCGGCTCGCGCATGGCTGATGCGGGAGACAGGGCAGGGTCCTCATGACAACTGTCCCGTCTACGGACGGCCGATCAATCTGCACGCCCGCTGATGTCTCCGGCCCGCGTCAACCCGGCAAAACGGAGTCGGTAGCCGCGCCAGTCCAGCGAGAATGTGAATACATAGACAAGGATCCCATAGGTGCTCAGCCATTGAAGTATCCGGCCGCCCTCCCGCCAGCGGGCCACTTTGAAGGCGATGGCCGCGATCAGCATCACGGTCAGCAGCCGCACGATGATCCTCTTCGCGATTAACGATGGGCCCGAAAGGCAGCCGGGGCGGGTCGATACCAGCGCCGCTACGGTACGATAGTGCAGCACCAGCGCCGCGTAGGTCAGGATGAAGAACAGGGTGGCGCCGGTACCGTGAATCGCCCACAGCGTCTCCTTACCCTGCAGGACCATTTCTCCGATCAGCAGCGCGATGGCGGCGATCACTCCCAGGTTGCGGAAACGCCGCTCTCTTGCGCCCGTCTCGCCGCCCATCAGTTGCACCCAGTCGTAGGCGGTGAGCCATACGATCACGAATAGCGCACACACGAACGGCATGGCCAGCCTGAACAGGTGGGATTCGGGATATTTCATGCCCGTGTGGGTGATATCCGTACATCCCTGAACCGGCGGCACGCACCAGTCAACGTGCCCCCCTGAGGCGGCGATCAGGTACGTTGTCGGAAACAGCAGGGCCGGCAGAAAGGCGGTGGCCACCGCCAGGGCGGAGGCCGACACCCCTCCGGTCCGACGGCTCATCTGCCCGGGCCGCGTGCGGCCCGCGTGTCAGTCGAAGGATCAGTCATTCGCATCCGATCGGCTGGCTATCCGGCTTGCCAGCTCAAGTGCCGCTTCAAAGGTGGAGGCGTGGCCGTCGGCGCCCTGGCGCCGCCACAGTTCGCCTGTGCCGTGGTAGGCAAGCCCTCCGACCATGACCGGAATACATCGGCCGTCCAGCTGCCTGACCGCGGCAATCGTCTTTTCCACCGCATCGAGATGCTGAGGCAAGGTGGCGGACAACAGCATCAGGTTGACGCCGAAATAATCGGCCGCGGCGGCAATTTCCGTATCCGGTACATCGCTTCCCAGGCAGATGACATGCCAGCCCTCGGATTCCAGAAGATTGGCGAATGCCCTCAGGGCGATGTCGTGGACGTCTCCGGAGACACCGGCGACCAGGGCTTTCAGACCGCCGGCCTCCACTGTCGGCGTCCGGAAAGAGAGGACCGCCATGAGTCGCTGTGTGGTGGACGTGACCAGATGCTCCTGAGCGATACTGAGCTCGCCGCCGTGCCACATCCGACCCAGTTCTTTCTGCACCGGCACCAGGACCTGTGTATAGACAGTGGACAGGCCCATCCCCTCTTCGACAGCGGTCACCACCTTGTCGATGGCGCCACGACTATCACCCTCCAGGGCTGCCACCAGGTACGCCAGAGCGAGACGACCCGCTTCTGTTGCGGGGTCTATCGCCGATTTCTCGTCCTCAGCAGGATTCTGGAGAATTTCGGCTGCAGCCGCCAGCGGCGGCGACACCGCGGCACGAGCGGGATCGGGCAGCTCACTGTCCAATACTTCGCGCAGGCATTCGAGACTGAGCTTCAGGTCTTCTTCGGGCACCTCCCGACTGGCAAACGCATGGCGCGTCCAGGCGATGCGCCCGGCGAATACCTCGGGCACGCCAGCGGACACCGCCGCGGCCAGTTCATGCATGCGCTGAAGATAATGTGCCTTCCAGGCCGACCAGCCGTCCGGAGCGAAATGTTCGGCCACCTGGGGATGATCCTGCAGAAGCCGGGTGGCCGCGGCACTGGCATAGGCGGCGGCACTGGCGATCAGCATGTTGGCTACAAATTTGTCGGGCTCAGGCATCGTTTTCTGATGGCGGGGGGCTCGCCTTTCGACCGCCGCATGACACACTTTTCCGGTGGGGCATAATGGTGACACATCCGCTGACAAAACTCTCCGGGTCTCGTCATGTCCACGCCGGGATACATACACTCTGCGGCACCCGCTCAAGGCCCTGCCGGGGAGCGGCGCTCACGCAGAAGGGATCGGCATCCCTGTCCATTCCGATCGCGTATCCCTTTGGATCATGATCCTAATGACTACTTCGGTCCATGGCGTCGATTGGATCACCGGCGAATTCGATGCGTTCCCGAAAAGTGCATTTCCAAACCTGGCGACCCTTGGCGTTTGGGTCTGCGCCCCGACCGGGGGAACGCCATTGTGATCCATGATCTCTCCGACGCACGAGACAACGGCCAGGCATCGCCAGGCCAGCCAGGGCGGGCGTGCCAGGCGTCGAGCAGATGAAAAACCTGGGCTCCGTGCTGCCGGCGCGCCTCGATACGAAGGGAGTGATCGCGGCCTACGCACGGATCGCGCCCGTTTATGATCTCTGGGGCAGATGGACCGAGTCCCGTGCCCACGATCTCTGTCTGCAGTGGCTGGACCTGGCCGACGTCAACCGTGTGCTCGACGTGGCGACCGGGACCGGGGCGCTGCTCGAGAAAGTGATGGCGGCTTCGCCCGGCGTCACCGGGATCGGCGCCGACCTGTCGCCCCACATGCTCGGGCGGGCGGCGGCCCGGTTCCGAAGCGAACGTCACCGTTACAGTTTGATCACTGCCGACGCCCGCCAATTACCGATACGATCCGGCAGCATCGATCTAGTACTCAACGGATACATGTTCGACCTTCTTCCAGAGAGTGAGTTTGCCGCGGTGCTGGCGGAATTTTCCCGGGTCTTGTCCCCGAGCGGCCAGCTCGGACTCATCAACATGACGGTGCCAGACAAGGTGGTCGAACGGGTCTGGGAGACTCTGTACCGAATTCGTCCAGCATGGTTGGGGGGTTGCCGAGGCGTGCGCATGGCAGACCATCTCGCCGCCGCCGGCTTCGAGCTGCAGCATCACGGCCGGGTTACCCAACTGGCCTTTCCCTCCGAGGTACTGGTAGCCCGCAGATCGGATCGTCCCGCAGGTTCGGAGTCCTTGCCTCGGAAGCGATCTGCGAGACTATGATAGGGGTGTCCCCTGACCGAGGTTGACCATGACGCCTCTGGAAAAAGCCCTTTTTCTGGCCCGCATCGTCGCCTGGCGCCTGCGCTGGGAGCGTCGTGACCTCGATTACCATCCGGGCAAGGGCGTGTCCGAAAAGTTCCTCACCGGTCGGGACGCCGCGGCGCTGATACCGGATGGGGCCACGGTCATCAGCTCGGGCATGGCCGGCAACTCCCGTTGTTCGACCTTCTTCTGGGCCATCAGGGAACGGTTCGAGTCGGAAGGGCGGCCGCGGGGGTTGACCTGGATCTCCGTCGGCGGCCAGGGTGGCCGCGGCAAGGCGCCAGGGACCGTGGAAGAGGTGGGCAGGCCTGGGCTGGTTACCCGGTTTATCAGCGGTCACATGGAAACCACCAAGTCGATGCTGGCGCTGGCGGAGGAAGGAAAACTTGATCTGCATGTTCTGCCTCAGGGCGAGATGACCGAGCTGATCGAAGGGCAGGCGCGGGGCGTCACCCGTGTCAGGAGCAAAACCGGCGTGGACACCTTCCTCGATCCGCGCAGAGGGTCCGGTTCCGCGGTCGTGGACAGGAACGGTTTCAATCTGGTGAAAGCGGACGGAGAGGCACTGGTCTACCAGCTGCCACCTATCGATGTAGCACTATTTTGCGGGGCCTATGCGGACGCACGGGGGAATGTCTATCTGAATGACGTGGCCACCCTCACCGAGACCTGGGAATCCATCCGTGCCGCCCGCGCCAATGGTGGGCTGGCGATGGCCGTGGTGGGCGGTCTGATCGACGAGGATCCATCTGAGCCCCGGGTGTCCACCGACGAACTCGACGTGGTCGTCGTTAACCCGTACAACGAGCAGACCATCATGGCGCCCCAGGCGAGTCCCTGGAAGATGTTCTGCCCGGGGGGTGATGGTGACGACAGGGCGGCGATAGAGCGGCTGCGGTTCATCAACCGGGTGCTGCGTTTGACCCCGGTGCGCGGGCCCGTAGAAGAGGCGCTCGGCCGGCTGGGCGCGCGGCTCTTTTCCGAGGTCGTGCCCCGGGGCGCTCACATCAATATCGGCGTAGGGTTCCCGGAAGAGGTATGCCGCGAGGTTTACGACAGCCAACTCCACCACGACCTGGTTTTTACCACGGAGACTGGCGTGTATGGCGGGATGCCCGCGCCCGGCGTTTATTTTGGTGCGGCGGTCAATCCCGACCGGTTCGAGTCCTCGGCGTGGATGTTCAGATTCTACAAGGACAATCTGGACGCGACGGTGCTCGGTTTTCTCCAGGTGGACAGCGAAGGCAACGTGAACGTTTCGAGGCGGGGGCCGACGATAATGGACTATGTGGGACCCGGCGGATTCCCGTCCATCATACAGTCCGCCCGGACGGTGATTTTTATCGGCACTTGGATGGCAGGGGCGGAGTGGTCAGTGGACAATGGCCGTCTGCGGCTGCGAAAGCCCGGCCGGCCCAAATTCGTCGACAAGGTGGACGAGGTCACGTTCAGCGGCGCCAGGGGGATGGCGGACGGAAAGCAGGTTTATTACGTTACCAGTGTGGGCGTTTTTCGATTGACGCCGGGCGGGCTCGAGATGATACGTCGGATGCCGGGCGTGGACATCCGGCGCGACGTGGTGGCCCATGCCGGCGCGCGGCTCAAAATCCCGGATCAAGTGCCCGTCGTGGATCACTCCATAGTGACGGGGGAAGGCTTCCGGCTGGACTGGCCGGATGTCGCCTGACGGTGCGGCAAGGAGAAGTTTATGCATGGCGGTGACAGGGTAGCTGCGGTACTTAAAGCGCAGGGTGTGAGGACGTTGTTCACGCTCTGCGGTGGCCACATTTCACCCATACTCACGGGTTCCCGAGCCGCCGGTATCCATGTCGTGGATACGCGCCACGAGGCGACGGCGGTCTTCGCAGCGGATGCAGTGGCGCGGCTGACCGGGACACCCGGAGTGGCCGCGGTGACCGCCGGACCCGGGTTGACCAACACAATTACTGCGCTGAAGAATGCACAGCTCGCCCAGTCGCCGGTGGTCGTTCTGGGCGGGGCCACCGCCACCGTACTCAAGGGTCGGGGCGCCCTGCAGGATATCGACCAGGTGCCGCTCATGGCACCCCATGTCAAAGAGGTGTTCCAGCCGGGTAAGGTGCGCGAGCTTGTGCCCTCTCTAGAGCGGGCGTTCGCCACCGCCAAGTCGGGCGTTCCCGGGCCCGTGTTCGTGGAGTGTCCGGTCGACCTTCTTTACCCGGCAGCCGTCGTTCGCGAGTGGTACGGACTGGGCCGAGGAGGCGGCGGGATATCCGGCTGGCTCCAGCGCATGTACCTGCGTCAGCACGTCCGACGCATGTTCAGGGACGCGGACCGGCAGCAACCCGGACCGGCGATGGTCGAACCGATCCCCGCGCCCGAGTCGGCCCGGGTGCTTACGGTCGCCCAGAAACTGAAGATGTCCAGGCGCCCCCTGATGATTGTAGGAAGCCAGGCCGTTTGCGAGCCGGACAGGGTCGCCGCAGTCGCCGAAGCCGTTGATCGCCTCGGCGTGCCCGTGTATCTGTCCGGGATGGCGCGTGGCCTGCTAGGATCCCGGCACCCGCTCCACTTCCGGCATCGCCGTCGGGATGCCATCAAGGAAGCGGACCTGGTCATCCTGGCCGGGGTGCCCTGCGATTTCCGGCTGGACTATGGTCGCCAGATCCGCCGGACGGCCACGCTGGTGTCGGCCAACCGCAGTCGCCACGACCTCAAACTGAACCGCAAGCCGGATCACCCGATACACGCCGACCCCGGTTCGTTTCTTGTCGACCTGGCGCGGGCTGTTCCTGCGGCCGGCGGCGCCTGGTCGACTTGGCGCGAGGAGCTGGCGGAGCGCGATCGAGGGCGGGAAGCGGATATCGAGACGCAGGCGGCCAGCTCGGGCGAACACGTTAACCCGCTGGCTCTGTGCCGGGGCATCGATCGACTGCTGGGCGATGACAGCGTCGTGGTCGCGGACGGCGGGGATTTCGTTGGTACCGCTGCGTATACGGTGCGACCCCGCGGTCCCTTGCGCTGGCTTGACCCCGGGGCGTTCGGGACGCTGGGCGTCGGTGCCGGTTTTGCCCTGGGTGCCGCAATGTGCTGCCCCGGCGCCGAAATATGGGGCATTTTTGGTGACGGCTCGGTGGGTTACAGCCTTGCGGACTTCGACACCTTTGTCAGGCACCGCGTGCCGGTCATCGCAATCGTGGGCAACGACGCCTGCTGGAGCCAGATCGCCCGTGAGCAGGTGAAAATTCTCAACGACGACACTGGGGTCATGCTGGCTCGAACGGATTACCACCGGGTGGCCGCAGGCTTTGGCGCCGGCGGGCTCGTCATTCATACCGACGATGAAATCGACGATGTGCTGGCGCAGGCCCGGGAGATTGCCGCGGGGGGGCACCCGGTACTGGTCAACGTCGTGCTGGACCGTAGCGACTTTCGTGAGGGCTCGCTGTCGATCTGAGACCGCGCAGACTGAGGCTATACTGACCGGCAAGGTTGAAGTCGGGAGCCGGCAGGTGTCACTGGCCCTTCTCATGTCTGGCATTTTCTTCGTCAATTTGCCGTTCGGCTACTGGCGCGAGGGTGTCCGCAAGTTTTCGCCCGCCTGGTTCGTGGCGGTCCACGCCGCCGTGCCGATCGTTGTCGCCATGAGACTCTCCCTGGACATCGACTGGAATCTCGTCATCCTGCCGGCGCTGGTGGCCGCTTATTTCGCCGGCCAGGCGACCGGCGCGTGGTTCAGGCGGAGCCGGGCGAAAGCCGGTGTCGATCGTTGAATTCTCTCGAGCCCCTGGCGGTCATCCTCATCTCGGGTCTGGCCATGAGCCTTATCGCCCTGTGCGGCGGCATCGTGCTCTTGCTTGGCGAGCAGCGGGTCAACCGGGTCGTGTTACCGCTGGTGGCGCTGTCATCGGGATCTCTCATCGGCGGGGCACTGTTCCATCTGCTGCCCGGTGGCGTTGCCCGCATGGGGAACGTGCCTTCCGTGTATATCGCCGTGGCGGCGGGTTTTCTGGCCTTCCTGATTCTGGAGCACCTGCTGTATTGGCACCACTGCCACAAGCCCGCACAGGCTCATCGGAAACCGGCCGGGGTCCTGCTGCTGATCGGCGATGGCGTACACAATTTCATCGGCGGGCTGGCTATTGGCGCGGTGTTCCTCGCCGACATCCGCCTCGGCATGCTCGCCTGGGCTGCCGCCGCCTTGCACGAAATTCCCCAGGAACTCGGCGACTTCGGCGTCCTGGTGCACTCGGGCTGGTCGCCACGACGCGCGCTGGCGGCGAACTTCGTGTCGGCGCTGACGTTTCCGCTCGGCGGGGTGCTCGCGTGGACCTCGTCGGCATGGATCGACATCAGTATTCTGCTGCCCTTCGCCGCCGGGAACTTTCTCTATATCGGTGCCGCGGATCTCATTCCCCAGTTCCGCGAGGGCCATGAAGGCAAACCGGCGATGTCGAACGTCGCCTGGTGGGCCGTCGGCCTGGGTCTGCTCCTTGTCGCCGCTATGATGTACGAGGGGCATTAGCGCAGGTCCGTCGCGGACGGTATGCTCCGCGTTGGTCAGGTTCGAGGTGAAGGGATGGAACGGCAGGAGGTCGAAATCCGCGAGGCGGTCCGGGAGGATCTTCCCGCCATCGTTGCCCTGCTCGCCGATGATCCCCTGGGCGAGCAGCGCGAGGTTGCCGCTGATCCCCTGCCGCCAGGCTACCACCAGGCTTTTGAAGACATCGAGTGCGACCCGCGCCAGTCCCTGCTGGTGGCGGAGATGGGGGGGCGGATCGTCGGCACACTTCAGTTGTCCATACTCCCCAATCTGACCTACGGGGGACGACGCCGGGCACAGGTCGAAGGTGTGAGAATTGCCGCCGAGGCCCGTGGACGCGGAATCGGCAGGGCCCTTGTCGAGCGGGCAAAAAACACCGCCATCGCCTCGGGTTGCCATATGCTGCAACTGACGGCCAACCGTCAGCGACCCCAGGCGGTGCATTTCTACGAACGCCTCGGATTCGTTGATTCCCATCATGGGCTGAAACTCTACCTGCAGGACTGATGCGCCTGAGTTCTGGACGAGGACCAACGATCTGATGCGATTCGCGATCCACTACGATGCAGCTCTCGCGAGCGGGCCAGTCGATGGCCGGATCATCCTGCTGATATCGGACCGGGACGAGACCGAACCGCGTTTCCAGGTGCAGTCCGGGATCAAGGCCATCCAGCTTTTCGGAATCGATGTCGAGAAACTGTCCCCCGGTGTGCCGGCGGTGATTGACGACACGGTCTTCGGCTACCCTTTTGGTTCCCTTGGCCAGCTGCCACCCGGGGATTACGTCGTCCAGGCCGTTCTGAACCGATACGAGGAGTTCAGTCTGGCGACGGGGCACCGGGTAAAACTGCCGGCGGACCAGGGGGAAGGCCAGAAATGGAACAAGAAGCCCGGCAATTTCTACAGCGAGCCGGTGAAACTCAGGCTCGATCCCGCGGCGGAGGTGAGTCACAAGATATGGATGGAGGAGCGGATCCCGCCGGTTGAGCCACCTCAGGACACACGGTATGTAAAACATGTTCGAATCCAGAGCCCGCGCCTGACGGAGTTCTGGGGGCGGCCCGTGTATCTCGGCGCTCACGTTCTGCTGCCTGAGGGATTCGAAGAGCACCCGGAAGCCCGATATCCCCTTGTGGTCTTCCACGGCCATTTTCCATCCGATTTCGGCGGCTGGAGGGAAGCACCGCCGGATCCCGATCTGGCGCCGGAATTCAGCGAACGATTTGGCATCGAGGGATACAACCGGATCGAGCAACGGGAGGCGTGGGATTTCTACCAGGCCTGGACGGGTCCAGAAGTTCCCCGAATGCTGATCATGGAGATTCAGCACGCGAACCCTTACTACGACGACTCATATGCGGTGAATTCCGCCAATCTCGGGCCTTATGGCGATGCCATCCAGTACGAGCTTATTCCGTTCGTAGAGGAGCGCTTTCGAGGTCTTGGCCAGGGGTGGGCACGGTTTCTTTACGGCGGGTCCACGGGCGGCTGGGAGTCGCTGGCCGCCCAGGTATTTTATCCCGATGACTACAATGGCTGTTTCGCGGCCTGCCCGGATCCAGTGGATTTCCGGGCCTTCGTCCAGACCAACATCTACGAGGATGCCAACGCCTACTATCGGGAAGGGGCCTTCCGGCGGATACGCAAGCCGTCATTTCGCAATTACCTGGGCCAGGTGAGTTCCACGATGGAGGACGACAATCACATGGAGCTGGTTCTGGGGACCCGGAATCGATCCGGTCAGCAGTTCGACATCTGGGAGGCCGTCTGCTCGCCCCAGGGGCCTGATGGCTATCCGCAACGCCTTTGGGACAAGCGCACCGGTACGGTCGATTTTGAGGTGGCCCGACATTGGCGCGAAAATTACGATCTGCGACACATCCTGCAGCGGGACTGGGAGACGCTGGGGCCGAAGCTTGTCGGCAAGATCCATGTGTTCTGCGGCGACATGGATAATTTCTATCTCAACAACGCGGTCTATCTGCTGGAGGAGTTTCTCGAGAGTACGACCGATCCCTATTACGCGGGCCAGGTGGACTACGGCGATCGCGCGGAGCACTGCTGGAGTGGCGATCACGACAATCCCATCTGGATATCCAGGCTGCGTTACAACCTGTTCTACATGGACAGAATCGTGAAGCGTATCGAGCACAGCGCGCCCGACGGCGCCGATCTGAAGAGCTGGAGGTACTGATGCCCGTCAAGCAGACCCGATTGCAGCGGGTGTTCGGCGTCGGGCCTCTGGGTTCGGTGTTGTCCGTGGCCCTGCTGTTTCTTGCCGTCCTTCTCGCCCGCGCGACCCCGGGTGGCTGGATGCCCGTGTCCGAGAACACCCGGGTCATTGCGCTCAATGTGGGCGTGGTCGGCGCGTTTCTGCTGGTCTGGTGGAGCCTTCGCACGCTCAAACCCAGTCAGCGAGGGCAGGTTCTCTGCACGACGGGACCGTTTCATTTCGTCCGGCATCCTTTATACGCGTCATTCCTGAGCTGGTTCGATTTCGGCTTCGCGATTTATCTCGGGCACTGGGCCTTTGTGGCCTGGGCGTTTGCCCTGCATCCCCTGTGGCACTGGGTCATCCGCAAGGAGGAGCAGATCATGACGGAGCAATTCGGCGAAGCTTGGCGGGACTATGCGGCCCGAACGGGGCGTTTCTTTCCCCGCATATTTTCATTCGCGTCCCCTGCCGGAAAATCCTGAATCCACCTTGGGCTTTGACGCCCGACGACGGGCCTCTCGAAAAAGGGCGCAGGGCACCTCGTCAATCGGCTCTCCGGCTGCGATCAGACCAGGCCGACGATCTTCCCGTCTTTGAGGTCCATGCGCGTCGCCTGGGGATCGGCGGGCAGCCCCGGCATGCGTACTACGTCACCCACCAGTGGCACGAGGTAGCCGGCGCCCGCCGAGAGAAGCACTCTGCGAATCTTCAGCTCGAAGTCCCGAGGCCGGCCGACAACGGTGGCATCACCCGTGAAGGACAACGGGGTTTTCGCGACGCACAGCGGCAGGTGCGAATAACCGAGCCGGTCGATGCGATCGATGTCCTTCTCAGCCGGGTACTCGTAAGTGACGTGGCCGGCGCCGTACATTGCGCTGGCGATCCGGTGCAGCTTTTCCTTCACCGGTTCGGACCAGGCGTAGAGCGGGTCGAAGGGCCTGGATTCCCGTTCCGCATGCTTGATGACTGCTTCCGCCAGGGCAACCGCACCGTCTCCGCCGCGCTGGAAATGTTCCGCGACCGCGCTCGGCACCCTCATGTCGTCACAGGCCTCTCGAATAACGGCGATCTCCTCCTCGCTGTCAGCTTCGAAGCGGTTGATCGCCACGATCGGCGTCTCCTGGAATATCCGCACTGACTCCACGTGCTTGCGGAGATTGCCGAGACCCCAGCGGACGGCCTCGGCGTCCGGTATGGCGAGCCGGTCCTTGGCCACTCCGCCGTGGCGCTTGAGCGCCCGTGCCGTGACCACCAATACCACCGCTGCAGTGTCCAGTCCGGCCGAGGCGCACTTGATATCGAAAAACTTTTCGCCCCCCAAATCGAATCCGAAGCCCGCCTCGGTGACCGTCCAGTCCGCGTGGGACATGGCCATCTTGGTGGCGATCACGGAGTTGCAGCCATGGGCGATGTTGGCAAACGGCCCGCCGTGGACGAAGGCCGGCACGCCCTCGAGGGTCTGGACCAGGTTGGGACGAACGGCGTCGCGCAACAAGACCATCAGCGCACCGACGGCTCCAAGGTCGCGGGCGGTAAATGGCTTGCCGTCGTCCGCTTCTGCGACGATCAGCTTCTCGATTCTGGTGCGGAGGTCATCCCGGTTTTCGGCCAGGCACAGCGCGGCCATCACTTCGGAGGCAGGCGTAATTTCGAAACCGGTCTCGCGGGGGATGCCCTGCAGCGCGCCCCCCAGTCCAACCACCAGGTGTCTCAGGGATCGGTCGTTCAGATCCATGACCCGTGGCCACAGGATCCGCCGGGGATCCAGGTGGGGCGGCTTGTTACGGTGAATATGATTGTCGAGCAACGCGGCCAGAAGGTTGTGCGCGGAGGTAATGGCGTGGAAGTCGCCGGTAAAGTGCAGATTGATATCCTCGGCGGGCACCAGGATGGACTTGCCGCCGCCGGTGGCGCCGCCTTTCATGCCGAAGGTCGGGCCCAGGGAGGGCTCGCGCAGGGCAATGCAAGTGCTGAGGCCGAGCTTGGCCAGGCCCTGGGCCAGGCCGATCGTGGTCGTGGTCTTGCCCTCGCCGGCGCCGGTGGGCGTGACAGCCGAAACCAGGATCAGTTTGCCCGGGGGGCGAGCCGACGCGATCCGGGCCTCGAGACGGATCTTCGCCTTGTCGTTACCGTGAAGAAGTACATGCTCCTCGGCGATGCCGAGGCTCTGCGCCACCTCGAGTATCGGTCGCGGTCCGGACATGTGAGGTCCCCTAGTTCTTTGTTCTGCTGGCGGCAAGCCTAGGCCCAGGCCGGAGCCGTGTCCAATCATGCAAAACTTGGGCAGGGTCCGGCTCTCGCCCATAATGAAACCTCCTGCGGAGAGAGTCATGTCGAACGGCCCAATCATCGAGACATCGAGGCTGTTAATGCGTCGCCTGACCGAGACGGACCGCGGTCCGGTGGCTGAACTGGAGTGGCTCGACACTGACCGGATCCTGGAACGGTCCCTCGGCACTGCCTGGCCTTACGGATTCCTGGCCGTGATTCTGAAAGAGAGCGGTGAATTCTGCGGAATCTGTGGGCTGTTGAAGCAGCACCTGGCGCATGGCGCGGAAATCGAAGTCGCTTACCATTTTCTGCCCTGCTACCGTGGACGGGGATTCGCTACCGAGGCCGCAGGGGGCGTTATGGATTACGCTTTCGAACAGCTGCGGCATCACCGTCTTGTGTCGCTGATTCGACCCGATAATCTGCCATCGCGCCGGGTCGCCGAGAGAAACGGCCTGCGACACGAGCGGGACCTGATGTTCCACGGTGTCATGCACGGTATGCACGTGATCCTCAAGCATCACAGGGGGACAGGGTCATGACCGATCCGACAAAGCGTGAGGCCCAAAAGAAAGTGGCGAGCATGACCCGCGGCATTGGCTACGTGCTGGCCGTCGCCGGGCTCTTCGTGTGGTTCATCGTCGAGGTGCCGCTGCTGGGTGCCGCCATGGTTCTGGCCGGCGTCGGTGACATCGCCATCGCCGCATTTTTGCGCAGGCGACTGGAACGGACCGACCGCCCAGCCGGACGTTCGCGCTAGGGATTCTTCAATTTTGCGCGGACGCCCATGGACAACGGTTCTTGTCCCAGGGCAATCCGCTGAACTGCTGAGGAGAGTTAGATGCGCTGGCTGAAACGGATACTCGTACTCCTGGTCCTGGCGGCCGCGTACCTATTGTTCTGGCCCGTGCCTATCGATGCGGTCGCCTGGCATCCCGGGGTCGAGCCGGACATGGTCACTTTCGAACCGGACGACGTCCTCGGCGTGGCAGAGGAGCTGGCCGGCGGGGTGGGCCCCGGGCCGGAGGATGTCACCCTCGGGCCCGACGGGCATTTCTACACCGGCCTGGAGGACGGTCGGATCATACGTTTCCGTGGCTACCGCTGGGAGCAGTTTGCCGATACTGGCGGACGGCCGCTGGGAATGCAGTTCGACGATGCTGGCAATCTGATTGTTGCGGACGCCTTCCTGGGGCTGCTCCTGGTGGCGCCTGACGCCTCGGTCACCATTCTGGCATCCGAGGTGGACGGTGAGCCGATGAAGTTCGTCGATGATCTGGATATCGCTGCCGATGGCACCATCTGGTTCAGCGATGCCTCTACCCGTTTCGACCAGCAGAATTGGCGGGTGGACCTGATGGAGGGCAGGGCGACGGGTCGCCTGCTCAGTTTCGATCCTGCTACAGGTCAGGTATCCGTCCGGCTGGATGGATTAATGTTTGCCAACGGCGTGGCCCTCGGGCCGGACGACGCCTATGTACTGGTTAATGAAACCTGGCTGCGTCGCATCCGCCGGTTATGGCTGACGGGTCCCCGGGCGGGAGAATCCGAGATTTTTATCGCCGGGCTGCCCGGTTATCCGGACAACCTGTCTTTCGATGGCAAGGAACTTTTCTGGATTGCGCTGCCGTCGCCGCGGCAACCCAGGATGGAGAGCCTGGCCGACAAGCCGCTGGTCAGGGAAATACTGATGCGGTTGCCGGAGACGTTCCGAAAGGTGGAACTGCCACCGGTTGGGTGGGTGGTCGCCATTACCACCGAGGGACGTGTCAAGTACAGCCTCAGGGATACCAGCGGGCGATGCTATTCCATCACCAGCGCGAATGACCTGAAGGGCAGTCTGGTGATGGGCAGCATTGTCATGAATCATGTCTGCCGTCTTTCACTGCCGCCCCCAAAACGATCGTCCGAGTAGCGATCGAAGATGGCATCGATCCATTGGCGTCATGTCGTGACGGGCCACCCGTGCCCCGAAAGCCGACAGGCACCGCTCTCTTCGAATCGTTGCTTTCGCCGGTTCGTAAATACACAGGAGATCCGCGGATGATTCAGGGGCGCACGTGGCCGGGCGACGCATGAAGCCCGGAGAAGCGCATGTTCGCAGGGCTGAAATGGGCGACGCGGCTCAGGTGGTTACGCTCATGGCCGCGTTCTACGCCGAGGATCGAATGCCGTTTGACGCGGAGCGAGCCAGCGATGCCGTGAGGCAACTGATCGAGGACGCATCCCTGGGAAGAGTCTGGGTCGCGGAGAGCGAGCGCGGGCAGGTCGGCTACGCAGCCCTCACGCTGGGCTTCAGCCTCGAGTACATGGGCCGGGACGGATTCGTGGACGACCTGTACGTCGTGCCTGAATGGCGTGGAAGAGGGATCGGTTCGGCGTTACTGAAACAATTGACCGATGCCTGCGTGGAACTGGGTGTTCGGGCCTTGCACCTGGAAGTGGGGCGAAAAAAGACCGATGCGCGAGCGTTGTATCGACGGTTTGGTTTCGAGGAGCACGATCGCCTGCTGATGACGCGCGTTGTGGTCGGGGCAGGCGACTGAGTCGGGCTGCACGTCTTGGTCTCGACAGCGCTCTGCGCGCCTCATCGGTGACTGGCCATCGGTTTCTCCTCCGCGTCGGATCGAGATGACGGACATGCTAAAGTCATTCTCTGCTACTTGAAGGCATCGAATATGGCAGTGGCCGACTCGCTGATGGATCTTTATGCCGAGCATTTCGGCCAGCTGCAGGCGCTTTATCAAACGGTTCTGAGGGACAGACCGTGGGCGGCGGTCGTCATCGCTTCCGGTTGCCCGGTGCCGGTGTTCGGAGACGATCAGACATATCCATTCAGGGTCAACCCACGCTTCAGGCAATGGGTGCCGGAGGGTGATTACAGCCACTCGCTTATCGTCATCAGGCCCGGCGCACGCCCTCTGCTGATCTGTCACCAGCCGCAGGATTACTGGCACGCGACCCCCGCGCCGCCCGACGGATCCTGGGCCGATTGTTTCGATGTAGTCTGCGTGTCCACGCCGGAAGACGCGGGGCGGGCGTTGCCTGATCGAGACGAGAACTGGGCCTTTCTCGGAGATCCACCCTCCTGCCCGGACGGCTTCTCGTCGCAGGCCCTGAATCCGCCCGATCTGACCTCGGCGCTGGATTATCACCGTGTCCACAAGACCGACTTCGAGGTGGAGTGTCTGAGGCGAGCCAATCGGGTTGCGGCAAAGGGCCACCTGGCCGCCCGCTCGGCTTTCGAGGAGGGCGCATCAGAGCTGGAGATCCACCTGGCCTATCTTTCAGCGTCACGCCAGATGGAGAGGCAGCTGCCTTATCCCAATATCGTCGCGCTCAACGAGCACGGGTGCATCCTTCACTACGACGCCCTGGAACCGGATCCGCCGGCCCCGGTCCGCTCGTTACTGATCGATGCAGGCGCGGATTATCTTGGTTATGCCGCCGACATCACCCGCACGCACAGCGCCTCTCGAGACGAATTTGCCGGCCTCATAGAACTCGTGGACACGGCTCAGCAGGCACTGACGGCCAGGATTTCTGTCGGTGTGTCTTATGTGGACCTTCATCTCGAGATGCACCGCCTCATCGGCACCGTGCTGGCAGATGCCGGTCTGGTGGCGATGAGCCCAGAGTCCATGGTCGAGCAGGGCGTGACCTCCGCGTTCTTCCCGCACGGCCTGGGGCATCACCTCGGTCTGCAGGTCCACGACGTGGGGGGCAAGCTGGCGGACGAGCACGGCGTTTGCATAGAGCAGCCTGAGGGGCACCCGTTTCTGCGTAACCTTCGCCCGGTCGAGCTGGGCGACGTCTTCACCGTGGAACCGGGACTCTACTTCATTCCCCAGCTCCTCGGCCCGTTGCGTGCCGGGTCTTGCGGGCGTCAGGTCAACTGGGAGCGCGTGAATGCCCTGCGGGCGTTCGGCGGAATTCGTATCGAGGACGACGTCCATGTCACTGCCGACGGCGTCGAGAACCTGACCCGGGACGCTTTCCAGAGTCTGGTGCCCTGATGACGACGAACGACCGGGAGTTTCCTGCAGGTGGCCCACCCGCTGCCCTGTCCGGAACGGTGTTCAGCGCGCCTCTCCTAGACGAGCTGGAGGCGGTGCGCGGCGAGGAATCCGTGCACGTGGTCGCTTGCCTTCCCGGCGTGCGTATCGAGCGCATCGTATCTCTGGACTACGCCTCGCCGGAGGGATTTTGGTACGACCCGGACGATCACGAGTGGGTCATGCTGCTCAGGGGCAGAGGTGACGTCGAGTTCGAGGACGGTCGCGTGTTCCGCCTGGAGGCCGGAGGTTCGCTGAACATCCCGCCCCGTTGCAGACACCGCATCGCACGGACCGATCCGGAATGTCCCACTGTGTGGCTGGCGATTCACGTGAGGACGGGCTGAACCGGTTGCTCGCCACGGTGTTGTTCGTGCGGGGATACAATGATGGCATCCGGGACGGGGGAGGAAGACAGTGAGCTCGAATTATCTGGAGCAACTGGCCGCGGAGTGGTACGAGTACCGGGGATATTTCGTTCGCAGGCACCTGATGGTCGGACCCAAGGCCGGCGGCGGATTCGACGGGGAGCTGACTCTCCTGGCAGTGCATCTGGAAAAGGGTGAGGCGGTTCAGGTTGAACCTTCCATGGATGCCCACAGCTGGGAGAAACGCGAGAAGCGCTACCAGAGTCGCTTCGAGCTTGGACGGAGGTTCATTCCTGTGCTGCTGGGTGGGAAATTGCGGTCATGGCCCCTGCGTCAGATCGCCCTGATCGGTCTTGGCAGCAGCACCAACCATCCGACCCTCGGCGGGGGCGAGGTGCTGTCGCTGGGCGAATTTCTGGCGCGGATTCTGACTGCCTTTCGGGGCGCCGACCTGGCGGCCCAGCCGGTGCCCCAACAGTACCCGATCCTCAGAACTCTGCAGTTCGTCGCGGACAATCATCGCACGCTGATTCCCGCGCTGCTGGATGAGGATCCGAGACAGATCCGGTTCTGACGGGCATCAGCCCGCCGATCGGTTCCCGGTCACGGGGGATTCGTAGTCGGCTCCCTCGGTCAGGTAGCGGCGCATCATCATCGCCTGCTGCAGTTTCCCCTTGCGGACGTACGACTGGTAGAGGATATCTCTCATGAACTCCAGGAGCACGCCGGCCTGGACCGCGTTGATCATCGGCATGGAATCGCGGCCGTCCTCGGAATCGAACAACACGCGCCGGATGACCTCGAACGTGTCGTCGTCGATCTCCGCAAGATCTCGAATTTCGCTGCACTGGTCGAAGATCCGCATCTTCCCTGTTTCACCGAGGTCGTGAAACACCTGCCTCGCCGTGCGACGACACATGGACGCGAAGGCGTTCATGGCGCTGTGTGAAAAACAGGTCAGGGCTTCACGGAACAAAATTTCCCCGTCCTCGGGGAGGTAGGTGAAGTCGAATTGCTCCACCGGCCGCTCGATCTCCAGGTAATTGGAGCTCAGCTCCACCTGGTCGTCCGCGTAGTTCTTTACCGGGTACTTGAGGAAGATCGGCGTGTTACATGCGTCGCAGCGAAACACCACGCCCACTTCCTTGGGCTTGAACCGCTGTAGGTCCTCGTAACGCGGCGTCGAGACCGGCGACAGATGGGACAGCACCGCGCAGGACGGGCAAACCAGTGCAAAGTGTTGACCGTGCGCGTGGTGAAATTTATTGTCCTTATCAACAAAGATGGACATCTTGTTATTTTCCCACAACTTTATGCACCCAGGATCTCGCCCGGACGACATGCGTCAGCCGTGGAAATCCCCCCGCCGACGAGTGTATCCAAAGCCGTGGCTGCTGGCTAACACGCGGATTATGTCAACCGTTCCAGCGCATCACCAGGTGACCGTCGCGGCCTGTGCCGCCGGGTTATCGGGGCGGGCCACCAGGCCACTGTCGGTGACCGCTATGCGGTAGCGGGCCCCATCGGCCATCGGCATAAACACAGCGGTGCCGTACTCGGTGTCCACCCAAGGCAGCCACCGTCCGGCCTCGGTGGCGACTCGCCACATGAGGCGACCGGGTGTGTCGGTCAGGCTGTAGGCAGTGATCTCCGCGTGCGCCATTTCTGATGCTTCGGCGTATCGGCCCGACAATCGATCCAGCTGGTAGACGCTGTCCGCGCCGAGGAGCCGTGCCGGCAATCGCCAGCGCAGGAATCGGAGGTCGATCTGCCAGTGGTCGCCAGCCAGGCGATAATGCCTCGGACCGTCGCTGCCGAGTTCGAGGGTCGCCATGTACACGCCCGGCCCACTCCCGGTGAGTGCGACGGTGCCCAGTTCAGTCTCTGTGGCGAGCCGATCCACGGCGGTGAATGCGGTTGCCAGTCCGAGGCTCAGCCCGCCCGCCGCCCCGAATGCCACGGCCACCAGGCCCGTGCTGACGCCGAACAGGGCCCGACCGTTGCGGACCATGCGCACGGCGATCCATGCCAGGACCAGGGTCAAAAGCGACATCGCTGCGCCGATCGTTGCGAGGCTCACGATCTGGTGGCTCCCATTCGTTTTCTGATCCGCGTCACCAGCTGTTCGACGTCCAGGGTTTCATCGGTGACGATGGACAATACCGGCTCCGTTTCGCCAAAAGATCGCCGCTCGCGAAGCTGGGACTCGAGTACGCGCAGTCCCGCGTCGGATGCGTCACGGTTGTCCTGCTGGCGGCGGGCGACTCTTTCACGCAACACCCTGGAGGGTGCATCACAGGCGAGAATGATGGCAGGCGCATGATGGTGTTCGGCCACCTGGGCCAGGATATCCCGATCGTGCCTGTCCAGATACGTTGCGTCGGCAATGATCGTATATCCCGCCCCCAGTGCCCCGTCCGCGACTTCCGCCAATCGGTCATAAGTTCGACGGGTCGCTTTCACCCCGTATACCTCGGGGATACGATCCTCGGCCGGGCGCTGGGTTGGCGCCATGCCGAACAGTCGTTTGCGTTCCACGTCCGACCGGATCCAGACCGCCGGAAGCCGCTGGGCGAGCCGCTCCGCCAGCCAGCTCTTTCCGGATCCGGACACGCCGCAGGCAATCAGCAGGGCCGGCGCTGGATCCTTTATCTCCCGGAGCGCGAGAGACAGATGGCTGCCCATTCGTTTCTCGAGCCGCGTTGCCTCGCCGGATTTCACATCTTCCTGGTTCAGGCGGATGGCGTCCACCTTGGCTCTCACCATGTGTCGATAGACGAGGTACCAGCGAAGCAGGCCAAGACCATCGAAGTCCCCGGTGGACTGCAGCCAGCCATTGAGGAAGCGCCAGGCGAGACCGGGCTGCCCGCGGGACTCCAGGTCCATCATGAGGAACGCGCTGTCCGAAATCACGTCAATCCAGCGCAGAGCCGGGTCGAACTCGATGCCGTCAAACGCAACGATTTTGCCGTCCACCCTGGCCATGTTTCTCAGGTGCAGGTCGCCATGGCACTCCCGCACGCGGCCCTGCTCGCGGCGCAGCGCGAATTTCGGGGTTAACAGCGGAAACATTGTTTCGGACCACGCGTGGAGACGGGCGATGTCATCGGCCCTTCGCCCGGCCTGCAAAACGGGGCTGAGCTGCGAAAAATTCTCCCTGAAGGGGCGGAGCACGGTCGCGGGAGTGCCCCAGTCGCTCTCTGGGGGCGCCTTCGGTGCGGCCTCGTGGAATGCGCCGATCAGCGTCGCAATTTCGTCAATCTCGTTATCCCCGAGTTCACCCCGTTCCAGGCAGCGATCGAGTTGCTGGTCCTGTCGAAAACGGCGCATCCGGACTGCGTACTCGACGGGCTCGCCGTCTCCGCCGAAATGATAACGGTCTCCCTCTCTGCACAGTGCCACCACGTCCAGGTAAAGGCTTCGTGCGAGCCGCCGATTGATGCGAAGTTCCTCGGCACAGTAGTGAGCCCGCCGCTCCAGCGTGGAGAAATCGAGGAAACCCAGATCCACAGGTTTCTTCAGCTTGTAGGCGAAATCTCCGGCGAGCAGCACCCAGGAAATATGGGTTTCGATGAGTTCGATGGATTCTGCCGGATGCGGAAAACAGTCCGGATTCAGCAGGGTGCGAATGGCAGGCATACCGCCTTTGTCTTCACGACGCGTCAATATCCAGGGCTCCCGATTTTGCCCCCGGCACCAGCCCAATCAGTTCGCCTTCTTTCACAAGGCGGGTCAGCGATCTGATTTCTCCGTCCAGCCGATGGTCGCCGTGCGATGCCGGAACGACGGACCTAAGGCGTGCCTGCAGACTCTCCAGGCGTTCCGTTGTGCGAAGAGGGCGCTGATCGTCAATGGCCAAGGCGCCCGCCAGGATTTCGATGGCCAGGATGGATGCCACATTGTCGCAGATCTGAAGCAATTTGAGTCCGGCCCAGGGTGCCATGCTGACGTGATCCTCCTGTCCGGCCGACGTGGGCAGGCTGTCCACGGAGGCGGGATGCGCGAGGGTCTTGTTTTCGGAGGCCAGGGCGGCGGCCGTGACGTGGGCAATCATCACGCCCGATTCCAGACCCGGTTCGTCGGTCAGGAACATGTTCAGGCTAGGGTTGATGCGGCGCGCCAGCAGATCCGTTCGACGCTCCGACATGCTGCCGAGTTCCGCCACCGCAATGGCCATGAAGTCGCTGATGAAAGCCAACGGCTCGGCATGGAAATTTCCGCCGGACAGGACCACATCATCGAAAATCAGAGGGTTGTCGGACACGCCGTTACACTCCCGAGCGAGAACCCGCGCGGCGTGATGGAGCGTGTCCCAGACCGCGCCGAAAACCTGGGGCATGCAACGAACTGCATAGGGATCCTGGACCCGGTCACAATCTTCGTGATGGCGATTGATTTCGCTGTCGTCGAGCAGGGCGCGGAACAATGCCGCCACCCGGCGCTGGCCCTCCATCCCCCGGGCTTCGTGAATGCGCTCGTCGAAAGGCGTAAAGCTCCCGGCCAGTCCCTCCACGGTCAGTGCGCCAGCGAGTATGGAGGAAAGCAGCAGGCGCTCCGCCTGCTGGAGGCCGGCCATTGCCAGCGCGGCGCTGGCCTGTGTGCCGTTGAGCAACGCCAGTCCTTCTTTCGCCTCGAGTGAGATGGGGGGGCAGTCGGTGGCGGCGGTGACCTCGGACCCTTTCAGTCGTCGGCCGCCACGCGTCGCCTCGCCCTCGCCAATCAGCGCCAGGGCCAGGTGTGCCAGGGGAGCCAGGTCCCCGGATGCACCCACCGATCCCCGGCACGGTATGACGGGCAGGACATCCGCATTCAGCATTGCAATCAGGGTCTCGACCACCTCTGCACGGATGCCGGAGAAACCGGCCGCGAGGCTGTTGGCCTTCAGCAGCATAATCCGGCGCACGAGCGGTTCCGGAAACGGGTCACCGACACCGGCCGCGTGGCTGCGCACCAGGTTGAGCTGCAGCTGCCGAACCTGCTCAGCAGAGATGCGTTGATTGGCAAACGCGCCAAATCCGGTATTGACCCCGTAGGAGATCGTTCCCTTCTCCACCACGCCGGTGACCGTTCGCACACTTCTGTCCATGCGTTCCCTGGCGTCTGCCGAAAGGCTAATCCGCGGCCGACGCCCATCGAACGCCAGCACTTCGTCCAGGGTGAGATCGTGACCCGTGAGCACCAGTTCATTCATACCGGTTCGCCCTCCGCGTAGACGTGATCCGGATACAGCCCGCCGAGCTGATAGACCAACTGTTCCGGTCCCGACAGATCCCAGACCGTGAAGTCGGCAGGTCGACCCACCGCGATGGTGCCGGCGCAATCCGCCATCCCCATGGCGGCGGCGCCATGACGGGTGATGGCTTCCACGACCTCCAATGCGGACAGGCCGAAAAAGGTGCAGGCCATGTGAGCGCAGATCAACAGGCTGGGAATCGGTGAGGACCCGGGATTCAGGTCGCTGGCTACGGCCATCCGGACCCCTGCCCGTCGCAGCGCCGCGACTGGGGGCCGTCGGGTTTCCCGCAGGAAATAAAACGCGCCTGGCAACAGCACCGCAACGGTGTCGTTCTTTGCCATCGCGGCAATGTCGTTTCCGTCTGCATATTCCAGGTGATCGCACGACAACGCGCCGAGCCGGGCGCCGGCCGCGGAGCCACCCATGGCCGAGAGCTGCTCCGAGTGGATCCGCAGGGGCAGCGCGAGCTCCCTGGTCCGGGCCGCCAGGCATTCCAGATCGGCGATATCGAACGCGATGCTCTCTACGAAGATGTCCACCGCGTCGGCCAAACCGGCCTCGGCAACGGCGGGGAGCATTTCATCCACCACTTCCCGAAGGTAATCGCCTTTGGATCGCCCTGGAGGCACGGCGTGGGCCCCCAGAAAGGTCGCGCGCACCCGGATTGGCAGGTGTTCATCGAGCCGGCGGATGGCGCGCAGCATTTTGAGTTCGGTGACCGTGTCCAGGCCGTAGCCACTCTTGATCTCCAGGGTCGTCACCCCTTCCCGGACCAGTGACCGAGCGCGGGGCAGGGCGGACTCCACCAGTGCATCCTCGCTGGCGTTGCGCACTGCCTCCACCGTGGCCAGTATGCCTCCGCCGGACCGAGCGATTTCCTCGTAACTCGCCCCGCTCAGTCGCAAGGCATGCTCGGCTGACCGATCCCCCGCGAACACCAGGTGTGTATGGCAATCCACCAGACCGGGTAGCACCATGCGCCCCTGCAAGTCCACCCGCCGGGTTGCGGGCACCGGTGCCCCGATCGCCGAGAAACGACCATCGGTGACTGCGAAGCAGGTGTCCTCCATGGACGGCAACGATGGGTCCATGGGATACAATCTGGCGTTTTCGTATAGGACGTCGTGCACGGCATTCACAGGCGAGGCGTCGGAAGGACGATGGGTTCGAATCTTCGTTTTCAGCATATTCTCACCCCGGACGGCCTGGAGCGCCACAAGCGCCTCGAGATCGATGACCAGGGGGTGATCGTCGCCATCGTCGATGAGACCGGCCCGGAATTCGATGGCTGGCTGGCGCTTCCCGGGATGCCGAACGCCCACAGCCACTGTTTCCAGCGCGCCCTGGTCGGCGTGGGGGAAGCTGCCATTGGCGATGATTCCTTCTGGAGCTGGCGGGAATCCATGTACTCACTCGCCGTAACGATGACACCGGAGGAACTGGCGGATGTGGCGGCCAGGGCCTTTGCGGACATGCTGGCCGGGGGGTTCACCAGCGTGGCCGAGTTTCATTACCTGCATCATCTGCCCGACGGCACCCCGGGCGTCGACATGGCGAGAGCCGTGGCGGAAGGGGCACGGCGGGCGGGCGTTCGGCTCGTGCTCTTGCCCGTGCTCTACCAGAGTGGCGGCTTCGGTCAGCCACCGACTGCCCGGCAGGCGCGCTTCGTTCACCATCATCTCGAGGACTATCTGATGCTGGTCGAGCGCCTGAGTGATCTGTCGCTGGGCATCGCCGCGCATTCCCTGCGGGCCGTGTCGCCGGAGTCGATCGCCGAATTGGAGGCCGGAGCGCGTTCGATTCTCGGAGATAAATTCCCGCGCCACATTCACGTATCCGAGCAGCGCCGCGAAGTTTCCGAGTGCCTGGATCGCTACGGCTTGACCCCCATCGAGCTCCTGGCCGAGCACGTGATCCTGGACCCCCACTGGAACCTGATCCACGCGACCCACGCCACGCCCGACGAGATCGGCCTCTTGGCGCGTTGCGGTGTCACCACTGTGCTGTGCCCGCTCACGGAAGCGTACCTTGGTGACGGCATCTTCGACGCCCGGCGGCTGGTGGCCGAGGGTGGCCGTTTCGCCATCGGGTCCGACAGTAACGTGCGAATCGATGCCGTGGAGGAGCTGCGCATGCTGGAGTACAGCCAGCGTCTTCGGCACGAACAACGTGCCTGTCTGGCCAGCGAAGCGGGTCTCGGCCGACCGCTCTGGAGCGCTGCGGCCGCCGGAGGCGGCGCAGCCACCGGGCTTCCGGTTGGACGGCTGGCACCCGGGGCTTACGCAGATATCCTGGTGCTTGAGCAGGACAATGCCGAGCGCGCCTGTCTGACGGCTGACGGCAGCATGGACGCGCTGGTGACGGCGGGGGGTGCTCCCGACATTGCCGCGGTCTACGTTGGCGGGCGCCCGACCATTCAATCGGGTAGGCATGGTCGCGAGGAGGAGATCGGGAGGGCCTTCGCGGCCACCCTGGCCCGGTTGAGGGAGCGGCTGTGAACCGACCCGTCCAGCCTTTCGTCGTCCGCGGTGCTGCAGCGCCGCCGATACCGCTGGTTGTCAGCATCCCGCACACGGGGACGCGGTTACCGGAGGAAACGCGCCGGCGGTTGGTGTCGGCGATGACAGCCCAGCCCATGACGGACTGGCACCTTCATGCGCTTTACGACTTTCTGCCGGCGCTCGGCATCACCACCATCCACGCGGTCTATAGTCGGTTCGTCGTGGATCTGAACCGACCGCCGGACGGACATGCACTGTACCCGGGTCGCTTCGAAACCGGCCTGGTGCCCATGGAAACTTTCAGTGGCGACAAGATCTTCGCTTTCCCGCCGACCGCGGAAGAGACAGAGTTGCTGCGGGCCGATTATTACACCCCCTATCATCGCCGGCTTGGTGAACTGCTGGAGGAGCAGATCGAGATTCACGGACGGGTGGTGCTGATCGACGCCCACAGCGTGGCCAGTGCGGCCAGCCGGCTCCACGGGCCGCTGGATAAACACATCTATCTGGGTGACCGGGACGGCGAAACCTGTGGACACTGGCTGCGGGACTGTCTTCAGACCGGCTTCGAGGTCGAGGGGATGAAGGTCGGTCTGAATGACCCCTACAAGGGCGGGTATATCACCGACCATTACGGCCGCCTGCCAAACGTTGAGGCCATCCAGATCGAGATGTGCCAACGTGTTTACATGGCGGAAGACGCGCCAGATGAGGGGCCACGCCATCCGCGTTTCGGCGTCGCCAAGCGGATCCTCAAGCAAGTTCTCACCTCCGTTGCGGCACGAATCGCCTGACCCGGATTCGAGCTGATCCAGGGAGATCCGCCCGAGCTCGAGCCAGGGCTAGCGGACGTGCAGGGGACGATGGTGAGAATGGCCAGGGGCTGCCGTCACAGTTCGATCTGCCCAGGCGTATCTGCATCCCTGTGCTATTGCCAGGCGGCCCGTCCGGGAGACCCGGGCCGGGCCCTCGATCTGTCCCGCCCAGGGTGCCTGTGTTAAAACGGCGCCTTCGCTCAGGAAGACAAACATGACCTGGAATACTTTTCCCCTCGTTCTTGAGGGGGTCACGGACATCACACCCACGGTGCGCCACTTTGCATTTCGGCGGGCTGACCAGGAAGCGTTCGAATACACGGCCGGACAGTTCGTCAATCTGCACTGGGATCGGGATGGCAAGCGCACGCATCGCAGCTACAGCGTGGCCAATCCGCCAGGCGAAACAGGGCTCGTCGAAATCGCCATGGCCCCGGTGGAGGGCGGCTTTGCCACCAGTAAGCTAAACGCGCTCGCACCCGGGGACATGATCGAGGCCAGCGGGCCCTACGGGCGTTTCGTTCTCAGGGACGACCCCCCGTGCCGTTATCTACTTGTTGCCACGGGGACGGGGGTGACCCCGTATCGGTCGATGTTGCCCCGGCTGCGTGAACTGCTTGCCACGGGCGATTATCGGGTGGATCTGCTCCTCGGCGTGCGCGGACCCGAAGAACTCCTCTACGGGGAAGAGTTCCGGGCCATGGCCGAGGCACATGAAAACTTCAGTTTTCATGCCTGCTACAGCCGGGCTGACCCGGCCGTCGCATCGCCCTGGGAGTGTCGGGGCTATGTGCAGAACCGACTGGCCGACCTGGGCGTATCGCCGGACGTGGATATCGCTTATCTGTGCGGCAACCCGAATATGGTGGATGCGGCCGCGGAGTTCCTGAAAGGTGCCGGTTTCGGTATCAAGTCGGTGCGACGGGAGAAATATCTTTCCGCCCGTACCTGATCAGCCCTCGATTCGCCGATACCGGATGCGGTGCGGCTGCAAGGCGTCCTCACCCTTGCGGCGCTTGAGATCTTCCTCGTAGTCGGCGTAATTGCCCTCGAACCAGACGACCTCGCTATTCCCCTCGAAGGCGACGATGTGAGTAGCGATCCGATCGAGGAACCAGCGGTCATGGGAAATGACGACTGCGCAGCCGGGAAAATTGAGCAATGCCTCCTCCAGCGCCCTGAGCGTTTCCACGTCCAGGTCGTTGGTGGGCTCGTCGAGGAGCAGCACGTTGCCGCCCGAGCGCAATACTTTCGCCAGGTGCACCCGGTTGCGCTCACCGCCGGACAGTTCACCGACCCGTTGCTGCTGGGTCGATCCCTTGAAATTGAAGCGGCCACAGTAGGCCCGTGACGGGGTCTCGTAACTGCCTACCCGGATGATGTCCTGCCCGCTGGAGATTTCCTCCCAGACCGTTTTGCTGTCATCCAGGGCGTCGCGGCTCTGATCCACGTAAGCAAGTTGGACCGTTTCGCCGAGCCGGATGTCACCGCTGTCCGGTGCCTCGACGCCGGTGACGATCCGGAAAAGCGTCGTTTTGCCGGCCCCGTTCGGGCCGATGACCCCCACGATGCCGCCCGGGGGCAGATTGAATGACAGATCCTCGAACAACAGCTTGTCTCCGAACGCCTTTCGGAGTCCTTTGGCTTCGACCACAAGGTCGCCCAGCCTGGGGCCCGGCGGAATGTATATCTCGTTGGTTTCGTTGCGCCGCTGGAAATCCCGCGAGGACAGTTCCTCGAATCGCTGCAGTCGCGCCTTGGCTTTCGCGTGCCGCCCCTTGGGATTGGATCGGACCCACTCCAGCTCGTGCTTCATGGTCCTGATGCGGGCCGCCTCCTGTTTTTCCTCCATTTCCAGCCGCTTTTCCTTCTGCTCCAGCCAGGAGGAGTAGTTGCCCTCCCAGGGGATTCCATGGCCCCGATCGAGTTCCAGAATCCAGCCGGCCACATTGTCGAGGAAATACCGGTCGTGGGTCACGGCAATGACGGTACCGGGATAGTCGTGCAGGAAATGCTCCAGCCATGCCACCGACTCTGCGTCCAGATGATTGGTGGGCTCGTCCAGCAGAAGCATGTCGGGTTTCGAGAGAATCAGGCGGCACAGCGCCACCCGGCGGCGCTCGCCACCTGACAATGTGTCGACCTCGGCGTCCCAGGGCGGCAGGCGCAGGGCGTCTGCCGCCATTTCAAGCGTCCTGTCCAGGTTATGGCCATCGCCGGCCTGGATAACGTTCTCCAGCCGGGCCTGCTCCTCGGCAAGCTTGTCGAAGTCCGCGTCCGGCTCGGCATAGGCTGCGTAGACCTCGTCGAGACGGGTCATGGCCTGCTTGATTTCTGATACCCCTTCCTCCACGTTTCCGCGAACGTTCTTGTCGGGGTCGAGCTGGGGTTCCTGCGGCAGATATCCGATCTTGATTCCTGGCTGCGGTCGGGCTTCGCCCTCGATCTCCGTATCGATGCCGGCCATGATTCGGAGCAGCGTGGACTTGCCGGAGCCGTTCAGGCCCAGCACGCCGATCTTGGCGCCGGGGAAGAACGACAGGGAGATGTCGCGGATGATCTGCCGCTTGGGCGGCACGATCTTTGCGACGCGATTCATGGTGTAGATGAACTGGGCCATAATTTTTTGCGGGGTCCGGGCACGACGGTGCCAAAAGGTCGCAGATTATCCGGCATGGCTGTCGCGCGCGCCACTCGCGGACGAGTTCGGCCGACGTATCTTCTCCTTCCATTCCTCTGTGCTAAATTGATCCGGTCATGGCATCCGGTTCTGACAAGTCTCCGGTAAGCGTATTCGTCGGCGAAGCCATTGCCCGTTACGGCTTCGGCGAGGGGCACCCTTTTGGTCCGGACCGCCACGATGCCTTTCTGAGAGGTCTGGAGGAGAGGGATCTCACCGGGAGAGTCCATATGGACTCTCCCGCGGATGCTTCTCGCGAGGACGTGGAGCTATTTCATTCGGCGCGCCACGTAGAGTTCGTGGAGGAGATGTCGCTGGCCGGTGAGGGCTTCCTTGATTTCGGCGATACACCGGCATTTCCGGGAATCTACGACGCCGCCCGGTCGGTGGTGGGGACCACTCTGCGGGCGGGGGAGCTGGTGATGAGCGGCCATTGCCGTCGGGCGTTCGTGCCGATCGCCGGGCTGCACCACGCGGCCCGGGTGCGGACGTCCGGGTTCTGCGTATTCAACGATTGCGCCGTTCTGATCGAGGCGCTGCGGCGCCGCCACGGGCTCAGTCGAGTCGCCTATGTGGACATCGACGCCCATCACGGCGACGGGGTCTACTACGGTTTCGCCGACGATCCAAACGTGCTTTTCGCCGACATCCACGAGGATGGACGCTTCCTGTTTCCAGGGACAGGCGCGCGCAATGAGACCGGGCAGGGACCGGCCGCGGGCACCAAGCTCAATATCCCGCTCCTCCCCGGGGCCGGTGACGAAGAGTTTCTTTCCGCATGGCGTGAAATCGAGACCTATCTCAACGAAGCCCGGCCGGAGTTCATCATCTTCCAGTGCGGTGCCGACAGCATCGCCGGAGATCCCATCACTCATCTGCAGTTTTCCGAGGCCGCCCACGGTATGGCGGCCGCCAGCCTATGTGAGATCGCCGATCGACATGCCCAGGGCCGTCTCGTAGCCTTGGGAGGCGGGGGATACAACCGGCGAAATATTGCCGTAGGCTGGTCTCGTGTCGTCGAGGAAATGCTCACCCACAGCTGAGTTGGCTGCCCCGCTGCCCGCTGCGCTGCGGTACAATGCGCGCCTGTTGCAAACCCGGCCCGGAGACCTTTCAAATGTTCAGCCCCGAGATGCGCATCGCCGGATATGACGAAGAACTGGCCGAAGCCATGGAAGCTGAACTGCGCCGCCAGGAAGAGCACGTCGAACTGATCGCATCCGAAAATTACGCCAGTCCGCGGGTGCTGGAGGCGCAGGGGTCCGTGTTGACCAACAAGTACGCCGAGGGGTACCCCCACAGGCGGTATTACGGGGGCTGTGAGAATGTGGACGTGGCCGAGGATCTGGCCATCGCCCGCGCCAAGGCGCTTTTCGGCGCAGCTTATGCGAACGTGCAGCCTCACTCCGGCAGTCAGGCCAATGTGGCGGTACTGACCGCCTTGCTCCAGCCCGGCGACGTCATCCTCGGCATGAGCCTGGCCCACGGCGGGCACCTGACCCACGGGGCGAAGCCGAACTTCTCGGGCCGTTTCTACCACGCCGTTCAGTACGGGCTGGACCTGGGCACCGGGGAAATCGACTACGGACAGGTCGAGGCCCTGGCTCAAGAGCACCGGCCGAAGCTGATCATCTCCGGTTTCTCCGCCTACTCACGGGTCGTGGACTGGGAACGATTCGGCGCTATTGCCGAGTCCGTCGGCGCCTACCACATGGCGGATATCGCCCACGTGGCGGGACTGATTGCCGCGGGCGTGTACCCCAGCCCGGTGCCGTTCGCGGACGTGGTCACCACCACTACCCACAAAACCCTGAGGGGGCCGCGTGGCGGTATGATCGTGGCCCGCGAGAATGACGAACTGACGCGGAAGTTCAATTCCCTGGTGTTTCCAGGTACCCAGGGCGGTCCTCTGATGCATGTTATCGCGGGCAAGGCGGTGGCATTCAAGGAGGCGCTTGAACCGGAGTTCCGTGTCTATCAGCAGCGGGTCGTCGCGAATGCAAGAGCCATGGCCGGCGTGCTCACGGACCGCGGCTACAAGATTGTCTCCGGCGGCACGGATAATCACCTGTTCCTGGTGGATCTTATAGACAAGGACATCACCGGAAAGGATGCTGATGCCGCCCTCGGAAAAGCCAACATCACGGTCAACAAGAACGCTGTCCCGAACGATCCGCGTTCGCCGTTCGTCACCAGCGGACTGCGCATGGGCACGCCGGCGATCACCACCCGGGGTTTCGACGAGGAAGAATGCAGCATGCTGGCCGGCTGGATTGCAGATGTCCTCGACGACATCGGGAGTGACGGGACCATCGACCGGGTCAAGAGCCAGGTGCTGGAGCTTTGCGCTCGCTTTCCGGTTTACAGCCGCTGATCATGTCAGGGTGATGCCGTGCATTGCCCATTCTGCGGACATCCCGAGACAAAGGTGATCGATTCACGCCTGGCGGGCGAGGGCCGTCAGGTGCGACGCCGCCGGGAATGCCTCGATTGCGCCGAGCGCTTCACGACTTTCGAGGCGGCCGAGCTGGTCGTGCCGAGGCTGATCAAAAACGACGATCGTCGGGAACCCTTCGATGAGGGCAAGCTGCGGGCGGGGATCGTCCGTGCGCTGGAGAAGCGCCCGGTCAGCGCCGAACAAATCGAGGCCGCTATCGCCAGGGTGGTGCACCGGCTCCGGACAACGGGGGAGCGGGAAGTGCCGGCCCGATTCGTCGGCGAGCTCGTAATGGACGAGCTGAAGAAGCTGGACGAGGTGGCCTATGTGCGCTTCGCTTCTGTTTATCGCCGTTTTCAGGACGTCCAGGAATTCCGGGAAGAGGTCGAGCGCCTTCAGGAAGCAGCCTCAGGTAACCGGGAGCAGATGTCTCTTCTGCGTGACGAGGACTGAACTTGACCTTCCGGGTCGAAGACTACCGCTACATGGCACGGGCTCTGACGCTCGCCGATCAGGGAAGATACACCACCCACCCGAATCCTCGTGTCGGCTGCGTGCTCGTTGCGGGCGGTCAGGTGGTGGGCGAGGGATGGCATCGGATTGCGGGCGGGCCTCATGCGGAGATCGAGGCGCTCGAGCAGGCCGGGCGCCGCGCCCGCGGCGCCACGGTCTATCTCACCCTGGAGCCATGTAGCCACCAGGGCCGCACCGGGCCGTGCGCGCCGGTGCTGGCGGCGGCAGGCGTCGCGCGGGTCGTCGCCGCCATGGAGGACCCGAACCCCGCGGTCTCTGGCGAGGGACTGCGATGGTTGCGGGAGGCCGGGGCAGAAGTGCAGGCCGGGCTGCTGGAGGACGAGGCGCGGCGGCTGAACGCCGGGTTCATCCGCCGTATGAGCAAGGGTGTGCCACGCATCATCGTGAAAATAGCCGCCAGCCTCGATGGCCGGACGGCTATGGCCAACGGGGAGAGCCGGTGGATCACAGGGGCCGCTGCCCGGGAGGATGTGCAGCGTCTGAGAGCGTCGTGCTCCGCCATCCTGACCGGCATCGGAACCCTGTTGGCCGATGATCCGTCACTCACGGTCCGGTCCGGATCCATCGACACCGCTGGCCGCCAGCCCCTGAGGGTCGTCGCAGATTCCAGGCTCCGAACACCTGCCACGGCGCGCATGCTGACCCTGCCGGGACACACGCTTCTGGTATGTGCGCCGGGTGCCGACGGCTCCCGGCTGTCGGCCGCCGGCGCTGAATTGCTGGAGTGCGGTGCTCCGAACGGACGGGTCGATCTGTCGAAACTGATGGGCGCCCTCGGCCAGCGCGAATGCAATGACCTGCTCGTAGAGGCGGGCCCCGTTCTCTGCGGGGCCTTGCTCTCGAGACGGCTTGTGGACGAACTCGTTGTGTACCTGGCGCCGCACCTCATGGGGGATTCGGCCCGCGGCATGTTTTCCCTGTTCGGGCTGGAAAAAATGGCTGACAGGGTACAATTACAGATCCTGGACACCCGGCAGGTGGGAGACGACCTCCGCATACGCGCCGGTGTCCGTTACGAGGACCAAAACGACTGATGTTCACCGGGATCGTGCAGGCAACAGGCACTGTAGAGACCGTCGAACCGCGAGGCGGCGATGTCCGTCTGCGCGTGGGCTGCCCGGCTCCGGTCCTGCAGGACTTGAACACCGGGGACAGCATCGCGGTCAGCGGTGCCTGCCTGACAGCGGTGGAGGTCGATCAGACCGGCTTTGCCGCCGACGTATCGCGCGAGTCCCTGCGCCTTACGACCCTTGGAAATCTGAGGGTTGGCAGCCGGGTGAACCTGGAAAAGGCGCTGACTCTGTCTACCCCTCTCGGGGGGCACCTGGTGACCGGGCACGTGGACGGCGTTGGCCAGGTGTTGACCCGGGCCGATGAAGGCCGATCGTTCCGGTTCGGCGTGTCCGTTCCAGGCGACCTCGCTCGCTTTGTGGCCCGGAAAGGGTCCATTTGCATCGACGGGGTGAGCCTGACCGTCAACGATGTGGACAGATCCCGGTTCGAGGTCAATATCGTGCCCCACACCCTGGAGGTCACCAACCTGAACGAATGGATCCCTGGTCGTTCGGTGAACCTCGAGGTCGACATCGTCGCCCGGTATCTGGAACGTCTGCTGGGTGATAGCCGCACCGGCGGCCTGACATTGGAGAAACTGAAGGAGGCCGGTTTTGCAGAAAGTCACTGATTTGCAGAGCGAGGCACGGTTCAACACCATCGACGAGATCCTGGGCGATATCCGCGCCGGCCGGATGGTGGTCATGATGGACGACGAGGACCGGGAGAACGAGGGCGACCTGGTGATGGCGGCCTCGATGGTCACTCCGGAGGACATCAATTTCATGGCCCGCTTCGGCCGGGGCCTGATCTGCCTGACCCTCAATCGCCACCGCTGCAAACAACTTCGCCTGCCGCTGATGGTCAACGGCACCGACAGCGACAGAAGCACGAACTTCACCATCTCCATCGAGGCGGCCGAGGGCGTGACCACTGGCATCTCCGCCCACGACCGCGCCCATACAATACGTACGGCAGTCGATCCGGGCGCCCGGCCGGAAGATCTGCGTCAACCCGGTCACATTTTTCCGCTCATGGCCCAGCCGGGCGGGGTCCTGACCCGAGCCGGTCACACCGAGGCCGGCTGTGACCTCACGCGCCTGGCGGGAATGGAACCGGCGGCGGTGATCGTGGAGATTCTCAATGAAGACGGCACCATGGCGCGTCGGCCCGATCTGATCAGGTTTGCGCGCCAGCACGAGCTGAAGATCGGCACCATTGCCGACCTCATCCGCTACCGTCTCCATACCGAGGAGTCGGTAGAACGGATCTCCGACGAAATGGTGGAGACGGAATTCGGTCAGTTCCGGCTGGCCGTGTTCGAGGACCACGTGCACCAGGACGTGCACCTGGCCCTGATTTGCGGTGATCTCCATAAACAGATGCCGCTGGTACGGGTGCAGCTGATGGAAACCCTCCGCGACGTGATCGGCATCAAGACCAGCGCGCCCGGTTGGCAGCTTCGCGATGCCATGCGCCGGGTGTCCGAGGACGGCTGTGGCGTGGTCGTTATCCTGCGTGGCAGCGAGACGCCACGGGACCTGGTAGATGCGGTCGAACGACTGCACGGCAGGGCGGAAAATCGGATTCGAGACGGCAGGGAATCCACCGCCCTCCGGACACACGGCATTGGCGCCCAGATTCTCCGCAATCTTGGCATTCATCGGATGCGCGTCCTCAGCGCGCCCAAACAGATGTATGGCCTCTCGGGCTTCGGGCTGGAAGTCGTGGAATACGTGGACTAGGAGAGGGCGATGAAAGACATCAATGTGATCGAGGGCGAGATGATCGCCAAGGACCTTCGGGTCGGCATCGTCGCCTCCCGGTTCAACGAGTTCATCGTCGAGTCCCTGGTGAGGGGGGCTGTCGATGCCCTGGTCCGACACGGGGTGCGGGAGCGGGACATCACGCTGGTACGCGTGCCAGGCGCCTGGGAGATGCCGATGGCCGTGAAGCGTATGGCTGCCCGCCAGCGGTTCGACGTGATCGTCGCGCTGGGCGCGGTCATCCGGGGCGCGACACCACATTTCGATTACGTGGCCGGCGAATGCGCCAAGGGTATCGCCCAGGCCGCCCACGGCAGCGACGTGCCGGTGGCCTTCGGTGTCCTGACCACGGATACCATCGAACAGGCCATCGAGCGGGCCGGCACCAAGTCCGGCAACAAGGGCGCCGAGGCCGCCATGTCCGCCATCGAGATGGCCAACGTGCTGCGACAGCTGGGGAATTGACGTTGGCCGGACGCCGCGGTGGCGGCAGCCAAGGGGCACGCGGTCTGGCGCGACGGCGGGCCATGCAGGCCCTATACCAGTGGCAGCTGACCGGTCAGGCCGCCAAGGACATTGTCCTCCAGTTCGCGGACGACCCGGAGCACGAGCGGGCGGACCACGAGCTTTTCAGGGAACTCGTCCGGGAAAGTATCGAACATCACGAGGATCTGGACGCGAGTATCGCCGAGCTCTCGGATCGGGCGGTCGCCCAGCTCGACCCGGTGGAGCACGCCATCCTCCTGATCGGCATCTATGAGCTCGCCCATCGGCAAGACGTGCCTTACCGCGTGGTCATCAACGAGGCCGTCGAGCTGTGCCGCGTTTTCGGCGCTGAGGAGGGCCACAAATTCGTCAATGCGCTTCTGGATCGGGCAGCCCACCGGCTGCGGGCGGCCGAAATAGCGGCAGCGGGCTGAAAGCACGGGGAGACACCATGCCTCTGAGCGAACCCAAGGCGAGGCAGCACATACACACACGGGACATCGAGTGTCATGGCTACCGCCGGGACGACGGCCTCTGGGACATCGAGGGCCGGATGATCGATACCAAGACCTACGCCTTCGACAATCGCTACCGCGGTGAAGTGCTTCCAGGGACGCCGGTACACGACATGTGTCTGCGGATCACGGTGGACGACAGTCTGGAGATTGTCGACGTGGAGGCGGCGACCGACGCGCATCCGTATCCTCCCTGTCCCGAGATTACCCCGGACTACCGGCGGATGATCGGCACCAGGATACGCTCGGGGTGGACCGGCATTGTGCGGGAGCGGCTCGGCGACACCCGCGGGTGCACGCACCAGACCCGATTGCTCCAGGAGCTGGCGGTCGTCGCCATACAGACCGTGGCCACCGTACTCATGCGGGAAGGACGCTTCGGCCGCCCGGACCGGCGACCGCCGCAGATCGACAGCTGCCATGCCCTGCGCAGCGACGGTCCAGTCGTCGAGGAACTGTATCCCCGCTGGTTCCGGAGCTGATCCTTGGGGCGTCTCTCGGAGGCCGAGATCATCCAGGCCCTGGCGGCAGGCGTCCACGGGCGCCGAGACGTGGTCGTGGGCATCGGGGACGACGGTGCCGTACTGGCGCCGCCGGCCGGACGGCATCTTGTCAGCGTACTCGATACGCTGAACGAGGGTATCCACTTCCCCGCCGGGACCGACGCTGCCGCGGTCGGGCACCGGGCTCTGGCGGTCAACCTCAGCGACATGGCGGCCATGGGCGCGGAGCCCGCCTGGGCAGGCCTGTCCCTCTCTCTTGCCGAACCTGACGGCCACTGGATCAGGCGCTTTGCCGAGGGCTTCCATTCACTCGCCGTCCGCTGGGGCGTGGCGTTGATTGGCGGCGATACGGTTCGGGGACCACTGAGCGTGGCGGTACACCTGATGGGTTTCGTGGCGCCGGGTGCCATGCTGACACGCTGCGGGGCTCGGCCCGGGGACCGGGTCTACGTCACGGGAGCGCCTGGCGAGGCGATGGCCGGTCTGCAACGGCTGCTGGCCGATCCGGATGTTCCGTCGTCACATCTCACCCGTCGGTTCCTGTGGCCAGAGCCGCGGGTGGCGGAGGGCGGCGACCTGTCAGGATTGGCCAGTGCGGCCATTGATCTGTCCGACGGTCTGGCCACCGATCTGGGGCGGATAGCGGAAGCCAGCGGCGTCCGCGTGGTGATCGACGTGGAAGACCTGCCGCAGTCAGAGGAGATGAAGGCAGCGTTTGGCCCGGAAGTGGCCACCGACCTGGTCATCACCGGCGGTGACGATTATGAACTGGCGTTCACGATGCCCCCCGATCGGGAAGCGGAGTTGCTGGCGCGGGCGGCAGGGTGGTCCTGTTCGCTGTCCCGTATTGGCCATGTCGAGACCGGTGTGGGCCTGGCGTTTCGCAGGAACGGCCGGCCGTTTTTGCCGGACACCACGCGGTCCTGGCGACATTTTCAGGGAGACCAGCGGTGAAGCGGGTGTCCGCCCGGACGGTGCTGACCGACCCGGTGCACTTCCTGGCGTTCGGATTCGGCGCCGGACTGGCGCCGCGGGCACCCGGCACCTTCGGCACCGCGGTGGGGGTACTG
>Ga0209536_100000286_pt1 | contig 80342 bp, 74 predicted proteins | sample DeeMarSeWOR28_12_FD_187461 | JGI IMG/M metagenome (GOLD analysis project Ga0209536, IMG submission 187461) | Marine sediment microbial communities from White Oak River estuary, North Carolina - WOR-2-8_12 (SPAdes) (version 2) | ecosystem: Environmental > Aquatic > Marine > Intertidal zone >...
CCGGTTTCTTGGCGGTTTTCTTCACCGGCTTCTTGGCGACCTTCTTGGCCGGTTTCTTGGCGGTTTTCTTGGCGACGGCTTTCTTGGGCATAGATGGAGACATGAGGGTTCCGGACGTCTTGCGGCGACCGGTCACCATACGACACAAGTCAGCAGCTACAACATCAACTCGTTGATCTGCTGCTGGATAGAGGTGATCTGGACCATATCGCCGGCCTTTTCGGCCTCGGACATGGCCAGCATCAGTTCATGCTTGCGGCGACCTATGTAGAGCTCTTTGATTTCTCCGATCAACCGCATCAACATCTCGCGGCGGTCCTCCTGGGTCAGGGCGCCGAACTCCTTCTCAGCGCCGATCTCCAGGACACCGACCTGCCGGGCGATATCTCGATTGCCGCCCTGCTCCAGGGCGAGACGGAATGCGGATGTGCCGTCGCCGTGTCGTCTTTCATTATAGAAGACGATGAAATCGGTGTAAAGCTGGCGCAGTTCCTCGTGCAGATAGGCGGGTTTGACCCGAGCCAGGACCGACTCGGCATATTCGGGCCAACAGAGGGTCAGACCCAACAGGTGCTCGGACACCATATGGTGTCGGCTGCGACGCTTCACCGGTCCTTCCGCCGGCCGGTCCGGGGCCGTCCTGGCCGTCGGGCGGGACGGGGCGGCCCGGCGCCGCAGTTCCTCGACCCGCTCGTGCAGCAGGCCTTCGGGCGTCGCCAATAATCCGGCCAATTCCCGGATCCAATGCGACCGCTCCACCGGATCGGGCATCCTGGAGGTCTCGGCCAGCAGGTCGGTCGCCGCCTTCTTCTTCTGTTCGGGATCGGATAGGTCGAGGCGCGCCCTGGTGCGGCCGATCAGCCACTCCATGTAGGGTCGGGCCTCCTCGATCGCCGCCTTCCATAAGGACGGGTCGCGGCGGATGCAGTCATCGGGGTCCTTGCCGGCATCCGGGGGCAGTTCCAACACCCTGACGCTGAATCCGGCGCCCAGAGCCAGCCCGATGCCGCGGCGGGCCGCGTTCTCACCGGCCGCATCGTCGTCGAACGAGAAGACCAGGCGCTCGGCCAGACGACGGAGCAATCCCAGCTGATCGACGGTCAGGGCCGTACCCGAACTGGCTACGACGTTCCGGACACCGGCCTGATGGGACGAGATAACGTCGGTGTTACCCTCGACAATGACCGCCGTGCCCTGCCGGCGTATCTCCTGCTTGGCCCGGTCCAGACCGTAAAGGATACGGCCCTTGTTATAGACCAGGGTCTGCTGGGTATTGACGTATTTGGCCAAGTCAGGCTCCTGACCGTCGGGACCGGGCAGGATACGACCGGTGAAACCGACGACGGAACCGTGGCCGTCGCGTATCGGGAACATCAACCGGCCCCGGAAACGGTCGAAATAGCCGGTGCCCCGCTCCTTCTGCTGGGACAGGCCGGCCTTATAGATCTCCTGGTCGCTGAAGCCCTTCTTGCGCAGGAAGGTCGAGGTGGCGTCCCAGCTGTCCGGCGCGAAACCCAGCGAGAACTCGTCAGCCGTCTCCTCAGTCAGGCCGCGGCGCTTCAGGTATCCCCGGGCCGCCTCGGCCTGGGGTGAACGGACCAGCACCTCGCGGAAGAACCTGGCCGCCCAGGTGTTGGCGTCGATCAGCCGCCGGCGTTCGGAACTGGCGCCGGCATCCTGTCGGCTCAATTTGACGCCGGCCCTGTCGGCGAGCAGCCGCAACGCGTCAGGGAACTCCAGGCCCTCCATCCTCATGACGAAACCGAAGATGTCACCGCCTTCGCCGCAGCCGAAACAGTGCCAGATCTGCCGGTCCGGCGAGACGAAAAAGGACGGCGTCTTCTCGTGGTGAAACGGACAATTGGCCCGCAGGCTGGCCCCGGCCTTCTTGAGCTGCAGATATTCCGAAACGACCTCGACGATGTCCAGCTTGGACTTGATCTCATCTGTCGGACTGCCTGAAGTCATATCTCCTTGATGAGTCCCACGATCTCTTCGACGGTCAGCCGGGAGGGCTTGACGTCCGGCGCCAGCAAGCCGCCGCAGATCAGCATCAGTCCCGAATGATGGAAATACCACCCGGCTTCCGGTTCGCGTTCCTTCAGCTTGTCGCGAAGGGCTATCAGGTCGATGCCACTACCGGTCCGGGCCTTGACGTTATGGTAGGTACCGGCCGCGTTGGCGTAGACGACGAGGTCGAAGCCCCGAGAATAGGCATAGGAATCGACCTCCCGGGCGTCGGTCACCAATCCCACACCCCGACCGTACGACGAATCGAACTCGATCCGCTTCTTCCAGTCTTCCTCCAGCTCGACCAGACTGCGCTGGGCCGCGAACAGGGCGTCCAATATCTCGAAACCCAATTCGGTCACGGCCAGTGAATCGTTCTCCCGAATCTCGTAATAGGACTTGAGGATGACCGGCACGGAGAATTCGCGGTGCGGCATGGTGTTGAGCTGTCCCGTATCTTCCTTCAGCACCCAATCGACCAGCCGCCTCAGGGCCGGCCGATCGCCGTCCGGCAATCCGACCTCCTGCTCCAAGAAGGCCAGGACCAGCGAGGCGGCACAGGAACCCTGATCACCCTTATGCTCGTCGAACCGGCCACGACCGACGCCGACATGAATCGTGTCCTCATCCGTCTGATCGACCTTCTCGTTGGTGCTGATGAAACCGATCGACGCGTCACGGGACCCGGGCAAATAACGCCTGAGCAGCCAGATGCCGCAGACGTCGTCCAGATGAGGCCGAAGGTGGGTCAGGATGGTCATCGTCCTTTTTTCCCTTGAATTACACAAAACTGGGGTTACCTTTCCCCCGCGCTCAGCTTAACGTATTTAGGGCGAGATGGGAAGGGTCGGGACCGCGGCCATCCCCCACAGAAAAGAGCCGCCAGGAAGCGGCTCGATGGAGCGGATCAGGTATCGATCTTCCTGATGTTGGAACGGATGCCGCGGTAGGTGTTCATGTAGACCATGATCGTGGCCCCGCGGCCGTTCAGGAAGGTCAGGTCGTCATGATACCTCTCGTCGCATTCGACGACGATGGCCCGATCGTTCTCGTGCGGCGTCTCGACGACCGTACCTGGCCGCCAGACGAGGTCCGCGCACCTTACCTCCACCCGGGTACCGACAGCGAATTCTTCCCAGCCCGTCTCCAGGGCATCGGCCCCCGGATCGTCCCAGCGTTCCCGGCCGCCGGTCGCCGCGGCCAGAAGATCGGTCCTGAAAGGCTTGTCACTCTTCATCTGTGAACCTCCAATATGAGGAACTGCTGAAGCCGAACCGCCTCAGCCACGATAACATAAGACGACAGAGATTAGTAGCCCCAATCCTTGTAATTTACGGGTTTTGCGATACAATGAGGCGGCAGTGGGAGGGATCGCATAGTGGTCGAGTGCGCTCGCTTGGAAAGCGAGTATACCGAGAGGTATCGAGGGTTCGAATCCCTCTCCCTCCGCCATCACAAAAATCCGGCAAAACGCCGGATTTTGTGTCTAATGTCCCAGCCAGCGGGCTTTCAATCCAGAAAAGGTCCCGTCCTCAAGACTCCCCCTGATCTCCCTCATGAGCGTCATCATGTAGTGGAGATTATGGATGGAAGTGAGCGTGTAGCCTAGGAGTTCTCCGGTCTTCATCAGGTGACGCAGGTAGGACCGGGAGAACCGGGCGCAGGTCGAGCAGGTGCAGGCCGGATCGATCGGGCCCGGTTCCCGGCTGGTCGAGGCGTTGAGATGCATCCGCCACTTGTTGGTCCGGCACCCGCCGGACTCCGGACGCAGGAAGACGATGCCCATGCGGGCCAACCGGGTCGGCGAGATGCAGTCGAACAGGTCCACGCCCCGCTCTACAGCACCGAAGATGTCATCGACCCCGCCGATGCCGAGCAGATGACGCGGCTTGTCCTCGGGCAGGATGGCGTTGGTCCACTCCAGGATACGCCACATGTCGTCCTTGGATTTGCCGAGGCTCCCGCCGATGGCATAGGAATCGAAATCGCGGGCGGCGTTCCAGGCCGCGGCCTCCCGGCGCAGGTCCTCGTAGTAGCCGCCCTGGACGATCCCGGCCAGGGCCTGATCGGTCCGGTGGGCCTGGAACGATCGCTCGGCCCAACGGTGGGACCGGGCCAGCGACTCCTTAGTGTACTCATAGGTGGCCAGCGGCGAGGTACACTCATCGAGCACCAGGATGATGTCCGCGCCCAGTTTCTCCTGGATGTCGATCGATCTCTCCGGCGTCAGCTTGTGCCGGCTGGCGTCGATGTGGGACCGGAAGACGATGCCATCGTCGTCGATCCGGGCCAGCTTCTGCCTGTCCGGCGACCGACGCGGTTCCATCTTGCCCTCGTCCGGGAACATCTTGACCATCTTGCCGACGCCGTGCTCCATGGCGAACCCCAGGCTGAAAGCCTGAAAGCCGCCGCTGTCCGTGACCATCGGACCGTCCCAGCCCATGAAGCGGTGCAGGCCGCCCTGCCCGCCGACCAGTTCGGCGCCCGGCCGCAGCATCAGGTGATAGGTGTTGGCCAGGGTCACCTGCACGCCCATCTCCTTGAGCGCCGCCGGATCGACGCCTTTGACCGAAGCCCGCGTCCCGACGACGATGAAGGCCGGCGTATCGATCTTCCCGTGAGGCAGCTCAAGCAGACCGGTGCGTCCCAGCGCCCCGGTGAGGCGCTCCCTGATGGTGAACTTGAGTCGTCCCATAATCCGATAAGTCAGATCAATAGGCGGTGGTCACGGTGCGGTGATGCGGCACGGTCACCGCACCCGGCCGCACGCTCTCGTTCCAGAGTATCCAATCGAGTTCCCTCGAAGCGATCTCCACCCCCCTTTCCTGCAGCAGACTTTTCAGGTGTTCCACGACCACGATCGTATTGGCCCGGATCTCCACCTCCTCCTGACTGCCGGCGACGATGGTCCGGCCGGCCCTGATCGCCCGATCCAACTCCGGATCGTACTCGAATATGCCCAGGGAATGGAACAGCTGGGGCAATTTATAGTCGGCGAAGCAGGTCAGCTCCTCGGCGCCGGTCAGGGCGCCGTATCCGGATCCCCGGAAACAGCCGATGATGTCCGAAGCGCAAAGCTGGGCCCGTTTCAGCACGTCGAAACGTTCCCCCTGATAGGTCCGGGTATCCCGGTAAGCGACGAACCGGTCGGCGAGCAGCCGGGCCAGGCGCGGTGCATCGCCTCCCGCCGTCTCCAGCAAGGCGGACGCCTCCCCGCCGAATTCAGCCGTCAGGACCTCGCCGATATCGCGCAGATGCCGCAGGCGCTCCTCGAACAGCGGCACTTCACCCTGACAACGCAGCACGTGACGGAGATCTTCGGCCGACAGACGTCGCAGGAACGACGCTTCCCACAGGGGTACACCCTCTTCGAAGGCCCGAGTCAGGGCCGCGACCAGCGCCAAGTAACCGTCATCCCGACCGTAGACCCGGCCGCGGAACTCGACCTCGAAATGGGAGGGCCAGAAGCAGAAATTAACCGCGTCCAGTAGCAGCAGATACATCAAGGTCCGCTCAGTGCCGTCGCAGAAATGGGCGTCGGCATCGACGCCGTCCCACCAGTCCGGCACGGTCTGCGGCAAGGTCGGGACGTAATCCCGCAGGCGCCCCCGGTCGATCCTGACCCGACGACTCCTAGCGACCACCCGCTCGGCAGCTTGTCTTATCTCTCGGCTCATAGGTCTGAATGGGGCATCTTATAAGAAAAGGACGGCCCTGACAACCGTCTGCCGTCCGGAGTGTCCCGATATCAGGAACCGCCCAGGAAGGCCTCGAGTACCATCTTGTCCGTCATCATCTCCACCGGGGCCCGGTCATCGGTGAAGACCGGCCCGGCCGGATCGTGGGTCACCGACCGGGCTGACCGCAGGTCGCGGGCGACTCGCGCATATCCGGCCGGCAGGGCCGTGGCGGCCGGTCCGAGCTCGAAGGGCCGCGAGGAAGCGACGACGATGTAGTTCCAGGAGCCGGATACCGGAACCAGCTGGACCTCGGGAAAGACCGCGCTGATGGAATTGAGCAGGGTGCGCAACAGCGGCGAATCCTCCGACGGCGCGTTGATGTTGAAGGCCGCGATACCGCCATCACCTAACCGGGAGGCCAGCAACCGAAAGAACTCGACGGTCGCCAGGTGGGGCGGGATATAGATCTGGGTGCTGTAGGCATCGACGAAAATGAAATCGTGCCGGCGGGCCCGGGCGGCCAGGAATACCCGGGCGTCCTGATTGACCACTTCCAGGGGCAGTTCATCCAGGGCGAAGTAGCGGCGGGCCACCTCGATCACCCCCGGATCCACCTCTACCCCGGTCATCTCCGGCAGCTCCTCCGGCCTGAGCTGCGACTGGAACTGCCGTACGGCGGAACCGCCGGCCAGGCCGAGAAAAACGGCCGAACCGTCTTCGGTCAGGCCGCGGACGCCGGGCAGGGCTGCCAGATAGTCGTAGTACATAAGGGTCTGTGCCTCGTCCGGCGCATAGACCGATTGGATACCCAGACCCTCATTGAACTTCAGATGACGCCACGGCCCGTCCTGTTCCACCCGAATCAGCTGATAGGGCGTCTCCGTCTCATGGATTACCTTCTCCGATCGGGGCGTCGGCGACCAGATCAGGCTGGCAGCCAAAGGGAGGCCGACCAGTCCGGCCAACAGGCGCCGGCGCCGCGGCAGCAGGAGCGCGCCGACCGCCAGGAAGATCGCGGCGAAGAGCAGGGTGGTCAGCCGGGCGCCCAACTGCGGTACCAGGACCAGTGTCGGCAGTACCGTACCCAGGGCGCTGCCGACCGTGGACAGGGCGAAATAACGGCCTGAAACGCGACCGATATCCTGACCGGTCCTGGACCATTCCTTGAGGATGACCGGTCCGGCCGCGGCCGCCAGGAACACCGGCAGGGCGAAAACGACGAAAGAGACCACGAAAGAACCGAGAAACAGGACCGCGAAAGCACTCTCCGCGGCGAACAGGAAGTCGGTCAGCGTCAGGGTGAACCAATTGATGATCCGCTCACCGACGATGAGCAGGGCGGCGGCGGCCATGAGCAGCGGGCCCAGGCAAAGCCGACCCTCGACCCTTTCGGCCAGCCGACCGCCGGCCCAGTAACCGATGGACAGGGCCAGAAGGATGGTCACGATCAGGCTGGTCCAGACGAACATGGAGGCGCCGAAATAAGGCGCCAGTATCCGGGAGGCGGTTATCTCCACGGCCATGATCCCCATACCGACCGTGAATGCGGCTACGGCCAGCCTCCCCTCCCCGATGTGCCGCCGTCCGATCATAGGAGCTTGCCGTGATTACCGAGGAAAAGTATGCCTACCAGGAAAAGCACCAAGACATATCCGGTGACCACCGTCCTGACCCATCGCCTGGGCAGTTTCCGGGACGCCCGGTCATCGGCCTGGATGAACACGGCGAGACTGCAGCCGAGGACGACCGCATCACGCACGGCGGCCTCATTGACGCCACCCAGGACCATCCCGACCGCCAGGGAGATGCCGGCCACCACCGCGACCGGCCGGAGCGCCAGACCGGCGACCAGCAACGCCCCGACCACGAACTCGAAAGCGCCGACCAGGATGATGACGATACCCGGAGAGAGGGGTATCGCTTCCCAGGCGCGGGCGTCGAGCCAGCCGACCCAGGCCTGATGATGGATCCATTTGTCCATGCCGAACCACAGGAAAAGGCTGCCCACGGCAAAACGGGTCACCAGGAAGGTCAGGTCATTGGATTTTCTTCTCCTCAGGAATCTCATCGATCCGAAGGCTCAGGGTGACGCCACCGGCGCCAGGCCGGCCAGACGATCAGGAACCAGACGGCCGTCAGCACGAAAACTGACGAACCGTATTGCGCCGGAGTCAGTATCATCAGACGGAGATCCGAACCGGGCAGGTCCCAGGCGCGATAGAAATCGAACCAGAACCGGAACGAGCCGTAGAGCAGCAAGGTCCACCAGATATAGCGCAGACCGGGATCGCTCCGGCTGAACCGGCGCAGCAGCACCAGGCTCAGGAAGATGCCGAAACCGAGCAGTGACAGGAGCAATCCATGATCGAGGCGCGGCCCGTCCGGATACCGTACCGCCAGCCAGAAAGTCGAACGGACGCCGGGATGATCGTGGATCAGGAAACAGCCGATGCGGCCGATGCCGTAACCCAAGGTCGTGCCGAACATCGCCGGAACGGCGATATCCTTGAGCGGAATGCGTTTCAGCCGGCAGAAGACCGCACCGCCGATCAGGGCACCGATGAAGCCGCCGAAACTCGACATGCCGCCCTTCCAGATCGTCACCAGACCGAACCAGCCTTCATCCAACACCGACAGGTCGTATAGGAAGATGTAGCCGAGACGCCCGCCGATCAGGGCCGCCAGGACGATGACGGCGGCGGCATCGACGAATCTCTCCTTGGAGATGCCGCGGCTAACCGCTTCGCGCAGACCGACGAGCAGCCCGCCGATCACGCCCAAAGATACCATCAGCCCCCAAACCTGTATCTGTAGGGGGCCTAAAGGCAGGGTGGTTATCTTGAAATACGGGATCATGGCCTCTGTCTGATGAGCCGGAAAAGCCAGATGACGACGATCACGGCGATGGCGAAACCCAGATGTCCGAGAGAGACGCCCCAGGCGGCAGCCTGCATATCAAGCCGGATAGCCAGGGCCGAACCCACCAGCAGCGCCGCGGCCAGGAGAGCCAGGACCCGGACGTCGTTCTGGCGGTCGAATTCCCTCTTCAGTTCACGTAGCTCTTCCAGGTTTATCTTAACGCCGATCTCGCCCTTCTCCAGCCGGTCGAGCAGCGCCTTGGTCTGCCGCGGCAGCTGCTTGAGGAAATAGAGGGTATCGAAACCGTCCGCCTGAAGGTCGGACAGCACCTTCTTTGGCCGGAATTCCTCTTTGACCACCTCGGTCAGGAAAGGGGCGATCTCCTTCTCCAGATCTATCTCCGGCCATAGCTTCAGGCCGATAGTTTCCAGGGTATAGAAAGCCTTGCCGAGCAGGATGAGATCCGTGGGGAAGAGGACCCCGTACCGCGCGCCGGCCAACAGGGCCCGGTAAAAAGACAGCGAGATCTCCTTACGTGTGGTCGGCTTATAGAGCACCCCGGTGACCAGCGTCCTCACTTCGTTGGTGAAGGCGGGCAGGTCGGCCTCCTCGTCGAGATCGGCCAGGTCGATGATATGACGGATATAGCTCTCAGTATCCTTATTGACGAAGCTGGCGAAGCAGCTGACCAGCTCGAAACGCACCCGCTCGGGCAGGATACCGACCATCCCGAAGTCATAGATACCCAACCGCACGTCAGGACCCTCGGCCGTGCCGGCAGCGGCCGGCAAGGCCACCAGATTGCCGGGATGAGGGTCGGCATGGAAGAAACCGTGGACGAAAAACTGCCTGAGCCCGGCGCGCATGCCGATCCGGGCCAACTCCTGTCGAGAGAATCCCTGGCGGTCCAGGGCCGCGTCGTCGTCCAGCCTGATACCTTCGACCAGGTCGATGACCAGCACGCCGGACCGGGTATATTCCCAATGTACGGCCGGGATGACGACCGTCGGATCGTCGGCGAAAGACTCGCGGAACCGATCGATGTTAGCCCCCTCGATCTCGAAGTCCACCTCACGCAGGGCCCAGTCGGCGAATTCACGGGCCACCCGGACGGGCCGGAAACGGCGGCTGGGGGGCACATGATGCTCCATCAGCGAAGCCAGGTAGGCCAGGATATGGATATCGGTCTTGACGATCTTGTCCACAAACGGGCGCCGCACCTTGACCGCGACCGGCGTGCCGTCATGCAGCCGCGCCCGGTGCACCTGGGCCAGGGAAGCGGCGGCGATCGGTGCCGCTTCGAACTCGGCGAAGACGTTCTCGATGGGTTGACCCAGCTCGTTCTCGACGATCTTCTCGGCTACGCCCGGCGTCAGGGTACCGGCCCGATCCTGCAGCTTAGCGAACTCGCGGGTGAACTGCTCCGGAATCAGGTCGGGGCGTAGGCTCAGAAGCTGGCCGAGCTTCATGAAGGTCGGTCCGAGACGCTCGAAGGCGCGGCGTATCCTGACTTCCAGCGGCGGCTCGACCTCATATCGCTTGGGCCAGACCGCACCGAAGCGGCCCCGGACCAGGGCATACCAGAACCGCTGACGCAGCGGCACCAAATAGCGGAGCCGGACCGCATCGACGAAGAACGACAGACCTTCCTCGAAAAGCACCGTCACCACGGTACGGAAACGGCGGATATCCCCGATAGTCTGTCTCAATAAGGTCTCCATGAGGGTTAGGGTCAATTCAGGCGTCAGAAATCAGATGGCGCCGAGCGTCTCCAGAGCCTTACGGAAGGTCCGAAGCGCCCGTCGGGCCAGCCGGCGCTCCAGCCGGAAGGTCGACTCGTGGGCCAGGCGGTTGCGTATCTTATGGGCCCACCAGACCTCCTTGAGCTGCGGATACCTGTATTGGGCGAACTTAAGACGCTCCCCCAGAGTCTCTCCGGGCATGGCCAGTGATTTCAGGGCGTGATCGAGCAGCTTGTCCGCCTCCAGGACGGCCATCCGCGGCGGCATCTCACCCGGCTGACGCATCAGGTCCTCGATCTCCACCCAACGTCGCCGCATCGTATCCCGATCGGCCGCCTCGAATCTCTTCGACGCCAGGAACCGCCGGATCCGTATCGTGATCGTCACGCCGAAGATTACCGCGGCCGCCGCCAGTACCAGTATGGCGGCGGTCGAAGAGGCGGCGGTGGCGTCGAAGGTGATGGTCATAGTCCGGGTCATTTCCGGGCGGTCCATCTGACCCGGACCGGCTTGTCGGTCGAAGACCAGGTTATCACCAGTTTGCCACCCTTACGCGCCCGGTCAATCTGCTTGCCTATCGATACGGCCAGCTGGTTCTCCGTAGTGAAGACGGTTAGCCTCTCCCCGCGCCGGACGATCCTGATGATGCGATCATTGGGGTCCCGACGGACCGCCCGTTTGCCGACGTTCCTGACTAAAGCCGAAATCTCGGACCGGTCCTCGGCGGTCCGCAACCCTTCAACGATGACCTGACCGCCGAAATTGACTATCCGATCAGGTGCCGAAACCAGTCGGCTGCGACACTGGTCGCACTTACCTTTGGTCAGGCCGCTCATCGACGGTCGGGTCCCGAAGACGCCGCGGGAGTGCCAATGCTTGTCGTAATAGAGCGCACCGCAGCCGCCACAGACCAAGTTTCCCTTCCGTCCCAGTACCTTATCGCGGACGATCTCGTCCCGCCGGGCCTTCAGGTGAAACGTGCCGGTGCGCCCCGAACGCTCCTTAAGACCCGTCTTCTTGAGGCTCTTGCGGGGTGAACTCTTCCTTTGCCTTATCAGTCGACCTTGTTTCGTCGGATTTTGAGCCATAATGCTTGCGTTTATACTTCTTCCTCCTTACTTAACGCGGCGCGGCAAACCGCCCCGGTCCGCCATACGCTTTCTCATAGGCATAGGCCGTACCCAGCACGGTCTTGTCGTCGAAATGCCGCCCCATGATCTGCAGACCTACAGGAAGGCCGTCCACCAGACCGCATGGGATGCTGATCGCCGGTAGCCCGGCCACATTGGCCGACACCGTATAGACATCCGAGAGGTACATGGCTAACGGATCGTCCAGCTTCTCGCCCAGCTTCCAGGCTGTAGTCGGCACGGTCGGCGTGACGATGCAGTCAACGTCATCGAAAGCCCGGGCGAAATCGTTGGCGATCAGCCGCCTCACTTTCATCGCCCGAAGATAATAGGCGTCGTAATAACCCGATGACAGCGCATACGTCCCGAGGATGATCCGACGGCGGACCTCCTTGCCGAAACCCTGACCGCGCGACCGGCGATAGGTGTCCTCCAGATCGGCGCCTGATACACGCCGGCCGTAGCGGATGCCGTCGAACCTGGCCAGGTTAGCGCTGACCTCGCACGGCATGATGATGTAATAGACGGCAAGCGCGTATTCCGTGTGCGGCAGGCTGATCTCCCTGATCTCGGCCCCCAGATCCTCTAACCGACTGATGGCCTCACGGACCGTCCGTTCCACCTGCGGATCGAGGCCGCTCACGAAATACTCCGCCGGCAGGCCGATCCGCAGGCCGCGCAGGGATTCGTCGAACGATTCCGGCAGGGACCACTCCAGTTTGAGCGGCACGCTGGTCGCATCCCGCGGATCATGTCCCTCCATCACCCTAAGCAGGATCGCCGCATCGGTCACCGAGCGGGTTATCGGGCTGACCTGGTCAAGACTCGAAGCCATGGCGATCAGTCCGTAACGGGACACCCGGCCGTAGGTCGGCTTAAAGCCGACTATGCCGCACATCGCCGCCGGTTGGCGCACCGAGCCGCCGGTATCGGAACCTAACGCGGCCACCGCCGAACCTTCGGCCACGGCCACCGCCGAACCTCCGGAAGATCCGCCGGGGATGCGCGAGGTGTCCCAGGGGTTCCTCGACGGACCGTGACAGGAGGTCTCGGTGGTCGAACCCATGGCGAACTCGTCCATGTTCGTCTTGCCCAGGAACACGGCGCCGGCCTGACGCAGGCGGGAGACCGCCGTGGCGTCATACGGCGCCAGATAGTCTTTAAGGATGGCCGAAGCGGCCGTAGCGTGAGCGCCGGCCACCAGCAGGCAGTCCTTGATACCCAAGGGCACGCCGTCGACCGCGGAAAGGGGCCGGCCCGCCGCGTAGCGTCCGTCGGCTTCTGCGGCAGCGGTGAGCGCCCGATCGCGTGACAGCTCCACGTAGGCATGAGTCTCCCCAGCCGCCCGTTCCGCCTGGTCCAGGCAGGTCTCGGTGATCTCGCGCGAACTCCATTCCTTCCGGCGGAATCCGTCAGCGATATCGGTCAGGTTGAGACGCATGATATCCATAGCGATACTCAGGAAAAGACGGAATCGACCTTAAGCAGTCCTTCCTCCTCGTCCGGAAAGGCATCGACCGCGCCCTGACGCTCCTCGTCGGGACAAGGTATCGCCTCATCGGGTCTCAGCACGTTCCGTATGGTGACGCTGTGGCTCATCGGCTCGACCTCCTCGACATCCACCCGGGAGAGCTGGCCGACATATTCGAGGATGGCCGACAGCTGACCGCCGAACGAGGACCTCTCCTCGTCCGTCAGTTCCAGACGGGCCAGGGAAATGATGTGCTCTATCTCCTTTTGAGGTATCTCCATAAGGCTGAATTACCCTTTCAGCATATCCAGGAATTCGCTCTCCTTCAAGACGGTCGCCCCGGCGCGGCGCGCCTGTGCCAACTTGGAGCCGGGACGATCTCCGACCACCAGATGGGTGACGCGGGAACTGACCGTCGTCGATACCTGCCCGCCCGCTTGGCGGATACGGCGATGTGCCTCATCGCGGCTCAGGCCGGACAAGGTGCCGGTGATGACGAAGGTCAGGCCGCTCAAGGTTCCTTGACCCGGATCCTGAGGCCGCTCCAGCTTGACCGTCTTCAGCAGCCGGTCGACCAGACGCGAATTCTTCCGGTCACGGAAGAATTCGGAGACGCTGGCGGCGACGACCGGACCGATATCCGGAACCGACTCGAGCTCCTCCCGACCGGCCTGACGCAACCGTCCGATACTGCCGAAGTGCCGGGCCAGTTCCTGGGCCGTCTGATAACCGACATGCCGGATACCCAAGGCAAAGATGAACCTGGCCAGTTCCATCCGGGAACTCTGGCGGATGGCCGCGACCAGGTTGGCGGCCGATCTCTCGCCGAAACCCTCCAGGCCGGCGATATCATCTTCGCGGAGCGCATACAGGTCGGCGGCATCGCTCAACAATCCCTCCTCGATGAATCTCTCCACGATCTTATGACCCAGTCCCGGAATGTCGGCGGCGCCCTTCGAAAGGAAATGCTGGATCTGTCGCCGCAGCCGGGCGTAGCAGTCCTCATTGGTGCAATAATAGGCCACCTCTCCTGCCGGACGCCGCACCGAGGCGCCACATATCGGGCAGCGCTTCGGCATACGGAACGACCTCTCCTTCCCGGAACGGGCCTGGGTCACCACCTGGACCACCCGGGGGATGATGTCGCCGGCCTTCTCGATGACTACGGTATCCCCGATCCTGACGCCCAACCGGCCGATCTCATCCATGTTGTGGAGGCTGGCGTGGGTCACGGTCGTCCCGGCTACCCGCACCGGTCTCATGACGGCGACCGGGGTCAGGGCGCCCGTGCGTCCCACCTGCACCTTGATATCCTCGACCACCGTGGTCGCCTGCTCCGCGGGAAACTTGAAGGCGATGATCCCTCGCGGTGCCTTGCCGACCACTCCTAGCCGGCTGAAGAGACCATCATCATTCACCACGACGACCACCCCGTCGGTCCAGTAGGGCAGCCTCTCCCTCCGGGTCTGGAGCCGGGACTGGTAGTCCGTTATGTCCCCGGCTGAGGACAGGCGGCGGCTCAACGGATTGATCTTGATGCCGAGCAGGCGCAGGCATTCGTGCTGGGCCTCATGGGTACGCAGGCCCAGGTCGGCCAGTAGGGCGTAGCCGAAGAAATCGAGACGACGGGCCCGCGTCACCGCCGGATCGAGCTGGCGGACACTGCCGGCCGCGGCATTGCGCGGATTGGCGAACGGCGGCAGTCCCCGCTTCTCCTGCTCCCGGTTGATATCCTCCAGGACCTTCTTGGTCATGAAAACCTCACCGCGGACCTCGATCCTCCCGGCCGACCGAGAGAGGCGGCGACGGAAAGTCTTGGCGTCGATCGAATCCCGATGACGAGAGATGAAACCGGACAGCTCCCGGTCATCGGGCACGTGCAGCCGCAGCGGGATAGCTTCGATCGTCCTGAGATTATTGAGTACGTCCTCGCCGACCCGGCCGTCGCCACGAGTGGCGCCGCGCACTAGCACGCCGTCCTCATAGACCAGGGAGACCGCCAGACCGTCCATCTTTACCTCAACATAGAAATCGTCGATCCCCGTCTCGGCCAGCCGCTCCAGCCGACCGATCCATTCCTGCAGCTCTTCCGGACTGAAGACGTCCTCCATCGACAGCATCGGAGTGGCATGCCGGACCTTCCGGAACTTGTCGAGCGGCCGCCCGCCGACCCGCTGAGTCGGTGAATCAGGCGTGATCAAGTCGGGATAACGCTGTTCCAGCTGATAAAGTTCGTGTTTGAGCGAATCCAGGGCCGCCTCCGATATCTCCTGCCGATCATGGACATGGTAAAGATAGCGATGGTGCCTGATCGCCTCCCGGAGCTTGCCGATTCTTATTTTGGCTTCTTTCTTGTCCATCCTACTCAAGGACAGCTTATCGGCCCGCCCTTCACCAGCGAACACTCACTGAAGATGACGAACTCGTAGATGCCGGCCAGCGGTGCCCGGCGGGGCAGCGTGACCGAGAGCTGCTGGCGCACATCGGAGTACTCGCCGATGGCGTCGATCTTGATCCTGCCGGGCAGCGGGACCAGCGCCCCGCCGCCATCATAGGCCTTGATGTAATTCATCTGGATGTCGGCCCGCTGTGCGCGAAGCCGCAGCTTGTACAGCCGGTTGGACGGCCCCAGGGGCAGGCTGGCCGAACCGCCGATATAGTTATAGGTGGCGGCGTTCGGTTCCCACAGGAGCGATCCCCCGGGCAGCCACCCCACCAAGGTGGCGGTCAGCACGGAACAGTCACCACAATCGTCGGTCCAGTCCATCTCGATGGTGGTGATATCCGTAGCCACCGTCTCCTGATCCGGATCGTATAACGCGACCTCGTAGACCGTATCCTGAGGTATGACCGGCGTTAACGCCAGCTCGGTGCCGCTGACCTGCCGGGACCAGCCCGAACCGTTGGACAGCATCTGGAGGTCGGAGTGAGACGGGGGAAGCTCGCCGCTTTCCCTGGCGTAATATAGCGCCTCCTCGACCGCCGTTTCCGCGGCATAGAAGGCCAGCATGGCGTTGTCGATCGTCCTGGTCTGCTGCAGCGATCGCAGGATCAGCGAACTCAACCCGGCGGCGGCGATGATGACGCTGAACATGACGAGAAGCGACAGCAGGAGTACCGCGCCCCGGCCGGCCCGAAGTGATCCGGGGCGGCCGCCGGGTTTCATGCGTTCATCTGACATAAGACCGGTTGGTGGCGGTGGTCTGGAAATAGACCACCGAACGCTCTTCCGCCTTGGTCCCGGTCGTCTCCAGGACCAGGACGATGGTGACCCGAGGCTGTTCGTCGGCCGCGTAGGAGCCGGAGACCGGATCGAAGACCGTCGGATCGACGGTCGGCGAGATATAGAATTTCAGATTGCGCACCCTGACCCCCTTGGGAGTGATAGACGCCGGGTCGTTGGCGCCGACGGTGACCAGCAGGCAGGGACGGCTCTGCGGCTCCGGACAGGCTTCCTCGTTGCCGGCATCGCTCTCATGGAACCTGATCGCGGCGCCGGTGCTGTCGATCAGGGCCAGCTCCACCTCCGGCAGGCCGATAGGCGTACCCCGACCGTCGTAATAACCGTAATCCAGGTTGCCGGTCCTGATCTCCCGCGTCATCGCCTCCATGGTGAACCGGGCATCAGCCTGAGCCCTCTCCAGACTGAAGATCTTGCGCTGTGACCGGCTACTCAGAAGGAATATGTCGGTGGCGGCTACGACCACGGTGGAGAAGATGGTCAGGACGACCAGAAGCTCCATCAGGGTGAAGCCCCGATTCCGCCTCCCGTCATCTGGCGTACTGCAGCGCTGATAGATAGCCGGACGCATCATACTGACGTCGGTTCATCGCCAATCGAATATCCTTTCCTCGAAATCGACGGACCTGATGCTGCCGACCGACGACATCCATTCCACGTGCGAAGTGACGCGTATTCCGACCTTCTCGGTCGCGCAGGAGTCGCCGCTGGTCCTTATCTCGTAGGTCCCGCCTCCGGCGTCGCAAATGGCATCAAGACTCAGTAACCGCCGGAACGATGTCCGCACCGAACCGGCCGGCTGTGACAGGGCCTGGACGAACAGGCCGACCGTGATGCCGCCGTTGCCTGTGGTGTAGCGGTAGACCGCCGCCTCGGGAGCCGACGGGGCGTCGACGCTGAAATCGATCGACCAGGCATTGGCGGCCGGATCGAAGACCGGGATGCCGGTGTAATCGAACCCGGCACCCTCAAGACCGTCGTCCCATGGATCTCCCTCCTGCCAATTGGTATCACGGATGGCCCGGACCACCTCAATCCCTTCCCGGGCCAGATTGGCGGCCACCAGCGTAATCTCGCTTTCTTTCTCGCCCTTGATGGAGCCCTGGACCACGGTCATGGCCGAAGAAATGGCGGTGATGACTATACCGATAGCGATCAACGCCTCCATCATGCTCTGGCCGGAATTCCGGCCTGACCGGCCCCGCTGACCCCACCCGTAGCTTTTCCACTGTGCTGACATACGATTCCTGACGTTCAGTCCGCATTGACCTGACCCGAGATGCGATTGATTGTGACCTGCCTGGTCCGCCCGGTCTGCCGATGCTCCAAAGTGATGGTCGCCACGGTATCGGTCTCCGCACCGTTATATTTGACCAGGGGTTTGGGCGGTATGAAGACGATGTCCAACGTACCGGCGACATGGGGATCCAGGGCGGACACCTGTACGAAAGGTCCCGAGGACACGCTGTCGCGCCTGAGTTCCTCTCCGGCATCCAGAGCATGATTACCGTCGGTGTCGGCGAAAACTATCGCCACCCGCCGGCCGGTCACGTCGGTCGACAACCGGACGCCGTAACCGAGCGGCAGGTCCCGGATACAGCTGCCGCCGGAGCACTCGGCATCCTCTCCGGAAGGGCACAACCGGCCCTCCGTCGAACCGCCATGACAGTAATGCAGCGTCTGTCCGGCCATGGCCAGGGTCTGGGCGTGGCGGATGGTGCTGGCCACCAACTGGGTCGAGATCCGCAACTCGTCTCCCTGTTGGCCGGCCCGAAAATTGGCCACGGCGAAGGCGGTGATCACCGAAAAGATCGCCATCGACACCAGCATCTCGACCAGGGTGAATCCTTTCACGTCATTCATAACAGGATGCCGATATACCAAGACCATATCTCCTGACCCCACAACATGGTCACGGCCGTAGCCAGAGTCAAGAAGGTCCCGAAGGCGAGTTCACTCTTCCAACCCTTGGCTTTCAGCAGCAGCAGGACGGTGCCGACCGCCGCGCCGCTGACATAGGCCATAAACAACGCCGGAATGACCAGGGGGAAGCCGAGTATCGCGCCCATCAATAGCCCGAGATAGATGTCGCCCTCCCCGATCCAGCGTCCGCGTGACAGGAGATACTGAAGCAGGAAGAGGCTGCCGCCGATGATCGTCCCGACCAGCAACGACCAGAACGAGACTCCGAGGGCCAAATTGCCGACCAGGGCGGCAGTCATCGCCGTCAAAGTCAGCTGTCTCGGTATTATCATGTACCGCAGGTCGAAGACAAAAACGATCACCAGCACGGAGAGCAGGTACCACTGCAGCAGTAATGAGGCAATCGATGTGACCTGGAACAGATCGCTGCCGGACGGAAAAAGGCGCCAGGCAGCGGCCAGGAATAGCGCTCCGGTCGCGGTCTCGACCAGCGGGTAGATCGGACTGATCGATGAGCGGCAGTAACGGCACTTCCCGCCGAGGAAGACGAAACTGAACACCGGGACCAGGTCCTTGGCCCTGAGGACGTGCTTGCAGGAAGGACAGTAGGAGCGGCCCTTGACCAGGGTCTCGCCGGTCCGCAGGCGCCAAATGGCGGCATTAAGGAAGCTGCCGATAGCAGCTCCGAACAGGAACACGAAGGCCTGGACCAGAGGAGTCATACGCCTTACATAATATCATGCCGCCGGCCTATTCCCAACCGGACCCGGCCTAAAATGGTCGGCCGGCCGAATACCTAAAAAGACGAAGACCCCCGCCGGAGCGAGGGTCTTCTACGTCGAATTCGACGCAGTTTCAGTCACGAGGTCACGAGACCGAAACTGAGTCTTTATTGAATGCCATTGGGGTTAGCCGAGCGGACACCCGCCGACAGGTCGCCCACCGTACCGCCAAGGCAGAACGTCATCCCGTAACTGGCCGGAGGTGTTCCAGCACCAGCCGTGTAGATATACGGATTGTTCGTGGCGTCGCAGGTGCCGTCCGCCGGCGTCGGCGCCGAGGGAACGAGACCCATGTAGGTCGTGGTGCAGGCCGTAGCCGAGCTCACCCAACCGTCCGCCGCGTCGTCGCAGAGCTTCTGGAAGTCTCCAGCGCCCAACGTGCCGCTGTCATCCGGATAACCGTTCTCATCCGCGAAATAGAGCTCCAGAGCGGTCTGGACCTGCTTCATGTCGGCGACGCGCTTCGAGTCACGCGACTTCTGCCGGGCACTGTTCAGCGCGACGACCGCCAAGGTCGAGAGCAGACCGATGATGGCGATAACCACCAAGAGCTCAATAAGCGTAAAACCTTTGTTATTCTTCATATTCTCACCTCCTTCCGGGGTTAAGATTTTAGGATCTTGTGGAAAAAAATAGCTTAACTTGTCCACAGTTCCTCAACTTAATTATACCACTTGAGGCTAAGCGCAACAACCTTATTTGACCACAACGGTCAGAACTGCGAAGCCAGGTTGTACATTGGCATGATGATGGCGGCGACCATGGCGCCGACAGCGACGCCCATGACCAGCATGATCAGCGGTTCTATGGCCGAAACCAGGTTAGCCACCATGTTCTCCACCTCCCGCGAATAGAAATCGGTCAGCTTGTCGAGGACCTCGCTCAGCCGACCGGTCTCCTCGCCCACCGACATCATCTGCGAGACCATAGTCGGCATCGACCCCTCCCGCTCGAAGACCGTGGTGATCGAATGGCCGTCTGAGACCTCCCTCTTGGTCTCCAGTATCTGTCCCCGATAGAAGGCGTTACCGACGACGTCGGCCGATATCTCCAGGCTCGAGGGTATGTCGATGCCTCCCGAGACCATCGTCGACATGCTGCGAGTGAACCTGATCACGTAGATCCGTTGCAGCAACGGACCGAAGACCGGGATCTTCAGGATGAGCTTGTCCCAGATAGGCCGCCCCCCAGGCGTGCGTATCCACCACTGCAGGGCGATGACAGCCAGGACGGCCGCTATGATGATCTGGATGGCGTAGGCCTTGAAGAACGTGCTGACCGCGATCAGTATCTTGGTGGTGATAGGCAGCTCAGCACCGGACTCCGTAAGCACATCGGTCAGCTTAGGGACCACGAAAGCCATCATGATGAAGCCCACGACGACCAGGCCGACGATGACGAAGATGGGATAGATCATGGCCCCCTTGATCTTGCTGTTCAGGTCGAAGTCGCGTTCCATCTGGTCAGCCAGGTAATTCATCACGTCCTCCAGCCGGCCGGTGGTCTCTCCGGAGCGCACCATGTTGACGAAGAATCCGCTGAACGCCTTAGGATACTTGGACATGGCCACCGACAGGGAGGTGCCCGATTCCACCTCGTCGGCGATATCCACCAGCATCCTCTGGAGTCGGGGGTTATTCGTCTGGCGGGAGACCGTCTGTAGCGCCTTGACTATCGGTACCTTGGAGCCCATCAGCACGGAAAACTGCCTGGAAAAAACCACGATATCCTTGATGGGGATACCGGAAAGGAAGGGGATCTCGAGTTCCAGAAGTCCGGGCCTAGCTGCCTCCTCCAGGGAAATGACGGACAGCCCCCGGTCCCGCAGAGTATCCATCGCCAGTTCGGCGGTCGGCGCCTCCACGGCGCCGGTCGCCAGACTGCCGTCCGGATTTCTCACGCGGTAATCGAATCTGGGCATAAGAAAAAGGGGGCGGGCTGACCACTTATCCCTGCATATACCGAATGCCTAGCGGCGACCCCGCTCCCTCATGACAGGCTGAGGACCTTCTTGATCTTCTCGACCGCCTCGGCCGGGACGAAATGGGCCTTGATCAGGTAGTCGGTGGCTCCCTCGTTGAGGGCCTGTTCGATATCCTCCTTCTGACCGAGATTGGTCAACATGATGACCGGAATATCCTTGAGCCGTTCATCCGCCTTGATCCGCTTGAGGACCTCGAAACCGTCCAGTTTGGGCATCAGCACGTCCAGCAACACCAGATCCGGCACCTCCCGCTGGGCCATCTCCAGACCCTCCTCACCGTCACGGGCCCGCAACACCTCGAACTGTTCGAGCTCCAGTTTAGTGGCGTATATGCTGGCCAGAAAAGCATCGTCGTCCACGATGAGTACCCTGACCTTCTTATCTTGGGCTTCAGCCATAGTTAAATGATGGTTTGCTTCATTCCGCGGTGATACGCATCACCTCTTCAATTGTAGTCAATCCTTCGAGTGCTTTCAATAGCCCGTCCTGCTGCAAAGATATCATACCTGACTCCCGGGCCGCCAGGCGGGCCTTTTCCGCCGGGAACCCCTCGGCTACCAGATCACCCATTTTCTCGTCAAATACGAGCAATTCAGCAGCCGCCACCCGGCCGACATACCCGGTATCGCCGCAGCGCAGGCAACCCTGACCCTTGAAGAAGGTCAGACGGTCGCCGGAGAGATCCAAATGTCCCTTATAACTTTCGGGGATCTCCTGGACGTCGCGACGGACCCGCTCCTCCACTTCGGCCGGCAGGTGTACCGGGACCCGACAACGGTCGCAGATCTTCCGAGCCAGTCGCTGGGCGATGGCGATATTGAGCGTAGCCGCCAACAGGAAGGGTTCAAGATGCATGTCAACCAGACGAGGCACCACGCCCATGGAATCGTTGGTGTGCAGGGTGGAGAAGATCAGGTGACCGGTCAGGGCGGCATGAACGGCCAGCTCGCCGGTCTCGCTGTCCCGTACCTCACCGACCATGATCACGTTCGGATCCTGGCGCAACAGGGCCCGCAGTCCGGCGGCAAAGGTGAAACCGACCTCGGGACGTATCTGTGACTGATTCACCCCCTGGATGTAATACTCGACCGGATCCTCCAGGGTGGAGATGTTGACCCCCTCTTCGTTGCGCATGTTGAGGACGGTGAAGAGAGTGGTCGACTTGCCCGATCCGGTCGGACCGGTGATGAGAAACATGCCATGCGGGAACTTGATCTGCTCCTCGATTATCTTCACGTACTGCGACCGGAAACCGAGCTGGTCGAGCGTCGGGACTCCCCGGGTCGTGTCGAGGATACGCATCACCACCTTCTCGTGCTCGGTCAGCGGCAACGTGGAGACGCGGAAATCAATGACCTTCTTGCCGATGGTCTCGGTGATCCGGCCGTCCTGGGGTATGCGGGTCTCATCGAGCTTGAGGTTGGCCAGCACCTTGATGCGCGACACTATCGAGGGGTGGATATATTTAGGGAGCTTCAGTGACGTCCGCAGGACGCCGTCGACGCGATAGCGCACCCTCGTCTCGTCGCCGAACGGTTCGATGTGGATGTCCGAAGCCCCGCCCTCGACCGCGTGTCGCAGGATGACGGAGACGATACGCGATACCGGTGCCCCTTTGATGACGTCCTCGATCTTCTCCTCCTTCTTGGGTGTGGGCGCCTCGAACTTCTCCTTGGCCACCTCCAGAGCCTTGGCCACCTCCTTACCTATCTCCTGGTATTTCCGGAAGGCGTGCTTGTAGGAGGCGTTGGAGATGACGAAATACTTTGGATTGAAATTGTTATTCTGCGCCAGGAAATCGATCGCCTGCATCGCGCCGACATCGCGAGGTTCGACCATGCCCACGCTTACCGTGTCCCCCTCGCGCGCAAAGGCGACGGCCCGGGTGTTCTCCGAGACGGACTGAGGGATCAGGTTGAGCACGTCGAGCGAGACATCCTTGCCGACCAGCTCGGCGTAGGCCACGCCGAGCAGCGTGCCCTTGGCCCGCACCAGGAACTCCTCATCGACGAGGCGCCTCTGCATGACGAGATCCTCGACCGGGGTGCCCTTATCCGCATGCTCTTTCTCCAGCTCCTTGTACTGCTCCGGGCTGATCTTGCCCGCCTCGAGCAGGATAGTCAGGAGCTCGGTTGCCGTACCGCCATTAGCCATATCAAGGGTTGGTGCCGTTTTCCGGACCGAAGATGCGTTCCGTCCCCTTGACGGTCGCCCGGACCGGTATGTCACCGTACTGTTTGAGGCTCTTGTAGTCCGACCGTGCGATCAGCAGTCTGTAGATATCGATACCGGCCACCAGATCTGCCTCCACCGCACCAGGAATGACCGCGGCCGGGGCCGGCGCCACCGCCGAAGGTGCCGGCAACAACCGGTCACGGTACATGTAACCCATGATACCCAAAATCACTACCAAGATGACCCCCAAGGCCGCTATCTGCTTCTTCTCTTTGTTGCCCATGGGCATAGGACCGGGACAAGAGGTGGATCAAAGGAATGACTTATCCAGGAAATAGGCGTTCATCAGCATGCTGTAATTCTCGCTGGTGGGGGTGAAGACTATCGACTGGACATCGAAGAGCCTCAGGGAGAGCTCGATATCCGAAAGCAAGAGACGGAACCGCTCATAGTCGCCACCGGCGATATTGACCGATATCCGCACCGGCTTGACCCCGACGAGAGAGGCGGCTTTGTCGTCCACCACCGCATCCACCGAGACCAGGACCATCCCCCGTTTCCGGGCCAGATTGTCTATCTGGACGAACAGACCCGGTATGTCGGCATCATCAGGCACGATACGTTTCAATCTCTGGACATGTTCCGGATTGAGCTTGGAGTAGGCGCTGAAGGCCTCCTTAAGCGCCTCCAGTCGGGATCTGGTATCGCTGACCTGCTGACGGATGGCTGTGGTATCGAATTCCCCCCCGCCGACGATCTGTCCGAGTTTGGGTACGAACAGCAGATAATAGGCCGCGCCGGCATACAGCAGCGCCGCCAGGACGGTGACGACCGGCAACAACCGGGTCAGGGCTGTCGGTCCTTTCGGTTTGGATACGGTCCCGGTCATATTCAGATATCCCCCCCGCCGGTCGATACGTCCAACCAGACTTCGGGACTCAGACGTAACACCATCGAGAACGAGACCCCCTCGATCTCCCCGACCTCCGAGACGCGGGCAGCGGCTGAAGAGGTCTGTACCGATTCCACCGACGGGGATTCACGCATGATCACGATCTGTTCAGCCACATCCTTATATGAGCCGCCCACCGCGTCCACGACGATCACCCTGGTCCGGGAATCCCCCGTGAAATTGACGTAGCGCACGGAGGGATGCGTATTGGCGGCCAAGAAATCGAAGGCCTTGGTCCAATAGACATGCGAATCCAGGGCCTGCTGTACCGCCCCCATCTGGACTCCGAAAATACGCATGTCCCGGGCCTCCTCTACCGCCGTCCCGATCTGCTGATTGAGCTGTGTCATCTCCTCCTCATACTTGGCCTTCTCCGACTCCATGACGGACGTGCGTTGGATGGTCAGGAAGTAGAGGGAGCCGATGACGATGGTCTCGACGATCAGCACTAACACTAAAATCAAGGCCCGGCGACCCGTGTCCGGCGGCCTCTCTTTCCTGCCTTCAGCCGGCATCAGCGAGACCCGCAGACCCACCGATTCCGGACCGGTCTCGGCCTCAGCGGGCGCCGATGGAGACGGGGGTCCCCCGCCGGCAGGCGCTCCGCCGCCCGGCTTCGGGGGTACGGGTATCTGAGGTTGTCCTGGGAACAATCCCATAAACGGAAAACTCGGTCGGCGGGGTCATTCGATATCACGCATGGCCAGACCGACCGCTACGGCATAACGGGGGCCGATCTCTTCCAATACCGGACGCAGACCGTCAGGATAGACCACCCGAGCCCACGGATCGCCCACATAGGCTCGCACGTTCAGCCTTTCCGAAACGTGACCGGCCAAGGCCGGCAGGGCCGCCGATCCTCCGGTCAGGATGACCTTCTCGATGCGCTTACCTTGGTTCTCGTCGTCCTGTCCGGCGTAAAGATTCATCGAATATTGCAGTTCGGTGAGCATCGGGGCCAAGGTGTGCTCGAAGATCTTCGGCAGACCCTCACCCGGATACAGCGATGAGACACTCTTGATATCACACTTCATCTTCTCGGCCGCCGACAGCTCCAGGGAAAGCGCCTTGGCCATGGCCTTGGTCAGTTCGACGCCGCCCATATCCAGGCTCCGAGTCACGTACGGGATGCCGTTCTCCACGATGACTATGTTGGTCCGCACGCTGCCGATATCCACCAACATCGAAGTGGTCTTGTCCTTGCCGATGAGCGAACGGATCAGGGCAAAGGTTTCGGTCTCCAGACTGACCAGCTCGAGTCCCGCTGTCTTGAAGACCGCCACGTACTTCTGGACCATCGACTTGGCGGCACCCGTGATCAGTACCTGCACCGTCTTCTGTTCCTTCTTCTTGTCACCCTTCTCCCCCTCCTTAGACGCGGCCGGACCGGCCGGCTTGTCTCCGGACTTCTTGTCCTTCGGTCCGGAGATGATCTTCGAGTCGAGGACCATCTCCTCCAAAGGGACCGGTATGAGCTTCTTGGCCTGCCACTGTATTGCCTCCTTCATCTCCTTATCCGGACCTTTGGGCACGGAGATTACGGAACTGAAGACCGAGGCTATCGGTAGTCCGCCCACCGCCTTAAGGACGGTGCCACGCGCCGCTTTGACGATCTTCCTGAGAAGCTCGGCCGTCTCCTTGGGCGAATCGATCGGGTTGGTCGGCTGTTCATCAGGTGTCCGTTCGTTGAAACCGTAGGTCACGAGCCGTGCCCTACCCTTCTCGTTCTGCAGTTCAACCACCTTGATGCCGCCCGAACCGAGATCGATGCCTAGATAGCTTTTCTTCGAGGAACCGAACAGGCCCATAGTCGTCTAATTCCGCCCTCAGACAGCCGGGGCGGCTCGATTATTTTATGACAAATCTTTCTTACCTCTATTATACACCTTTTCGGCCTTCATTGACATGCCTCCCAAGCCCATTTTTGTGGAAAACATGCTTATCAGGGCGAAATGGTGAAATTGAAGGTCGGGAGCCACTTCGTCACGTCACCGAAACCGGGTGGCGGATTGGCCACGGCGCGACCGTCATAGATGATGCGCTCCGATCCCTGACTGGCGCTCTTGAAGGTACGGCTCAGATGGAACTTGCGGGCGATCATCAGTCCGTGGACCGTAAGCGGGGTGTCGCTGTCGGTCGCCGGCGGAGCCACCGTATGGACGCCGTCATCACCGCCGGCGAAGAAGGCACCGACCAGGTTCGAGACGTTACCGTCGATGTAGATGTTCCCCTTGCTGCCGTCGGCGGCCGGCAGGACGATCCAGCCGACCGAAGCGAGACGGTTGAGCGAGGTCACGGTGGTCGACTGATAGGTGATGTCGCCGTTGAGATAGAGATCGCCACCTTTGATGACGATGGTGCCGGCACCGCTGATGTCGTCGGACAACGAGTTCTTGAACTCGTGGGAGTCGAGATGCGCGTCGCTGCCGTCGTCGACCAGGAAGACCCGACCGTCCAGACGATCGGCCAGCGAATGCAGCAGGTCGCTCAGGACATCGGTCCCGCCGTTGCCGTCCTGTACGTCCCCGTACTCCCCGGCGACGATCCCCTCGACGTCGATCCGTCCCAGGACCGTGGCGTAGGCGTTGGCCGGCGTCGGCCGGGTGATGACCGTCGTCGCCTGGGGCTCGGTCGCGCACAGTTCGCTGCGGAAGTTGTAGATGAGATCCTTGGCGGTGATGCAGTAGGTGGCATTGAACTCGTTCTCCGGCGGCTCATCCAGCGCGAAAACGTTCTTCAGGGAGAAGATGTTACCGTGGACCGTCTGCAGCCACGGGAAGAGCATGTTCTCACAGATGTCGGCACCGACGCAGATGTCCCCCGGGTCGCCGCTGCAGTCAAGATCGCGTTCGCATTCCGTCGCCGTGACGGCGCAGGTACCCACCGTCTCTTCGCATTCGTCGTCATCGAAACAGACGCTGCCATCGATGGTACACAGTCCCCAGGAATCGATGCACCGCTGGTCGTAGATATGCTCGTAGTTCTCGGAACCGGGCGGCACCTCGACCAGCGTATTCGACGGCTGGGGACAGCAGTAATCGCCCGGGCAGTTCACGGCGTCGTTGGCGTCCCATTTGCAAACGATATCCCGATCTATCTCGCAGCGTCCGTATTCCTCATTGTCCGGTTCGCAGACGTCCCCCACCCCGTTGGCGTTAGCATCCCTCTGATTGGCGTTGGCCAGACCCACGCAGTTGTCGCAGGGCCGATCGACGGTCGAATAGAGATCGGTGTACAGGCCTTCCGTGGCGTCATCGCCGTCGAAATCAGCCCAGCCGCAGACCTCGAGGGGTTCCGTGTTGGCCGTCGGTACGGTCTTGCAGACGTACAACGGGACGCGGTTGGAGAAGGCACTGTCCAGATCGCTGTCGGTCACCCGGATGGCGACGAAGTACTCGCCGTCCGGCACCCCTCCGGGAAGAGTGATGCCGCCGTTGCAGGCGATGACGCCGTCCGGCGTCGGGAAGCCGGCGAAGCTGTCGGTCGGGCCCACCGGACCGTTGACGATCGCCCCGTCCGATCCGTAGACGAAGACGTCACAGGACGAACCGAGACCGTAGAAATCGTCACCGAATCCGGTCCGGAACTCGGCCCTCAGGCTGATGTCCATCTCACCGCTGCGCAGGAATGGCGTAACCGGTGCGGTGAGCCTCAGGCGGTTGAGCTGCGGATCCGCCGGATTGATGGTAGGGGTGACGTTGACGCTATAGATCACCGGAGCCGACAAGGGGCCGATGTTGTTGGCTCCGTCTTCGGCAAAAGCCTCGACGATCACGTTGCCGTCACGGTCGAACTCGACAGGTGAAGTCAGACAGTCCCCTCCGGCCGACATGTAGGGCGTGCCGTCGACGCTCACCCTGCAGTAGCAGATGCCGCTCGAGAACGGCGCGGCGCCCGGATCGTTGGGGATGGCCCGAAACCGCCGTCCATCCAGGTAGGGCAGCTCCACGGTGCCGGCGACCTCGCCCTCCGCCTCGACCGTCAGTACGTCCGGGGGGGTCGCCTCGAACAGGGTATGGCGGAAAGTGGCATCGCCGTATTCCGGGATGTCGCCGGGTAGCTTGAGTACCGATATGCTGATCGGATAGGTGATCTCGGCGGCCGGCACCGCCGGGGTCGGACAAGACAGCCGTACGGTGAAGTTGCCGAGGAGCGGTCCCGCGGCCGGCAGGTTATAGACCTGTACCGCCTTGCCGGCGACGACGGTCAGACCCAGTTTAGCCGCCTCGGAACCGGAAACGTCGGTCAGGCTGCAGAGATTCGAGGCGTAAGGATAGGCGCCGGCCGGATCCATGGCATCGCCGACCACCACCGTGAACGAGGAATAATTGGCCGACCCGCTCAGGTCTATGGTATCGGTCCCGGAGACGTGAGCTGCCTCGCTGACGGTCGCCATCACTGTGGGATCGTTGCTGGTGAAAGGGGTCGCCGGAGAATAACGGGGCACGGTGATACAGGACGCGTTCAACCAGTTCTTGGGGGCGCATCCGCCCACCCCGAAACAGTCGTCGTCCAGGCAGTCGATGGACCCGTCACCGTCATTGTCACCGCCGTCACCACAGCTGCTTTCGCCCGCCGGTTCACAGACATGACCGCCGCGGCCGTGCGAGAAGGTCGCGCAGTTCGGATCCTGGCAGTCGATCGATCCGTCCAGGTCATTGTCGAACCCGTCCCCGCACATGACGTCGGAACAGATGATGTCGCCACAGGCAGCGTCGCTGCTCTCGGTGACGGCGCATCGGGCGGCGCCGACGACGATCTCTCCCAGACGGCCGATGCAGTCGACATCACTACAGTCGGTCGCGGCGTCAGTGTCGTTGTCGTCACCGTCCGAACAGGAGTGGTACTTATAATGCTCGATGGAGGGGCACGGTCCGCACCTCAAAAACTTCTGGGAACAGTCGCTGTCATCACAGTCCACCGGATCGTCGCCGTCGTCATCGAAGGAATTGTCGCAGAACTGATAACGTTCCCCGAGATCGAATTCCTTCTCGTAGCACATCTGGTTGGGATTCAACGGATTGACCACACCCAGGCAGTCCGGGTCGGCGCAATCCACGTCGCCGTCGAGATCATTATCGTACGTGTCGAAGCACTGCTCATCGGCGTCATCACCGGCTGCCGTCCGGTTCTCGTGCGACGGGCATTCGGGGCGCCCGGCACAATCATAATCGGTGCAGTTGACGCCGGTCGTGGTGACCGCGTCATAATCGTCGCTGAAATTACGGTCGACGTCATCATCGGCGGCAGTCACGCAGTCTTCGGTGGCCGGACAACCGTAGGCCGGCTGCTTCCAGCAGGTCAGTGCCGGATTGCCGGGTGGGTTGGACAGGTTGTCCTGACAGTCGAATCGGGCCGGATTGACCGCATCGGAGTCGCCGTCATTGTCGAAATTATCGGTACAGGACACCGGACCCCACTCATTGCCGAACTGACAGTACACGTCGGGTACGTAGGCCGGCGCGGTGCCGCCCACCCGTCCGTCGCAATCGGCGTCCAGACAGTCCGTATCTCCGTCGGCGTCATTGTCGAACTCGTCATGACAGGTCTGTTCCGGCACCTCACAGAGCGCCCCGTCGGCCACCCGACCGACCGAGCCGTCACACTGCCCGTCAGCGCAATCGGTGCCGTAATCGAGATCGTTATCGAAGGAATCCGCGCAAGGCAGGTCCATGCCGGCCAAGGCCGCCCAGGTCTCCGACTCGTCACCGTTGCTGGGAGCGGCCGTATCGACATAGAAGGGCAGGCCGCTCTGCCCGCCCGAATCGCCGTTCTGGATCACCGTCAGGCTGAAAGAGTAGGCCCCTTCGGCCAGGCCGGAAAAGTCGACCATCATGACCTGATCGACGATACACGAGGCACAGCCGTCGACATCACGGCGCTCATAGGCCGTCAGGCCGGGACTGATATCCTCCTCCGGCAGATAGACCGCGCCGTTGTTGGGATTGGCGTACTTGTCCCAACTGACGAAGGCCGGCAGGTCATGCAGGATGAAAGAGACGAGATTTGAGGTGTTGTAGACACCTCCGTTCAGCCGGATCTTGAGTCTGCCGTCGGGACGGATATGCTGAGTATAGGCATATTGGACGTTCTGGCCGCCGACCACGAAATTACCGACACAGACGTTCCCGGGACAGGGGCTCGGCGCCACCAGGGCCCGACCGGGCGGAATACGGCACAGGAAAAGCGTCAGACCGAAACCGGCCGCCATAAGCAGACCCCATGACGCCATGACCTTCCTGTTGTGCAAGAAACCGTCCATCGGTCGGGTAAGCTACAGTTTCACGACCTCGCTATCCGTCGAACAACAGAGGTCCCCCGCGGCATAACCCGGGGCGAAGCAGTCATCAGTCGGCGAAGCGTCGAAACGCGCCGACGAGGTACAGTCGCAATCGAAATAACCGTCGTTAGGCTCTCCGTATTCGCACTCCAGTCCATTAACGATATGAAACAGGTTCGGCGTGGCCTGATCGATCGGCTGCCGCGAACAGCACAGGTCACCGAACTGATAAGCCGCCTCCGTACAATCACCGATACCGTCGCCGGCCCGGCCCCAGATGCACCTGGTCGGCGGATGCTGGCGGCAGAGATATGACACGCCCTGGCAATACCGGTCGTCGCAGTCGGTGAAACCGTTACCGTCATTGTCCGCCCCGTCATGACAGTAGCCCTCTACCGGAATGCCGCGCCGCATCACCAGGGAGAAAGAGGCGTCACCAGTGAAATCGCACTGCTTGGCGTTACCCAGATACTGTCCAGGAAACCCGGAGTAGCACTTGAGGGCACTGTACTGATCCTCGTCGGCCTCGAGTCCGGTCCAGTCGTTGGTATGGGTGAAGATGGGTCGCCTGAAGGTGCGTCCGTCAATCACCATACGGCACTGGCCCGCCGTCAGGTCACAGAGTCCGTCCGGCAGACAGTCGGCATCGCCGGCACAGGGGTCCGGCCCGGGGGCCGCCACGATCCAGCAGCCGGTGATGATCCATTGCCGGTCGTTATCTATCGGATCGGCGCCAGTCACGGTGTAGTCCAGAAAGGCCGTATCGTTACGGACGGTGGCGACCATGTTCTTGGACAGTATCTTGACCGTATTGTCGGGCAGCCTGACGTCACAGCGCACGGCATAACCGACCGGGGCAGAAAAATTCAGAAACCTGATGAAGAAGGTCGAGAGGTGGGTCCCGGGTAAGGTCAGGTCCTGCGGCTCATAGATTCCCCCGGGACGGACCACCAGGCCCAGGCTGGCCGGTGTCCAGGTCGTATTGACCCGACTGAAGTTGATCCAGCCCAATCCCCCACCCTCATCGTTGACGCTCCAGGCGTAATGGTCGTTGAATGACCCCTTGGTGAAATCGCCGGTGGCGGTGTTGAGTACCAGGAAATAGTTGGAAGTGGCGCAGTTGTCCAGATTCTCACAGTTCAGCGATATCCAGCCCGAATCACCCATACTGATCACCTGGGCCCAGCCGAAGATCTGATCGGTCTTCCCGCCCTCCTCAGGATCGTAATGGGCATAAGAAGCACCCCCTTCCGGGGTGCTGCCGGCACAAGTCTCGCCGAAACAGATCCATCCCGCATTGTTGGACCAGGCCCAACCGCTGAGCTTGGCCACACCGGACGGATCGTCGGTGAAGGTGACCCCGTAATCGGATGTCCCACAGGTGGCGTCGTTGGTGCAATTGAGCGAGATCCAGCCTATCGAGTAGGACCAGGCCCAGCCGGAGACGTTGTCGTCGGCACCGGCCTGGGCCAGCGCCGCCGGAAACGCCAAACAGGCCGCAACAGCAAAAATCGCGGCCAGATGACGCGCTCTGATGAGCCTGATTTCAAGCGTCATAGCTACCCACCAGTATATCACGAAACGATCGGGTGGGGTACGACGCTGGCCGGCCTCATTTATGCCGGTCGATGGCTTCGTTGACTAACCGGTCAGCTTCCCGGTTCTTCTCACGACGGATATGGACGAAAACGACTCTCCGGAAGTCCACCAGCCGGTTCCAGACCTTCAGGAACAACTGGGCCAGATCGGGATCCTTGACCCGATATTGACGGTTAAGTTGCCGTACCACCAGTTCGGAATCCAATCTGAGCTCCAGCTCCTCGCCGCCCAATTCCTTGGCCCGGTCCAGAGCGTCGATGACCGCCCAGTATTCGGCCTGGTTATTGGTCGTCTCGCCGAGATAGCGGGAATGCTCCAACAGGACGTGGCCGTCGGTGTCGGTCACCTGAACCCCCAGCCCGGCCGGACCCGGATTGCCGCGGGCTCCCCCATCGGTGTATATGATGAGACGTTTCATGCTTCTGATGCCTTCTGTAACTCCTTGAGTCCGGCGGCCCGAGCGGTAACCGACGGCCGCAGGTCGATGACCTTGAGCTGGATGCTCTTGGTGCCGTTCCAGGTGTTGACCCCCGGTTCCACTATCGCGTCGATGACCGTACCGGGCACGAGCCGTTCGCTCTGTCCCGCCAGACCGAAAGCTATCATATTGAGTTCCCGCGATGAGTCTCCCCGCACCGTAAGCTTCAAGTGGGAACCGTTACGTCCCACCTGACGGAGGCCGCCGACCGTCAGACCTTCCATAAGGAATCGTGGCCGGGGATTACCTTCGCCGTACGGGGCGAAACGCTCCAACTCCTCGATCAGTTCCCATGTTACCTCACCGGCCCGGAGCCGGCCATCGACCTCAAGTGTCGGCACCAGATCCCGGTCATCCAACACCTCGTCGGCGAATCTCTCCACCGCGGAGATGAAGGCGGCCAGGTCGTCGGCCCCGTCGATGGTGAGACCGCAGGCCTGCGGGTGCCCGCCGAAGCGCACCAGGTTATCTTTGGCCCTTTCCAGGGCGGCCATGATATCGAATTGCGGGATACTCCGACCCGAACCGACCATCCGGTCACCGTCCCGTCCCAGGATGAACACGGGAGCGCCCAACTCGGTCACCAGCTTCCCGGCCACCAATCCGGCCACCCCGGCCGACCAGCCGTCACCGACGATGACATAGACCTTGCGTCGTCCCAGCCCTTCGGCCAGGACCCGAGCCTCGTTCAGTATCGTCTCGGTGTACCGCTGCCTCTCGACGTTACAACGGTCCAGCCTCTCGGCCAGCGCGGCGGCCTCTTCGGCGGTCTCGGCCATGAGCGTGTGCAGGGCCAGATCAGCATGATCCATCCGGGAGGCGGCATTGATGCGCGGACCGATATAGAAACCGACGGAGGTGGTGTCCAGGCGACCCAACTCCAGGCCGGCGGCCCGGACGATCTCCCGCAAGCCGTGACGCCGGGTCTTGTTGAGGACGATCAGGCCGTATTTCTCCAACGTACGGTTCTCGCCGAGCAGCGGCATGAAATCCGTGACGGTGGCTATCGCCACCAGGTCAAGCAACCATTTTTCGGCCCCCTTCCCGATATCAGCGCCCCGCTCTGTGGCGAACCGGAGGAATCCGGAAGCGAACTTGAAGGCCACGCCGGCGGCTGCCAGATGCTTGAAAGGATAGCTTTCGCCGGGGACCAACGGATGGATGATCAGACAATCGGGGACCTGTTCCGGCACCTGATGATGGTCCACTACGATGGTGTCGAGGCCGTTCTCCTTGCCCAGAGCGATCTCCTCAGCGCAGCTGATACCGCAGTCCACGGTGACCAGCAGCCTGATTCCCTGCCCGACGAAAGACTCGACCGATTCCCGGCGCAACCCATAACCCTCTTTCTCGCGATGCGGCAGATAGGTCCCTATCAGGTCGGGATCCCCTCCCAGGAGTCGGGCGACATCACGGAATACTGACGACAGCAGGGCCGCCCCGGTGACGCCGTCGGCGTCATAGTCCCCGTGGATCATGATCCTCTCCCGGCGACGGAGGGCCTCCCAGACGCGCCGACAGGCCGCCTCCATCTCATTGAACAGGAAGGGGTCATGGATATCCTTACCGTAATCGGGATAAAGGAACTCATCGATATCCTGCTGCGTACAGATACCGCGGTTCCAGAGCAGCCGGACGGTCATCGGGTGAAGTTCAGGAAACCGCCCCAGGACCTCCTGGGGCGGCGGATCGGTGATTTTCCACTTTTTGTCCATGCGTGACGTAAAGACACGGTCCACCGGACTTGACTGCAGGTGTCGGGACCGCCAGAGAGCCTCAGGCGCTGAGCGATGGGGCGATGGTGAACAGCACCATGGCGAAGACGGCCAGGGTGGATATGGCGATCCACACGAGCTTCCTCATCTGGCGCTTCCTTATCCTGAAACGTCGCGGCATAATCTGCATTGGCTTATTTCTTCAATACGGCCAGGAACGCCTCCGGCGGGATATCCACCTTACCGCCCCGGCCCATCTTCTTCTTACCCTTCTTCTGTTTCTCGAGCAACTTCATCTTCCTGGTGACGTCGCCACCGTAGAGTTTGGAGGTCACGTCCTTGCGGTAGGCGGACAGCCGCTCGGCCGCCACCACCTTGCCGCCTATGGCGGCCTGGATCTTGAGGACGAACTGCTGCCGCGGCAGGGTCGCCTTGAGCGTCTCCACGATCTTCCGGCCGATTCGCTGGGCCTCGTCACGATAGACGATGGTAGCCAGCGCCTCGACCGGTTCCTCGGCCACCAGGATGTCCATCCGGGACACGTCAGCCTGCCGGTATTCCAGGAACTCGTAGTTCAGGGAAGCGTACCCCGACGAAACGCTCTTCAGCTTATCATAGAAGTCCACGATGATCGAAGCCAGCGGCATTTCGTAATGCAGGATGGTCCGGGCGCCGCTGCCCGAATCGTCGGCGGTCAGGTACTCGGTATCCCGATAGACACCGCGTTTCTCCTGCACCAAGGACATCACGGCGCCCAGATACTGCTTAGGGACGATGACATCCGCCCGCATCCACGGTTCGGCCACGGAAGATGTCTTTGAGGGATCGGGTAGTTCAAGCGCTCCCTTGACCGTGACCTCGGTCCCGTCCGTCCGGGTCACCCGATAGGCGACCGAGGGGGCGGTCATGACGATCTCCATGCCGTGCTCCCGACGCAGACGCTCCTGGACGATCTCCAGGTGCAGCATCCCGAGCAGGCCGCAACGGAAACCGAAACCGAGTGCCTGTTGGTGTTCCGGCTCGAAGGACAAGGCCGCGTCGTTCAGCTTGAGTTTCAGCATGGCGTCCCGCAGCCTCTCGTATTCGTTGCCCTCACGCGGATAGATGCCGGCGAACACCATGGGTGTGACTTCACGGTATCCGGTGAGTGGTGCGACTTTCCGGGCGCGGAAATCGGGGACGGTGATGGTGTCGCCGACCCGACAGCTGACGATATCCTTCAGGCCGGTGACGACATAACCGATCTCTCCGGCGCCGATCCGGTCGGTCTTGACCCGCTGGGGCTGGAAATATCCCACCTCGATCACCTCGCTGTCCGTCTCCCCCGCCGCCAGACGGAAAACCGTGTCTCGGGAAGCTTCCCCGTCGACGACCCGGACATGGGCCACGACACCCTTATAGGAATCATAATTGGAATCGAAGACCAGCGCCCGCAATACCCCCTGCCTGTCTCCGGTCGGCGCCGGAACCCGCTCGATCACGGCCTGTAGCACCTCGGTCACGCCGACACCGGTCTTGCCTGAGGTGTACAGCACATCTTCCGGCGGACAGCCCAACAGATGCACCAACTCGTCGCGGACCCGCTCCGGTTCCGCGTTGGGCAGATCGACCTTGTTCACCACCGGGATGATCGTCAGGTCCTGCTCCAGGGCCAGATAGAGATTGCCGATCGTCTGTGCCTGGACCCCCTGAGTGGCGTCGACCAGCAGGATCGCCCCCTCCACGGCCGCCAGGGAACGCGAGACCTCGTAGGTGAAATCGACATGCCCGGGGGTGTCTATGAGATTCATGACGTACTCCTGGCCCCCTTCGGTCCTATGACGCATGCGCACCGGCTGCAGTTTGATGGTGATGCCGCGCTCCCTCTCCAGGTCCATCTGATCGAGCAGCTGCTCCCGCATCTGCCGCTTCTGAACCGTCCCGGTCACCTCCAAGAACCGGTCAGCCAGGGTCGACTTGCCGTGATCGATATGCGCGATGATGCAGAAATTCCTGATGTGTTCCATAACCTGGGGACCGGAGATATCCGTCGACCGACCGATCTCAGACAGTATAGGGTCTTTTCCGGCATCGAGCAAGGGTACCGACCGAAAAGGCCCGGCGCAGCACCGGGCCTATTTTTCTCGGAAATTGAGCCTATTTCTGCCGACGACGCAGTGCCGCCCGGGCCTGCCGGGCAATCATCAACTCCTCGTTCGTCGGCACCACCATCACCTTGGTCTTGGGCGGCAGGCTGACCATCGAAGTGACCATGTCGCGGATGATGTCACTGCGCTCCCCGATTCCGGCCGTGAAGATGACGGCATCGGCCCCTCCCATCAGCGAAACGTAAGCACCGATATACCTGGCGACGTCATAACAGAACATCCTGATGGCGAGTTTCGACCGGTAGCGCCGCTCGGGGCTGACTCTCTTGGTGAAACGATAACCCGGTATGCGATGCCCGGCGGCCGACAGCACGTCACGCAGGTCCTTGAAGCCGCTGATTCCCAGGAGTCCGGAACGCGTATTGAGCAGTTCGTCCACCTCCCGTTCGCTCATCTTGAAGGTCCGGATCAGATACAGCGGTATCGACGGGTCGATGTCACCGCACCTGGTAGACATAGTCAGGCCTTCGAGCGGCGTGAATCCCATCGTCGTATCCACGGCCTTGCCGTGACGCACCGCGGTTACCGACGACCCGCTGCCCAAGTGACAGGAGACGAACTTGGACCGGGAGTAGGGACGGCCGAGGATACGCGCCGCCTCCTCGGTGACGTACCGATGGGATATGCCGTGGAAACCGTACTTCCTGATACCGTGTTTCCGGTAATACTCCCAGGGCAACGCATACATGAAGGCATGATCCGGGATCGTCCGGTAGAAGGCCGTATCGAAGACGGCTACGTTGGTCGCCTTCGGCAGCAGAGCCCGACACGAATCGATGCCGGAGAGGTTGGCCGGATTGTGCAGCGGAGCCAGACGGCTGTATCTCTGCAGACGGCGGAACACCCGGGCGTCGACGACGGTCGGTTCGGTGAACTCCTCACCGCCGTGGACCACGCGATGCCCCACGACGGAAGCCTGGCTGATGTCGATATCACGATCCCGCAAGGCATCGATGACCGCCCGCAAGGCCTGCCGATGGTCCGGGATACCTTTCGGGAAGTCGATATGCTCCCTGCGGCCGTCGGTGTTCAGGTTCAGGAAAGGCTTCTCCAGGCCGATTCGCTCGACGAGGCCCTGGGCCATCTCCTTGAACCCGGGCGTATAGAGCCGGAACTTCAGGCTGGAGCTTCCCGAATTGACGACGAAAATCATATCTCCAATATCTCACCGACCGTGCCCTGCATGTCGGCCCAGACCGCGTTACCCTCGTCGGTGTCGAGATGCATATGCAGGTCGAAAGAGGGGTCGGTCCGGATGATCACTCCCTCGAAGACGGCCCCCCGTTCCCCCGGGACGCGGACCGCCCTGGTGTCACCGTTACGCAGACCTCTTTCCTCGGCCTGCTGATCGGATATGTGAATGTGGCGTTTGGCGACGATGACGCCCCTCGCCAGATTGACCGTCCCCTTGGGGCCGATCACCTCACAGCCCGGCGTTCCCTCAAGATCGCCGGACAGCCTGAGGGCCGGCTCGATGCCCAGTCGGAAACAGTCGGTCCGGGCCAGCTCGACCTGCGTCTCCCGGCGGCACGGTCCGAGAACCCGCAGCTCGAGTTCGCCGCGCGGACCCTTGACCCTGACCTTCTCCTCGGCGGCCCATTGTCCGGGCTGTGACAGGTCCTTGATCGTCTTCATCCCGTACTCCGGGCCGAACAACGTATCCTGGTCGGCCTGGGACAGGTGGATATGCCGAGCCGATACCTCGACCGGTACGGAAGATAGTTTGGCGTCCATAACTATGAACGGTTAGTGATGATATCCACCTTGATTCTACCCTCACAGCAGCAACGTGGCCAGGGAGAGGAAAGCGAAGAAGCCGAAGATGTCGGTCGTCGCCGTGACGAAGACCGTCGAAGCCAGCGCCGGATCGGCCCGGAAGGCCTTGAGTGTCACCGGTACGGCCACGCCGACCAGACCGGCCACGAACAGATTCAAGGTCATGGCCAGCACGATGACGGTCCCCAGCGCGGAGTTGCCGGTCCACAACAGCGCCAGCAGGCCCACCACCACCCCGGCCAGGAAGCCGTTCAGCACCCCGACGAAGATCTCCTTGACGACCACCCGGATGGTGTTGAGATGGCGCAGTTCGCCCAGGGCGATGGCCCGGACGGTCACCGCCAGCGCCTGTTGCGCCGCATTGCCGCCCATACCGGCGATGATCGGCATGAAAGCAGCCAGGATGACGATACGGGATATGGTGTCCTGGAACATCCCCACGACGGTGGCCGCGACCATGGCGGTAACCAGATTGACGGCCAACCAGGGCATGCGACGCCGGGCGCTCAGCCAGATGGGGTCGCTGATATGGGCTTCGGTGTGGACGCCGGCCATCCGCGAGACGTCCTCCGAGTATTCCTCCTCCATGACGCCGAAGATGTCATCGGCGGTGATGCAGCCGAGAAGCCGCCCCTTGGTGCTGATCACCGGCAGCTCGATGGCGCTCTTCTCATCGAACAGGAAGGCCACTTCCTCCTGATCCAGGTAGGCCGGCACCGCATCCACGCCGGTCTCCATCACTTCGCCCAACTTGGCGTCAGCCGGAACCTGCAGCAGCCGGAGCGGCGTGATCCGCCCGACCAGCACGTCGCCCGGGTCGATCACATAGATGAAGTGGGTCTTGAAACGACCCGACGGCTCCTTGGCCAGGTCGCGCCGGACCTCTTCCACCGTCTGGCCGACGCGGTAACGCAGCACCTCGGTCTTCATGCGTCCGCCGGCGGTGTGTTCCTCGAAGACCAGCAGCGGCAAGAGGCCGCGCGGGTCGTTCTTGCGCAGCTCGGCGATGATCCGGTTGCGCTTGCCCTCCTCCAGCCACTGGATGATGTCGACCGCGTCGTCCGACTCGGCGACCGTGATCATCTCCAGGAGTTCATGCAGGGTCAGCGCCCCCAGTACGGTATCCAGGGAATAGTCGCTCAATTCGAACAGTATGACGGTCCGCCGCTCCAGCGGCAGGGCCCGGAACAGCCGGAGCTTGTCGGCCGGAGACGCCGAATCCACGGCATGGACGATCACCTCGTCCTGAGTCTTGGGCAGCAACTCCTTGAGCAGGACGTCCTCACCGCGAAAAAGGACGTCGCGCAGGCGTCCGGTGATCTCCTTCAACGGTGACGGTCTGGCCGCTGTCATAAGATAGGTGGTCGGTCGGTCCGGTCTGCCGCCAGTCAATCCCGCTTACGGACCTTCTTCTTGCCGCCGACCTTCTTCGAATAACCCCAGGTGTAATTGAAGAGGTCACTCCTGACATTACCCTTGGTCCGCATGTGCAGTTCGCACAACAGGTACTTCATGGCGATATTCAGCCTCCCGTCCCGTTCCAGGCGCCTCACGGAGACCGGTATCTTATAGGTCTTCAGTATCCTGAACTTGGCCTGCTTAGCCGCCCGGCTTACGTAATCGTGGTCCTCAGCCAGCTTGATCGAGACGTCGAAACCGCCGATCGCCAGATGGACGTCGCGACGGGCGAAAATACAGAATCCGGGGGCGTGCGGATGCGTGGCGCAGGTGACCCACATGAAATAGTTGAAGGCCTCGTGCATCAGACGGTCGATCTTCTTGTCGGAGAGCGGCTGGACGCGGCAGGTGGCCACACCCAATTTACGCTTCTCAAACTCCGCTACCGTCATCTGAAGGAACCAGGGGTCCGGCAGGATGACGTCGGCATCCAGGAAAAGCAGGTTTTCGCCTGCCGCCGCCTCAGCCCCGAGGTTCCGGCCTTCGCTGGGATTGCCCCCGGCGGTCACTTTCGCCCCGAACAGGGCGGCGATATCGGCCGTCCGGTCGGTCGACCCGTTGTCCGCCACGATGACCTCATAATCCTTGAAGGTCTGAGCCTCAATCGACCGCAGCAGATAAGGCAGGTATTCCTCTTCGTTATAGGTAGGGATGATTATCGACAACATAGCGCTATGAGCTTAACAGATTCGACCTCATCGGTGAAGGGGTGCCGGGTACCTGAAATGGTACAGGGCGATACCGCAGGCCACGGACACGTTGAACGATTCCTTGGAGCCGTACATCGGTATATGGACCACCTCATCGGTGCGGGACCGGATAGCCTGACTCAGTCCGCGGACCTCATTACCGACGACCAGGGCCAGGGGGAAGGTGGGGCGGACCGTCGGCAGCGGTCGGGACTGCGCCGATCTCTCCAGGCCGATTATCCGATGACCCTGCCGCCGCAGCGCCTCCAGGACGCGCCAGGTCTGGGCCGCGTGCTCCCAGGCCACAGTCCGCTCGGCGCCGAGCGAGACCTTCCGTAAACGGTCCTGGAGCGGCGTGCCGGTGATACCGCAGAGGAATATCCTGGAGACACCCAGGCCGTCGGCCGTCCGGAACATCGAACCGACGTTATAGAGACTGCGGATGTTGTCCAATACCAGGATGATCTCCGTCCGGCGGTCGCGCCGGCCGGGCCGGATCGGGCCTGGACCTGAAACGGCTGGCGGGTTACGGTCTGGCATATGAAATTCGGCGAAAGACACGTTATCGGAATAACCGGGACCGACGCCAAAGGGCGCGGCTGCGGCGAAGTGGCCGGGCGGCCGGCCTGCGTCCATTTTACCCTGCCCGGCGAAGAGGTCGAGGCCTCGTACGTCTCCCGCCGCAAGGGGGTGGTGGTGTTGCGGCTCGAAAAGGTGTTGCGACCATCACCGCACCGCACGGAACCGCGCTGTCCCCACGCCGGGCATTGCGGCGGCTGCGTCTGGCAGCAGCATGCCTATCCTCACCAACTCGACCTCAAACGTGACCTGATCAACCGGTCCTTCGAGGCGCAGGGCGTCCCCTTGCGGGTCGACCGGGTAGAGCCCTGTCCTGACCTCTGGTACTACCGCAACCGGATGGACTATTGCTTCGGTCCTCGGGGAGAACTGGGCCTCAAGGAACCAGGGCGCTGGAATGCTCACGTCAATCTCGACACCTGTTTCCTGCTCTCGCCGGAGGCGGTCCTGGTGATGGACATAATCCGTGACTATGCGGCGTCTACCGGACTGGAACCCTGGGACAACCGCCGGCGATCCGGATTCTTCCGCTACCTCGTCATCCGGGAGGGAAAGAATACCGATGAGCGCCTGGTGACGATCGTCACTGCCGAGGGTGAATTACCGGAATCCCGGAATCTGGTCGGCAGACTCGGACCTCTCGCCACCGCCGTCTATCACGGCATCAATCCGACCCTGACCGACATCTCCGTCTCGTCCCGTCTCATCCGGCTCAAGGGACCGCCTTATCTGACCGAACGGGTAGCCGGAAATGCCTACCGCATCTATCCCGACTCCTTCTTCCAGACCAACACGAGGATGGCTGACGCCCTGCTGCACCAGGTGATCGATTACGTAGGACAAGAAAAGGTCGGGGTCCTGCTGGACCTCTACTGCGGCGTTGGGTTCTTCACTCTCGGCCTGGCCGGCACTGCCGATCGGGTGATCGGCGTCGAAGCCGATGCTGGTGCGATCGAAGCGGCCCGCGAGAACGCGACACTCAACGGGGTGACCAATGCCGAATTCATCGATGCCCAAGCCGAAGGTCTGGTCTGGGAAAGCGCCCGGCCGGATACGGTAGTGATCGATCCGCCCCGGCCGGGACTGCACCCGAGGGTCTGTGAGGCGCTGTTGCGGACCAGACCCCAGCGCATCGTCTATGTATCCTGCAATCACCGCAGCCTGGCCCGCGACCTGCAGACGCTGCGGGACGGCTTCCGCCCGGTGACTGCCTCAGCCCTGGATCTCTTCCCGCACTCGCCGCACGTAGAGACGGTCGCCCTGCTGGAACGGCAGTGACCCGGCGGGGAATAAAGCGGCGCCCGCTAGCGGGCGCCGACGGCTCGACCAGGCCTCAATGCAGCATCTGTCCGGCGGACAACGGCGGTGGCCGCCAAGTGATGTCGCTCAAGGCGAGAAAGAACAGTTCGCTTATCTCGACCGGATCGCTTATGACGGTACCGCACCGCTCCCGGCAATGCGGCGGCAGGGCCTTCCTCTCCGCCCTGGTATCCTCGAACTCGGCGATGCCGGCGGCGATCTCCTGGCGCAGCCACTGGGTCATGCGTCGCATCCGTCTCCGCATCATTCGACCTCCGGTATCCATCGGGTGTGATTCGTGCAGCCATGCCGCACCGTCCGGGGCATGACGATCATCTGGATGGACCATAGGGCGGGCGGCCTCGGGTGTCAACAGAGGTCTGTCCAAAACGCGGAACGACGGATATACTCCCCACACGACCAAACATATACCGTAGCCATGGCAGAAGACAGGAAAAAGGCGGGGTTCGTCGTCCTGGTGGGGCGGTCGAACGTCGGCAAATCGACGCTGCTCAACGCTCTCATCGGCACCAAAGTGGCGATCACCACCCCCAAACCGCAGACGACCCGACACGCCATCCAGGGTGTGGTCAACGACGAGCGGGGCCAGGTGGTCCTGGTAGACACGCCGGGAATCTTTCGTCGTGCACCAGACCGGCTGACCTCCCGACTCAACGAGAAGGCGCGGGAGTCCCTCGAAGGTATCGATGCGGTGATCTACGTGGTCGATCCGACCCGGCATGTGGGGGAAGAGGAAGAGATAGTGCGGCGCCTGGTCGACGCCGTCGACAAGCCCAAGATACTGGTCCTCAACAAACGGGACCTGCAGGGCGAGTTCCGCGACGAATACCTGGACTGGCAGGACGATTTCGATGCGGTAGTGGAAATCTCGGCCCTGCAAGAGAAGGGGGTGGCCCGGTTGCTGGATGTGCTGTTTCCGCTGCTGCCGGAGGGTGACCGCCCGTATCCCGACGACCTCCTGACCAACCTCTCTGACAGCTTCCGACTGGAAGAACTGATCCGGGAGAAGGTCTTCCTGACGATGCGTGACGAGATACCTTACAGCACCACGGTCCGGCTGCATGAGACCGCCGACCGCAAGGACAGGACGCTCTATCTGCGGGCCTCGGTCATCACCGAATCCCCCAGATATAAGAGGATGCTCATCGGACAGGGAGGGTTGACCATCAAGAGGATCGGACAGGCCGTACGGAAGGAGCTGGAGGCGGTCACCGGACGGAAGGTCTACGTCGACCTGGATGTGGTCGTCGAAGAGCGCTGGAAAGAGGCCTTCGAATGAAGGACGCCGCTTCCCGGCTGTGATATAATTTGGATTGTCATTCCATAACGCGAGATACAAGAACTATGGCCAAAAGAAAGAAACCCCTACCTGTACCCGCCCCGCCGAACAACGGGGACGTCCCCTCCAGGACCCCGTCGCCTTACAAGGATTTCCGCTCCGGACCGAGCTGGAGGATTTTCCGGATCATGGGCGAATTCGTCGAAGGTTTCGAATTCCTGGCCGATCTCAAGAAGGAGGTGACCTTCTTCGGTTCGGCCCGGATCGATCCGAAACACCGCTGTTACCGGGAGGCCCGCAAGCTGGCCCGGATGCTCGGCGAGGCCGGCTTCACCATCATCACCGGCGGCGGCCCCGGCATCATGGAGGCCGGCAACCGCGGTGCCCACGACGTCGACGCGGAATCGGTCGGCCTAAACATCCAGCTGCCGCAGGAACAGCGGACCAACCGGTACGTACGGCGGGCGATGGGCTTCTACTATTTCTTCACCCGCAAGGTGATGCTGTCGGTCTCGGCCCAGGCCTACATCTTCTTCCCCGGCGGCTTCGGCACCCTCGACGAGATGTTCGAGATGCTGATGCTTATCCAGACCAAGAAGATGTCGCCCCTGCCGATCGTGCTGGTCGGCCGGGATTTCTGGGAAAGCCTGTTCGACTGGTCCCAAAAACACCAGCTGCCCTCCGGTTATATCGATCCGGCCGATCTCAAGATATTCAAGATAGTCGATACCGCCGAAGAGGCCTTCAAGATAGTCACTAAATCCAGGGAGCGGACGATCTTCTGAAAGGACCTGGATGGCGCCTGTATCGAAAGCCAGACACCCCCGGAACTCCGGGGGTGTCTTTGGGTTCACGGTCCGCGACAACGCAAACCGCCCGGCATGAGCCGGGCGGCCGCGTTCCCTACCGACCGGTCAGAACCGGCGCGGTCCGAAATTCTTCCTGCGGGCGCGATTGCAGTCCCGGCAATAGACCGGGCGATCCTGCGAAGGCTCGAACGGGAGCTCAGTGATCTCCACGTTGCACTCCGCGCACTTCAGGTCGAGAGCGGTGACGTCGACCATCTGACGAGGTCCACCGAAACCGCCCCTGGACTGATCGAAAGCCATAGATGCGTTTCGTACCCGTCTGACGACGGGTTTCTTGAATTATGACGACCTTTACTCGGTTTGCCGTCCTTTTCCTGGCCTCCGATCCCTTTTTGGGGCGTCTGATGGCCTTAGATTTTGAGTGACGCCTTACCGAAGTCAGTAATATAGCACAATCCGGCCGATTTGTCCAGACCCTGACCCCGGTCGGACCGGCAACGAGACATCAAGCCGCCTTAAGGCGTCATATTTTTGACTTAATGCGGCCTAAATGATGAGATGGGCCTATCGTTCATTCCAACAAATGAGCATGAGGAGGTGATGATGTCATCCGATATCCGCACCAGACTTGCCGTGCCCGAGGATCGACTGTGTCGCCGTTGCGCTCCGGTCGAGGAGACCATCATCGCTGACACTTCCGATGTCATCGGGCAGGAGAATGCGCTGCGTTCCGTCGATCTCGGGCTGGACATGACGTCTGGCGACTACGCCAAGACCCACTACAACATCGTGGTGGTCGGCCCGTCGAACACCGGACGGACCACCAAGACGCTCAAGCATCTCCGTAAGCATGCGGCCGGGATCGCCGCGCCGCCGCCGGACGTGCTGTGCCTGCACAACTTCTCCTCGCCGCGCCGCCCCTCGACCGTCTTCGTCAAGAACGGTCAGGGCCGGGCCATCAGGAAGAAGCTCGCAGCGCTGGGACGCTACGCCGCCATCGGACTGCCGCGCAAGCTGATCGCCTCGCGACAGCAGCGCCTGGAACGCCTGCATGAGAAGATCGGCGAGATCTGGGCCGATGCCAAAGAGCGGGTCCAGGCCTTCGGTCACCTCATCCTGGAGGACGACGAGAGGTACCTCCCGCCCGTCTTCATGTCGGTGGCCCACCCGGACCGGCCGATGAGCCAGGAGGAGTACGAGGCCCTGGATGACGACATCCGGGACAAGCTGGGAGGTGAACTGGCCGCCGAGGCCCAAAACATCTACGAGACGGCCGGCATGGCCACCCAGACGCTGCTCACCGAGGACCGGAAGAGCCTCAAGAAGGACGAGCGGAAGCAGATGCGTCGTTCCGTCGGCCGGCATTTCCGGAACCTGAGACAGCTGGGCGGTGAGGACCCGGCCTTCAACGGCTACCTGGCCGAACTCGAGAAGCTGATCCTCCGGCTGGTCCCCAGACTGGCTACGCCGCCTGACGCCTCCATGATCTTCGGGGGTCCGCCCAAGGTGGACGCGAACGCCATGGAGCTGCTGCGCCGTCTGACCGAGGTCAACCTGCTAGTCGACAACGCCAGAGTGACCCATCCGCCGGTCATCCAGGTGACCGTACCGCAATACTCGGAACTCTTCGGCCGGATCAACGCCCACCTGTCGGGCCCGGACGATAGCGTCAACGTCGACCACACCATGGTCGAGGGCGGCGCCTTCCTCAGGGCCAACGGCGGCTATCTAATCCTGGACCTGGAAGACCTGCTGCGGTGGGGCGGCATGCTGACCTTCTACAAGCTGCTCCAGGTGATCCGGACCCGTAAGCTGACGATCGAGGGCAAGGCCCGGTTCGTCGACGCCGATCCGCTGATCGACTATCGCTCCAAGGACATCCCGGTGGATGTCCGGGTGGTCGTCGTCTGCGACCAGTGGCTGGTGCACCTGCTGCGCCATTACGAACCGGAGTTCAACAACCTCTTCCGGATTAACGCCGAATTCGATGACCAGATGGACTTCGACGAGGCCCGGCGCGCCTATGCCGCCTTCGTCGACATCTGCCGGGCCGACGGCTCGCTTCCCGAGGTCACTCCGGAAGCCCTGGCCCGTCTCGTCGAATACGGCGCCCGACGCACCGAGGATCAGCAGAAAGCCTCGACCGAATTCGGGATCATCAAGGACGTGATCACGGAAGCGGCCCACTGGGCCCGGCAGGACGGCGCGGACAGCGTCGGACCGACACATGTGCAGCGGGCCATCGACGAGCGGTTCGAGCGCCAGGCCCTGCTGGTCCGCCGCTACCAGGAATACCTGGACAGCGGCCACCTCCTGTTCGACCATGACGGTTTCAAGGTCGGTCAGATCAACGGACTGTCCGTGCTGATGATCTCGCCGGAGATCGTCTTCGGCATCCCCTCGCGTATCACCGCCCAGGCCTTCGCCGGACCGGAGAAGGTGCTGCTGGTACAGCGGGAGGCCGGGTTGAGCGGCCCGAGCATGGATACCGCCATCGGCGTCATCCGCGGATACTTCTCGGGCCGATACGGCCGCAAGAGACCTCTCGGACTCGCCGTCCAGCTCTGTTTCGAGCAATGCTACGGCGGCATCGACGGCGATAGCGCCTCGCTCGCCGAGACGGTCGCGCTGATCTCGGCGATCACCCGGTTGCCCGTGGATCAGCGGTTGGCCATGACCGGCAGCATGAATCAGTTGGGCGAGGCCCAGCCGATCGGCGGAGCCAACGAGAAGATCGAGGGTCACTTCGACGCCCTGAAACGGCGCGGCCTGCTCAGGCCGGGCCATGGTACCGTCCTGCCGACGCAGAACCTCGACAACCTCATGCTCAAGGACGAAGTCATCGAGGCTCAGAGACAGGGTCTCTACCAGATCTATGCCGTCTCCCATATCGACGAGGCGCTCGAGATCTTCCTGCGCCGACCGGCCAAGGAGATCCACGACTTGGTCAAAAAGCGGCTCAAGGAGATCAACGGCGGACTCTCGCTCGTAGGCTTGCTGGGAATCCTCCGGCGGCGCGGACGGGATCCGCTCGATGACTGACGACTCTACAGGCTGACGCTGTCAGCCTGTTTTTTCGTGAAAAAAGACGCCCCGAGCCGGGGGCGTATCCGTTCAGAGGTTGATGCCGAGACGCCTCAGTATCTGTCCCTGACGTATCAGGTACTCGTCGAGCGGCAGATAGGTCGTCGGCCGTCCGGTCAGCACCAGGGGGTAGCGGGGCTGGAACATCTTGGCCTCAGAGAAGCCACAGCGCGGACAGATGCGGCGGGGTGCCACCCGCGGCAGGCCGCCGCGCCGCCGTCCCCGCGTGGCGATGACGGACGGATGCGGACAAATTCCGGACATCTCGTCGATGAGGCCGTCCTTCGCGGCCATCAAGCGCTCCGCTTCCTGGCCGTCCTTATCCTTCAATCTGCGGAAACGGGTGTTGATGCGTCTGATCTCCTTGACGCAGGCGGTGACGCTCTTCTTCCGTGTCGCCATCAGTTTCATCCCTCTCGTGACATCGGACTATATAAAGATCGTTCATCCTACTGTACGCCTTACCACAGGCATCATAAAGACGCCACCCGCGAACGGGCGGCGCCCTATCATGAACCGGCTGGTCAGCCCATCATCTCCAGCAGCGCCTCCAGGCACTCCGGCAGTTCGAAACAGCCGCTGGAACCGTTGAGGTGACGCGCGCCCTCGACCATCACCAGAGGCGCGCCGAGTCCCTCGGCATGGGTCCGGGCATGTTCCGGAGGCACGACTTCATCACTGTCCCCGTGGATGATGACCGCTTTGCCGATCTTCCGCCGGATAAGGTCATACCGGAAGGGTTCGGCGAGGAATTCCCGCGTCTTCTCGTTATCCGTTATCCGACTCGGGCCGGCAGCCAGAACCGCTCCGGCGATAGGGCGGTCTCCCTCCCATCGCTCGAGAAAACGAAGGATGGCGGCGACCCCCAGACTGTGCCCGACCAGATAGAGCTCATCCGATCCGTTCATGGTCACGACACGGTTCAGCTCCCCTAACCAGGCCTCCTTTCGGGGATTCTCCGGATCGGGCAGCGGGATGGCGCAGGCATATATGTCATTCTTGGCCAGCTCGGTCATAAGCCAGGGCCGCCACCCGCCGTTGGGCCGACCTCCCAGACCGTGGATGATGAACACCTTCTTCATGTCCGTAGTGTACTAAAATCCGGCCTTTATTCAGAACGCGACGAACGGTCGCGCTTACGTGATCTGACCAAACCGTAAATCCCGAAGAAGACGGTCGTGACGCCGATTACCTGACCCCCGGGACTGTCGTCGATTCCCGCATAGACGAAAAAGGCCGATCCGAGGACGATAGCTATGATGCCGGTGGCTATCCTTGTCTTGCCGACGGGCGGCTTCTCGTCACGTGTCATGATATCTGTTTATCATCGATCCCGCAGAAAGCATATCCAAACCCGAACGTTCCCGTTCGGTTCCTCGTGGCTGCCCGTCTTAGGTGCGGCCAGAACAGTATCCGAGGCCGGGAGAGATTCCAGGCCCTGACTAGAAAACAAGGGTATCTGTCACCAACGCACGCAACGGGTCCCGGTTCATCTCCCAGTCATGGGCGGTGTAGTCCGTCATCTCGACGGTGATCGCCGGACCGCCGACCGTCTCCTCGAACCACCTAGTCGCCGTCCCGTGATAATACCACCCCTCGTAATACTCGTACCCGCTGTTCTCCGCATACCATCTGGCCAGAGCGGTCGATCGTTCGCTGTTTTCCGGATTCACGAAGTTGCCGCGCGCATGGAACGAGACCATGACGCCATCCGCACAGGTGGCCGCGATATCCCGTATGACCCTGCTTTCCCGCTCCGTAAACGGCGCCTCGCCCGCGTACGTTGTCGTGTCGGCATCGCCGGTGACCCATTCCGACGTACGGAAATTCCTGTTCAAATTAACCCCGTTCGCGTTCAGCTTGTCGTCGCGTCCGAAATACCCGTCCGGATTCGCCAGTGGGATGACCAGAGCCCGCTTGTCGGGATGAACCGTCTCCGTACCGCTGAACAGGTCATCCACAAAGCGGTCCATCATCCCTTTCCCACCAGGCTCCTTTCCCCCATGAATCCCGGCGATGAGGAGTACGCAATACCCGCCGGAGCCGATGTCATACCCGGCGATCGTCCTCCCCTCCTCCGAATACCCCAAAACGCGCGGAATCTGCGCCAGATCCGCATCGGTGATGCCGAGACCATAGTCGGTCATGATGCGCAGCGCATCCTTCGGGCGACCGAGGTAGGCTCCGCGCAGGTCGTCCGGCGACACGTAATAGGCCTCGCCGCTGCGCTCGACATCCAACAAGATGCGTCCGGAGAGACGCGCCGGGAAGGTCCCCGCAAGATACGCATCAAGCTCAGCACTGGCGATACCGATCCCGAAACCGCTCATGATGGCAAAGGCGTCCTTAGGCCGGCCAAGATGGTACCGTTCCAAGGTGGACGGTTCGACGTACCAGGCTTCCCCGTGCCGTTCCACCTGGAGGAGGATCTTCCCCGCTATCCGCTCGGCAATCGACCCCGCATGCGCGACGGCACCCGGAAAGAGCATCGCCGCCGAGACGAAAGCGATGGCGGCAGATCTCCACAGGATGTGCCTAACCATTGTCATAACATTCAACATACCAAAATCCGAGCCTTTTAGCTCGGATTCTCGTGGCTGCGGGGCTAGGACTCGAACCTAGATTGGCTGGGCCAGAACCAGCAGTCCTACCGTTAGACGACCCCGCAACGATCACTCGACGACCCGCCCCTCGAAAGCGGCGGCCATATTCTGGGCCAATGATGGGCCGGTCTCGGCCGGTCCCTCCGGACTGCCCTCGGCCGTCTCAGTCTGCCCCATCTCCGCGGCATTTTCAAGTACGACACCTTCGAGGCGCACCTCTTCCTGCAGGATCCCTCCCAGGACCTGCTCCAGGATACGCCGGTTCTTCTCCTCGTTGAACTTCTTGCGATGGAAGGCGAAGCCGAAACCGACCTTGATGATCCGACCGATGACGCTGACCGGCTTGCCCACGCCCAACAGGAACGGCAGCGAATGGTGGTGCTCCCCGGCCGATCTCATGAATTCCGGCCAGACCGAATCGAGCCGGTCAACCGAGACCACCGGTTCGGCGGACTCGGTCACCGTAGCCGGGCGGCTGCGGTCGCTGCCCGACTTCACCGCGGCAGTGTCTTTCCGCCCCGGCTTGGTGCCGGTCGACACCGTGCTGACGGGGCGCGTCACTGACACCTCTTCCGAAAGGGCCGGTTCCGACATGCTGCGGGAATGGCATAACCGCACCGCCGCCAGTTCCAGGGGTAACTGCGCTGGATGGCTGGTCCGTATCTCCCGCCGCTTCATCAGCAGTATCTCGATCATCCGCACCAGTTCCTCGACCGTCGCCAGTTCGGCGAATTCCACCAACTGCCGGTTACGTTCCTCGTCGTAATCCGGGGCCACGGCATCGGGGTCGCCGCTGGTCTTGGTGAGCAGCACCCGACGGACCAGCTCCACGACGTCATCAGCGAAATGCTCAACGTCGATCCCCTCCTCCAGACATTCGCTGACTGTCATGAGCGCCGAACGAGCGTCGCCCCTCAACAGACCCTCGACGAACGAAGCGACCAGGGCGTGATCCGACCGCGGCAGGACCATCAAAGCCTGATCATGCGTGACCCTCTTGCCCTCACCGACGGTCAATACCTTACCCAACAAGCCCTCCGCGTCCCGCAACGAACCGTCGGCGTGCCGGGCGATCTCCTCGATCGTCTTCTGCTCCACCTTGTAGCCCTCCCGCTTGGCAATAAGGTGCAGACGCTCCACCAGATCCTGGAAAGGTATCTTCTTGAAATCGAACCGCTGGCATCTCGAGATGATGGTCGCCGGGACCTTGTGCAGTTCCGTCGTCGCCAGGACGAACAGCACGTGGGCCGGGGGTTCCTCCAGAGTCTTGAGCAGGGCGTTGAAGGCCTCCGTGGTGAGCATGTGCACCTCGTCGATGATGAACACCTTGTACTTCAACCTCGACGGGGAGAAGCGGGCGTTCTCGATGATATTGTCGCGCACGCTGTCGATGCCCCGATGGGAGGCGGCGTCGATCTCGATGACGTCGAGCGACCGGCCCTCACCGATGCCCTGACAGCTGTCACATTCGCCGCAGGGCTCACCCGGACCGCGGCCGCCTTCCTTGCCGGCCGGTTTCAGGCAATTGATCGCCTTGGCCAGGATACGGGCCGTAGTCGTCTTACCGATACCGCGCGGACCGGCGAAAAGGTAGGCGTGAGCGATCTTGTCAGCAGCCACCTCATACGCCAACGTCACCTTGACATGGTTCTGTCCGGCGATGTCTTCCCACCTCTGCGGTCTGTATTTTCGATAAAGCGTCGTGGACATGATCCGTCAGTCGCTCTGGCCTCCGGTCGCCCTCAGGCGAGCGGATTCTGCCTGATGATGTTCTCCACCGCCGCCCATCTCGACGGCGCGCTCTTGGGGACGAGTACCACTACCTCATCGCCCGGATCGCCCTTGAAATAGGTCACGCTGGCCTTGAGCACGTTCCATTTGCGGTCATCGGTCGCCGCGTAATACTCGCCGTTGGTCGGATCGAACCCCAGGGTGGCGACGACCCGCGACCGTTCGATCGGCCCGATCTGCTTATAGATGAAGGATCCTTTGGGCGTGATGGTCAGCTTGAGCAGGTCACCCTCGACCAACTTGGACTTGGAGGCATAATTCGGCGGGACGGCATAGGATTTGCCGTCGGAACCCACCATCTCCTTGCCGTTGAACACCCCCTCGATCACCCGGCCGTCGACCGCCTTCACTCCGGAAAGCTCCTCGTCGTGCAGGAGCGGCGCGACCGACCGCGTGATGTCCTTGGCGTTGGTCGCTGACGCCCCCTCCTCCTCATCCAGCAGGCGGATGATGTTGGTGATGTTCTGTTCGATCGATTTCAGGGCCTTCCTGATGATCTTGATCTTGTGGACCGGACTGCCTGAGTCCGTCCCCAGGTCCTTCTCTCGGTCAGGCTCCGCGGCCGCATCGGCGGTCTCATCCGCCTTGTCTTCCGGCTCCGTATCCGAGGTGTCGGCGGATTCCGCCACAGCATCTCCGGAAGCGGCCTCCAGCTCTGACGGCCGGTCCTCTGATTCACCTGGAGCGGACCCTTCAGGTTCCGGTGCGGTGGCGGGCTCTTCGGAGCGGTCCGCTCCGTCGCCGTCCGCGTCGGTCTTATCGTCTTCCGCCGTCTCCGGACCGGAATCATCCGACGAGGCGGCCCCGTCGGCGGCTGCCGGCTCGTCGGCTGGCGCCGGATCCGGCTGCGCCTGATTGGTCGGCACATCGTCGTCGCGGAAAATTACCTTGTCGGTCAGGGGTTTTGTTTGGCTTTCTTCCATACTTTATTTTTACGACACTTAACCGGTGCCCGAGCACCGTACGGGTATGTATGCTACCACCGCGACAGGTGCCGGTCAACCGGGAAAAATGATCGCCCCACCAGGTCCGACGACGGACTAAAAAGACGGCCGAAGCCGCCTATTTCCTGCCGATTTTCCGTCCTGACAGTTCAGACACTGACACTCTGCTCCGGCCCCTGCGTGACCGTCGCCCCAAGCTGGGTCCGTTCCAGTATCTCCTGTTCGACGATCGACTTATCCCGGCCGTACTTGAGACGCGACAGTTGCTTGATCGCCGCCGCCAGTTTCGGGTTACCCTTGACCGGCATCGGTGCCTTGACCACGAAGGGCCGGGAGACGGTATTGTCGATCAGGATCTTGGTGTTCCAGTGGAACTTGTCGACGTTCATCAGGTCCAAGGCGCTGAAGACCGGAGTGAATTCCTTCTCCAGTATCTCCGAATCGTCGATACCGATCCGGCCGACCAGCTTGGTGCCGACGTTGCCGAGCACAGCATCGCGGATCTCGGTATCCCCCTTGGGGGCCAGCTGTCCCATGTACTGGTGGGCCATGATCAGGCTGAGGCGGTACTTGCGCGCCTCGGAGAGGATGGTGGCTATCGACGGCGTGATGAAGTTCTGGAACTCGTCGATATACAGGAAAAAGTCCTTGCGCTCCTCCTTGGGCATGTCGGCCCGGGCCATCGCCGCCATCTGCAGCTTAGTGACGATGATCAGGCCCAGCAAGTTGGCGTTGACGTCACCGATCTTACCCTTGGACAGGTTGATCAGGAAGATCTTCTTGTTGTCCATGATGTCGCGGAAATCGAAACCGGATTTCTGCTGACCGATGATGTTGCGCATCATGGCATTCTCCACGAACCGGCCGACCTTGGAGATGAGGTAACCGAGCATCTCCGACTTGTGGAAATCCGAGGTCTTGGCGATCTCGTTCTCCCAGAAGGACCGGACCACCGGGTCGGTCACCTTGGCCAGCCACTCCTTCTGGTATTCGGCGTCGGAAATCAGGCGCGGGATCTCGGCGATCGTCCCGGGGTTCTCCGCGTCGGACATCAGCGTCAGCATGAAATTGCGCATGTTGTGCTCGAACATCGGACCGATCATCTCCGGCGGGAAGAGCTTGTAGAAGATGGCGATCATCTCGCCGACCACGAAATCCCGGGCCTCCTCGCTGGGCGCCTCGATCATGTTGAGGCCGACGGGGCGTTCGGTATCCGACGGGTCGAAGATGACCACGTCATCGGCCCGTTCCTTGGGAACGGTCGCCAACACCGTCTCGGCCAGATCGCCGTGCGGATCGACGATACAGATGCCGTGACCGTCCCGGACGTCCTGGGCCGCCATATTGGCGATGTACTCCGATTTACCGGAGCCGGAACTGCCGATCAGGTAGATATGCCGGAAACGGTCCTCATGCTTGATGAAGACCTCGGTCTTCTGGCCGCGGTACTCGGCAGTGCCGAGATAGAGGCCTTCCTGGGGGATATTCGACGGGGGCGGCGCCTTCCGGGCCAGGAGCCACCTGATATTGGGCGTCTCGGTAGAGGGCAGCGGCAGGTGAAAGATGCCGGCCAGCTCCTCACCGGTCAGCACCATCCGCGGCGTCTCCGGGAAACGGCGCAGGATGAGGTCGTCGACCAGTCGGTCGGTCTTCAGGCCGTATCGGGCGAACTGATTGCCGTACTGCGGGATATTGTACTGAGCGAAGGCGCCGACGATGTTGTTGAGATGGTTGGTGGCCTTGGCCTGGCTGGACGACGAGGCGATGACGCGGATACAGACGTCCAGTCCCAGCTTGCCGATCTTCTCCTCGATCGCCTTGACCATCTCTTCCTCACGCGAGGACATGCGGTATTCCTTCTTCTCTTCAGGCTTGCCGGAAGACTTGAACATGCCGCCGAGGGTGCCCATCATGGTGGTCCCACCCCGGGCCTCATTGTAGCTCTTGCCCTGATGCATCGCCTTGACGATGCTCGCCGCCTGGGCGCGCCATCCGGGACGGGCGGAACGGACGACGATCTGGACGACGGCCCCATCCCCTTTCTCGACCTTGGCCATGGCGTTAGTCAGGGAATTCAGCGGGTCGGTCTCCATCTGCTTGAAGGTCTTGAGCGAGAAGAAGCTGTCCCGTCGGAACTTCAGCATCGTCCCGACGACCTGCCCCTGCGGATGGAAGATGTTATAGTCCGGGACTTCCTCGACCTGGGCGTGCGGATACTGCGCCTGGATCTGCTGCACGATGAACTCCTGGAGGTTCTCCGGAGTCGCCACATAGAAGGAGATCAGCCCGTCGTTGGCGACTATCTCGAACGATATCGAATCTTCCCGCCCCACGTACCAGGCCTTGGTCCCCTTCTCGGCCTTCAGGCCGCCGATCGAGGCGAAAATCGTCTCCATCACGCCGATGTCCTCCTGGATCTCCTGGAGCGACTTCTCGCGCTGTCCGGCGTCGCCCTTCTCGGCCGATTCCTTGGGGACGGTGACCAGCAGCACCTTCTTCTTGAGACCGACCCGGGCCTGATACCTCTTGCGCATCACGGACCTGACGATCAACAGGACCACCAACAACGACAACAGGACGACTGCGGCCCCGACTACCAACACGAACAGCGGATTGCCCAATAATACCGCCAATTGCTCGTTAGATATCTGGATCGTCGGCATATCCTATCCAATCACAGGACGACCTCGTCCTGACCGGTCTTCTTCCCGTACAGCTCCATATACTCGTCGGTCTTGATCTTGGCCTCCTGCCGCAGGAAGAATCGGCATACCCGGGGAATGATCTTGAGCCAGCGGCGGATGAGACCGTCCACCTTCTCCGGCTTGATGCTGCTCCTGTCCAACATCGACCTCAGCTGCGCCGCGGTCTGTTCGCCGGTCGCCTTGAAGCGCGGACGCAGACTGTCCGGCAACGCCAGGTAGACCTCCCAGAGCTTCTTCTCCAGCAGGCGCTCGATCTCCACATGATAATCGTCTTTCGCCGGAGCGGCCGGAGCGGCCTGAGGCGACAAAGACGGGGTCGCCGGTGCCGGCGGGGCGGCCTGAAGCGGCTCCTCCGGCGCCTTCGGCTCCTGCGGAGAGGGTGGCCTCTCGGTCTCCGGGGAAGTCATCTCTTCCGGACCCGATTCAGGCGACCGCACTTCAGGCTCGGCCGCCGGTATTTCCCGGTTTTCCATATGAGCCGGATGACAGCAAAAAATCCGCTTATCGCTACATAAATTATACCATAAGGCGGCCTCGACCGACCAGCAGCGACGAATACCGGATCATGCCCGGGATAGGCGGTGCAGGACGTCGTCGACGGGAACCAAAAAAGGCTGATTTCAGCCATTTGTCGGTCAGCTCCGAACGGCTGGCGGGAACGCTCACCGCGCCTTGGTGATCTTCGGTCCCTCGGGCGTGTCCTCAATCAGGAAGCCGCGCTCCTGGACCTGATCCCGCAACCGGTCGGCCTCAGAGAAGCGGCGCTCCTTACGGGCCTCCTCGCGCCGGCCGATCAGCTCCCGGACGCTGTCCGGTATCTCGAACTCCTCTTCGGCGCGACCGAAGGTGAAACCCAGCACCTTCCCCGCCGTCGCCAGCAGCTTCTTGGTGTCATCCTTCTCGCGCCCGGTCAGCGTCCGGTCACCGATGCGTTCGTTGACCTCCCGGACGTAATCGAACAGTGCCGCCAAGGCCTCGGAGACGTTCAGGTCATCGTCCAGCGCCTCCCCGAAAGCCTCAAGGGCCGTCTTAGCCAGGACCGACCGACCCCCTTTCTGCTGCGGTTTATAGCGCCCCACCGTGTCGGCGAAAGTGTCAAGCCGCGCCAGGGAACTCCTGGCTCCGGCCAATCCCCGCTCGGTGAAATTGAGCGCCTGCCTATAGTGGGTGGTAAGCAGCAGGTATCTCACCTCACGGGGTTCGTATCCCTTACCGATCAGGTCGTCCAGGGTGTAGAAGTTGCCCTTGGACTTGGACATCTTCTCGCCGTCCACCAGCAGATAGCCGACGTGCAGCCAGTACTTGCTGAAGGGCTTCCTGGTGGCGCATTCGGATTGGGCGATCTCGCTCTCATGGTGCGGAAACTTGTTGTCCTCGCCTCCGGTATGGATGTCGATGGTGTCGCCGAGGTACTTCATGGCCATGGCCGAACACTCGATGTGCCAGCCGGGATATCCCCGGCCCCAGGGCGCCTCCCATTGCATCAGGTGCCGGGGATTCTCGATCCACAGGGCGAAGTCGGCCGGATGCTTCTTCTCCTCGCGCACCTCGACCCGCGCCCCGGGCTCCAGATCCTCGATGACGTTACCGGAGAGCTTGCCGTAATCCGACGACGAGGAGACGTCGAAATAGACGTTGCCGCCGACCTTGTAGGCGCAGCCTTTCTCGATGAGCCGTCCGATGAGCGCGACCATCTCCTCGATATGATCGGTCGCTTTCGGGTATTTCCAGGCCCGGCGGAAATCGAGCCGGTCGATATCGTTAAAGAAGGCCTCGGAATAGAAGGCAGCGATCTCCTCGGGGGTCCGGCCCTGCTTGCGGGCCGCCACCTCCATCTTGTCCTCACCCTCGTCCTCGTCGGCCAGCATGTGTCCGACATCGGTGATGTTCATCACCTGCATCACCTCGTACTTGCGGGACTCGAGGAACCGGCGCAGCAGATCGGCCAAGACGAACGACCTCAGGTTGCCGATATGCACCCGGTCGTAGACGGTCGGTCCGCAGTTGTACATCGTCACCTGCCCCTTCTTCCGGGACCGGAAAGGTTCCTTCTTCCGGGTGAGCGAATTGTAGAACCTGATCATAACAGCCTGAAGGATACGCCCTTTGCCGGAGTGATTCAACCCGGATTGTCAAAGCCCCCGCCGTGGGGCGGGGGCTTCCGTATTCCGAAACCGCGACCGATCACCGGTCCTGCAGCAGGGCCTTGAGTTCCTCGATCTCTGCCCTGAGTTCCTCGATCTCTTCCTGCTGTTCCTTGACCGCTTCGACCAGGACCGGTGTCAGCATGCTGTAATCCATGCCGGTGGCGTACTCTGGATCTTCGGTATCCATCACCACGATCTCCGGCACAAACTCATTCACTTCCTCAGCGATCATGCCGATATCGTGTAATCCGCCATGCTCTTCATCCCAAGTAAAATAGACGCCTCTGAGATTAAGTATCTTATTTAAGGCACTATCTATCTCCCTGATGTCCCGCTTCCAACGGATAGAAGACGACGCGCCATAATTAGTGCCCGATCCAGTCGCGTAGAAATCGTAACCGGGGCTCGCTCCGGAAGCATAGACACCGTAGTTGGTGGATCCCTGATCGGCGTAGAACCAACCACCGAAATTCAGGGCTCCAGAACCGCCGTATCCACGGGCTAGCACGCCGTAATTCCGGAGATTAGAGCTTTGTCCATCCACCTCGATGCCTATGTTGTTCGACGAACCCTGAGCGGCCGTGGATTGACCCCAGAAGGCCCGGCCCCCGCCGGCCTTGTTCACCTTAAGTCGGGCGAAGGACGGGCTGGTGCCGATACCCAGATCGCCGTCAGCATTCAACCACATCCGCGTCGTATTACCGCCCGACCGGAACTGCATGGTGTTGGACGTGTCGACGATCAAGGCGCCGGAGATGTTGTCGACGTTGTCGCCGAACAATACGCCCTGTTCTGTAGTTGACGGCGTCAAGATGTGGATATAACCATGTGTACTATTTTCCACGACGAGCGGAGAATTACCGTTGGCCGTCACCGTACCGGCGCTGCCGTTATACACGTGAAGGCGGCGCTCCGGAGCAGAAGTTCCGATACCGACGTTATCGGCATCACCGAGCACGATACAGTCGCTGCAACTGACCATGGCGTTATAGCCGATTGCCGTGGCCCGATCGTACTGGGCACCGGAAAGACCGGCACCATAACCGAGAAAGGTATTGTACGAGCCGGTCGAGACGTAGGTCCCGGAATAACCGGCATACATACCTACGCCGGTATTACCGACGCCGGAGGACAGATAGCGTAAGGCATAATAACCTAGAGCGGAATTATAATACCCGTCGTACGGCGTATAACCGTACATGGCGTAACGACCCACGGCGGTGTTGTAGTTGCCGATCATGTACCGCATGGCGTAGGCCCCGACCGCGGTGTTATACTGGCCGGAGGCGCCTGAACCCATCGCCCAATAACCGACCGCCGTGTCCTGATAAGGGTCGGCGTTGGAATAGAGTGCCGCGTAGCCTACAGCCGTGTTGTAATCGCCATAACTGGCGCCGGCGTCAGAATACCCCGCAGACTGACCGATGAAGGTATTATAAGTGGTATTGGTACTAGCGGAATTGCCGGCCCCGGAGCCTAAATAGGTGCTGGCGCTGGCAGTGTCAAAATTGACCAGGCCGGCCACCTGCAACAGGCTGTTCGGCGTCGTCGTGCCGATACCGACGCTCCCTGAGGTATAGAGATTGCCCTCGACCTTGACCCGGTCCCACATGCGGACACAGCGGACGCTGTCGCAACCATTGGCGGCATTGTTCTGGTCGCTACCGACGATCATCAGGGCCTTATAGGTACCGTTGTCGTTGACGATTGCCGCGCCGCCGTCGCCGATGCCGCTCCAGGAGCCGTAGGCCGGGGCGATCCTCTGGACTCTGATGTCACCGTTCACGTCCAACTCGGCCTTCGGGACGGTCGTGTTGATACCCATCTTACCTTCATCGTTCACGACCACCTTGACGTTGGATGAGGTGTCTTCGAGCCGGAACAGGCTGTGCTTGACGTTGACGGTCTGAGAGGTCCCGTTCCCCAGAGGGGTATCGACTGTAACGGTATAGGGGTTGGTCACAGCGGTGACAGTGGCATAAGTCGAGGGGGCAGAAGACAATGAAATCCTGGATCCCCTGCCGAGCTCATTGAATTGCTGACCGGATCCGAGACTAATCGTGGTCGAATTGTTAGCGGTGGTCGTGCCCCCGAAATTCGTCACGTCAGGCGGCGGTTTGACGGTGAGGGCAGAGAGCTGATTTATCGCCGCCGCAGTCGAGCCGTTTATGCCGACGCGTCCGTCCGGCGATATGGTCATCTTCGAACTGGCGTTGGAGTGGGTCAGGAAATGGAGGTTCCTGCTGGTGCCGGAATATCCATACCCGGCCCGGATCTGCCAGGTTTCGGTACCGCCCCGTGTCGCCTTGAGCGAGATGCCTGTGTCGCGGGTCGCTGAGACCGGCTCGATGGCTACCGAGGTGCCGACACCCTCGAAATCGAAGGTCTCGATATTGGACTTAATATGCAGTGGCGCGTCCGGTGCCGACTCACCGATACCGACGAAACCGGTACTTCGGTAGACGTCTGATCCAGACACCGTCCAAGGACCGGAAGGGGCAGCCTGCCAGGTACCGGTACCGCTGGCGTCCGAGGTCAGGACCTTGCCCGCGCCGGCGCCGGTCGTCATCTTGAATCCGGTCATCTGGGCCGTACCGGCGACATCGAGCTGGGCCGCCGGATTGGACGTGCCGATGCCGAGATTGGCGTTGATGTAGTTCTTGTCCGAAGCGGCTACATAAATGCCCCAGTTGGTCACCCCGTGCGTCGCGCTGAAATAACCGGCGTAGTTGGTGCTGGCGTCGACGCCGCTGCCTTGGACGATGTTGTAGGAACCGTAATTGGTCCCAGTGCTGTCATTGCCCCAGACGTAGTTATAGGCGCCGTAGTTCGTCCCGGTGCTGCCGTAACCGTTGGCGTAGAGATAGCCGCCGTAATTGACCGGCGCGCCATAGACATAGGTCCAGACACCGGCATTGGAGCTGGTGGCAGCAGAAGAGGCATTCCCGTACAGCGCATAGTTCTGTGTACCGCTAGCGGCCTGGCCATAGACACCATGAGCAGCGTCTCCAGTCCCACCGTAACCATAAACACCGTAAGTCCAGCCGATATTGTTGGTGGTCGAATAGGCCCCGCCGTAGACACCGAAGGCGCGTGAATAGGTCCCGGATCCAGCGGAATATGTGTTGTTATTGTCGGCCATGGCATAGACGCCGTAAGTGTAGGCGTCATCGATACCGACATAGTTCTGGTCATGATTGAAATACGCACCGTACTGGCTACCTAACACGCTGGAGGTACGATCGACGTTCAAGATACGGTCGGTCAGTGCCGTGGTACCGATGCCGGTGCTTCCGGTGGCTCCGTCTACCTGGAACGCGGAACCGACACTCACCTTGGTCCCGTCATCCGTGACCTGAGAATTGCCGACACTGGAGGCGCTGGTGAACTTGGCCAGACGGTTCGTGGTGCCGCTGCCGCCGATCGCCGAGGGCGGATCCTGCCAGGTGCCGACGCCGCTAGCGTCAGAGGTGAGGACCCGACCCGCGCCGGCGCCGGTAGTCAGGTTGAACCCGGTCATCTTAACGTCACCGTTGACGTCCAGCTTGGCTGTCGGCGACTCGATGCCGATGCCGACGTTACCGCCCGCCCCGGTCGTCTTATGCCCGCCGAAATAATGGCTGGTACCCTGGGCGTAGACGCCGTAGGTGTTGTTGTAACCGAGATACACCCGACCCGGACCGTCCAGATCCTCGAACTCGTTCCCGTAGTAGCCCTTGGCGATGATGCCGTAATGGCCGAAACCGAGCTGGGCCCAGCCCGATTCGCCGGCATCGGCGAAATAGCCGCCGCCGGTGTTACCGCCGGCCCGGATACCCCAGGTAGCGATCGGGTTTTCCGACCCGGCGCCGATGCCCGAAGTGACCCGCGCGTTGCCGTTGACCCAGAGGCGTTCGGTGGGATTGGCGAAACCGACGCCGACCTGACCGGCTGCCGTGATGGTCAGACCGTTCGATGCCGCCCAGGAGGTGCCGTTGTGCCGCAGCACCTGATTGACGGTCCCGGTAGGCAGGGCGTCGTCCCAGCTGGTGACGCAATCCTCCGTACCGCCAGTGATGCAGAAAGACGCGCCGTGGAAACTCCCATCGGCGTAGAGCTCGCCGCCGTAGAGGTCACCGCCGATGGTCACGTCCACGCCCGTGCCGCCGCCCCAGTTGCCGATATTGAGGGCGGTGCGTCCGGCACCATCCACCCGGATCGCCTTGCCGCTCGCCAGATAGAGATCGCCGTCGGTCGTATTGATGTCGCCGGTGATCCAGATGCCGGTCACCTGGGCGCTCGCCGGATCGGACAGGACGTAATCGGTGCCGCAGGTCGCGGTGCAGGGATCCCAGACCGTGCCGGGAGGACAGGCCTGATCGGCCACGCAGGTGTTGGTGGCGGCGCATTCCGTATAGCCGCTGGGGCAGCGGCAATCGGTGCCGCAGATGTTGTAATGCTCGCCACCGATCGGGTCGCTGCAGCTGTCGCCGATATTGACCTGCTGGGCCGTACAGCCGCTACAGGGATAATTCTCGGTGTCGCAGACGCAGGAACAGGAGCTGCAGCGGAAGACCTGATTGACGGCACAGCCGTTCTCGATCGCCGTGATCTCCCCGTCGGGTCGGCAGGTGTTGCCGCACCAGAAATTGCCGGTGGTGCATTGGATCGATCCGTCCGGATTGCGCCGCGGGCACTCATGAGCCAGGGCCGGCAGCACCATCAGGAAAAGGAAGACGGTCGCGACCAAGGGTACGGCGGCCGCGTATAAGGACCGACGGTTGATTAGTATCCTGTCTGAGGCACGGCTCATAGACGGTTCGTTTAGGTTACTTGCAGCAGGCGAAGGGAATCGCCTGGTTACAGGTGGTTAGGAATCCGGTGCCGCCGGTCACGCTGTCGAGGCGCCACATACGGCCCAGATGGGAACTGTTGTTGGAAGACCAGGACTGACAGTCGTTGACCGGAGCGGTGAAGCCTGGCGGACCGCCCTGCACCCAAGCATCGACGCCGTTCAGGGCGGCGTCCTTGAGCTTGTCGGGCGGCCAGACTGAGGCACATTTGATGCTGTTGAGCATCTCGGCGGTCGAACAGACGTGGGCCCCGGTACCGAAACCGGCACAGAGACTGTTGGCGTTGAAATATCCTGAAGCCGCGCCGTTGAGGTGTCCGGTATAGGTCAGCGCAGTGACGCCGACGAAGACCGGACCGAAACAACCCAGGGTGTCCAGGTCGCCATCGGCGGACAGGGTCATCGCGTCATCGGCCCCGCCGGACCGGAACAGCAGGCCGTCCGCCGCGTCGTCCATGCCGATGAACCATCGCTCGTTCATCTGGCGGGCCAGGGCGACGCCGGTCCAGAGACCACTCGCCGTGTTCTGGTTGAGCCGCAGCATCGCCGTGTCCGAGGTCGACCAGATGTCCAACGGATAACCCGGACCGGTATGACCGACCGCTACCCGTCCTCCGGTCCCAGCATACAGCGTCGGATACCAGGAGACGGCCACGCCGGCCGTGCCGGCCGGAGCGGTATTCCAGGTGAACCCGCCGGTGTCCCATTCCATGAACAAGGCGGGGTCGCCGGTCGCAAAATAGGTGCCAGTCGACAGGTTGTCACCATCGACGTTCCAGGCCAGACCGTACCGGCTGCCGCCGTCCTGCTGGGTCATCCGAAAATTGCCATTAGCGCTCTCTGAGGTCCATTTCCGCAGACCGGAGGGCGATGATATCTCGCCGCCCAGCGTGATGTCCCCGTCGATGTCGATGGAGGCGCTGACCTGTTTGGTCCCGCTCGATTCGAAATTCCAGATCGTGATCGGGACATTGCCGCCCGGCGGGTCCTCGGAGGGCGGCTGATAGGTGGCGGCCCTGACCATGTGGACGGTCACGCCGATCGCCAGACCGACGGCAACGAACATCAATACCGACAACAGTCCCGAACCGACCGTCTTTCCGGTCAGTTGAGCTTCTTTTTGGCCGTCACGGTGGCGCATAATACCGACAGGTCATTGATTCGATAAGGTCGAATCTATAATACCATATTAATAGAGGACTTTCATGCCAACCGACGATTTATCCACAATCGACGATGACGAGCCGGCCATCGGGCGGTATACTGAGGTCAGAATTCAATCATCAGAGAGTTATGCCACCAAAACAATCCGCCAATAACCCACCCCCGTCCGGCTCGTCCACGCCAGTGATCCTGGCCGTCGTGCTCGCTATCGTCGGCTTCGGAGCCGGCTATATCCTGGGTGGCGCCATGAAATACGAAAAAGGGTATCAGGCCGGCCAACAGGCGGCCGAATCGTCGGTACAGGAGAAGCTGATCGCCACCGGACTGGTCCCGGAGGCGGTGTTCGAGGACACGCCGGTCATGGCTGTCAGCGGCGAAGTGACGGAGGTCGGTTCCGCATACATCATGGTGCGGGCGAGGATGCAAATGGACGTCCTGAGCGAACCGGAGCAGCGGGACCTGCGGGTCGAGATCGGCAAGGATACGGTAATCCGGATACGCCGGGAGCTGACACCGGAAGAGATGTCGGCAGCGGACCTGGAATACTCCCGGCAGGTCGAGGAATATCAGGCCGAGATGGCGGCAGCGACTCCGGAGGAGGCTGCTCTGATCCAACTTCCCCCGCCCCCGGCGCCGTTCCGTTATGAGACGATATCCCTTGACGATATCGAGATAGGCAAGGTCGTGACCGTCGGATCGGCCACCGACCTGCGCCAGGCCACCTCATTCACCGCCGTGACGATAGACATGTTCGTCCCGGCTGAACTGCCGGAGCCGGATGACATTGTCGAGATCGTTCCTACAGGGCCGCCGGTGGAGGAACCTCTGCCGGAAGAGCCGCTGATGCCCGAAGGTGAGGAGATGCCGATGGAATAGGTGACCGCCTCTGACCGAAAACAAGACCGCGCCGGTTCTCCGGCGCGGTTTTCGTTTCGGCCGATGGCGATATCAGGACAGGAAGTGAAGTACGGAAACGAAAAAAGGGGGTCGGATGACCCACTGTCTTAGACGTCGACAACGTGACCGCCGAAGCTAATCACCGCCTTTCAGCATCACCATGCTGGCTATCGGTGCCACTATCCAGACGAAACGGCTGATGTCGGAAGCGAAGAGCTGCTGGGTCAGGGGCGCCAGATGATCGATCGCCTCGGCCGGCAGGAAGGACAGGGTGATGCTCACCAACAGGCCGACGTGGAACACCGAGAATACCAGCACCTGCCACCAGGATCCGGCGGCCAGCTCGCCGAAGGTCTTCATCAGCGCCGAACGCGACAGCAGGAAGAACAGCAGGACGAAGATGCCGATGAAGGTGGTGATACGGAAGGCGAAATAGTCGCCGACATTGATGTTGGCGTCCCAGGTACCGAGAAACGGCGCGTTGGAGACCACGGCCAGCGCCATGTAGATCGAGACCAGGATGACGATGATCCGATCCCGACCCAGTGACATGCCGTACAAAAACACCGTCACGATGAAGAACATGACGATGAACAGGTCCCACGTAGGCGCGGACCAGTCGATGCTGGACAGATATGTGGCCAGGTCGGTGCCTATATGGACCGCTCCCTCCGCTGATTCGCTGCCAGTGGCGGCCACAGCTGTGGCGAACAGGCTCATGGTCTATCGGGATGACCTTAGGTAAGGGGAATCCTTCACACTCATTATACCATATCCGAATCGGGCCCGTCACCCCCTCCGGGAATCAGTCCGGCCACTCCTCGAGCAGGCGTCGCTGCTTGCGGTTGAGACGTCTGGGGATACGGATGACCGCCTCGACCAGATGATCGCCCCGTCCGGAGCGCCTCAGGTGCGGGATGCCCTTGCCGCGCAGCCGGAAGACCTGTCCGGGCTGCGTCCCGGCCGGTATCTTCAGGTCCACCCGGCCGTCCAGGGTCGCCACCGGTATCTTGCCGCCCAGGGCCGCCAGGGCGAAGGATATCTCCGCCTTGGACCTCACATCGAAGCCGTCCCGAGAGAATCCGGCATGTGGCCTGACCCGCACCGCCACGTAGAGATCCCCGGGGCTGCCACCGAACGGCGCCGCCTCGCCCTCGCCGGAGATGCGCAGTATCTCGCCGTCGGCGATACCGGCCGGTATCTTCAGTTCCAGTTTCTTGGCGTCCTTGGAGATGGTGGTGCCGCCGCAGGTCCGGCAGGCCTTTTCCGGCACGCGCCCGCGGCCCTGACACCGGTCGCAGGCCCGCATCGTCTGGAAGCTGCCCAGGATCGTCTGCTGCACCTGCCGCACCTGACCGCTGCCGGCGCACTGGATGCACTCGATGATCTTCGACCCCGGCTCGGCGCCGTCGCCGCCGCAGGAAGGGCAACTCACGGTCTTATACAGGTCGATCGTCTTGTCCGTCCCGAAAGCCGCCTCCTCGAAGGACACGGCGACGTCCATCTCGATGTGCCGGCCCTGAGCCGGCCGGGACCGCCGCGCCCCGGCCCCGAAGATGTCGCCGAACATCTCGGAAATATCGCCGAAACCGAAATTGAATCCCCGACCTCCGGGACCGAAGCCGCTGAAATCGAAACCGCCCGGCTGTCCGCCCATCTGCTCAAAGGTGGTCCCGAACTGGTCGTACTGCTGCCGCTTCTCCGGGTTGCCGAGCACCTGATAGGCCTCGTTGATCTCCTTGAAGCGGCTCTCATCACCGCCCTTGTCAGGATGGTGCTCCTTGGCCAGGTTACGGAAAGCCTTCTTGATGTCCTCAGGCGAGGCATCGCGGCCCACGCCCAAGATCTTGTAGTAATCCTTCGCCATGCTGATTGATGACGGCCGCCTCCGGTCGGACGGATGGACTCACTCCACCTTGAATCCGACCTCGCCCCTGGTCGCCGTGCCTTCGACAGTCTGCGGCAGCTCGGTCTCTACCTTGCCGAACTGCGCCTCGTAATCGCCGATCTGCTTCTGCAGGAGCAGCATGATGCGCTTGGCGTGCTTCGGTGACAGGACGTACATCCTGGCCGGGCCGCCGGACATCATGATCAGCCGGAACTGCTCCTCGTCGAAGTTGGCGATGACGTTCTGCAACGCGTGCGCCGGCGCCTCGAGCGCTATCTGTTTCTGTTCGGACATAAATCCTGGTCTTATTCTTTCTTCTCCTCAAACTCGGCCTCGATCGGTCCCTCGTCTTTCTTCTCCTCCTCGCTGGGCGGACCGCCGGTGCCCGGAGCAGCTCCCCCGGCCGCCTGCTGCGCCGCCTGCTCCTGCTGGTAGAGCTCGCCGCCCACCTTGGTGGCGATATCGGTCAACTCGTCGGCGGCGCGCTTGATCGCCGCCCCGTCGTCCGAATCCTTCACTTTCTTGAGCGCCTCGAGCTTCTCCTCGACCTGCTTCCGCTTGTCCTCGGCGATCTTGTCCTTATGCTCGCGGAGCATCTTCTCCGTGGTATAGACCATGGCTTCGGCATTGTTCCTGAGCTCGACCAATTCGCGCTTCTTCTTGTCCTCTTCGGCGTGCGACTCGGCGTCCTGCTTCATCCGCTCGACCTCTTCCTTGGAGAGCCCGGTCGAGGCGGTGATGGTTATCTTCTGCTCCTTGCCCGAGGCCTTATCCTTAGCCGCCACCGACAGGATGCCGTTGGCGTCGATGTCGAAAGAGACCTCGATCTGCGGGATGCCGCGCGGCGCCGGCGGGATACCGTCCAGGATGAACCGGCCGAGCGTCTTGTTGTCGACCGACATCTCGCGCTCGCCCTGCAGCACGTGTATCTCCACCGACGGCTGGTTGTCGGCGGCGGTGGAGAAGGTCTGGGTCTTGGAGGTCGGGATAGTGGTATTGCGTTCGATCAGCCGGGTCATGACGTTACCCAAGGTCTCGATGCCGAGCGACAGCGGCGTGACATCGAGCAACAGCACGTCCTTGACGTCGCCCTGCAGCACCCCAGCCTGAACGGCGGCGCCGATCGCCACCACCTCGTCCGGATTGACGCTTACGTTCGGCTTCTTGCCGAAGAACTTCTCCACGGTCCCCATGACCAGGGGCATGCGGGTCATGCCGCCGACCATGATCACTTCACCGATCTCCTCCTTGGGTATCTTGGCGTCATCCAGGGCCCGCTGGCAGGGTTCGGTCGTCTTCTCGACCAGGTCCCGCACCAGCTCCTCGAGCTTGGCCCGGTTCATCTTCATCACCAGATGTTTCGGCCCGGCCGAATCTGAGGTGATGAAGGGCTGGTTGATCTCCGTCTCCGTAGCCGTAGAGAGCTCGATCTTGGCCTTCTCCGCCGCCTCCTTGATGCGCTGGACCGCCAGCGGGTCCTTGGACAGGTCGATTCCCTCCTGCTTGCGGAACTCCTCGACGATCCAGTTGATGATGCGCTGGTCGAAATCATCGCCCCCCAGATGGGTGTCGCCGTTGGTCGCCTTGACCTCGACCGTGTCTTCGGCCACCTCCAGCACGGACACGTCGAAGGTGCCGCCGCCCAGGTCATAGACCACGATCTTGCCGCCCTGCTTCTTGTCGAAACCGTAAGCCAAGGCCGCGGCGGTCGGTTCGTTGATGATGCGCCGCACCTTGAGGCCGGCGATCTCCCCGGCGTCCTTGGTGGCCTGTCGCTGGGAATCGTCGAAATAGGCCGGCACGGTGATGACCGCCTCACCGATCGTCTCGCCGAGCTTCTCTTCGGCGTCGGCCTTCATCTTCTGCAGCACCATGGCCGAGATCTCCTGCGGGGCGTATTCCTTGCCGGCCATGACCACCTTGACCCCCTCGCCGCTCTGCTGGAGCTTGAACGGCAGGAGCCGGGCCTCGTGCTGGACCTCCTCGTCCTGCCAGCGCCGGCCGATGAACCGCTTGATCGAATACAACGTGTTCTCCGGATTTACCACGGACTGGCGTTTGGCCATCTGACCGACCAGTCTCTCGTTGTTCTTGGTCACGGCGACCACCGACGGCGTGGTCCGCGCGCCTTCCTTGTTCTCCACGACCTTCGGCTGACCGCCCTCGATGACCGCCATGCAGGAATTGGTCGTGCCGAGATCTATCCCTAGTATCTTTCCCATAATGTCCTCAGTTTGGGTTTCTTCGGTTTCTTATTCTCATTCCCGTCAGTTCATTCCGCGACTATCACCTTGGCCGGCCGGATGATCCGGTCGTGCAGCCGATAGCCCGGTTCGACCACCTCAGCTACCGTATCCGCCGCCAACCCCTCGCGCTTGTCCCGCATCACCGCCTCATGGATCGAAGGGTCGAAAGGCACCTCCACCTCGGCGATCGCGGTCACTCCGGCCTCCTTGAGCACGGAATCGAACTGGTCCCTGACATGACCGATACCCTCGATCCACTTGCCGACGGCATCGGCCGGAGCGGACCCTTCGGCCAGGTCGGGCTTCTGGTCGCAGGCTTTCTTCAGGTTGTCGACTGCCGGCAGCAGCTTCTCGCAGAATGACTGGGCGGCGTACTTGGCGTATTCCTGGCGCAGCCGTTCCAAGTCCCGTTTCAGGTTAGCGTAGTCGGCGGCGGCCCGCTTCCAGCCGGCCAAGTATTCCTCCGCCCGCTCCGGAGCGGCCGGACCTTCCGTCGTCGCCCCGTCGGCCGGGGCCGGCGGCTCGCCGACGGCTGGAGTATCGGAACCGGTATCACCTGGAGTCTCGCCTCCGGCCGGTACGGACTCGGGGACAGCCGCCCCTTCCGTGACCTCTTCCTGAATATCCTTATCTTCATCCATAGGAATGATGATGATCGTGATTTATCGGCGCGCCTCCTCCAGAATCTCGTGCAGGAAACGCATCAAGGTGACGTTGGTGTCGTAATCCATCCGTTTCGGTCCGATTATCCCGAACAGGCTGACGGCGGATCCGGACCGGTGGCAGTGCAGGGTAACGGAACTCAGCTCCGGCGAGAGCGGATTCTCGGTGCCGATCAGCACCTCACAACCGTCGTCGTCCTCCCCGCACAATCGGGTCGCCAGCCGGTCGAAATCGTCGAGCGCCCGCGAGACCTCGACGTACCGCCCGCTCTCCCGCAGTTCCGGCTGACTGAACAGGTTGGCGATGCCGCTGAACAGCGTGGTGCCCCGACCGGAACGGAGGAAAGCCAGGCCGCCGGTGAGCTCGGCCATGGTCCGGATCAGTTCCGCCGAGGCCGCTTCGGCCTCGCGTCGCAGGCGCTCCACCGCCTGCAGCAATGGATCGCGCCAGTCGTTCTCCAACGGCGCCTGACCGACGAATTCCTCGACGAAATAGCGGTACCCGTCCTCCGTGGGGATCCGGCCGGCCGAGGTATACGGCTGTTCCAGCAGGCCCATCTCCTCCAGATCGGCCATGTCGTTGCGGATGGTGGCCGGAGACACGCCGAAGCCGTACTCGGTAACGATCGTCTCCGAGCCGATCGGCTCGGCGGAACGGATATGCTCCCGCACCACGGCCTCGAACACCAGCCTTTTCCTCATTTCAGCGCCGGTCATAACCATGATTATTCAAGATATTAGCACTCTCCATTAATGAGTGCTAACTCACATGATAGTACGAAAAAATCCCCTGTCAAGGGGACCGTTCCGTGGTCGTAAGCCGGCCGGATCAGGACTCCGCCGACTTGCCCTTCTCCCCGTTCTCCTGTCCCTCCTGACGCTCGCCGCTGGCGTGTCCGATCTCCGAAAGCAGGACATTCTCGACGAAGATGCCGCGCGGATAGAAGATGCGTTCCAGCTCATTCTTGGCCTCGACTTCCACCGCGTCCCGTCGGGTGGAAACGATATCCTGGTAATCGTAACGGGAAGCGATCATCCGCATCCGGCTGCGGATCGTCGGACGGACGATCTTGGAGACGAAATCCTCGCCGATCGTCTGCCAGATCATCGGAATCTGGTTGATGTCCAGCCGCAGCAGCACCGTACCCTCGATAGAAATGCGCTTGCCGTCCAGGGTCTGGGCGACGACCGGCGTATCCCCGAGCGCCTGGATGTTCTCCGGGTTGAACCGCCGGCTGATCGAATATTCCAGCGTCTGGGTGTTGAACAGCTTGGCCTTCTGCCAGAACGGTATCTTGAGATGCAGTCCGGGCGTCAGCACCTTCTTGAGCACTCCCCGGCCCAGATCGTAGACGCAGGCCACATAACCCGGCGGCACGTATACGAAAAGGCCCTTGAGCACGTCCTCAACGACGAAGGAATACATTATCTTGTCCAAACTTTCCGCCATATTCCCGCTTATCCAGTCTGTTATCTCTGAAGTTTACCCGGCAATCTACCACGAATCCAGCCGACTAGCAAGACCGCCGGGGGCCGGGTCAGCCCGGCGGTTCCTTACCCAGCCGGAAGAAGGTCTTACGGATGGCGAAGACGATCATGGTGAAGACCATCGAGGTGAGGACGAAAATCGACTTCACCGTCGGCAGGATCATCAACACCACGAAGGTGAAGACCGGGAAGAGCATCAGATACATCACGTCCGATTTGGTGACCAGGTGTTCGCGCTGCTTCTGGACCGTATAGGTGTTGACGAAAAGCAGGACGGCGACCACTCCGGGCCAGAAGACGCTCTTCTCCGCCAGATCGAAACCGAGGAAGAAGGTGTTCACCTGGTCGGGCACCCGCACCCAGGCGTAGAGCATCTCGTGGCGGGTGAAACGCACGCCGCTGACGAACACCTGATAGAGCAGCACCAGCACCACCGCCTGGACACCCAGCAGGAAGACCTTGGACCAGTAGTTGACCCGGTGTTCCTTGAGCATCTGCCGGATCATCTCCTTGCGCTTCACCGGATCGGCCTTGAAATCGCGTTCGATGGCCGCGATGCGCCGGTTCAGCTTCTCGTAACGGAAGCGGTTGCGCTCGTCGAGGACACTCAGGGGCAGCAGCACCAACCGCAACAGTACGGTAAGCTCGATGATGGCCACCCCCATGTTGCCGAAAGCCGGCCCGTTATACAGGAACATCAGGAAATTGAGGAGTGGAGTGTAGAGATAGTCGTGCCAGAAGGCCCCCATATTCAGCGTTGAATCGCTTCTTTCTGCCTTTGGATCTCGATGATACCGTCCCCGTCACGGCCGTCGCCGCCGTTGATGAATTCCCGGCGCATGGTGAAGAGGGTAGCGGTGCTGATCACCTTCATGACGCCTACGACCAGGAAGATTACGCGGAAACCGAACCTCTCGGCAAGTACCCCGCCGATCGCCGCGGCCGCGGCGAAACCGAGGCCGACGGCGTTGCTGTGCATCATCCATTCGGTGTTCTCCTTCTGACGATCGATGTTCTTGGTGAACACGGCGAGCCAGCAGGGCGTCAGCATGCCGTAAGCCACGCCGTTGATCGCCTCCAGCAGGTAGACGTGCCAGGCCTCGCGCACGAACAGGAAATAGAGGAACGAGATCAGGGTGGTGATGGCGTACCCCACCAGGATGAAGCCGTAGTCGTCCCTGTCCCCCTTACGCTTGTCCGCGTAGAGCGAGACCGGTATCTGTACCGCGGACTTGACCACCCAGAAGACGGTCACGGCGAAACCGGCCACGGCGACGCTGCCGCCGGTGACCTGCTCCGTGATGAACACCGCGATGATCGGTGAGATGAGGCCGCCGCCGATGACAAAGATGAAATCGGCGTAGATCATCGTCAGGATGATGCGGTTGATCTTGGAGAACCTGAACATGTCGAGTCATTTCAGTCAGGACCCGCCTGCCGTGAATTATAGTCGACAGACGCACCGGCGGCAATAAACAATCGGGGGGCGTAAAAAAGAGACGCTCGTGCGCCCCTTTCAGGCAGTGGCCGGGCCCTCCAGGGCCGACAGGTTGGCGACGACCAACAACCGCTCTTTTTCCGCCCGCTTCAGTCTCCTGATCGAGGCGGCGCGACGCTGGGCGTCACGACGGTTCATATACTCTTCACTGTACGTCAAGAAAACCGGTTGCCGGGTCCTGGTATAGGCGGTCCCGCCCCCGTTGTTGTGGTCATGGATGGCTCCCTCCACGTCATCGGTCACGTCGGTGTAAAGTGAGCCGTCCGCGCATCTCAGCATATAGACGAACCAGTGGTCGCGGCACATAAAAAAATGACCGGGAGGGTTTTCCTCCCTCGTCAATCCAGAGAATTATAGGGAGGGCGACCGGAACTGTAAAGTGGGGGTAAGCCCGGAAGTGAAGCGGCCTGACAAAAAAGCCCGCCAAGCGGCGGGCCCAGGGGCTTAACGGTCGGCCGAAACACCTAAGGGACGTAGGCTGGCGGCGATCGAATCGATATCGGCGGACATCCGGCGGTCGTGGAGAGAGGGCCACATACCCATCAGCACCACCACGTGGCCGTCAGGCAGGGCCTCGTGACGGACAGCCACGATGCGGACCGCGATGCTCCGACCGGCCTGGATCGTCCGATAAGCGAGGGACGAGAGATGCAACGGACCGCGATCTTCCGTGACGACATCCGCTACCGCGGTCATGCCGTCAGCGAGCGACTTGGCCCTGATCTCGGTCATGACCTCCGATACCGGAACGGTCATCGTCCGGTTCAGGCCGACCAGCACCAAGGCCTTGGTCTCACCGTTCGACAGCACGGCGGCCAGAGCGGCCCGGCCCGGACTCGGCCCGTTGACCTCGCCCGACCAGGACGGTCCGGGCAGATCCAACGAGAAACCGTAGGGCGACATCACGAGCCTCTCGGGCGCCGCGGGGGCGGCCGGGGCGACGGTCCGCGTTGCGGCACAGCCGATGAGCGCCGCGCAGGCCACCAGGATCGGGAACATCTTCATCATCACTGCCTCCTATTCTACTTCTACTGCCGGTTATCGGTCCGAGGACCAGTGGCGATCCGGGTTCCGGATCGTTTGAAGGAACCCTACAGTGAACCACGTCAGGGACGACGGGTCAAACCCGGACCGGTCCGACCGTTGACACCCGACCGGATACTTGATAAAAAGGTCAAGGAACCCGCGGGCAAGGAGGGAGCATCCGGAGGCGGTGTCCACAGCTCGCTCTTTTCCCGCGCGGTTCCGCCAGAACCTCTGAATGATGGGCGCCGCCTCCGCCAACTTTCCCCGTCCACGCTCGTGGACGGTTTTTTTATCACCGGGCTCCGCTTGATCCGGTCGGCCCAAAAAGACCGCTGGGCGGCGGCCATGGATGATCGGAACAGGTGCGCGGACTATCTCATCTCGATGAACAGGTCGTCGCAATCATAATCGTTCACGCCCTGCCCGTTGGGACCGAAAGACTGGATGACCGGAGTCACGCCGCGGGTCGGCTCGGTGGCGCAGTTCGCATAGGGCTCGTAGTCGGGATCGAAATAATAAGGGTTGCCCCAGGGGTCGTCGCGGAAGCTGACATAAGGACCCTTCCACCGCGCTATGTCCTCGGCAGTCCAGATGCAGCCGGTACCCTGATCGCCGACCGAAGGCGCCGCCAGCAATCCGGCCTGGGCGTTCGACAGGTCGATTTCGGGATTGGCCGTGCTGGCCGGTGGGCAGCCGTTCGGCCATTTGTGGGTATCTGCCTCCAACAGATGAATAGCGCTCTTTATGGCACTCAGGTCGCCCCAAGCTTTAGCCAGACGGGCCTTGATCCGGGCCCGGTTGGTGCTGACAATAGCGATCGTCGCCAAGATACCGATGATGGCAATCACCACCAGTATCTCGATGAGCGTAAAACCCGGACATCGGTCACGGGTCCGCGGTTTGTCGCCTAAACTGTTCATCTCCCTGATATCTCTTTCATTTATTATACCAGAATCGGGGGGGGTGACACTATCGGTCGACCTGTCGGGATTGACGTCCTGACCTCCCTGATATAAGCAAGAAGGGATCTGTCGTCGTTCCTTATATCAGAGAGGAGTCGGACATGGCGATGATTAGACTCGCTGTCCCTCTATACCGGCAGCCGACCGATTCCCGGATCTGCGGTTCGGTGGCGGCCAAGATGATTGCCGCCCACTACGGGCGACATCTCTCGATCGGCCGCATCGTCCGCGAGACGAGAGGGAAGAACGGCCTGGCGCCGCTGGCTCTCGGTCGCTGGTTCCTCCGAAACGGTTTCAGGGTGACCATCATCACCTGGTGGGATATCTTCCCGGCGCGTTTCATCGACCTGGAGCCGGCGGAAGCGGAACGTGAACTCCGCCGCTGGGTCCGCCGGCCGGTATCGCCGGACGGCTATTATCCCTGGAATCGGGGTATCTACCGCCGGATGCTGCCGCATTATCTGGATGAGGGCGGCCGGTTCCTGCCCCGCCCCGTGACCTGGCGCGACCTGCGGCGCGCCTTGAGGCAGGATATCCCGCCCATACTTTCAGTCGACGCCGCTCCACTGTCCCGCAACCGCTGCCGTACCGACCCCCACTTCCTGGTGGTCGTCGGAGCAGGCCGCGAGACCGTTGAGGTCAATGATCCCAGCTACGAATGGTGCGGCGGCCGGCGGACCTACCCGCGTGACGAACTGATGCACGCCTGTCACCGCAGCGGCTCCCTGGCCCTCCTGGTGTCTCCGCCGCCTCACGATGACCGCCCCTAATCGGGCGGTCTTTCTTTATTTGAAAAAAAACAGCAGCTTACGCTGCTGTCTGGGAGATCAGTCCTGGTTGTCGGGACCCTTGACCCGTCGCAGGCCGTAAACCTTCACCTCTCTGGTCCGGAAGTATCCGATAAGCTCGTCAGCCTCATCATTCTCGAAGATCGTCCTGAAGACCTGGACGTGATGCTCGTACTCACCGTGGAAACGGCCGGAAGCGATCTGGTCATCCCCGTCGAACCAATGGAAGGACTGGGGCTTGATGCCGGCGTACATCCGGCTCTTTTTCACCCGTTCATCAGACACTGTCGTCTCATACAGGTGACAGCGGCCCAGGATGCTCTTGGCCTCTTCGAGCGTCACCTGTTGCGCCATCCTCCGGTCGTGCCGCCAGTCGTTCTTGAGCGCTTCGAGAAGCAGCTCTGCGGTGGCGCTGTCGAGCTGTTTCCGGATCGCCCGATAGAGGGCCCAACCGTGCCGGGACACGCCGCGCCGCCGTTCCATGAGTCCGTAGTAACGGTTGGCTAGCCAGAGGAAAGGTGCGAGAGGCAGCATGAAGGGCAGCGAGAAGACGGCGACGCCGATGAGTCCGGAACCCTTGTGCTCGCGGCCCAGGAGCCAATTGGAGGTGTAGGTGTAGTCGATCCGACGCCTCTCCAGATCGATGGCCACCGAACAGTCTGACCGATGCTTCTTGCCTCCGCGCCGGTACCAATGGTTCAGGTGGACATGCTTGAGCGGCGGCGGCTGGTGCGCAGCGCGTGCGGAGCGCCCAGGTGCCCGAGCGGAGCGAGGGACGGTTCCCGTCACCCGCTCCATCTCGGCCTGCTCGCGGGCCCGACGCTTGTCCCAATCGTGATCCACCTTGAGCCTGAGCCGGCGCGGCGGATCGACCCACAGATGGATGCCGCCCCAGATTAGACGCGGGATGAACAGAATCTTCTGCCAAAATGACATGATCTTCTCCTGTGAAAGAACGTCCGACCTTACCTGCAGCGAGTCTTTCTGTCAACCCGCCGCCCCATACCGTAATTCCTGAATCATTAAAAAATCCCGCTCTGTTGAGCGGAATTTTGAGCTTAAGCGGCGACCGTGGCACACGACCGACCGACCTTAGCCAGCCAGGCGGCATGAGTCCGAGGGTAGGCCCGTATCACGTCGCGGACCGCGGCGGCCAGACGTCCGGCGTCGTGATCCACATTGTAGTCCTGCAGCGCCTCGTCGAGTCGTTCGGAACTCCCCCGCCCCCCGTTGGCCCGGAGGTCCTCCTCGTGATCCCGGTTGCGGGTCACGGCGATGGGCGGCGGGAAATCGGTGCTCCGGCCGATCTGCAGATTGATCAGGTCGGCCACACCCTCGGCGATCAACGTCTCGACGATCCCGGCCACGGTGAAGGACCAGGGCGTCTCGTAGAGCGGTTCCTCACCCTCGACGGCGGCGATCTCGCTGAGCTGCAGCAGGAAATGCAGGAACCCCCCTTCCTGGATGAAGGCCGGTTCCAACTTCATGGTCAGGTCGAAATCCCTGTTCCCCGTCGCCGCACGGACCCGTTCGGCCAGCCGAGCCAGATACCTCCCGGTGTTCAGGCTGTCCTCGAAGGCCTCGGCTTCGGTGATGAACGCCGGGCGGACCAATGCATAGACCAGGACGTCTGCCCCGACTCCGGCCAGGGCCTCGACACAGACCTCGAAGTCCTTCAGGTCGTAACCCTTGTGTATGGCCAGCTCCCGGATCACGTCATCGGCGCTCTCCAGTCCGATGGCTACGGTCAGCGTCTGGTCCGGTCTCAGGATACCCCGGAGCCGCCTCACCTGATCGATCTCCGCGTATTCGATACGCGACTCGATCAGGATGTTCCGGAAGGGCATGGCAGCCAGCCGCCGGAAGATCATGAGCTGCGCCTCGCGGGGCGTCTCGTTATGGTTCAGGAACGAACCGCTGCCGTTGAAATCGATCTGGTCGACGTCGGCATTGCCGGGGTCGCCCCAACGGGGACCCTGCTTCCCGACGACAACGTCCAGCCGGTTCGCGGCCAAGGCGTTGTCGAACTGCGCCAGGATGTTCTCCGGCGTGACGGCGGTGCAGGCGGCCTCGTGGTAGAGGAAGCAGTTGAAACAGCCGCTGTATTCGCACTCGTTCAGTACCTTGAGGCCGATCTGGAAACGCCGCCCCCCACGGGTGGTGGCGATACCGTGCCAGTTGGCCCGGTTCAGATCCTCAGGCGGCCGGCCCCGGGCCAGCATCTCCTGATGACGCTGATGACGTTCGTGCTGCGACCGTTTGCGCCACTCGGCATAGAAATACTGGTTCTCGGTAAGCTCACGAGCCAACTCTGCCTTATCCCTGATCATGACGATCTCCTTCATCGGATCTGGACTGTGCTCGTTGGAAAGAACTCAACCGGCCACCCTACTCCGGATGAGCCATCCCGTCAAGAGGCGGCAAGTCGGCGACAAAAAATCCGCCCGATAAATCGGGCGGAAAGACCGCTCAGAAGAGCAGATAAGGCTGTAGTGCCGCCGGATAGGTCTTGACCAGCATGCAGACCCCGAAGATGATGCCGGAGACGACCAGCCCCAGCGTGGCGTAGCCGACCCGCTCGCGGACCGGCACCTCGCAGACCTTCTCGATGAGGTAAAGGACGAAGAAGGTCCCGCCGATCTTCTGCAGCTCGCCGATACCCCAGACCGAGCCCACGACCAGGGCGGCCACGCCGGCCGTGATGGTGACCACCTGGAAGAGGGCGTAATGGGTCCGGCTGTCGTACCAGCGCGAGGAGGCGATGAGCAGACCGAGATAACCGATGAAGCTGCCCATGAAGAGCGCTCCAGTCCGGAAGACGGTCAGGGGCGCCAATTCCTTCTGGAAGATCGTCAGGAGGACGAACGCAGTAACCATCAGGAAGCCGGCTGCCGTGGCCCGACCCAGCGCCGCCTCATCCTTGAAGCCGATGACGTACCCGCAAGGGATGACCGCGGCCGAGAAGCCAAGCGTGCACATGATCAGAATGACGGCCAAGAAGCCGATCATCGAACTGCCGTGCAGCAGCGCCGCAGCGGCGGCGACCGCGGAGGCGACCAGAAAGAGCAGGGTCTCCTTCTTCTCCAGCTTGTGGGCGAAGTAGGCGACGGCCAGGGCCCCAGTGGTCATCAGGGTGCCGGTCAGACCGACGTATTCGGCCACACCGGGCTTGAGCCAGAGACCGCCGGCGATCAGACCGAGGCCGCCAAGTCCCAACAGCACCTCATACACCTCCTTGGGAATGGAGGCGATGACGGTGACGATGAAGTGCCAGAACAGGTAGCAGAAGCAGATGATGCCCAAGGCGATACCCAGGACCCAGAGGATGTTGGTGAAGGTGATCAGGCCGGCAAAGCGCTGCAACGCCGTCAGGCCGGCCGGCTCGGCCGTGTCTTCCGGCTGGACCGCCAGGGCCAGCAGGCGCTCGTAGGACACCTCTTCTCCGGCGACATCCGAAGCCTGGGCCAGGTATCTCTTCAGGGCCTCGTCGGCCTGCATCCGGCTGATGATGCCCAGGGCCGCCAGATCCTCGACCGTAGCCACCCGATGCCGCAGCTTGGTGAGCTCACTGAGGGTTGCGGTATCGAGATTATCGCCCTCATCCTGGACCTGCTTGCCCGGGACCTCCGGTCCCGGAAAGGTATCTTCAGCCTTGACCTGTCCGGCGGACAGGACCGCCCCCAACATAAAAATGATTCCGGCCAGTCTCATGATCCGTCCTCCTTGCGATATCCGCGACGTTTCAAAGAACGGTCCGAACCTACCGTATCCGGACCCGACTGTCAACCGGCCGCGAACGACGTCCGTCCACCCAGACCGCGGTTTCGCCGACAAAAAAAGACCGCCGGGGGTCCTGGTCGTTCAGGACCTCAGGCGGCCAGAGATCATCTTTCCGGAAGAAGTGCCAGCGATCCGCTGATCGTCTCGAAGTCCTTGAGCCGCTTCTCGTCGGCTTCCGGAGGCCAGCGCCCGATCAGGACCACGACCTGGTCGGACCACCGCTTCACCAGGATCACGCCGACACAGGCCACGCCTTCGACCTCGCCCCGGAAATTGTAGCGGCACCAACTGCCGTCGGACGCTTTCCGGAGCGGCGAGACCGGCGCCCCATTGAGCATCATCAGTTCCTGGAGGGTGCGACAGGTGGGAATCGGCTTGACCTCGGATCGGTCATGCACGCTAACGACAATGCGTGACCGGCCGTCACGATGTGCCAGGACAGCGCTGACATTGGCGGCCGCTGCCGCCTCCCGGTCGCGACGCCAACCGTTCACGGGATGTTCGAGCATGACCCGTCTGGCCAGGACCCGATGGGCGCCGAGGCGCTCGATCCGGGAGATGACGGACGGTCGCGGCGGAGGTTCGGACCGCCGCAAGTTACCGCATGAGACGAGGGCGGCCAGAAAGAGACAGACGACGAGTCTGGACATGGTCTTCTCCTGACTTGAAAGGACCCTCCTGTTTACACCGTCCGGACGGCCGTGTCAACCGGCCGCCCCCGACCGGACGGCCGGAACCGAAAAACCGCCCCGGAGGGCGGCCGTCTATCCGCAGATCATTCCGTGAGCTGGTACTTGTCCTTGATCTCCTGCCAGTAGCCGGTGAACGCCGCTACCGCGTTCTCAACCGACAGAATCAGGTTGGGATCGACCGTCTTCGGACAGTCCTCGCAACGGCTCACCTCCAGCTTTTCCATGTGGTTGCTGAACCAGAAGCGCAGCAGCAGGTAGACCTCCTGGGTCACCTGATCCTGGGTCAGCCCCTTCTCGATCGCCTCCTCGAACAGCTTGAGCGTCTCATGGCCCGGCCCCTTCAGCCGGGAAACATTGACCGAGGTCAGGACATAATCATGAAGGCGTTTGGCCTGTCGCTCCTCGAACAGGTCCTTGATCCCCCGAAGCTCGCGGGAGATCACGGCCAGAGCCAAAAGGTTCGAGGCCCACCCGTCATTGACGTCCCAGCCGACACCCTCGGGAAGCACCTGGCTCATGCTCTCCTTTATCTTGAGCCACTCGTCCTCAGTGTCCGAAAACGAACGCCGCACGAACTCCTTGGCCGCGGCCGGTTCAGTGATCTTTTCCTTCTTGTTCTTGAAAAACAATCCCATATGTTTTCCACAGGTGCTTTCCAGTCTATCATGTCCGTCACCATAAGGACACTCCGCCACCAGGATCGGTAATCGGGCCTCCGGGAGCCGGTCAAAAAACCGCCCGAAGGACGGGCGGCAGGGCTCGACTCACAGGCCGAGATACTTGGCGACGGCCGCGGCGGCCAGTGCCAAGAAGGGAAAGGCTACCCAGCCCCTCTTGTCGTCGCCGCCACCGCCGAAGATCGAGGTGGCGAGCAGCAGGCCGGAAGACACGACACCGGTCCAGAAGAGCACGCTCGGGATGACAGACTCCATCGCTCTCTCCTTTCGCTCCGCTGAGCGTTCGGAGCTTACCTCCGAGAAGGCGGACCGTCAAACGAAGTGTCCGCCTGGGTATATACCGCCGATCAGGCCGGACGAATCACTTGAGCGCGCCGGTGTGCTTAGCCAG
>Ga0209536_100000287_pt1 | contig 80234 bp, 78 predicted proteins | sample DeeMarSeWOR28_12_FD_187461 | JGI IMG/M metagenome (GOLD analysis project Ga0209536, IMG submission 187461) | Marine sediment microbial communities from White Oak River estuary, North Carolina - WOR-2-8_12 (SPAdes) (version 2) | ecosystem: Environmental > Aquatic > Marine > Intertidal zone >...
AATTCGGAGAGGTGGCAGAGCGGTTGAATGCACTGGTCTTGAAAACCAGCAAAGGTTTGTAGCCTTTCGTGGGTTCGAATCCCACCCTCTCCGCCAGAATATGAAACGGCCCCTCGTGGGGCCGTTTCATTTTCCGGCCGAGTGAGGTCTGGGCCTTCGAACCTGTTCGACGGGCACAGCGGCGCAGCCGCATGCCCGGTCGCGAAGCGACCATCGCACCCCGCTTTCCCACCATCCTTGAAACCACCCCGCGCGAACCCATGTCCAATCCTCGCAAACCGTCATCCTGCGCGGGCCGCGTTGTTTGGGCGCGGGCGCGGATAACCTGGCGGCCGAATAGACACACGATAGGGAGATGACATTGGCAACCGTACTGGTAACCGGCGCTAACAGGGGCATCGGTCTGCAGCTCTGCAAGCAGTTCGCTGAGCGCGGCGACGAGGTCATTGCCGTCTGCCGCGAGACCGCGGATGAACTCTCGGGCCTCGGGGTCCGGGTTATCGACGGCATCGACGTCAGCAGCGGCACGGCTGTCGAAACGCTCCGCCAGGAACTCGACGGGCTGCCCATCGACATTCTCGTCAACAACGCCGGCATATTGCTGCGTGACGCATTCGGCGATATCGACTACGACGCCATGGCCGAACAGTATCGTGTCAATACGCTCGGCCCCTTGCGCGTTACCGAGGCGCTTGCCGACAACCTGCACGAGGGCTCCAGGGTCGCCATCGTGTCGAGCCGCGTCGGATCCATCGAGGACAACGGCTCCGGCGGCAACTACGGCTATCGTGCTTCGAAGGCCGCCGTCAATATGATCGGCACGAATCTCAAGCACGAGCTGCTGCCGCGCGGTATCGCCGTCGGCTTGTTACATCCCGGGCTGGTTGCCACGGAAATGACCGGCGGCAGCGGCATAGATCCCGCAGAATCCGCTCGTGGCCTCATAGCGCGTATCGACGAGCTTTCGCTGGAGAACAGTGGCGGTTTTTGGCACGCGGAAGGCTATACGCTGCCGTGGTAATGGTAGAATTCAGGCCATCGATTTTCAGGGAGATTCACCCATGCAGGACAATTTGAGCTACCAGGCGCCCGTATCCGAGCTGGCGGCGGAAGACCGCTCACAGTTCATCTGGAAGTGTTACGCACACGTCGTCGGGGCGATTCTCGCGTTCGCAGGGATTTCCGCGTACCTGCTTTCGTCGGGTATCTCGGAGCGCATCGCCGCGCCGATGCTGGGCAACTGGCTCCTCGTGCTGGGCGCCTTCATGCTCGTCGGCTGGGGCGCGTCGCACGTAGCCCACCGGGTGCAATCAACCGGCGCGCAGTATGCCGCGCTCGCCGCCTTCGTCTTCGCCGAAGCGATCATATTCGCGCCGCTGTTGTTCGTTGCCGAGGCGATGGCGCCGGGAACGATCGACAGCGCCGCGGGCGTAACGGCGCTGGGTTGCATCGGCCTGATCGCCACCGCGATGATCACCGGCAAGGATTTCTCGTTCCTGCGCGGCCTCCTCGTATGGGGATTCTTCGTGGCGCTTGCGATCATCATCGGCGGCACGCTTTTCGGCTTCGAGCTGGGCACGTGGTTCTCTGTTGCGATGATCGGCTTTGCCGGTGCGGCGGTGCTCTATGACACCTCCAACATCCTGCACCACTACCCGCAGGACAAGTACGTGGCGGCGTCACTCGCACTGTTCGCATCCATCGCGCTGATGTTCTGGTACGTACTGCAACTCTTCATGAGCCGCGACTAGCCGTCGCAGGCAGCCATGTACAAAGGAAAGGGCCCGTTATCGGGCCCTTTTTTGTTGTAGTCTCCTCGGCTGGCCATAACAACAAGGCGCAGCCCATGCAGAAGCGCGGCATCAACATCGATTCGCTGGTACTGATCTTCTCATTCATCATCGTTGCCCAGCTGATGTCCTACGTCATCACGCAGGGCACGTTCGAGCGAACCCCGTTCCCGGATAACCCGAATCGCATGATGGTTGTCGCCGGTACGTACGAGCCCGTCGCTGCCGACGAAGCGGTTGCGCTGCCCGCGTGGCACTTCCTGATCGGCATCACGAAAGGACTCGAGGATGCCCAGGACATCATCTTCCTGATTTTCATTGTCGGCGGTGTCATCGAGGTGCTGCGCCGGACCGGGGCGATCGATGCGGCGCTGCATGGCGCCGTCGCCAGGCTCGGGCACAGCCCGTGGATCCTGATTCTCGGCTGTTTCGTGATGTTCAGCCTCGGCTCGTTCACGATCGGGATGGGCGAGGAATACGTGCCGCTGATACCGATCATCGTCACGATGTGCCTGGCCATGCGCATGGACGGCGTCGTGGCGATGGGGATGGTCTGGATTCCCTACGGCGTCGGCTGGGGCTGCGCCGGCATCAATCCATTCGGTGTGCTGATCGCACAAAATATCGCCGGAGTGCCGCTGACGTCCGGATGGGGCTTCCGGCTCATCATGATGATCGCGTTCCTCGCGCTCTCGTTCCACCACCTTTATCGGTACGCGCGGCGCGTCCAGCAGGACCCGAGCCAGAGCCTCGTTGCCGACGTCGATTACAGCAAGGGATTCGAGCCGCCACACGACATCGAGTTGACCAGAGCCAGGATTGCCGTACTCGTGGTGTTCCTGCTCGGGCTCGCCTTATTCGTCTATGGCGCGGCGCAATTCGGCTGGTACATCAGCGAGCTGAACGCCGTTTTCTTCGCCATCGGTCTCACCGGCGCCCTGATTACGCGCTTGTCACCCGGCGAAACGAGTCAGACCTTCATCGAAGGCGCCGCAATGATGACCGCGCCGGCATTGATCGTGGGCTTCGCCCGCACGATCGCCGTGGTGCTCGAAGACGGCCAGATCATCGACTCGATCGTCAACTCAATTGCCAACCTGCTCGAAGGCATGCCGGCCGAAGTGTCGGCGCTCGGAATGCTCGTCGTCCAGTCCGTCTGCAACTTCTTCATTCCCTCGGGCAGCGGCCAGGCCTTCGTCACGATGCCGATCATGTCGCCGCTGGCGACGCTGACCGACGTGCCACAGCAAACCGCGGTGCTCGCTTTCCAGTTTGGTGACGGCTTCACCAACATGATTGTGCCCACCAGCGCACTGGTCATGGGAGCGCTCGCGTTGGGCAAGGTGCCTTACACGGCCTGGCTCCGCTTCATCGGGCCGTTAATGCTCAAGATCCTGGTGCTGGCGTCCGCATTCCTGGTCTTCTCGATCCACTTCGGGGACGCCGTGGGGCTCTAGCGAGCAGGCGCAGCAATAACCTCGATGCCACCCATGTAGGGGCGCAATACATCGGGCACGCGTATGCTGCCGTCTTCCTGCTGGTAGTTCTCCATCACGGCGATCAGCGCGCGGCCGGCCGCCACGCCCGAGCCGTTGAGCGTGTGAATAAGCTCCGGCTTGCCGGTGTCGGGATTACGCCGCCGCGCTTTCATGCGGCGCGCCTGGAAGTCGTTGTAATTACTGCACGACGAGATCTCGCGGTAACGATCCTGCCCCGGCAGCCAGACCTCGATGTCGTAGGTCTTCGTCGATCCAAAACCGATATCGCCCGAGCACAGCACGACGACCCGGTACGGCAACTTTAGTTTTTGCAGGATGACCTCGGCATGGCCGGTGAGCTCATCGAGCGCAGCCATGGAAGCATCAGGCGCCACGAACTGGACGAGCTCGACCTTCTCGAACTGGTGCTGGCGAATCATGCCGCGCGTGTCCTGGCCATGGGAGCCCGCTTCCGAGCGGAAACACGGCGTGTGCGCGACATAGCGGATCGGCAGCTCGTCTGCGTCGAAGATAACGTCGGATGCGAGGTTCGTCACCGGCACCTCGGCAGTCGGTATCAGGTAGAACGGCGGGTCGTCGGTGGTCTTGAACTGGTCTTCCTCGAACTTGGGCAACTGGCCTGTGCCGAGCAGCGCCGGCGACTTCACGAGATACGGCACGTAGGCCTCCGTGTAACCGTGCTCGCCCGTGTGCGTGTCGAGCATGAACTGGATCAACGCCCGCTGCAGGCGCGCCAGCTGCCCTTTCATGACGGCAAACCGGGCGCCCGATATCTTGCTGGCCGACTCGAAGTCGAGCTGGCCGAGGTTTTCTCCAAGTTCGATATGATCACGCGCCTCGAAACCGAGTTGCGGCGGCTCGCCCCATTTGCGTACTTCGGTATTGTCCTCCTCGCTGTCGCCAGTCGGCACGTCGTCGGACAGCAGGTTCGGCAGGCCCAGCTCGATATCCCGCAGCTGGACCTGTACCTCCTGCAAGGCATTCTCGCTGGCTTCGAGCCGCTCGCCGAGATCCTGCACGGCCGCGAGCAGCGGCTGGATGTCCTCGCCCTGCGCTTTCGCCTTGCCGATACTCTTCGCGCTCGCATTGCGCTCGCTCTGCAGCTGCTCGGTCTCGACCTGCAGCGACTTGCGGCGTTCCTCGAGTGCAAGATAGGCGTCGGCGTCGAATTCGAAACCGCGACGCACTAGGTTGGCGGCCACTTCGGCCGCTGACTGACGGAGTAGTTTGGGATCGATCATCGCACTGCCTGTCTCTTCCGCTCTCGTGCGCGGCGCTCGATATCCTCGAGTTTTTCCCTGATGCGAATTTCGAGACCGCGAGCGACGGGATGATAATACTTCGCCGGCTGCATGTCGTCGGGAAAGTAGTTTTCCCCGAGCGCGATGGCGTCATCCTCGTCATGCGCATACCGATAACTGTCGCCGTAGCCGAGTTCTTTCATGAGCCGCGTCGGTGCGTTGCGAAGGTGCAGCGGAACTTCGAGCGATCCCTTGTCCCTTGCGTCACTCATGGCGGCGCCAAACGCCGTGTAGACCGCATTGCTCTTGGCGGCGCACGCCAGGTACACGACAGCCTGTGCGATCGCGAGTTCGCCTTCCGGGCTGCCGAGGCGTTCGTAGACTTCCCAGGCATTCAGTGTCAGTTGCAGCGCACGCGGGTCGGCATTGCCGATATCCTCCGATGCGACGCGGATCAGGCGGCGTGCGATATAGAGGGGATCGCAGCCACCGTCGAGCATGCGCGAGAACCAGTACAGCGCGGCGTCCGGGTCTGTGCCGCGAATCGACTTGTGCAGGGCCGAGATCTGGTCGTAGAAATACTCACCCTGCTTGTCGAAGCGCCGCCGCCCGCCGCTGACTACTTCCTTTGCCACGGCTTCGTCGATCCGGCCTTCCGGCGCCAGGCTCGCGGCCAACTCGAGGAAATTGAGTGCACGGCGCGCGTCGCCGTCGGCGGCAGCCGCCATCAGGTCGAGCGCTTCGTCGGCCGCGGATACCCCGGCGCCCGGCCCACGGTCCGGATCGGCAAGCGCACGATCGAGAATGCGCCGCAGATCGGCGGGCTCCAGTATCCTGAGCACATACACCCGGGCGCGCGACAGCAGCGCGTTGTTCAGTTCGAACGACGGGTTCTCGGTCGTCGCGCCGATGAAGGTCAGGGTCCCGTCCTCGACGAACGGCAGGAAGGCATCCTGCTGCGATTTGTTGAAGCGGTGAACCTCGTCGAGAAACAGCACGGTGCCCTGGTTGTGCATATCGCGGTGCTGGCGAGCCTCTGCGACGGCGGCACGAATATCCTTGACGCCCGCCATGACGGCGGACAGCCCGATGAAATGCGACTCCGTGGACGCCGCGATGAGTCGCGCGAGCGTCGTCTTGCCGGTCCCCGGCGGTCCCCAGAAGATCATCGAGTGCGCGCGTCCCTGCTCGATTGCGCGGCGCAGCGGCTTGCCGGGTTCCAGCAGGTGCATCTGTCCAGCGAACTCGTCGAGCACCGTGGGGCGCATGCGGTCGGCGAGTGGCCGCTCGGCCGCCCCCGGATCATTGTTCGCGAACAGGTCAGTCAAGGCCCGCTTCCGACCCGCGCGTGACGTACCACTGCTCGACGCGCTGGCTCCAGCCGCCGGCGCCGGCGAGGCCGATCACCAGGCCGATGATGATGCCGATGACGTCAGCGCCGAGATCCAGCCATTCGGCCGAACGGTAACCAACAGCGCGCTGGCAGATCTCGATCAGGACACCGAAACCGACGAGGCCGCCGGCGATACGCCAGTAGGCGCCGCGACGATACTGCCCGGCAAACCAGACGGCGAGGAACGCGAAGGTCAACAGGTGCGCCCACTTGTCGAGATGATCCAGCCAGTCCTCCATGCGCACCCGGTCGGGCCAGAGCCAGATCGCAGGCATCAAGGCACTCGCGAGCACGAACAACAGCAGGACCGCGCTCGCGGCCTGCCATCGGAGCGCATAGCGCAGGGGAAGCATCAGTCGCCGGTCAGGTTAGCGGCGACCGGCTTGCCGACGACATCCACGTCGTCCGGCACGGTAAACTGGAAGCGGGAGGCATCGATCGGCGCGTTCACAGCAACGTTCTTCAGCATCACGATGGTGGTCTGCTCGAGGTTGTCGAGAAATACCATCCGGCTGAGCCGGCCGTCGTCGAAACCGAGCTCCACGCGCCGGAAACCGCTCTCGGTATCGATGGGAAGCAGCCTGACCCAGGTCACGCCGCTCTCCACGAAACTGCCGCCATGCTCGAACTGCTGCATGGCGTCGCCCGATCCGCCGAGCAGCATTGCCGGCGTGTTCGCAAGCGCTTCGGCCTGCGGTTTGACGGTCACCTGTTCGAGATCGACGTCGTAACTCCAGATGTTGGCACCGTCAGCGACCAGCCATTGCTCGTAGGGTTCCTCGTAAACCCAGCGAAAGCGCCCGGGCCGCTGGATCTCCAGCGTACCGCTGGTCTTCTCGAGCATGCGGCCGTCCGGATCGATCAGTGACTGCTCGAAGTCAGCCGAAAACGTCACGACATCGTTGACGAACGCATTGACGAGCGTCTCGCCATCGTCGACGGCTGGCTCCGCGGCATGACCTGCCATACTTGCAAGCAGTCCGACGACAAATAGTAAGTTTCGTTTCAATTCCACTCAGTCCTCGGCGGCCGCGGCCGGCACCAGGATCTCGCGCGAACCGTTGGGCTGCAGCGGGCCGACGAGGCCGGCCGCCTCCATTGATTCGACCATCCGCGCGGCGCGGTTGTAGCCGATCTTCAGGCGTCTCTGCACGCCCGATATCGACGCCTTGCGCGTTTCCATGACTACCTGCACGGCCTGGTCGTACAGCGGGTCCTGCTCCGCGTCCGACGCGTCGATCGGTGCCGGGTCGATCCCGGTCAATCCTGGTGTTGGACTCGCGGGACCCTCGAGAATTTCATCGATATAGCGCGGCGTGCCGCTTTTCTTCAGGTGCCGGACCACCGCGTGGACCTCGTGATCGGCGACGAACGCGCCGTGCACGCGGACCGGCATCGAGGTTCCCGGCGGCAGGTACAACATGTCGCCGTGGCCGAGCAGGTTCTCCGCGCCCTGCTGGTCCAGGATCGTGCGCGAATCGACCTTGGCCGACACCTGGAAAGCGATTCGCGTCGGCACGTTCGCCTTGATCAGGCCCGTTATCACGTCGACGGACGGCCGCTGCGTCGCAAGCAACATGTGAATACCGGATGCCCTCGCCTTCTGCGCAAGCCGCGCAATGAGTTCTTCGACCTTCTTGCCGACGATCATCATCATGTCCGCCAGCTCATCGATGATGACGACGATGAACGGCAATGGCGTCAGCGTCGGGTGCTCGACCGGCTTCTCCTCGTCCTCGAAGGGCGGTGGCGTGAAAGTCGGATCCTTGATGGGCTCGCCGGCGGCGATTGCTTCGTTGACCTTGCGGTTATAGCCGCCGATGTTGCGTACGCCGAGCGAGGCCATCAGCCGGTAGCGGCGGTCCATCTCGGCCACGCACCAGCGCAGCGCGTTCGCCGCCTCTTTCATGTCCGTCACGACCGGGGTCAGCAGATGCGGAATGCCCTCGTACACGGACAGCTCCAGCATCTTGGGGTCGATCATGATCAGCCGCACCTGTTCCGGCTGCGTCTTGTATAGGATGCTGAGCACCATTGCGTTGATCGCCACCGACTTGCCGGAACCGGTCGTGCCGGCGATAAGCAGGTGCGGCATGCGCGCCAGGTCGGCGACAACCGAGTTGCCACCGATGTCCTTGCCGAGTGCGAGCGTGAGCGGAGAGACGACTTTGTCGTAGGCCTTCGATTTCAGGATTTCACCGAGGGTTACGAGTTGCCGGTTCTCGTTGGGGATCTCGAGCCCGACGAAAGACTTGCCGGGAATGACTTCGACGACGCGCACGCTGACGACGGACAGCGAGCGCGCCAGGTCCTTGGCGAGGTTGGAGATCTGGCTCACTTTCACGCCGGGCGCCGGATCGAGTTCGAACCGGGTGATGACCGGGCCCGGGGAGACGGACTTGACCTCCACTTCGATGCCGAAATCCCGAAGTTTGAGCTCCACCAGCCGCGACATCGCCTCGAGGGACTCCTCGGAGTAGCCCTGCTTCTGCGACGGTGGGTCGTCCAGCAACGACAACGGCGGCAGTTCGCCGGCCGCCGTCGGTTCGAACAGCGGCACCTGGCGCTCGCGTTCCGCCCTGGCGCTGGGCTCGAGCGCCGGTATCACGGGCTCGATGCGCGGCGGCGGGCGGCTCGCCTTGCGTTTTTTCTCGACCTCGATGATGTCCTGCCGTGCCGCCTGTTGCCGGCGGCCCTCTGCGCGGTCACGGATTTCGCCGATCTTCACCTGTGCTTTCTCGAACGCGAGCAGGCACCAGTGGCCGACGCGGTCCATCACGCTGAACCACGAGATCCCGAGAAACAACGAGATCGACGCGACCCAGAGCACGAACAACAAGGTGCTCGCGCCCAGCAGCTTCATGACGGATTCGAGACTGTGGCCAACCACCTGGCCGACGATGCCGCCGGCCGTCTCGTTGAAGCCGACCGGCGAGAAATGCAGCGTCGACAACGCGCAGCTTGTGACCAGCGTGGCCAGGAAACCGCCGAAGCGCAGGATGAAATCCATCTTGGTCAGCGCCTGCTGCGTCTTTTGCTCGCGGTACAGCATCCAGCCGAGGTAGAAGACCATCACCGTGAACAAGTACGCAGGCCGCCCGAAGAAGTTAAACAGCAGGTCCGCGACCAGCGCGCCCACCCGGCCGATGCCGTTCTGCACCTCCGCCCCTGGCGTGGCCTGGCTGAAACCCGGATCGGCGGGGTCGTAGGTGAACAGCGCGAACCACAGGATGAAGGCCAGCGCGCCGAACACATACAGTGCGCCTTCTCTTAGCGCACGGTGCACCTGTGCGGACAGTCCGGTTGCAGGCTGGGTGATTTTACGGGCTTTGGCCATAGCTAAGGTAAAGTGTAACGAAGAGCTCTTAGATTTATGATTTCAAAGAACTATAACAGACTCGAGAGCCAATTCTGATGCACACTGAGGGGCGCCCGCAAGCGCGGTCGTCCTCGCAAACACGCCATCCGGCAGCGATTATGGATGCTCACCCGTTCCGTTTTCCCTACACTAGCCCAAGAACACCGCGACGACTGTTGACTGCCTTGAAAACCTGCTGGCCAGGCCGCAGGTCGGGCTTCGGTTCCGTCGTCGATAGCTGGAAATTCGCCAGGGACAAATTATACATGAGTGACTTGAAGCATTGCCGGGTTCTGATTCTGGGCTCCGGGCCGGCCGGGTATTCGGCCGCCGTCTATGCGGCACGCGCGAACCTCCAGCCGGTGCTGGTCACCGGCGTCGAACAGGGCGGCCAGCTCATGACCACCACCGACGTCGACAACTGGCCCGGTGACGTCGAAGGCCTGCAGGGGCCGGAGCTGATGGACCGCATGCTGCGGCACGCGCAACGCTACGACACCGAGATCGTCAATGACCACATTCATACCGCGGACCTGTCGTCACATCCGTTCCGGCTGGACGGCGACTACGGCAGCTACGCCTGCGACGCACTGATCATCGCGACCGGGGCAACAGCCAAGTATCTCGGCCTGCCTTCGGAGGAGGCGTTCAAGGGCCGCGGCGTTTCTGCGTGCGCGACCTGCGACGGCTTCTTCTACCGTGGCAAGGAAGTGGCGGTCATCGGTGGCGGCAACACCGCGGTGGAAGAGGCGCTCTACCTCAGCAATCTCGCGTCGAAGGTCACGCTCGTGCATCGCCGCGATGCGCTGCGCGCCGAGAAGATTCTGCAGGACCGGCTGTTCGAGCGCGAAAAGGAAGGCAAGGTGGACATCCGGTGGGACCATGTGCTCGACGAGGTACTGGGCGACGAGTCCGGCGTTACCGGGATTCGCATTCGCAGCACGACGGACGAGTCGCAGACACAGGACATCGACCTGGCGGGCGTATTCATCGCGATCGGACATAGCCCGAACACGAGCCTGTTCGAGGGTCAGCTGGATATGCGCAATGGCTACATTGTCGTGAAATCCGGCATCGACGGCGACGCGACGGCGACCAGCGTGACGGGCGTTTTCGCCGCGGGCGACGTCGCCGATCACGTTTACCGGCAGGCCATCACGTCGGCCGGTGCCGGCTGCATGGCCGCGCTCGATGCGGAAAAGTACCTCGACGCCGCCGAATCCGGCGAAGACCTGAAGAGCGGCCACGCGGCCGCCTGATCCCCCCGCGGGAGAATGCGGCTAACCGTCCACGAGGCCATCGCCGGCATCTCGCCGGAGGTGTGGAATCGGCTCGCCGGCGATGCCTACCCGTTCCTGCGTCACGAGTTCCTGCTGGCTGCCGAACAGACGGGCTGCGTATCGGAGGATGCGGGCTGGGCGCCGCGCCACCTGGTGCTCGAGCACGACAGCCGGGTGCTCGGGGCCATGCCGCTGTATCAGAAAGAGCATTCCTGGGGCGAGTTCGTCTTCGACTGGGCATGGGCGCGCGCCTACGAGCAGGCGGGGCTTCGCTACTACCCGAAACTCGTCTCGGCCGTGCCGTTCACGCCGGCGCCGAGCCGGCGCCTGCTGCTCGCCGATCCGGGCGACGCCGATACCGCCCGCAAGCTCATCGAGGGAGCCATCGCCCTCGCGGAACGCACGGCCTGTTCGTCGCTGCACGTGCTGTTCCCGACCGCCGACGAACTGCCACTGTTTCGCGAAGCGGGACTGAGACTGCGCAAGGACTGCCAGTTTCACTGGCACAATCGCAACTACGCCGACTTCGAGCAGTTCCTGGAAACGTTCACGGCGCCGAAGCGCAAGAAGGCGCGGCGTGACCGCAGGAGGGTCAGCGAGGCAGGAATTCGCTTTCGGCGCCTGAAAGGTGCCGAGATCGACGCCCGCACCTGGGAGCAGGTTTACAGGCTGATCAGTCTCACGTTCATGCGCCGCGGCTCACTGCCCTACTACAACCTCGATTTCTTCCGCAGAATCGGTGAGGCGCTACCCGACAATGTGCTCGTCATTCTCGCCGACCTCGGGGACGACCCGATTGCCGCCGCCGTATTCTTCGAAAGCCCCGCAGCGCTTTACGGCCGCTACTGGGGCAGCGACGGCCACCACAACGCGCTGCACTTCGAAACCTGCTATTACCAGGGCATTGATTACTGCATCGAGAAGGGGCTGCAGCTGTTCGAGCCGGGCACTCAGGGCGAACACAAGATCAGTCGTGGATTCGCCCCGCAGTCGACCTGGTCAGCGCACTGGCTGGCGCACCCCCAGTTCCTCTCCGCGGTCGAGAATTATCTCGAGGAGGAAGGCCGCCACGTAGACCGCTACATCGAGTCGGTCGGCGCGCGCAGCCCCTACCGCGAGCGCGATCCGGGAGATCAATCGTGAGCGACAACAATCGCGTCGCATGGATTTCGCCGGGTGACCCGCCGGACGCTTTCCCCGACATCGGCCGTGCCATGACGGAGCCCAACGGGCTGCTCGCGGTCGGTGGCGACCTCAGCAGCCCGCGACTGCTGACGGCCTACAGCCTTGGCATCTTCCCCTGGTTCAGCGAAGGTCAGCCGATTCTCTGGTGGTCGCCGGACCCGCGCTGTGTCCTGATACCAGGCCAGTTTCATGCTTCACGCAGCCTGCGCCGCGCCCTGCGCCGATCCGATGCCCGCGTTCGTTTCAATACCTGTTTCGACACCGTGATAGAGCGATGCGCCGAACCGCGCGCGGGACAGGACGGCACGTGGATAACGCGCGAAATGGTCGAGGCCTACACACGGCTGCATGAGGAAGGCTGGGCCCACTCCATCGAAGTCTGGCGCGGTGGCCGCCTCATCGGCGGTCTTTACGGGGTCGTTACCGGACACGTCTTTTTCGCGGAATCCATGTTCAGCCACGAAAGCAATGCCTCGAAATACGCGCTCTACGCGTTGTCGCAATATCTGCACACGCGGGGATTTCCGCTGATCGACTGCCAGCTGACGTCCGAGCACCTGGCGAAGCTGGGTGCGACATTGCTGCCCCGCACCGTGTTCGCAGAGATCCTCAAAAGCGCCTGTGCGCCGCTCCAGAGATTCGATGACTGGCCCGGTGAGGCGCTGCCCGCGAGCGAAATCGAGGCCATTGGCGGAAATGCCGCATTGCAATAGCACCGCCATTTCTGCACAATTCGCGGGCTTTATAACTCAGAGACAGGGAAACCTTGGCCAAAGAAGAAGCCATTCAGATGGAGGGTGTCGTCATCGAGACGCTGCCCAACACGACGTTCCGCGTCGAACTCGAGAACGGTCATGTCGTCACTGCGCATATCTCCGGAAAGATGCGCAAGAACTACATTCGTATCCTGACCGGTGACAAAGTCACCGTCGAACTGACGCCCTACGACCTCAGCAAGGGCCGCATCGTCTATCGCGGCCGCTAGCAGCTACCTCGCCGCTCACTCCTTTTCCGCGAGATGCTCGAGCTCCTTCACGGCGGGCTCGGGAGACAACTTCAGTTCACCGTCTTCGCCGACCGTCACGCGCACATGACCGCCATCGGCGAGGCTGCCGAACAATAACTCGTCGGCGAGCGGACGCTTGATGTGCTCCTGGATGACGCGGGCCATCGGCCGCGCGCCCATCTGCTGATCGTAACCGCGTTCGGCGATCCAGTCGCGCGCGGCATCGTCCAGTTCGATCGTGACGTTATTCGAGCCGAGTTTCGCTTCCAGCTCCACGATTAGCTTATCGACCACCCGCTTGACCGAGTCGATCTTCAGCGGCGCGAACTGGATGATGGCATCAAGTCGGTTACGGAATTCCGGTGAGAAACTCTTCTGGATGACAGACATGCCGTCGCTGCTGTGGTCCTGCCGGGTGAAGCCGATCGACGCGCGGCTCATCTCCTGGGCACCTGCGTTGGTCGTCATGACAAGCACTGCGTTGCGAAAGTCTGCCTTGCGGCCATTGTTGTCGGTCAGGGTACCGTGGTCCATGACCTGCAGCAGCAGGTTGAAGACTTCCGGATGCGCCTTTTCGATTTCATCCAGCAGTACAACCGAGTGGGGATTCTTGGTGACCGCCTCCGTGAGCAACCCTCCCTGGTCGAAGCCGACATACCCGGGCGGCGCGCCAATCAACCGTGACACGGTATGACGCTCCATGTATTCCGACATATCGAAGCGAATCAGCTCCACGCCCATGATCATGGCAAGCTGCCGCGTCACTTCGGTCTTGCCGACGCCCGTGGGCCCTGCGAACAAGAACATGCCGATCGGCTTGTCTTCCTCGCGCAACCCTGATCGCGACATCTTGATTGCCGAGCCGAGGGCCTCGATGGCCTGATCCTGGCCAAAGATCGTCAGCTTCAGATCGCGTTCGAGCGTCCGCAACGATTTGCGATCGGAGGCCGATACGCTTTTCGCCGGGATGCGCGCCATCTTCGCGACGATGTTCTCGATCATCTCGACGGTCACTCGGTCGCCGCGCTCGCCGACCGGCTGCAGGCGCAGGCTGGCACCCGCCTCGTCGATGACGTCGATGGCCTTGTCGGGCAGCCGCCGGTCGTTGATGTGCCGCGCCGAAAGCTCCACTGCGGCGTCAAGCGCTTCCGTGTCGTAGAGCACGCCATGGTGCTCCTCGAAACGGGACTTCAGGCCGTGAAGGATCGCCACCGTTTCCTCGAGAGTCGGCTCCGGCACGTCGATCTTCTGGAAACGTCGTGCGAGCGCATGGTCCTTCTCGAAAATGCCACGGTATTCTTCGTAGGTCGTCGAGCCGATACAGCGGATCTCGCCGTTTGCCAGCACCGGCTTGATCAGGTTACTTGCGTCCATGACCCCACCCGAAGCGGCGCCGGCGCCGATGACCGTGTGGATCTCGTCGATGAAAAGAATCGCGCCCGGGTCCTTTTGCACTTCCTTGATCACGCCTTTCAGGCGCTTCTCGAAGTCGCCGCGGTACTTGGTTCCCGCGATCAGTGTGCCCATGTCGAGCGCGTAGATCGTCGCGTCGCGCAGTACCTCGGGCACGCGCTCTTCGGTGATCATCCGCGCCAGGCCTTCGGCGAGTGCGGTCTTGCCGACACCCGCGTCACCGACGTAGAGCGGGTTGTTCTTCCGGCGACGGCACAGGATCTGCACCGTTCTCTCGATTTCGACTTCCCGGCCGATCAACGGATCGATCTTGCCGTCGATCGCAAGCTGGTTGAGATTGGTTGCGTAACTCTCGAGCGGAGAGGCCTCGGCCTGCGCTTCCGTCTCCAGCGATGCTTCCTGCTCGCCGGCGTCACGCTCGCCCGGCAGCTGGGGCATACCGTGCGATATGTAATTCACGACATCGAGGCGGGTGATGTCCTGTAGATTGAGGAAGTACACGGCCTGCGACTGTTTCTCGCTGAAAATTGCGACGAGTACATTGCTGCCTGTCACCTCCTTCTTACCGCTCGACTGGACGTGAAACACGGCGCGCTGCAGCACGCGCTGGAAACCCAGCGTCGGCTGTACGTCCGTATCGTCGTCGTGAGGCAGCAGGGGGGTTTGCTCCTCGATGAACTCGGTCAGCTGACGCCTCAATTCAGTGATATTCGAATTGCACGCCTTGAGAATCTCGTGAACCTGGGGGATGTCCAGGAGCGCGAGCAACAGGTGCTCGACCGTCATGAACTCATGACGCTGGTCGCGCGCCCTCTGGAATGCCTCGTTAAGGCAAAACTCTAATTCACTGCTCAACATTGCCTGGTGCCAACTCCTGTCAGGATTCTTCCATGGTGCACAGTAACGGATGCTGGTGCTGCTGTGCGAGGCCCATCACCTGGGCGACCTTTGTCTCTGCGATCTCGAAATTGTACACGCCGCAGATGCCTTTGCCTTTGGTATGTACCTCCAACATGACCTGCGTCGCGCGCGTGCGTTCCATGCCGAATATGGATTCCAGGATATTAACGACGAACTCCATCGGCGTGTAATCGTCGTTGATCAGGACCACACGATACAGCGGCGGCTCCTTGATCTGGGGCCGCGACTCCTCGACGGCGAGGTCGAAGTTAGGGCTGCGTTCAGGGTCAGTGCGTCGCTCACTCATCGGTGGTGCTTTTCGTCTCCGCTACGGACTGTTAATGCCAAAACGGGCCGGATTTCGTACCGGCCCGGCCCTCTGCGGGTTATTATATATGGGCCTCCGCCGCTGATTTCAGCGTGGTTCGCAGAATTTAATCTCGAATCTCGGCACAGAAATCGATTTTTGTTGATCAAGTCTTGGTATATTATTGGGAAATATAGGATTTTTCCGACCGGGTCCTTGTTTTAATGGCTCCAACCCGTATCATCGTCGCGCTGCGTTAACGTAACTGGATCAGGAAAGATCGAAGCCCGGATTCTGCATGGCCACTGAAGCGAAATGGTCCGATTTCACCAGCCTTGACGCCGCCCGAACGGTGGCGGCTGCGAGCCAGCTGCTGCCGCCCTGGGTAGCGCTGCTGCTTGTCATCGCGATCGGCTGGCAACTCGCCAATTTCATCTGGATGCTGATGCCGGGACCGGCAGCGGGAGACGCCGTCGTGGTACCCGCCGGGCAGGCCATCGCGGATCCATCCGGTCCTGTTGCCGCCGATGCCCGCGCAATTGCCGCCGTGCACCTGTTCGGTGAAGCCGGTGCCGACGATGCCCCGGCTGCCGTCCCCGAGGTCTCGGACGAGGACCTCGAGGATACGCGTCTGTCGAACCTGCAGCTCAAGGGCACCATTGCCTCACCCGAGGTGGCGATGTCCGCGGCGATCATCAGTGATGGCAGCAACGAAGAGAAGGTTTACCTCATCGGCGATCCCGTCGCGTCCAGCGCCAAACTGCATGCCGTGTACACCGACAGGGTCGTGCTCAACGAAAACGGGCGCCTCACCAACCTGCGGCTGCCCGAGGAATACAAGGTTTCGGCGCCAGCGCCGGTGCGACGTACGACAACGCAGCGACGCGCGGAACCGCAGACCGAGAGTATTCAGTCCGTTGTCTCCCAGAACGTGGCCCGTCTCGCCGACGTCATTCGGCCTACTCCGTACTTCGTCAACGGTCAGCAGCAGGGCTACCGCGTCTATCCCGGCCGTGACCGGCGCCAGTTTGCCGCCCTCGGCCTGCGTCCGGGCGACCTGATAAAGGACATCGATGGCCAGGCGCTCACCGACCCAACCCAGGCCATGGAGATCTTCCAGTCACTGGGCACGGCAGACCAGGTCTCCGTAACGGTCGAGCGTAACGGCCAGCCGGAAGTCATCGTACTGAAAACTGATCAACTCAATATTGGGGAAGACGAAACCGAATGAACCACCAACCCGCAAAGGTGTTGCGCAAGCTCGCCATAATAATGCTCGCGCTGGTCGTAGTCCCGATAACGCTGGTCGCGCAGCAGGTGACCATCACGCCGAACTACAAGGAAGCGGATATCCGGCAGATCGTCGAGGCCGTGAGTGCGGTGACGAATCGGAATTTCATCATCGATCCCAGGGTAAATGCCAAGGTGACGATGCTGTCGAAGACACCGATGACGCCGGACGCGTTTTACGAGGCATTCCTCGCCATTCTCGAAGTACATCAGCTCGCGGCGATGCAGAGTGGCGACATCATCAAGATCATCCCGAACGCAACGGCCCGTCAGTACGGGTCGCCGATGGGAGCCGGACGTGCGGCGGGTGACGACGACATCGTCACACAGGTCATCCAGGTTGAAAATGTGGGCGCCGCGCAGCTCGTGCCGATCCTGCGGCCACTGATACCGCAGTTCGGCCACTTGGCGGCACACCCCGGGTCGAACATGCTCATCATCTCTGACCGCGCCGGCAACGTGGCGCGCATGGTCAGCATTATTCGACGTATCGACCTGTCGAGCGAAGACGATATCGAGGTCGTCCCGCTGCAGCACGCGTCCTCGTCGGAAGTCGTTCGTGTGCTGACGGCATTGACGCAGCAGCCGCGCGCTGACGGCGCGCCGGTGTCGACGAGCCTGGTCGCGGACGCCCGCACCAACAGCGTACTGATCGGCGGCGACAGGGCCGACCGCCTGCGTCTGCGCACCCTGATCGCTCATCTCGATACGCCGCTCGAGGATGGCGGCGATACCCAGGTGCGCTACCTCCGCTATGCGGACGCGGAAGAACTGGCCACCAAGTTACAGCAGCACTTCCAGGGCCAGGTCGCGCAAGGAGCGGCCGGCACGGCACCCTCCCCGGCCCAGAATCAAGACGTCAGCGTGTGGGCCGATACGCAGACCAACGCCATCGTCGTCAATGCGCCGCCGAAGATGATGCGGTCTTTGATGCAGATCGTCGACAAGCTGGACATCCGCCGTGCGCAGGTGCTCGTCGAAGCGATCATCGTCGAGGTTATCGCCGACAAGACGGCAGAACTGGGCATTACCTGGGCGGTCGAGGGAACGGCCTCGACGACACCGATCAGCACCACCAACTTCCCGGACCTCGGTCCCGGTGTAGTGCAGCTCGCTGGCGCAGCGGCAGGCGGAGGCGACACGCCGGTTGACCCGAGCTCACTGATCGGTTCGGGTATCACAATCGGCGTCGGCCGCCTAAGCGACACGGGAGTGAGCTTCGCCGCTATCCTCCGTGCGCTCGAAGGCGATGCGGACACGAACATCATCTCGACGCCGTCGATCGTCACGACCGACAACGAGGAAGCCAGCCTGAACGTCGGCCAGGAAGTACCCTTCGTTACCGGATCGTTCACGAACACGGGTGGCAACATCGGTTCCGTCAATCCGTTCCAGACCATCCAGCGCGAACAGGTCGGCGTCAAGCTGACGATCACGCCGCAGATCAATGAAGGCAATTCGCTGTTGCTCGATATCTCCCAGGAAATATCGAATATCGCGCAGTCGGCCGAGGGCGCGGTCGACCTCATCACGAACCAGCGTATCGTGGAGACGACCGTAATCGTCGACGACGGACAGATCCTCGTCCTCGGCGGCCTGCTCGAAGATGTGTTGCGCGAGAGTGAGCAGCGCGTGCCGATACTTGGCTCGATACCGTTTCTCGGGGCACTATTCCGCGCGCAGAAGACGGACAAGATAAAGACCAACCTGCTGATCTTCATCCGGCCAAAGATCCTGCGGGATCCCGCGAGCATATCGACAGAGACGAATGCGAAGTACAACCTGATCAAGGACGTACTGGACAAGACGAATGAAAAAGGCATCAACCTGATGCCGAACGAGGAGTCATTCACGCTGCCACCGTTCGAGGAAGCCAGCGAGCCCAGGACGCCGACGACGATCGAGCAGGCCGGGAAAGAGCAATAGATGGCGTCTGAATCGATGGTTACGGAAGTACAGAGCGAAATCATACTGGAGACGCCCGCGGAAGAACCGGGGGCTGGACCCGCTGAAGGACCGCGCGGTCTGCCGTTCTCCTTTGCAAAACGCCACGGCGTTTTGATTCGTGAAATAACGAGCGAGGGTGCCGATGCGGTCTACCGCGCTGGCGCCTCCCCGCTCAGCATCGCCGAGGTCCAGCGTTACATGGGCGTGCCGCTGCAATTGTCGCGCGTGTCGCCCGATATTTTCGATTCGCTGCTGCAGGCGTCCTACGAACAAGGCGGCCAGAAGGCGATGGAGATGGTAGGCGGCCTTGACGACGAGTTCGACCTGACGCAGGTAGCGCAGGAACTCGAGCCGTCCGACCTTCTCGAGAGCGACGACGACGCCCCGATCATCCGGTTCATCAACGCCGTACTGACCGAAGCCATCAAGGAGAACGCGTCGGACGTCCACATAGAGCCTTACGAGAACCGGCTGGGCGTGCGCTTCAGGGTAGACGGCGTATTGCACGACGTACTGCACACACGCCGCGCGCTGGCGCCGCTCGTCGTATCACGCATCAAGGTGATGTCCAAACTCGATATCGCAGAGAAGCGACTGCCGCAGGACGGCCGCATTTCGCTGAGGATCGCCGGACGCGCCGTGGACGTGCGCGTGTCGACCCTGCCCTCCGGCCATGGCGAGCGCGTCGTGCTGCGACTGCTCGACAAGCAGGCGGGCCGTCTCAATCTCACGTCGCTGGGCATGGACGACCAGTCCCTGTTCAAGATGGACGAGTTGATCCATAAACCCCATGGCATCATTCTGGTCACTGGCCCGACTGGTTCCGGCAAGACCACGACCCTTTATGCGGCGCTCGATCGAATCAACGATCACAGCCGCAATATCATGACCGTCGAGGATCCGATCGAGTACTTCATCGACGGCATCGGCCAGACGCAGGTCAATACCAAGGTCGAAATGACCTTTGCCCGCGGCTTGCGCGCGATCCTGCGCCAGGACCCGGACGTTGTGATGGTTGGCGAGATTCGCGACCTGGAAACCGCGGAAATCGCGGTGCAGGCCAGTCTGACCGGCCACCTGGTGTTATCGACACTGCACACCAACACCGCGGCCGGCGCAGTGACACGTCTTCGCGACATGGGTGTCGAACCGTTCCTGCTGTCTTCGAGCCTCATCGGCGTGCTGGCACAGCGACTGGTGCGCGTCCTCGACGACGAAACCAAGGTGCCGTACACGGCGACGGAATACGAGTGTCGCGTGCTCGGGGTCGACCCGAACAATCCGCCGACGCTGTATAAACCCGGCGTGGGTGGCAGCGGCGGTTTCGCGGGCCGCACGGGAATCTACGAACTCATCGCGCTCGACGACGCCATGCGCGCGATGATTCACGACGGTGTCAGCGAGCAGGAACTCGAGCGCCATGCGCGAACGATGACACCGAGTATCCGCGCAGACGGCCGCCGCCGTGTGCTGGGCGGCAGCACGACGCTCGAGGAAGTGCTGCGCGTAACACGCGAGGACTAGTGTCCTGTCCGGTCAGTTCGCATGCTTTCAGAATCGATGAAAAGGACCATGACAAGACGCATTCCGCCGCCAATGTCGAGACCTTGGCAAGGGATGCAACGCCGTCATGGCCCATTTCATCGGTTCCCAACGGGCGCGTCGTACAAGGCGCTGAAAGTATGCGAACTGACCGGACAGGACACTAGGTAACACGCTGTGGGAGCCTACGAATTCGTCGCGCTGGACAAGTCCGGCAAGGAGTCCAAGGGCCTGATCGAGGGCGACACGCCCAAGCACGTCAGGCAGTTGCTGCGCGAACGCAACATGTACCCCGTGCGCGTCACCGAGGTGGCGCAGCGCGAGGCAAAACGCCAGACCACCTTCTCGCTGCGGCGCGGCCTGTCGCCCGGCGAACTCGCTCTCATCACGCGGCAGATGGCCTCGCTGTCGCAGTCCGGACTGCCTCTCGAGGAAGTGCTGCTCGCGGTTTCGCAACAGAACGACCATCCTCGCACCAAGAGCATATTGCTCGGCGTCCGTTCCAAGGTCATGGAAGGACACACGCTCGCGGACGGTCTTGGCGACTTCCCTCAGGCTTTCCCGGATCTGTACCGCGCAACCGTGGCTGCGGGCGAGCAGTCGGGGCACCTGGACGTCGTGCTGGAACGGCTCGCAGACTACACGGAAGCGCGCCAGGAACTTCGCCAGCGCATTACCAATGCGATGGTCTATCCTGCTGCGCTGATCATCATGGCGCTAGCCATCATAAGCTTCATGCTGGCGACAGTCGTACCGCGCATCGTCAGCGTCTTTGAGAACACCTCCGCCGAATTGCCGGGGCTGACCCGCGGCCTGATCGCCACCAGCGACTTCCTGCGCAATCACTGGCTGCTGCTGATCATCGTTGTCACCGCGTTCCTATGGGGGCTGTGGTGGCTGCTGCAGAAAGACGGGCCGAGACGGCGCTATCACCGCTTCCTGCTGCGCATGCCGATAGCCGGGCGGCTGACGCAAGGCATCAACACGGCGCGGTTCACGCGCACGTTCAGCATCCTCGCGGGCAGCGGCGTACCGGTACTGGAGGCCATGAAGATAGCGTCCGAAGTCATCGAGAATCTGCCGATGCGTGATGCGGTCAACGAGGCGACACTGCGGGTTCGCGAGGGCGCCGGTATCAGTCGCTCCCTTGCGGCAAGCAAGCTGTTCCCGCCGATGATGATTCACCTGGTTTCGAGCGGTGAAGCAGGCGGGCGTCTCGAAGAGATGCTGGCGCGGTCCGCCGCCGGCCAGGAGCGTGAAGTGGATGGCCTCATTGCTGCATTGCTCGGCATCCTGCAGCCATTGCTCATCGTCGTAATGGGCGCAGTCGTGATGGTCATCGTCCTGGCGATACTCCTGCCCATATTTGAAATCAATAATCTGATTCGCTGAGATTAGAATCCTTGCACGCTGTGATCTTTCGCGGTATACAGGCGAAAATCTGCAACTAAACAGGGTCTCACCAAGCTTGCTATGTGTTGCGTGAGGTATCGGCGATGATCGGTAAAATCAAAGACGATATTCCGGTAGACGAACTCGACGACGATATCGAGGACGAGGACGTCGACGATGATGACGACGTCGAGGAGATTGACGATGACGACAATATCGGCGATATCTCCGTAGAAATTAACGTCGAGGAACTCGTCGCCAAGCTCGAGGCGACCGATAGTGACGACGTGGCGCGCAGGCGTGAGATTCGGCGGCGTCTCGAGGAACTCGAGGAGATGCGCCGTGCCAGCCGCGATCTCGACAGCACGTTCAATTTCGACCTCGACGACGACGACCTGTAGCAGCGGTTCCCGGACCGCGATCGCGCGCCGATGCGTGCGCTAGCGAAAATCCCTTGATTTGACCTCCAGGTCGCCCAGCATCGCTGAATGATCGATGAGCTTGCTCGCGATCACGTGAATTACGTTCGCCTCGATCTGTAATTCGCCCCGTACTCCCAGCAGGCGCGCATTGAGCAGCGCGGCGCGATCCCGTTCTGCAACGTGCTTCCACACGACCAGGTTGATGTGACCGGTCTCGTCTTCGAGCGTCACGAAGGTGACACCGCTGGCTGTGCCCGGCCGCTGCTTGGTGATGACCAGGCCGGCGACGCTGATGCCCTGCCCCGTTGCCATGTCCCGCAGACGCTCTGCCTGCACGTAGCGATAGCGGTCCAGGCGGTGACGGATCAGGAACATCGGGTGTCGTTCCAGGCTCAGCCCGACGCTCCTGTAGTCGGCGACGATGTTCTGTCCTTCGGTTGGTCTCCTGAGCAGCGGCGTCGCCTCGAAGCGGTCCATCGATGCAAACAAACCGCCGGGTTTCTCAACACCGGCTACTGCCCAGCGTGCCTGGTGACGATGCCCTTCGAGCGCCTGCAACGCACCGGCCGACGCCAGCGCCTCCAGCGCGCGCCGGTCGAGCCCGGTTCTCTCCATGAGCTGCTGGGTGCTCGTGTAAGCCTCCCCGCCGCGCTGCTCTGCAATGCATCGCCCTACCTCCTCGGACAGGCCCTTGACCATCCGGAAGCCGAGCCGCAGCACCGCCGCACCGTCCTCGGCCGGCTCGAGCGAACAATCCCAGCTGCTGCGGTTGATGTCGACGCCGCGCACATCGGCACCGTGACGGCGCAGGTCCTGGACGAGTTGCGACGCCGAATAGAACCCCATCGGCTGACTGTTCAGCAGCGCACAGGTAAAGGCGGCCGGCGTATGGCACTTGAGCCAGCAGGAAACGTACACGAGCAGCGCAAAACTGGCCGAATGCGATTCCGGGAAACCGTACTCGCCGAAACCCTCGATCTGGCGAAAGATCTGCCGCGCAAATTCCTCGCTGTAACCACGCCGGCGCATGCCGTCGATCAGCTTGTGCTCGAAGGGCCCGAGGCCGCCGCGCCGCTTCCACGCCGCCATGGCACGCCGCAGGCGGTCGGCTTCGCCCGGCGTGAAACCCGCCGCCACGACGGCCAGCGCCATTACCTGCTCCTGGAAAATCGGCACGCCCAGGGTGCGCTGCAGGACGCCCTTGACCTCTTCGCTGGGATAATCGACGGCCTCCTCGCCGTTCCGGCGCCGCAGGTAGGGGTGCACCATGTCACCCTGGATCGGCCCGGGACGGATGATCGCAACCTCGATGACGAGGTCGTAGTAGCAGCGTGGCCTCAGCCGCGGCAGCATCGCCATCTGTGCGCGCGATTCGATCTGGAACACGCCCATCGTGTCGCCCTGGCAGATCATGTCGTAGACAGCGGGATCCTCGGCAGGGACGCTCGCCAGCGTGTACTGCCGGCCGTCGAAATCCCGTATCAGGTCGAAACTGCGGCGAATCGCCGTCAACATGCCCAGCCCGAGCACGTCGACCTTCAGGAGCCCCAGGTCTTCCAGGTCGTTCTTCTCCCACTGGATCACCGTGCGCTCCTCCATCGTCGCATTCTCGATGGGCACGAGTTCCGACATCGGCCTGTTCGAGATGACGAAGCCGCCGACATGCTGCGACAGGTGCCTCGGAAAACCGATCAGTTCCCTGACGAGATAAAGCAGTCGCCGGATCACCGGGCTACCGGGGTCCAGTCCCGCTTCGAGGACGCGGCTGTCGTCGACACGCCTGCCGTCCCACCACTGCATCGAGCGCGCCAGGCGGCCGACCTGTATTTCGGACAGCCCGAGCGCCTTGCCGACGTCGCGCAATGCGCTGCGCGGCCGGTAGGTGATCACCGTCGCTGCCAGCGCGGCCCGCTCCCTGCCGTATTTCTCGTAGATGTACTGGATCACCTCCTCACGCCGCTCATGTTCGAAGTCGACATCGATATCGGGCGGCTCGTTGCGTTCCTTGGAGATGAATCGCTCGACCAGTGTCTCCATGCGCGCCGGGTCGACCTCGGTTATACGCAAGCAAAAACACACGGCGGAATTCGCCGCCGAACCCCGGCCCTGGCAAAGAATGCCTTGCGAGCGCGCGAAGCTGACGATGTCGTAAACCGTGAGGAAATACGGTTCGTAACGCAGCTCGGCGATGAGCTGGAGTTCGTGCTCGACCAGCCGCACGACCTTTTGTGGTACACCGTCGGGCCAGCGCTCGCGCATACCCTGCCCGGTGAGTTTTCTCAGGTAGCTCGCCGGGGTCTCGCTCGACGGCACGATCTCGTCGGGATACTCGTAACGCAACTCGTCGAGCGAGAAATCGATACTTGCCGCGATGCGTACCGTCTCCTCCAGTAATTCACCGGGATAGAAGTGCTGCAGCATCTCCAGTGAACGCAGGTGTCGCTCACCGTTGGCATACAGCAGGAAACCGGCCTGGTCGACGGTTACGCCCTCGCGGATCGCCGTCAGCGTGTCCTGCAGTATGCGCCTGGAACGACGATGCATGTGCACGTCGCCACTGGCGACCAGCGGCAACCTGAGGCGCCGGCCGACTTCCCGCAGTGCGTCGAGACGTGCTTCCTGGCGTCCGTCGGCAAGCAGTTCGACCGCGATCCACAAACGGTCGCGAAACGTCTCGCGTATCCAGTGGTCTTCGACATCGAGCGCGAGCGCATCGTCCGGCACCCACAATACGATGCAATCCGGGAGCCCCTCCTCGAAGAAGCTGCGCGTCAGCGCATAGCTGCCTTTCTCTGCAGCGCGCCGGGCCCGCGTGATGAGCCGGCAGAGCGCGGCATAACCGTTTCGGTTCCGCGCGAGCACCACCAGCTTGCGGCCGCTCTGCAGCCGCAGCTCGGAACCGATGATGAGCTTGAGTTCGCAGGCCTTTGCCGCCATGTGCGCGCGGACGACGCCGGACATCGAACATTCGTCGGTGATCGCGAGCGCCTCGTAACCGAGCGCCGCGGCTGTCTCCACGAGCTCCTCGGGATGCGACGCACCGCGCAGGAACGTGAAGTTGCTGAGAGCATGCAGTTCCGCGTAACGAACCCGCCGCATGGTGTCATCCAAAAATGCCGTGCAGGTACCAGGCCGCCTCGCCGCCGTGCTGACGACCCCGGTTGCGGAAGACCCATAAACCGGCGCCGCGTGGACTGACTGCCGTGTAATAGTCGCGGACGATGCCGTGCTCGTCCCACCAGCCGGTTTCGAGGCGCTCGGGACCCGAAACGAAACGCAGTCTGCCCTGGTGCAGCGGATGACCGTTATCCGTCGACAGCAATTCCGGCTCCGGCAGCAGCCACAGCGGGCGGTCGGTTCCCTGGCAAACCTGGGTCAGTACTTCAGCCGCCCGTGCCGCGAACAGGTCCCGCGCGCGCCAGGCGTACTGCGGCCGGTGATCGGCGACCGCATTGACGCCATGCACCGATTCGTTGCCGATGCGTGCCGCCAGCCGCTCGGCAAGCTGTGACATCGAGTAGTAGTGCTCGCGCGGCGGCCGGTCGTGAAACGCCAGCCGGCCAGAGGTGGTGTGCAGCGCCCGGGGCGTACCGCCGCGCAACCGTATCGCGATAACGGGCTCGGGCAGCACCAGTTTCTCGAAACGCAGGCGCAGCAGTTCGTACCAGTGATCCGCTGCGCGATCGGTACGGGCCCCACCGAGCGGCAGCGATGTCGCTTTCGCCTTGAGGTGGAAGAACGTGAACAACAGGCGCTGCGTACCCAGCTGCCTCGCCAGCAGGAACTGCTCATGCGACTGCAGTAATTGCTGGCAAATCGCCAGCAATAAGTCCCGGTCGCCCTGCTCCTCCGTCATCTCGAAATCAGCGCAAAACCGCTCCGGCGCGCGCCAGGAGTTACGTGGATCCGGCAGGTGCCCGAGCGCACGATCGAGTTCCAGCAAGCGCTTTACGCCGAAACGCCGTGCGAAACCTTCCCGCGGCAAACGCAGGCAATCGCCAACGTCGGTAATCCCCATGCCGGCAAGAGACTCGAGCACCGTGGGCGGCCACTCGAGACAGGACAGCGGCAGGCCACGCAGCGCCGCCATGACATTGGCCGAATCTCGGATGCAGGCCCGCCGCCGGCCACGCGCAAGCCAGGTAGCCGCCAGCGGCGTCGGCGCGATTGCCAGCGAAGCCTCGAACCCCTGCGCCTCGAGGCCATCAGCAATCCGGCGGCGCAAGCTCTTCAAGCCACCGAACAGCCGCAGGCTGCCGGCGATCTCGAGCAACAGCACGTCGAGCCCGGCAATAGAGACAAACGAACTGAATTGCTCGAGCCAGGTGGCTAGCAACTCGAGCACCTGCTGCTCCCGAATCGGGTTGCGTTCCTCGAGCCTCAGGGTTGGCAGAAGCGCAAGCGCCGCATTCGGCGACTGGCCGGGCAATACACCGGCCGCCCTGGCACGGTCCCCGGCCAGCAATACACGGTGAACGCCCTGCCGTTCCTCGATGACGGCCAGATCGCAGTCACCCGGCCCGCAGGCCTCGAGCGGCAGGTTCGGCAGGTATACGCAAAACCAGAGCCGCTCCGTCTTCGCGAGCGGCAACGCATATTGTCTATGGTGAGGCGCAGCGTCAGGGGTCGGTGCGCTGTCCCGTGCGATGACAGGTGATCGTCGAGCCCGCGCCATGCTCACACCACATCGTGCAAGACGGCGGGACTGCCGCCACGGCTTTTCAAAATCGCAAGCCGTGTACCTCGGTGGTTCGCAGAGAGTTCGAGGCGCAGTGCTGCGGCCGACGGCTCGTGGCGCGCAGAGAGCGGGCGAAACGCAATGGCCCAGCTGGCGCCCTTTTCAGCGGCGAGCTGCAGGCGCCGGCTGGCCTGGTCATCGAGCACTTGCGGCCATAGCAACACGGCAGCACAGGTTCCCGAAGACAGGGCTTGCTCCGCCGACCACAATACTTCGCTATCGTGTTTCGGGCGCACGATCAGCATACGGGCGAGATCGATGCCGCAGTTTTGCAGCGCGGGCGGGTACGGCTGAAACGGCGGCGCTACCCAGGCGATCCAGCCCGGCTCGACGGGTTCGGTGCCGGGAGCTTCGGCACACAGGCTTGCAAGCGCCGGCATCAGCAGCTGCAATTCGCCGATGCCGTACTGCTCGATCAGGATCTCGGTCAGGGCCTGCCGGGGCCAGCCGCCGCCAGGCAACAGGCGATCCAGCTGTGCGTAACCACTGGACAGTCCGTCCGCAGGTCCCGGCTGGCTGCGCGCACGCCAGACGCGCGGATTTTCCAATAGCTTCTCGAGGGACGACGTGTCGCTATTGCGTGGCATGCGCGCCCCCGGCCATCAATGCAGCGGGATACCGTCGCGGATGACGCCGACAACCACGCCCTCGATGACGAGTGCCTGGTGTGCGAGATCGACCTTTATCGGTTCGAACTCCGAGTTCTCCGGCAACAGCCAGACCATCGCACCCTCCTGGCGATAACGCTTCACGGTCACCTCGTCCTCGAGCCGCGCAACGACGATCTGCCGGCTGCGGACTTCGGGCGTGCGATGCACGGCGACGAGGTCACCATCGAGGATGCCGGCATCCTTCATACTCATGCCGTGGACGCGCAACAGGTAGTGCGGCTTGGGATCGAACAGCGCGGGATCGAGCTTGTAATGCGTCTCGATATGCTCCTGGGCGAGGATGGGGCTGCCCGCCGCAACCCGGCCCACGAGCGGCAGGCCCATCTGTTCACGCAGGGAATCCTTGAGCTGAATACCCCGCGAGGCGCCGGGTACGAGTTCCAGCACGCCCTTCTTCTGCAGCGCCCGCAAATGTTCCTCGGCGGCGTTGGCGGATTTGAAACCGAGTTCGCGTGCAATCTCGGCGCGCGTCGGCGGCATCCCGGTTTCGTTGATAAAGTCCTGGATCATATCGAGAATTTGCGATTGTCTGGGGGTCAGTTCGCGCATTTGATCATGCCCTGTATGAATTCACAGTACCTGCGATTATATACAGTACTTTGATCAGTGCAAGCGTTTATCGCCCGGCCAGCGCGGGAGCGGCTCGCCGCCGCGGTACCCGGCGTAAAGACCCGCACCCCTGCCAACGCCGGCGACAGGGGAATGACAATCATTCGCGCCGATAAGCGATGTCGACGACCGTTTTCTGTCGCAATCGAACGACAAAAAATAATAAAAACAGTGATCTTCATTGCAGCTAGCGGCTATTTGCGAAATAATCCGCCTGCAGTTTTTCCCAACCAGAGGAACCATAGACAATGAAGAAAACCGCACTCAAAGTAAGCGCGCTGGTGCTCGCTGCTGCACTGGTCACGGGCTGTGCCAACACGGCGGAACTCGAGGCAACTGCCAACAAGGCCGCTGCTGATGCGTCTGCCGCTGCTGCCGCCGCTGAGTCCGCCCGCGCTGCTGCTGATCGTGCTGCCCAGGCTGCTGCTGCAGCTCAGAGCACTGCAGACCAGGCTCTGTCAGCTGCGACCGAAGCGCAGGCTTGCTGCGAAGCAAACCGCGAAAGCATGGAGCGCATGTTCCAGAAATCGATGTCGAAGTAGCACCAGACTACAACAAGACATTAACGACTTATTGAGACGCCGCGCTTGTCGCGGCGTTTTTTATGCGCGTTCCGGCGGCCGCCGGTATGCCGTCAGAGCGGTGGATCAGTATCTCGACTTCGTCCCAGTCGAGCGAACCGGCACGATCGCCCGTCACGGCGATGAACTGTTCCGTCACGAAGGTCAGCGGGTCCTTCCGCTGCGCAGGAATGTTGGCGTCTTCGACCGCGCCATCGCCGGTATCGACGTCGATATCCGCCGCAACCAGTTCCTCGTTACCTTCCGATACGACGGCCTCGAGAACCGGGTGCACCTCCATTACGAGCTTGTCGCCGAACCAGCCGATCTTGACGGGAGCATTGATGATCCGAACCGGCGTATTCACGTCCACGTTCTGAAACAGGTACTCGATGTCTTCGGGGAACATACGAATACAGCCGTGCGTCACGCGCATGCCGACGCCTGCAGGCCGGTTGGTGCTGTGGATGAGGTAACCGGGCAATCCGAGCCGCATCGCGTACCGGCCGAGCGGATTGTCCGGTCCGGGCGGCACGATCCGCGGCAGCGGCCTGCCGTCGGCGGCATGTTCGTCGCGCACCGACTGCGGCGGATACCAGCTGGGATCCTTCACCTTGGAGACGACGCTGGTTGTACCAAGCGGTGTTTCCCAGTCCATGCGCCCGATGCTGATCGGGTATGTCATGACGTACGCCGGCTGACCATCGACCGGCCGCGGGTAATAGTAGAGACGATACTCGGCGAGATTGAGCACGATGCCGCGCCGCGGTCCCGGGGGCAATACGAAACGCGTCGGCAATACGACTTCCGTACCCTCTCCCGGCACCCAGACATTGACGTCAGGATTCGCACGCACGATATCGTGATAGCCGAGCCCGTTGCGGCGCGCGATGTCGATGAGCGTGTCCTCCTCGCGCGCCAGGACAGTGGCAATGGCGCCGACGACGTCGTAACCCTCCGGCGGCAGCTCGTAGATCTCCGCGCGCGCTGATGCCGCGAACAACGCGCCGCAGACGAACATGCCGATACGCAGCGCACTCATTGACCGACCTCTTCGTGCTCGATCACTTCCGTTTCCGTCTCGCAGGCGAACAGCCACTCCTGCATGGCTTCGCTCTGCAATACGCGATCCGCGTAATGCCGGGCCGACTCGGGAAGATTGATGCCGTAGGTCCTGAACCTGAGCACGACCGGCGCATACATGGCGTCCGCGATACTGAAGTCACCGAACAGCCAGGCACCGCTCTCGCCATAACGCCGGTAGCAGTCCGACCAGATGTCGAAAATGCGGTCGATGTCGCGAGTGAGTTCGTCAGGCAGCGCAACACGGCGACCCATCGCACGGCAATTCATCGGCATCCGGGAACGAAGCACATCGAAACCCGAATGCATTTCCGCGCTGATACTGCGCGCACGTGCACGCGCCGCAGCATCTTCCGGCCACAGTTTCTTTTCCGGCCAGCGCTCGGCCACGGTTTCCGCGATCGCCAGCGTGTCCCACACCGCGAGATCGCCGAGCAGCAACACCGGCACCTTTCCGGCCGGACTGAATTCCGCTACCTGCCGGGCCGTGTCGTCGGTATCCAGCGGGATGCGGTGTTCATCGAAATCGATGTCTGCTTCACGCAGCAGGAACCAGGCCCGCAGGGACCAGGAGGAGTAATTCTTGTTGCCTATGATCAGTTTGGGTCTCATGCCTGTATTCACCCGGTGGACGTGACCGCCTGCCCCCGACAATTGCCGACGCAATGGTAAACCATTGTCGCGCAACTCGTCGCGTCTGAATTCACGTATTGATTGACCGGTCGTAGAGAGGCCGGTAGCCTGTTGCTTCGCCTCGGGCCAAATTTGCAGATGAGCCTAAGAATTTCTTTCGAACTCAGCGACAGTGACCTGCGCTTTTTTCGCAATGCACTGAAACGGTCGCGCGACGTCGTGCGCAGCGCGGACGAATCCGAAATCATCGAAGCCATCCGCGGCGTCATCGACGAAATTCGCGAGAGCGAGCCGTTGCCGGACTTCGTCGCAACACGGCTGCCGGAACTCGATTCGATGTTGCAGATGCTGGCCGATGACGAATGGCAGCTGCCGGCTACCGATCGGGAACGCATTCTTGCCGCATTCGTGTATTTCGGAGACCCGGAAGACATCCTCCCCGATGACATACCGGTCATTGGTTACCTCGACGACGTGATCATCCTCGAGCTGGTTGCACGCGAGCTGCAGCACGTTCGCGAGGCGTACGAGGATTACTGCCGCTACCGGGAAGAATTCGACCACCAGCACGAGGACGGCATCGACGCGGCGGTGCGGCGCGACCGCCTCGACCGCCGCCGGCAGCAGCTGCATCAGCGCATGCGTCGGCGGACGACACGATTGCAGAGAGCGGATATCTGGTAAGTGACCGGTATGCGTCTGAGCGGACCTTACAGCCGCATCAGGACCGATCCCCAGGTGAAGCCACCGCCGAATGCCTCCATCAGCACGAGCTGGCCGGGCTTGATGCGGCCGTCTCGAATGCCGACGTCGAGCGCCAGCGGTACCGAGGCGGCCGACGTGTTGCCATGATCCTGCACAGTGACGATGACTTTTTCCATCGGCACGTCGAGACGCTTGGCGGTCGCCTGGATAATGCGGATATTCGCCTGGTGCGGGACAAGCCAGTCCAGCTCGTCCTTGCTGATGCCGGCCGATTCGAGGGCCTGCAGCGCGACGTCGCCGAGCTTGCTGACCGCCACCTTGAAGACTTCCTTGCCGGTCATCATGATTGACGCTTCGTCGGTGCCGGCCTTGTCGAGGTTATGCGAGGCACCAACGGGATAGTAAAGCAGGTTCTTGTACTGCCCGTCGGCGCCGAGGTGCGTCGTCAATATGCCCGGTTCGTCGGACGGTTTCACGATCACGGCTCCGGCGCCATCGCCGAACAGTACACAGGTATTGCGGTCATTCCAGTCGACGAGTTTCGTGATGCACTCCGCACCGATGACCAGCGCGCATTTGACCTCGCCGGCCTTTATGAACTTGTCGACCGTGGTCAGTGCGTAGATAAAGCCGGTGCATGCCGCCTCCATGCCGATGGCCGGGCATGCCGGTATTCCCAGCCTGTGCTGCACCAGGGTTGCAATGTTCGGGAAGATGAGATCGGGCGTCGTCGTGCCGATCGCAATGAAGTCGATGTCGCCCGGTTCGACGCCGGCATCTTCCATCGCGACCTTCGCAGCTTCGACACACATGTCCGAAGTCGTCTGGTCCGGCGCGACGGCATGCCGGCGTTCCACACCCGTGCGCGTACGGATCCACTCGTCGGTGGTGTCGACCATCTTTTCGAGATCAAAATTCGTAAGGATCTTTTCCGGCAGATAACGGCCGGTTCCGACGATTTTCGAATATGTCATGCGGCTTCCCGTTGCAGCAATTTGCCGATCTGCTGCGGCACCCCGTTGCGTACTTCGACAATGGCCGTGTCTATCGCGTGCTGGAACGCATAGCTGTCGGCGCTGCCGTGGCTCTTGATTACGATACCATTAAGACCGACGAGTGTCGCTCCATTGAAGTTACGTGAATCCGTTTCCCGCCTGATGCGTTTGAGGGTCGAACTCGCAAGCAATGCCTGCAACTTCGACAGCCAGTTACGAGTGAAGCCCTGCTTCACATAGTGGCGCACGAGACCGACGGTACCTTCCATCGTTTTCAGCGCCACGTTCCCGGTAAACCCGTCTGTTACCACGACGTCGGCCTTGCCGGAAAACAGTTCGCTGCCCTCGATGAAACCGACATAATTCAGGGAGCTCGCATTGAGAAGAGCCGCGGCGTCCTTCACCGTATCGTGGCCCTTGGTGTCCTCGGCGCCGATGTTCAGAAGGGCGATCCGCGGTTCCGCGATCCCCTTGATATCCGCCGTCACGATCGAGCCCATGACGGCGAACTGGAACAACTGCTCGGCGGTGCCGAGGGTATTGGCCCCGAGGTCGAGCATATGCAGTGAACCGCCGATTGCCGGCAGTTCGGCCAGGATCGCCGGCCGTTCGATACCGGGCAGCATCTTCAGTACGAACTTCGCGGTCGCCATCAACGCGCCGGTATTGCCGGCACTGACGCAGGCCTGGGCCTCCCCGGACTTGACGAGGTCGATCGCAATGCGCATCGAGGAGTCTTTCTTGTGACGCACCGCGTCGCGCGGCGAATCGGACATCGTGACGACCTCGGTCGCAGGAGCGATTCTCAGCCGCTTGTCGCCACCGATGATGCGCGTGACGAGCCCGCTCAGCTCCGTCTCGTCGCCGACGAGAATGAGCTCGAGGTTGCTGTACCTGTCCAGGGACGCGGCAGCCGCGCGGACGGCAACCTCGGCTCCGAGGTCGCCGCTCATGGCATCGAGTGAAATTATCGACCGGTCTCCCACTGTCGCGAGACCTCACGCTCATGGCGAGGCCGGAATGGGAAGCGCTTTATTCGTCGTCGTCGACTTCGGGCTGCGCCACGACCTGCACGCCGCGATAGAAACCATCGGGCGATACACGGTGCCGCAGATGCGTCTCTCCGGACGTCGGGTCGACCGACAGTGCCGGATTCTTCACCTTGTCGTGCGAACGCCGCATGCCGCGACGCGCCGGTGTCTTACGACTTTTCTGAACAGCCATTGCAATCTCCTGTGCACGGCAGCGCAATCGCGCCGCCACTGTATTCTGTAGAACCGGCAACCGCGCCGGCTTGTCACTCGTTCCGTTCCAACCGGGCCTTTAACGCCGCGAACGGTTTCGTCGTCCGCCCGACGTCGTCGTCGGCCGGTCTGAATTCCCTGCATGTCGCCGCGGCATCGTGCATCGCCGACAGCGGCATCGCCATGATCAATACTTCCTCGACGATCTCCGCGGGGCAGACCATCGGGTCATCCAGTTCCCACGGCTCGAAGTCGGCCCCCGCGGACACGCCCTGGTCCACCGTCGTCGGCAACAACCGCAGCTCGGCCGAGAGGGGCAAACGGAACGGCTCGAGGCATCGCTGGCACACCGCGTCCACGGTCACCGCCACCTCGCCCACGAGGCTCGCTACCTGCTGTTGCGCATCAGCAAAACCGAATTCCAGGTGCCCGGTCACCATCGACTCGCGCCAGTCCGGCGGAATCTTATCAGAATCCAGCGCCCCGAGGTCTGCCTCGACAATCCCGGCAAGTCGTTCGAAATTGCCAATTTTTTCAGCAATTTCAATAACTTGCCCTTTAGCCGCCAACTCGGCTATGGGTCGGCGAACTCGCAACGGATTGCCCATGGCGCGCGCATGATAAGGACCCGCGCCGCGCCTGTCAAAGAACCGTTGCGAAAAAAATCGGTGTCCGGCGATAAACTGGGTAAACTGCGGATTTCGAGCCCAAGCAACTGATTTCTTATGCAAAACCCTTCCGCACCCGACATCGTGCTCGCCTCGTCTTCGCCGTACCGGCGCGGGCTGCTGGACCGCTTTCTCGCCGAATTCGAGGCCGTGTCCCCGGACGTCGACGAGAGCAATAACGAGGGGCTGGAACCCGCGGAACTCGCGCGGCATCTGGCGCGGGCCAAGGCGGAGGCCGTGTCGGCGAGCGTGCGCAATGCGCTGATCATCGGCGCGGACCAGCTCGCGGTGCTGGATGGGCAGGTACTGGGCAAGCCCGGGAGCCACCAGAAAGCCGTCGAGCAGCTGCTCGCCGCCTCGGGCAAATCGGTGAAGTTCCTCACCGCCGTGTGCATGCTCGACCCCGTGACACGTAAGCGTTACGAGCACACGGACGAAACGATCGTCCATTTCCGCGAATTCGACCGCCGCCTCGCGGAAGCCTACCTCAGGCTCGACGAACCCTACGACTGCGCCGGCAGCTTCAAGCTGGAGGGCGCCGGGTTTCTGTTGTTCGAATCCGTGAAGACCGACGATCCGACCGCCCTCGTCGGCCTGCCGATGATCTGGATTTCCGACCGGCTGCTGGAACTGGGTTACCTGCTGCCCTGACCCGCGACCGCGCGTCGAACTGTAGGAGCGGTTCTGGAACCGCGATCGCGCGCCGAGGCGCGCTCCTACAGGGCAGAAAGAAACCGATCGAGGTCGTCGGGTAGCGGCGCCGCGAAGTGCAGCTCGTTGCCGTGCTCGTCGGGAAACGAGATCGACTGCGCATGCAGAAACAGCCTCGCGAGACCCAGAGCCTTGACCCGTTTGTTTGCATCGGGGTCGCCGTACCTGTCGTCCCCGGCGATCGGGAAACCGGCGCTCTGCAGGTGTACCCGGATCTGGTGCGTGCGGCCCGTGAGCGGTGAACACTGCAACAGGCTGAACTTGCCATAGGTTCTCGACAGGCGGATGCGGGTCTGCGCCGCCTTGCCCTCCGGGCTGACGATCACGTGGCGCTCGCCGCCCTTGCGATGGGTGACCAGCAGCGGCTCGTCGATGAGCTGCTCGCCGAACTGCCAGTCGCCGAGCACCAGCGCCAGGTAGTTCTTCTCGACAATGCCCTCGCGGAATTTTTCGTGCAGCGCACGCAGGGCGCTGCGCTTCTTGGCGATCACCAGGCAGCCGGACGTCTCGCGGTCGAGACGGTGGACGAGCGACAGGTCCTTGAGGTCCGGCCTTGCGGCCCTCAGCAATTCGATGACGCCGTGGCTGATGCCGCTGCCACCATGCACGGCGATGCCCGCCGGCTTGTCGATGACCAGCAGCTTCTTGTCCTCGTACAGCACGTTGTCGAGAATGGCGGCTGCCCGATCCGCGGACGGTGCGGGGCCCTCCTCGCGCAATCGCACGGGGGGGATACGGACCTCGTCGCCGGCCTCGAGGCGATACTCGGCGCGCACCCGGCCGCCGTTGACGCGCACTTCGCCGCGGCGCAGCAGCCGATAGACCCGCGCCCGCGGCACGCCCGGGAGTTCCCTGTGCAGGAAGTTATCCACCCGCTGCCCCGCCGCGTCCGCATCGATACGGACCTTCCGGACCCCGGTGGCGCGGCCGCCGGCCTGCTTCATCGACTTTCTCTGCATGATCAATAACTTGATGGGTTGCCCGGGTGTGTTATATTTGGCTACCGGCGATGGGTTGCAGACCTCTGTCGAACCTCGCCGAAAGCTTAAGCGGCCTCCAATCCGGGATTAGCCGCCTGTTGAGAAAGCCATTTTACAGACATTTATCAACGGATCCCGCAGCTCGCGAGATCCGAAACGGTCGCTCTTAACCGTGACCAGATTCCACTGGCAGCGATTTCGGAAATCAGCAAGCGCCAGCGCGGCCAGGCCGCAGGGAAACAATGAATTTTATTTCGCATGACCCGATCCGCACGGATCGCGGTGACACGATTTATTCGAATATCGGGCACGGTGCCGCAAGGTGCCGCAGTTCAATTCGCCCGGCTTCCGTGACCTGCACCCTGCCCGTCCGCTCCGATTCGCTGCCCTCAGACACGCTACAAGTAGGGCAATATGAAAAGAATGCTAATCAATGCAACTCAGCAAGAAGAGTTGCGCATGGCGATGGTCGATGGCCAACGCCTCTATGACCTCAATATCGAAGGACCTTCCAGCGAACGCAAGAAAGCCAATATATACAAAGGCAAAATAACGCGCATCGAGCCCAGTCTCGAAGCGGCGTTCGTCGATTACGGCGCTGACCGGCACGGATTCCTGCCGCTCAAGGAAATCTCCAGCGAGTACTTCGTCAAGGACGTCGAATCCGGTTCGAAACCAAACATCCGCGACGTCCTGAAGGAAGGCCAGGACATCGTCGTCCAGATCGACAAGGAAGAACGCGGCAACAAGGGTGCTGCGCTGACGACCTACGTCAGCCTGGCAGGCCGCTTCATCGTGCTGAAGCCCAACAAGGCGCGTTCCGGCGGTGTTTCCCGCCGCATCGTCGGCTCGGATCGTGATCTCGCGCGGCAGTCGTTGTCGGGCGTCGAAATACCGGACGGCATGAGCATTATCCTCAGGACGGCGGGCATCGAACGCAGCCCCGAAGAACTGACCTGGGATCTCGAGAACCTGCTGGCGGTATGGCACGCGATCCTGAACGTCGTTCTGCAGAGACCATCGCCTTTCCTCATTTATCGCGAGAGCAATGCCGTCGTGCGGGCGCTGCGCGACTACCTGACCAACGAGATCGGCGAGATCCTGATCGACGACGAAGAGACCTACAGGGAAGCCGCCGAGTTCGTCGAACAGGTCATGCCGCACAATCTGCGCAAGCTGAAGCTGTATGCCGACCCGGTCCCCCTGTTCACACGATTCCAGATCGAATCCCAGATCGAATCGGCGTTCGCGCACAACGTTACGTTGCCGTCCGGCGGCAGCATCGTCATCGACCACACCGAGGCGCTGGTGTCCATCGACATCAACTCCGCGAGGGCAACCAAGGGTGGAGACATCGAGACGACGGCCCTGAATACCAACCTTGAAGCGGCCGATGAAATCGCTCGCCAGTTGCGCATTCGCGACCTGGGTGGCCTCATCGTCATCGACTTCATCGACATGGGTCCGCAGAAGAACCAGCGCGCCGTGGAAAACCGGCTGCGCGAAGCGGTACGCCAGGATCGCGCCCGCGTGCAGATCGGCAAGATTACGCGCTTCGGCCTGCTCGAGATGTCGCGGCAGCGCCTGCGCCCGTCGCTCGGCGAATCCAGCTACCATACCTGTCCGCGTTGCACCGGCTTCGGCACGATCCGCAGCGTCGAATCGCTCGCCCTGGCGATACTTCGTATCGTCGGCGAGGAAGCCCGCAAAGAGCGTACCGTCAAGGTCATCGCACAGTTGCCCGTCGAGGTCGCTACCTACCTGCTCAACGAGAAGCGCGACTGGGTGCAGAACCTCGAGGCGCGCCATGACACGCAGGTTGTTCTCATCGCCAACCCGGCGCTCGAGACGCCGCACTACGACGTGCGCCGCGTGCGCGACGACCAGGCCGACCTGCCCGAGAATGCCGGCGTCAGCTATGCACTCGCAGAAGCGGAAAAAGAACCCGAAGTGCCGTCCTCGATCCAGGAACGCAAGGTCGCGGAACAGGCCGCAATCGGCAAGATCGAGCCGACCACCCCGGCACCGCGCCCCGTGGAACCGCCGAAGCCGGGATTCTGGGACTGGCTGAAGTCCCTGTTCGGCGGCGGCGAGGAAGCAACCGAAAAGAAGAAGCCCAGGGCCAAGGCGAAGCCGAAGACAGCAACGGCCGGCCGTCGCGGCAGGAAAAGCAGCGACGACGATGGCCGCGAGCGCGGCAAGGCGCAGCGCGGACGGCGCAGCGAAACCCGCAAGGATGAGTTACCGAGGTCTAAGAAGAAGACCAAGAAAAAGTCGAAGAAGAAGGCAAGAAAGAGTACTGCCGGCAAGGACGCAGGGGAGCAGTCGCAAGACAGGCAACAGGCCCAGCAGGCGTCCACCGATGCCACGAAGGACGAGTCACGTGACGATAGCCGGCGTAGCCCGAGATCGCGTCGCTCGCGCGGCGGACGCCGGCGCCGGCGCACGGCGGACAAGCCCGCTCAGGATGCGCAGCAGCAGGCCGAGCAGGCACCCGCAAAGGACGCACCGGAAGCCGACAAGCGCGTTGCAGCGCCCGCCGACAAGCCGGTGAATGACAAACCGGCGGAACGGAAAGCCGAGCAGGAAAAGCCCGCTGCCCGCAAGCCGGAACCGTCACCCGGGAAGCCTGCAGAGGCAAAAGCCGGCAGTGACTCAGGCAGCCGGCCGATCGAGAAGCCCGCTGAAAAGGCCGCCGACAAGCCTGTCGAAAAGCCCGCTGAAAAGGCCGCCGACAAGCCGATCGAAAAGCCCGCTGAAAAGGCCGCCGACAAGCCGGTCGAAAAGCCCGCTGAAAAGGCCGCCGACAAGCCGGTCGAAAGGCCCGCTGCAAAGGCCGCTGAAAAGCCGGTCGAAAAGGTCGCCGACAAGCCCGCCGCCAGGCCGGCTGCGGATTCGACCCGCGAAAAGCAGCAGGCGGAGACGAAATCCGGCAACGGCTCGGAAGACAAGAAACCGGCCGGGAAGCCGGAGGGCCGACTGTTGCCTTGGGAACCGGCGCAGGTGCCCGCTGAAGCCAGCAAGGAAAAGCCGGCCGAGCCCCGCCGCGAGGCTGACGCCGACAGTCGCAGCGACTCGCCGAGGGAATCCGGCTAACGCGTCCTGAGCATGTCGAGAAGTCCGCGCGACGCGTCCTCGACAAGGTCGAGGACGCGCTCGAAGCCGGTTGCCCCACCGTAATAAGGGTCCGGGACTTCCGTCTCGGGCCCCGATGAGAAATCCAGGAAGAGACGGATCTTCTCGCGCTGCCCCGCTTCCGCTTGCTCTCGAAGCACGACGAGGTTGTCCTGGTCCATCGCAATGATGTGATGGAAGCGTTCGAAGTCTTCCGGCGCGACTCGACGCGCACGGATGTCCTCGAGCAAAAAGCCGCGCCTCGCCGCTGCCTGTTGCGCACGTTTGTCCGGCGCTTCGCCAACGTGATAGGCGTGCGTGCCAGCCGAATCGATCTCGAACAGTTCTGCGAGTCCAGCCTCGGACACATAGTGCCGAAACACGCCCTCTGCGGTCGGTGAACGACAGATATTGCCCATACAGACAAACAGCACCGAGACTTTGTCACTGGTTTCAGTCATTGAGATCTTTACTTCGCAGTTGGTATCGGATCACTCGAGAGCCGGCAAGGCTTTGAGGTATGCCGCAATGGCCTCCCGGTCTTCGCCGCTCAGCTTCGACAGGTTCTCCTGGACAGCAACCATCGAGCCGCCGACAGTGTCGAATTCCGGCGTGAAGCCGCTTTCCAGATAATACGCGATATCCGCAGCCGACCACCCGGAAATGTTCTTGCCGCCAGGCGTGATATTCGGGACACGGCCCTTGCCTTCCGGGTTTTGCGCGCCGGCGAGCCAGCGATCACGCAAGAGCCCGCCGAACCGGTCGCGCGGAGTGTGGCATTCGCCGCAATGCCCTGCACCTTCGACCAGCTGGCGCCCGCGCTCGACGAGTTCCGATGATCCATCGGGCGCTATCGGCGCGACATCGAGATACTTCCGCTTCCAGGCGCCGATGCCACGGCGCACCGACCAGGGAAAACCCAGGCTATGGGGCGCGACCCTGCCGGCGACCGGCGGCAGCGAATCGAGAAACGCTTTCAGGTCCATGACGTCCGCGACCGGCATGCGCGCATACGAGGTGTAAGGAAACGACGGATAGTAGTGCAGACCGTCTGGCGAAACGCCACGCTGCATCGCGTTGACGAAATCCACGAGCGCCCAGGTGCCGATCCCGTCTTCGGGATGGCTGGAAATGTTCGGCACGCGGAAGACACCGTACGGAGTATCGAGTTCCAGCCCGCCGCCGAGCAGAAGCTTGTCGTCACCCTTTGCGCGCTTGCCATCTACCGGGCTCGCGTGGCATGACGCGCAGCCGCCCGCCCAGAAAATCCGCTCCCCCGCCAGGGAATCCGGCTCGTGAGCGGGCAGGTCTTCGGGCGCAATAGTCAGTGGCCGCGTCAGCCACCAGCCTGCCGTGAAGGCGACGGCAATGAGGGCGACGAGCGCCCGCAGGATGCGGCTGCCGGGCATGAGCCTGTTGACTGTGCCGGCAGGCGCTTATTCGTCTTTGATGCGATAGCTGTCGTGACAGCCCTTGCAGGCCTTGAATATTTCACCCGCCACCGGCTTGGTTGCCTCTAGCGTCTGCGGCTGCGCGGCGATGGCCGCATCGACAGCGTCCGCCCAGGTTGCGAGCGCTTGCTCGAATCCGTCGCGGTCCTCCCAGATCGCCGGCGCGGCCTCCGTGCCTTCGCCGGTCTCGCTACCGGGCGGAAACAGGCCACCGAACTTCGCGGACGCGTCGTCGAATGTCTCGAACGACGCCATGACCACGCCGGCATCGAAGTCGCGCTCCCCTTTCAGCATCTGGCCGATGGGCTTGGCTGCGTCGCCGACACCTTCCATCAGCTCGTGGCGCTCGTGGACCGGGTCGTCACCGGCAAAAAGGGGTGATGTGAATGCCATCGCGATGGCGACAAGCAGGCTGCGTGATTTCATGTTCGACATGGTTGTGGCTCTCTCCGGATAATCAGTTGGTTGTGATCGCAGCATCGTAAGGTACCTGAGAAATGCCGCAAATCAACATCCCGTTGCCGACGCGGGTGCACCGACTCATGCTGGCTGTGGCTGGCAGCGGGCACACAGGAACAGGTTGCGGCCGCTGACCGTCAGCCGCACGATCTTGCCGCCGCACTCGTGGCAGGGCTCGCCCTCGCGGCCGAAAACGTGGAACCGCCGTTCCTCGAATGACCAGCCATCGGCACGCAGCCGGCTCACCAGCGACGGCGCAACGGTGATGCCGCGCGTGCGGTACGACCGCCTGGTGATACGTACGGTTTCGCGCGCGAGTTTTTCCAGCTCACTCGCGTTCAGGTCCGTGGGGCGCAGTGCGGGATGGACGCGGGAAACGAACAGTATTTCGGAACGAAGATAGTTGCCGATACCGGCCAGGAAGGCCTGGTCAAGATACAGCGAACCGGTCCGCCGCTGCGCAAACTCCCTGCCCGACAGGCGGCTCAGCAACCGCTCGGCCGTCAGCGCACGATCCATGACGTCCGGGCCGATGCGCGACAGGAACGGATGCCGGGCAAGCTGGTTGTCGGTGAGGACATCGATGTCGGACGCGCTGTACAACAGAGCGCTATGCGTGTCCGTATGCAGCTCCACGCGTAGCCGCCGATTGGTGACCGGCATCGTGGGCCGTTTCACCACGTACCAGCGGCCGTAGAGTTGATTGTGACTGTACAGCGTCAGCCCGTTATCAAACCGTGTCAACATCGCCTTGCCCCGGGTATCCACGGCCGTGACGGTGCTTCCGGCCAGATGCCTGCCCCGGCGCTCCAGCTCCGGCAGGTGCAGGCGGGCTTCCTGCACCACCTTGTTAACGAGCACACATCCGACGCGGTCTGCGGCTCGGCGAATTTCGGGACCTTCGGGCACCGATTCAGCGCCTCGCCCTGCACCGGGCCGAGCAGTATTTCACCTCGGCCCACATGCGCGCCCACTTGCGGCGCCACGTGAACGGTCTTCTACATACCGCGCAGGTCTTGCTCGGCAGGTTGGGCCTGGCGTGCATGGGTGGCCCTACAGCGCCAGGGCGTCCTCGATGCTCGAAACCAGCGCTTCGTCGTAAGGCTTGGTACGCGGACTGAACTCCGCAATCAGCCGGCCATCCCTGCCGACGAGGTACTTGTGAAAATTCCACGTCGGGTAGGTTCCCGCGGCGGCAGCAAGCTCTTCGAAGAACGGGTGGGCATCGCCCTCCTTTACCGTTACTTTCTCGAACATCGGGAACTTGACGCCATACGTCAGGCGACAGAACTCCTGGATCTCTTCCTCTGTGCCGGGCTCCTGGCCGAAAAAATCGTTCGAGGGAAAGCCGAGCACGACCAGCCCTTGCTCCCCATAGTCGTCGTAGAGCTTCTCGAGTCCTTCGTACTGCGGCGTGTTACCGCACTTGGAAGCCGTATTGACGACGAGCACGACTTTGCCGCCGTAGGCTTCTGCGAGGTTGACGACCTCATCCGACGCAAGGCGCCTGAAATCCTGATCGAGCAGCGCGCGATCGGAAGCGAAGGCCGCTGCCGCGACCACCAGCATCAACAGTCCGGTAACTGTACGCATCGGTATCTCCTTTCGAAACTTGGTGCGAGGATGCCTGCCGACCGTGCATACCTCCAGTGATTTACTGTAACAACTCGTATCCACGATCAGCCCGATGCACAGCGAGATTTCTTCTCGGGGCCGACCAGTCCGAGGTCCCTGAGCAGTTCCGGAATACGCGACTTCAACCTGAAGTAGCCGCGCGTCGTGTGCGGCCACGCACAGGAATCGTAAGGCCGTCTCAACTGCAGCAGCTCGACGCCGTACCCTGCAAGCGCGCGGCGGACCCGGGCGAGCCTCTCGGCCACGGGCCCAACGGGCGCATATGCGGTCACAACGGCGGCGAGATTGTTGGAACGGCTCCAGGCGACGATCGCGTCGCCCCACTCCTTGGCCTGCACGCTCTGGGCCGGGATTGCGTAATGGATCGCGGCGCGCTCCGTGCCGTCCGCGACCGCCTGCATGGCGAACTCGAGCGCGGGCGCGCCGATCGCCAGCGGCGATCTCGAAGCGGTCGTCACTGCGCCCATGACGGCGACCGGTGAGCAAGCGGGTACCAGGGTTTCCAGTGAGCAGTCCTCTTCGGTCACCAGCAAGCCAAAGCGCGAGCTCGCGGGGATGGCCTGCGCATCCGGCAGCGGCCGCAAGGTGTGGGTTCGTGCTTCTTTCAACGGCGGCGCTTCGTCCGCGAGTTTTCCGCCCGGGACGAAGCGGCCTCCCGTGTAACTGACAATGTTGGTCTTGCGCGCCAGGTACGTCTTGCCTTTCGTGTGCAGGCCGCAGACCCAGCGCCAGCTCAACGTGTTGCTGGCAGGGTCACCGTCCAGGAGGTGGCGGTAGAAAAAATCGGCGCCCAGTTGCCACGGCAGTTCGAGCGTGTAGACCCAGATGCTCGCGAACCACATCCTCGCGTGATTGTGCAGGTAACCGGTAGTCACGAGTTCGGACACCCAGGCGTCGAAGCAGTCGATTCCGGTTCCCGCATTCACGGCGTTGTCGTAGCGTTCACGCAGGCCTGCGTTCGTCTCCAGCGCTTCGAGCAAGCCGCGGACGGTCGCGCGGTAGTCCGTCCAAACGCTCGGATGGTGCTCGAGCCAGCCCTTGAAATAGGTGCGCCAGAATATTTCCTCGATGAAGCGTGCCGCGTCCGCCGCGCCGTGGTGCCGCAATACCGCGTCGAGGATCTCCACCTCCCCGATCAGGCGGTGGCGAATGTACGGGGACAGGCGGGAAACGTTCGAGTGATTACCGGGGCCCAGGTCGAAATTGCGCCGCGACGCATACTCCGTGCCGGCGCGCGGCACGAAATCCTTTAGCGCTGCGAAGGCGCCGCGGCGGGTCGCCTGCCTCGATGGTCGCTCGTCCATGGTCTCCGGCCCCAAAAGCGGCCGGCCAAGGGGCCGGCCGCAACAAATAGAGACAGAGGGTTCGGGGGAGGTGAAAACTGTCTCTATGCGGTAGCACGCAAGTGCCTTGAACCGTACGCACAGAGTAGCGCGATTCGGAATTCTGTCAATCCTTTGTCTATGTTTATAGTCGACAGAATTGTATCAATTCGTAACCGGCGGTGGGCTAGTAGCGCAGCCCTTCGGCCTCTGCCAGCTTCTGCAGGGCCAGCTCGACGAGCGCGCGCGCCTCGGCGGTTACCCGGTGCAGGTAGCGATGCATCGCTGCATCGTCCTCGTCACGGTTCGCGCAGCGATCGCTGTAGATCTCGAACGCGCTGAGGTCGGATACGAGCTGCGCGAGGTGCCGCGGGCATTCGCAGTCGACGCCGCTTTGCAATGACGACAGGTTTGCGAGTTGCTGCGGACTGAAGCGCCGAACGGCGACAGGCCTTGCGAAATCGTGCCCCCCCGCGGCGTCGCCGAGCGGCCTCGAAACGCCGCTCGTTCCGCCCACCCGGCTCGCCGGACGTGCCGCTGCATCGTACAGCTCTTCAGGCCCGATCGGTGCTCGCAGCGCAATGATTCCGTGCTGTGCCGCCGACTCGATGTCGCGACTGCGCGCGAACGAATAGACGATCACGCCCTGCCCGGCGCTGCTGACCGAGAGGTGCTGTTGCATCTCGGCCAGCGTTTCCACGTCGAGCACCGCCCGCTCGAGCACGACCACATCGACGGCTTGCTGTTGCAGATCCGCGGCGAAGCGCTCGCGGCTGCTGTCCGCGAGGAGGATGTCGAGGCCGGCGCTCCCCTGCTCGAGCAGCTGGCGTGGCAGGAAGTCGCCCAGCACCGCGACCCGCAGGGCGCGAGGCTCAGCGCTGGCCGCAAGCTCGCGCAGGCTGTCGACCTGGCGCCGCAAGTCCGCGACCGAGTCGCCGGCAATGCCGCTGATGGAGATGCCCTGGTCCGTCAGCCGCTTGAGCAGCGACAGCTTCTGCACGTCCGCCTCGGTGTACTGGCGGCGCCCATTCGCTGCCCTCGCGGTCACCACCGCGGCATAACGACGTTCCCATACGCGGATCGTGTGGTCCGTCAGCCCGGTAAGTCTCGACACGGCACCGATGCCATACAGCGGTGGATCATCGGGTTTTTCGGACATGACGGCCTCCTGCAGCGCGGGCGATTCCCGCGGCGGCTCGAACGTGACTTTAGCGCAGTATAGAGTCACGCTATTTTCTAGACAACAACTAGACAAACAGCGCGACGCCTGGGTCGCAGCGGCTTTAGCCCGGCAGGCCCTCGGTACGGATGCGCAACTGGCGACCACAGTGCTTGCAGTGGATGGCGTCCAGCTCGTGGCGGGACAGGCCGCAGTCGGGGCACTCGTATTTCACCTTGGTGGGCCGGAAGATGGTCTGGATCAGGCGCAGGAACAGCGCGACGCCCACGATCATGATGACCACGGCCAGCATCCTGCCGGTACTGCCAACGAGGATGACGTCGCCGAAACCGGTCGTGGTCAGGGTTGTTATCGTGAAGTACAGGGCATCCACGTAATTATTGATCGAGTCGTTGACCGGCACCTGGAACTCGTACACGGTCGCCGTCACCAGGAAGATGAAAACGAGCAGGTTCAACGCGCTGAAGATCACCTCCTCGTTCTTGACGAAGAAGCGGGAATGCCTGCGCAGTTCGCGCACCAGGAGGTACGATCGCAACAGGCGCAGCGACCGCACGAGGCGCAGGAACGCGAAGTTGCCGATCAAAGCCGGCACGAACAGCGAGACGATCACGACGAAATCCACGACCGTCATCGGCTTCACGAGAAACGCCCCGCGGTCCCTCTGGGCCGCAAGCCTGCACAGGAAATCGATGACGAGGATGACACCGATGATCATGTCGACCGTGATGATCCAGTCGTAGGGATCGAGGAACGTGGTCACCACGAAATAGCTGATCACCATCAGGTCGAAAGCGAGAAACAGGTACTGCGCGCGCAGGGCGCGTGGCGACAGCCCGTAATAGATCTCGCGGCATGCAGCGCTGAAACCCTTCATCGGCGCACCGCTAGTTCCCGCGCGGCTTTGGCGAGGTCCTCCTCCGTATCGACGCCCGCTCCGGGACGCACCGCGGGAACGCCAACCCTGATCGTCATGCCCAGCGATAGCGCGCGCAGCTGTTCGAGGTGCTCGGCGAGTTCCAGCGCCGACGGTTCGGACGCCACCAGCCTGCGCAGCACGCCGCAGCGGTAGGCATAGATGCCGTGGTGATGCAGCGCTGCCGCCCTCGCCTCGGCGAGTCTGGCCGCATCCCGCGGGTAAGGTATCGTCGCGCGACTGAAGTAGATGGCAAAACCGCTGTTGTCGAGCACAACCTTTACGACGTTCGGGTTGCCGAAATCTTCATCCGAGAGGATTGGCGACGCCAGCGTGGCGAGATCGGCCGCTGATTCGTCGAGCAACGTCGCGCACTGGTCGATGAGTTCGGCGGGCATCGCCGGTTCGTCGCCCTGCAGGTTGATGACGATGGTCTCGTCGTGCCAGTCCATCAGGTCGGCCACCTCGGCGATACGCTCGGTGCCGGAATGATGTTGGTCGCCAGTCATGCACACGGTCGCCCCGAAACGATCGGCGGCATCGGCGATGCGCTGGTCGTCCGTCGCTATCACGACATCACGTGCGCCGCTCTCGCGACCCCGCTGGTAAACATGCTCGATCATCGGTTTGCCGTTGATCTCGCGCAATGGTTTGCCAGGCAAGCGTGTGGACGCGTAGCGCGCCGGAATGACGACGACGAAATCAATCATTGTCTGCTTGCTCATTGCGCATTCGCGATTCGATTTGCTCCAGCCAGGGTGCGGCAATGACAGGATCGATCTCGACATCCACCGGCACGTACCAGAAGCGGTCCGACACCTGCCGTGGGAATTTCACGGCGTCTTTCTCCGTCATCAGGATATCGAAGTTATCGCCGAAGTCGAGTTCGCCGGGGCGTAGCGGCGCATGGTCTGGATACGCGTGCTCGACGACCTGGATGCCGAATCCGCGCAGCATGTCGAAAAAGCGGTCGGGGTTGCCGATAGCCGCCACGGCGTGCACCGTGGTGCCGGAAAAACGTTCGATCGGGCGCGCCAGCGAACCGTTGAGCCTGCAGGCTTCCGTCGCGACCAGGCGGAACGTCATGGCATTCTGCAAGCCCGTTGGCAGGGCTTCCTGGTGTTGGCGCAGCCGGCCGTTGATCAGGACCTGGTCCACCTCCGCGATGCGACTTACGGGCTCCCGCAGCGGTCCGGCCGGCAGCAGTATCCCGTTGCCGAGCCCCCTGGCGCCATCGACGACACAGATTTCGTAGTCCCGTGCCAGCGCATAATGCTGCAGGCCGTCGTCCGCGATGACCAGGTCCGCGCCGTCCTGGACCAGCATCGCGGCGCCGCGGGCCCTATCGGCGTCCACGACGACCGGGCGTCCGGTGCGCATGGCGATGAGCACCGGTTCGTCGCCGACGACCGCAGGATCGCTGCGGGCATCGACACGCATCGACGTGCCCGACTTGCTGCCGCCGTAGCCGCGACTGACGATGCCGGGCGATAATCCGCGTTCCGCCAGGGCGCTGGCCAGCCACACCGTAACCGGCGTCTTACCCGTACCGCCCGCCGTAATATTCCCGATTACGATGACGGGGACCTTCGCGTGCCGCGTGCGCATCAGGCCGGCGCGGTACAGGAAACGACGCAACGCGGTCAGCAGCCAGTAGAGGCCCGAGAGCGGCAACAGGATGCGGTACCAGCCGTGGCCGTCGTACCAGGCGCGATGAATCCAGCTGTGCGCGGCATCTTTCATTGGCGCACGATCACTGCTCGCTGAACTGCATCCGGTAAAGCGCTGCGTAATGGCCGTTGGCCGCAAGCAATTCCGCGTGCGTGCCCGACTCGACGATCCTGCCCGCATCCAGAACGATGATGCGATCCGCATTTTCCACCGTCGACAAGCGATGCGCGATGACAAGGGTCGTCCGGTTCTGCATGAGTGCCGCGAGCCCGTCCTGGATATGCCGTTCCGATTTCGAATCCAGCGCGGACGTTGCCTCGTCCAGGATCAGGACCGGCGCATCTTTCAAAAGAGCCCGGCCGATGGCGACTCGCTGCTTCTGCCCCCCGGACAGCAGGGCGCCGCGATCGCCGACCCGGGTCTCGAGGCCGTGGGGCATTTCGTCCGCGAAGTCGAGTACGTGCGCGGCCTCGGCGGCCTTCAACAAATCCTCGCGGGAGTGCACGCGCAATTCCCCGTAAGCGAGGTTGTTTGCGATGGTGTCGTTGAACAGCACGACGTCCTGGCTGACCAGGCTGATGTTGTCACGCAGGTTGGATAGCTTGTAATCGCGGATCGACACGCCATCGAGCAATATATCGCCGTCGCTTACTTCGTAGAATCGCGGCAGCAGGCTCACGAGCGTGGATTTGCCGCTGCCGGAATGGCCGACAATGGCCAGCGTCTGGCCGGCGCCGATGGAAACGGAGATATCGCGCAACACAGGACCGTCGTCGCCCCCGTAACCGAAACTGACGTTGCGAAACTCGATGTCACCGCGAATGTCGCTCTTGTCGACGGTCCCCGTGTCGATCTCGTCGGGTTCGTCCATGATCGAGAACAGGCTGTCCGCACCGGCGACCCCGCGCTGCAGCGTCGCGTTGACGTTCGTAATGCGGCGGACCGGCTGCAGCATGAGCATCATGGCGCTGAAAAAAGAGATGAACTGGCCTGCAGTCAGGTTGCCTTCGAGGGACTCCCTGCTTGCCATGTAGATAACCAGCGCGACACCGAAACCGAAGATCGTCTGTGTTACGGCGACACCCAGCGACCTCACGCGGATCAGCTTGAGGTTCTGCCTGCGATTTCTCTCGTCGACGTCGGCAAGCCGGTCGCGTTCGTACTCGTAACCGCCGAACATCTTGACCACCCAGTTACCGCGCACGATCTCCTCGGTGACCTGCGTGACTTCGCCGACCGAATCCTGGATGCGGCCGCTGTAACGACGGAACGCGATGCCGAGCACCCGGATGAGCACGGCGATTACGGGGAAGAGCAACAGCACGAACACCGTGAGACTGGGACTCTGAATGAGCATCACGCCAAAGGCCGCGAGCACGGTAAGCACATCGCGGATGCCGATCGTGACGACGCTGGTGACAGACTCCGCGACCATCTCGACGTTATAGGTCAAGCGCGATAGCAGCGGCCCGGCCGTGCGATCGTCGAAGAACCTCGCCGGCAGCGTGAGAAACTTGTTGAAGACCTCGCGGCGCAATGAACTGATGACACTGCGGCCGATCCAGCCCAGTGAGGCTTCCGTCGCGTAACCCGCGATGCCACGGGCGATAAAGATCGCGATGAACGCGATCGGCAGCCACCGGGCCGTCTCCAGGTTCCTGGCGACCAGCGCGTCGTCCATCAGCGGCTCCAGGAGATACACGAGACTCGCCTCGATGAGCGCAGTCGCGGCCATTCCGACCACGGCAATAAGACCGATCCCCTTGTGCGGCAGAACGTAACGCCACAGTCGCCGGTAGATTACGGCGGTGTCCTGGTCATTTGGCGTACTTTCGACGATGCGAGGTCTCCCGATGGCGTCAAGGGGCTGTCAACAGCCCCTAGTCGTCTGCCGTGTCGTTGACGGTCGCAATGTTGATCTGCGTAAAGCCGAGACGTCCGGCGACGTCCATGGCCGTGACGACATACTGGTGCTTGGCGTTTGCGTCCGCGCTGATCGTCAGCGGCAGCTGGTTGTTGCCGCCCGATATTTTCTGCAATGCGTTGCGGATCGTCTCCGGCCGGGTGTTGATGAGTTCGCGCCCGTTCACGAAGTAGGTTCCCACCTCGGTAATCATGATGTCGATCTGCTCCGGCGTTTCTTCAACGATGGCGGGGCTTTCGGCTTCGGGCAATCGCAACTCGATCTGCGACTGCTTCACGAAACTCGTCGACACCATGAAGAAGATCAGCAGCAGCAACACGACGTCGATCAGCGAGGTCAGGTTGACCTCGGGCTGTGTCTTCGGCCGTACACTGAGCTTCATCCGCTGCCCTTCTGCTGCCGCCGGTGCAGCGCCTCGACCAGCTTGATCGCCTCTTTCTCCATTTCGACCACGAGCGCTTCGACGCGGTTGCGGTAGTAGCGGTAGCCGATCAGGGCCGGGATCGCAACCGTAAGGCCCGCGGCCGTCGTGATCAGTGCTTCCGCAATGCCGCCGGCAAGCACGGTCGGGTTTCCGACGCCATGTGTCGTAATCGCGGTGAAGACCTTGACCATGCCGATGACCGTACCCAGGAGTCCCAGCAGTGGCGTGATGGCCGCAACAGTACCGAGTGTCTCGAGGTATCGCTCCAGCTCGTGAACCACGTGGCGGCCGGTATCCTCGATGCTGTCCTTCATGACCGCGCGGTCACGGTCGCGATTGATGAGGCCCGCAGCGAGTATCTGCCCGAGCGGAGATCCCTGGTGCAGGCTCTGTATCTGCTTCTGGTCGAGCTGGTCTTTCTTGACCCAGCCCCAGACCTTGCTGGTCAGGTCGTCCGGGATGACGCGTTTCTGCTGCAAGGTCCAGAAGCGCTCCAGGATGATACCCATGGCGATGATGGCGCACAGGATGATCGGCGCCATCAGCCAGCCACCGGATTTGACGATTTCAACCATACAGTCGGACTCGGGGGAAAAATGAAATATACAGCGCCGGGATCGAAAATTCTCCCCGCTCATCGCCGCGGCGGCTCGTGCCATACCCTGCGCCGCTGCTCCCGGTTCTGCACCATGCTCACGATTCCCCGCTGATTGCACAGCCTGAATCCGATCGCGCCGTCCTGCGAGGTTACCAGTACCGCGGCGCCGGCATCTCGCCAGCGCCGCACGACCTCGGGCCGGGGCATATTCCATCGATTCCTGTAGCCGGCGGACACCAGCGCCACGTCCGCCGACACGGCGCGCACGAACGCCGCACTCGAGGACGTTTTGCTGCCGTGGTGCGGGACTACGACGACGTGGACCGGACCCGCAAAGCCGGTATCGACAAGCGCACGCTCGACGCCGGACTCGATGTCGCCGGTCAGCAGCAAGTGCGCGTCCCCGGCTGCGACGATCATCACGCAGGAGGCGTCGTTGTCGGCGTAGCCGCCCTCTTTCGGCGGATGCAGCACCCGGAAGCCGACGCCGTCCCAGCGCCAGGAGCGGCCGCGCCGGCACGCTTTCGCGTCGACACCGGTCAGCGCGCCCGGTTCGCCGGCCAGCACCTGCCCAACCTCGATGCCGGCCAGGATGCGCGGCACGCCGCCGGAATGATCGATGTCCGAGTGAGACACGACGAGCCGGTCCACGCGCCGGATTCCCTGTGCCGCGAGGTAGGGCAGCACCACGCGGCTCGCCATGTCGCCGCCGCCGCGAAACGCGGCACCGGTGTCATACAGGAGCGTTCGTTGCCGGGTGCGCACGATAACGGCAAGCCCCTGGCCGACGTCGAGCATGCGCACGTCAACACAGCCTGCAGGCGGGCCTTCTACCCGGCCCGAGACCAGCACGAGCGCCGCCAGCGGCGCGATATGGCGTCCGGGCCAGCCCCGTGGCAATGCGGCCCATGCGAGCAGCGCCGCGGTGCACAGGCTGGCGATGACACCGGTCGCCGACGTGCTTGCCGCAGCGAAAGGGACCGACAGCGCGCGATCGATGAGCCACTGCAGTATCTCGATGCTGGTAGCGGCGACGCGCAGCGCCGCATCGCCCGCGGCATCCGCCGGGCCGTCGAGCACCAGGCCTGCCAGTGCGAAAGGCACGGTGACCACGCTGAACAGCGGCACCGCAACGAAGTTGACCGCGGGCGCGACGAACGAGACGCGGCCGAAATTGGCCACGGTCAGCGGCATCAGGCCGAACAACAGGAAGACCTGTATCGCGGCCAGTTGCAGGCTGCCTCGCAACAGCCGGGCAAGGAGCGAGCGGTCCGCAGCGATTGCCTGCCGGCGCCCGAACCAGAGCAGCAACAGCACGGCGGCAAACGACAGCTGATAGCCCGGCGCCAGCGTCGCCAGCGGGTCGATTACGGTAATGACAAGACAGGCCGCGGCAAGAATCGCTGCCGGGCGCGGTTCGCGGGAGTGCAGAAATGCCAGCACGAGCAACAGCAGCATCATCGTCGCGCGGCGCGCCGGCACCGCGAAGCCGGAGAAGCAGGCGTAAATGACGGCTACGAGGATTGCGACAATCCATGCCACTTTCAGGTGGTTGCCGTGTATCCGCAGCAAGCCGCACACCGCAACGGTCAGGAACCAGGCCGACGCTGCAGCCAGGCCCACGTGCATGCCGGAGATTGCCATCAGGTGGCTGGTCCCCGATTGCGAATAGCGCAGCCACTGCTCCGGCGAGATGCCGTGCCGCGCACCGACGGAGATCGCGGCGAGGACCGCGGCGGTGTCGGCATTGCCGATAAGTGATTCCAGGCGTTCTACGACCCTCATCCGCAAGCGGCTCACGGGGCCGCCCGCCAGCGACTCGAGGCGCCGGTTGCGCGGCCCGTTGACGACATAGCCGGTTGCGCCGATGCGCTGCCGGAACAACCAGGCCTCGTAGTCGAACACCCCGGGATTACTCGTGCCGCGAGGCCGACGCAGCCGTACTTCGAACTGCCAGGTATCGCCGATCCGCGGCTGTCCGGAGGCGTCGTACCACTGGATGCGCAGCTTCCGCGGAATCCTGGGGTCGTCGACCGGCCGCGCCGTGAAGCTGATCGAGTTGCCTGCGCGACGCGGAAAGTCGACGACCTGCAGTACCGTCATCATGCTGTCGCCTTCGTACACCGCGGCCATTCGCATCCCGACCGCGAGTTGTGCGTGCAACCCAAACAGGGATAACCCGATGAGGAACCATGCCGCGGCCCCGCGACCGCCGGCGAGCCAGGCGACGGCGGCGCCGAACGCCGCCAGCGGAAATAGGCCGTAAGCGGAGGTAAAACTGGTAAAGTGCAGCGCGTACGCGCCTGCCAGCAGGCTCAAACAGGACTTGATCATCGCGTTGCTGTCGCATCGGCCGATGGGCCAGGGATCGCCCGCTGTCAGGAAATCGGATTCCAGGACGCATGCCAAGACGCTTTTTCAGGAAGTTCGCGCTCAAACGCCACGAATTCGGCGAAAAGTGGTTCCTTGCGCCGTTCCATCACCTGATGCACGACCACCGCCTGTGGGCCGTACGACGCAAGAACGTCGTGCCCGCGGTCGCACTGGGAGTGTTCGTCGGATTCATACCGTTCCCGGGACACCCGCTGTGGGCCTCGTTCGCAGCGCTGGCCCTGCGCGTGAACGTCCCGATTGCGGCGCTGACGACCTTCATCAGCAACCCTGTGACAATGGGGCCGATGTATTTTTTCGCCTACCGCCTCGGTGCCCTCCTGCTCGGCGTGCCGCAAGAGCCTTTTGCCATGGAGATGTCGTTCGAGTGGGTCACGCACACCTTCGTGAAGATCTGGCAGCCGATGTTGCTCGGTTGCTTGTTGCTCGGAAGCGTGTCGGCCGTTCTGGCCTACGTGGTACTCGACCTCGTGTGGCGCAGCTCAATTGGCCAGTACAAGTCGCGCAAGCGCGCGCAACGCAGGGACAGGGAACCCTGAGAAGACACTAGGCCCGTTCGACCAGGCGCCCTTCCTCGAGAACCAGCACGCGATCCATGCGGTTCGCGATCGAGTGATCATGGGTGACGATGACGAGGCTGGTGCGCATTTCGCGGTTGAGTTCGAGCATCAGGTTCAGGACATGTTCGCCGTTGCCCGCATCGAGATTACCGGTCGGCTCGTCCGCCAGCACGAGTTGGGGGCGCGTGATGAGCGCGCGCGCCACGGCAGCGCGCTGCCTCTCGCCGCCCGACAATTCACCCGGCTTGTGCGTCAGGCGCGCGCCCAGCCCGACACGGCCGAGCAGGTCACGGGCTTTCGCCAGCGCTTCGGCCTTCGGTTCGCGGCGGATGAACAGCGGCATCGCGACGTTTTCCTCGGCCGTAAATTCCGGCAGCAGGTGATGGAACTGGTAGACGAAACCGATGTACCGGTTGCGCAGGTCACCCTTGGCCTTCTCGTCGCCGCCGTGCATCGCAACGCCGTCGACCAGCACGACGCCCTCATCCGGATCGTCCAGCCCGCCCATGATCTGCAGTAGCGTGGTCTTGCCCGAACCCGATGCGCCGATGATGGCGACGCGTTCAGCCGGCGCGACTTCGAGGTCGACGCCGCTGAGTACCTCGAGCACCGACCCGCCTTCCGTGAAACGACGCACGACGCCGCGGCATTCCAGCACCTTGCGCGCGCCGTCAGTCATACCGCAGCGCCTCCGCCGGCGCGGTCCTCGCGGCGACCCATGCCGGGTACAGCGTGGATACGAGCGCCAGCGCCAGTGCAATCGCCGCAATCCTGACGACGTCCGCAGCGCGCAGCTCGGACGGCAGGTCGCTGATGAAATAGACCTCGGCAGCCAGGAACTTGATGCCGAATAGCGCTTCGAGGTGCGTCACCACGGTCTCCAGGTTGAGCGCGAGCAATACACCGAACAGGACGCCCGCCAGCGTGCCGACGATACCGATCACGCTGCCCTGCGTCACGAAAATCCTGAGTATGCTCGTCGGCCGCGCGCCCACCGTGCGCAGAATGGCGATGTCCGACTGCTTCTCTTTCACCACCATCACAAGGGTTGAAACGATATTGAAAGCGGCGACGGCGATTACCAGCAGCAATATGACGAACAGTATCGACTTGGTGATCTGGATGGAGCGAAAGAAATTCACGTGGCGCCGGGTCCAGTCGCTTATCAGCACGAGTGCGCCGTGCTCGAGTGCCACTTCGCGGACGATCGCATTGGCGTCGAAAATATCGGTGACCGATAGCCGGACCCCGGTCACCGTGTCCCGCTTGCGATACAGCTTCTGCGCATCGCCGATGTTGATGAACGCCAGGCGGCGGTCGAATTCGTACATGCCGACGCGATAGATGCCGCTCACGGTGAAACGTTTCGTCCGCGGCACTACGCCGGCGGGCGTCACGATTCCCTCGGCAAGTATCACGGTTATCTTGTCGCCGATGCCAACCCGCAGCTCTGATGCCAGCTCGACGCCGATCACGACATTGAACTCGCCGGGCTCGAGGCTGGGCAGTTCTCCCTCGAGCATCAGTTCCGCCACGCCGGACACGGCATGTTCCTGCACCGGGTCGACGCCGCGGATCTCAACACCGCTCAGTTGCTCGCCGAAGACCATCAGGGCCTGGCCGCTCACATAGGGCGCCGACGCAGTGACCCGCGCATTGCGCACCGCGGTTTCCTGCAGGTCACGCCAGCCCTCCAGCTCGCCTTCGACGCCCTCGATGCTCGCGTGCGCGGTCATTGCCAGCAGGCGGTCCTTGAGTTCCCGCTCGAAGCCGTTGACCACCGACAACACGATGATCAGCACCGATACCGCGATCGCGATGCCGAGCATGGAAATCGCCGAGATCAGCGACACGAAGCTGTTGGCGCTCCTCGAGCGCACGTAGCGACCACCTATCCAGGTTTCGAAACGCTGCGCCATGCCGGCTACTCGTACCGCAGCGCGACCGCCGGGTTCACCAGCGCCGCGCGTCGCGCCGGATACAGCGTGGCGAGCGAGGTCAGCAGGAACGCGGCGATGGAAATGACGGTGACGTCGGGCCATTCGAGTTCCGACGGGATGCGCGTCACGTAGTAGACGTCGCCCGGCATGATCTGGAAGCCGAACAGCTGTTCGAGCACCGGCACGATGACGGGGACGTTGATGGCGAGAACAATGCCGAGCAAGACGCCGACCAGTACCCCGGCCCAGCCGATCATGGCACCCTGCACGAAGAACACGCGCACGACCCCGTTGGGGCCCATACCGAGCGTGCGCAGGATCGCGATATCGTTGGTCTTGTCCGTAACAACCATGACCAGGCTGGCCACGATATTGAACGCGGCAACGCCGATAATCAGCGACAGGATCAGCGACATCATCATCTTCTCCAGCCTGATCGCGCGGAAGTAGCTCGCATTCTCGAGCGTCCAGTCGCTGGCCCTCACGCCCTCGAGCCGCTGCGCCAGTTTCTTCCTGATTGCGGGAGCGGCCATGACGTCCTGAGCACGGAAGCGCACGGCGGTCGCTTCGTCGCCGATGCCGAGAATGCCCGCCGCATCCCGTTTGTTGACGAGCGCAAGAACACTGTCGTGGTCCTGCAGGCCGGCTTCGAATACACCGCTCATCACGAAGCGCTCCAGCACCGGTTCCATGGTGCCGTCGCCAACCGGTCGCGGAATCAGCAGTACGACGCCGTCGCCGACGCGCGCGCCGAGATCGTAGGCGAGCACCCGCCCAAGGATGATGCTGCGGCTGCCGGGTTGAAGGTTCGACAGGCTGCCCTCGACGAGGTTGAAGACGTCGCCGGACAGACGAACTTCATACTCGGGGTCCACACCGTGCACGATAACGGCACGCAGATCCCGCCCTGACTGGATCATGCCTTCGAGCTCGACGATCGGGGCCGCCGCGGCGACGCCCTCCTCTGCTTCCACATCCTTGACGAGTTGCCGCCAGTCACTGGTCACGCCGTCGCTGCCCGTGACGAAACCGTGCGCCGACATGCTCAACAGGCGGCTGCGCAGTTCGCCTTCGAATCCGTTCATCACCGAAAGAATCACGATCAGAGCGGCAACGCCGAGAGCGATGCCGAGAAGCGATATCAGTGTTATGAAGGAAACGAAGCGGGTACGGCGTTTCGCCCGAAGATAGCGAAGGCCGACAAACAGTTCGACGGGATTAATCATCGCCACGCATTAAACCACAATCAACACGCCCCGGTTGATGCCGTTGCGACGCCCGCAAACTGTGACGCAGTTCGCAATAACGGCGATTTTCGCCGAAAGTGGGTACAAACCGGACGTCGGTCCTGTTTTTTGCCCCGGCCCCGGGTGCTATATTGGCCCCGCAAGCATTCGGAGAGGCACCATGCACAAGCTGCGGTTACTGACAATATTGGGTCTGGCTTTCGGCCTGCTGGCCAGCGCCAGCGCGGATACGCTCAATACCTCGGGCATCAGCGCAGGGCAGGACGGTTCGCGCCCCGTGCGCGGCTCCACACAGTCGCAGGTCGAGGCGAAATACGGCAGCCCGGTATCGAAAAAGGCGGCGGTCGGCGATCCCCCTATCTCACGCTGGGAATACGCGGACTTTACTGTTTACTTCGAGTACGACCGGGTCATCCACGCCGTACACAAACGCTGACCGAACGACTCTTCCATGAACAGCAGCGCCCGGGCTCCGCCCGGGCGTTTTCGTTTACCCCCTGAACGACCCCCTCCTCGGGCACGATCCTGAATCGCGATGGTTGGAACCTGTCTCAGTCGCGCGGGGCATTTCTCTCCCTCATGGCTCGCTTCGCTGCGCTTTACTTCGGTCGAAAAACGCCCCGCGCGACTAATCAGGACGACCGGCCCCGATGGAGCCCGGTTCGGGGTATTTGTCGACGAGGCCTAAAGCGAGCGTAGCGAGCAGCCCGGAGATAAATACCGCGAACCGGGCGCCTTACGTCGCGCGAATTGCATTTCCGCACCCGGTTTTCAATCAAGGCGAGCGGGCCGTGTGGAGAGACTCGGGGGAGGCGACTATAATCGCGGGCCCGTTCCGCTAGGCGCCCATCGTGCCCGATACCACCTACCTGATTGCCGAACCGCTGGCGTCCGGCCGCTATTCCGGCTGGGGCAGCCTCGTGGGTGCGAGCGCCCCGCTCGCCTTCGCGGAACTGGCGCGACAGGCAGATGCGCCGTTGCTGGTGCTGGCCGACGACCCCCGGCACGCCGACCAGCTCGAAGCGGAGCTGCGCTTCTTCGCGGGCGGCGATTTCCCGGTGCTGCATTTCGTCGAGTGGGAAACTTTGCCGTGGGACAATTTCTCTCCCCACCAGGACATCATCTCGCAACGCCTTGCGGTGCTGGCCCGGTTACCGTCCGTTCAGCGAGGCATCGTGGTCGCGTCGGCACCCGCGCTCCTGCAACGTCTGCCGCCGGTGGACTACGTCGCTGCCCGCTCGCTATCGCTTTCGACCGGGCAGCAACTCTCGCATGACGAATTTACGGCCTCGCTGGCGGCCGCCGGCTACCTGCGCGTGCCGCAAGTGTCGGAACACGGTGAGTTCGCTGTCCGCGGCTCCCTGATCGATGTATTCCCGATGGGCTCGACGCAACCGGTGCGCATCGATTTCTTTGACGAAGACATCGAGTCACTGCGTTACTTTTCAGCCGAGACCCAGCTTTCCGGCGACACCATGGACTCGCTCGAGCTGCTGCCGGCCCGCGAGGTGCCGCTGGACGACGACGCGATACGGGACTTTCGCTCGCGCTACCGCGAGCGGTTCGAGGGACAGCCCGGCCGCTCACGCGTCTATCGGGACGTTTCAGAGGGCATCGCTCACGGCGGCATCGAGTATTACCTGCCGCTGTTCTTCGAGCAGACGGCCGGCCTCGCAGACTATCTTCCCGGGAACTGCCTTGTCGTCAGGCCGGACGGCCTGGACGGCCTGCTGGAGCGGATGTGGGCCGAAATCGAGGAGCGCCACGAGATCTGCAGTCTCGATCCCGAGCGGCCGGTCCTCGATCCCACCGAGACGTTTGCCGCGATCGACGCGGTGACGGCACAGCTCGACCGCCACCGCGGCGTGCGCTATTCGGGGCAGTCGCTCGCCGAGGGGCCGGAGGTTTGCAATCTGCCCACGCGCATGCCGCCCGCGTTGAAGATCGAAGCCCGCTACGAGGACCCGGCCGGGGCGCTGGTGCGGTTCCTCGACGATTTCGACGGCCGCGTGCTGTTCACGACGGACTCGGCCGGGAGGCGTGAACAGCTCTACGAACTCCTGTCCGGCCGCGGACTCGACCTCGTGCGCGTCGGCAGCTGGCCGGAATTCTCTGCGGGCAGTCACCGCATCGGCGTCGCGGTCGCGCCGCTCGAGAACGGTGTATTGCTGCCGCAGGCGCGCGTCGCGATCGTCAGCGAACAGCAACTCTTCGGCGACCGCGTGCGCACCCGGCGACGGCGGCGCACCGAGCGCGACCCGGAAGCGATCATTCGCCAGCTCGACGACCTCGAGGAAGGCTCGCCGGTCGTTCATGCCGAATACGGCGTGGGGCGGTATATCGGGCTGATCACGCTCGATGTCGGCGGCATCGAGAGCGAATTCCTGCATCTCGAATACGCGGAAGGCGACAAGCTGTACGTTCCCGTGCATGCGCTGGAACTGATCTCGCGATACACCGGCACGTCGCCGGAGAATGCCCCGCTGCACCGCCTCGGCAGCGACCAGTGGCAAAAGGCGCGGCAGCGCGCCATTCGCAAGATCCGCGACGCAGCGGCCGAACTGCTGGACATCTATGCGCGCCGCGCGGCCCGGGTAGGCCACCGCTTTCGCTGGGCCGAAGCGGACTACCGTGCGTTCGAGAGCGGCTTCCCCTTCGAGCCGACGGATGACCAGGCGCGAACCATCGACGAGGTACTCGAGGATCTCGCGTCCGACGAACCGATGGACCGGATCGTCTGCGGCGACGTCGGTTTCGGCAAGACGGAAGTTGCACTGCGCGCCACGTTTGCGGTTGTCCACGGCGGCAAGCAGGTCGCGGTGCTGGTGCCGACGACGCTACTCGCGCAGCAGCACGGCCAGAACTTCCGCGACCGCTTTGCAGACTGGCCGGTACACGTCGAGGTCCTGTCGCGTTTCCAGTCTCAGAAGCAGGTGCGAGAAATCATTGCAGGCATGGAGTCCGGATCGGTCGACGTCGTGATCGGTACGCACAGGCTCCTGCAGCACACGAAATCATTCAAGGACATCGGCCTGGTGATCATCGATGAAGAACACCGCTTCGGTGTGCGCCACAAGGAGGCTATACGCTCGCTGCGCAGCGAGATCGACGTGCTGACGCTGACGGCGACACCCATTCCCCGCACGCTCAACATGGCGATGGGCGGCATTCGCGACATGTCGTTGATCACGACGCCGCCCGCCGAGCGACTGTCGGTCAAGACCTTCGTCAGCGAATGGAACGACGTCGTCATCCGCGAGGCCTGCCTGCGCGAGATCAAGCGCGGCGGCCAGGTCTATTTCGTCCACAATCGCGTGGAAGACATCGGTCGCATCGCCGAGCGGCTCACGAAGCTCGTGCCCGAGGCGAACTTGAGAATCGGCCACGGCCAGATGCCCGAGCGCGACCTCGAGCAGGTAATGCTGGACTTCTACCACCGCCGCTTCAACGTCCTGCTCTGCACCACGATCATCGAAAGCGGCATCGACGTGCCGACGGCGAACACGATCATCATCAACCGCGCCGACCGCTTTGGTCTGGCGCAGCTGCACCAGCTGCGCGGTCGCGTCGGCCGCTCGCACCATCGCGCCTATGCCTATCTCGTCGCGCCGCCGAAAGCGGCAATGACCGCCGACGCCGTGAAACGCCTCGAGGCCATCGATTCGCTCGAGGATCTCGGCTCCGGCTTCACTCTCGCCACGCACGACCTGGAGATACGCGGCGCCGGCGAACTGCTCGGGGACGAGCAGAGCGGACAGATCCAGGAGATCGGCTTTTCGCTCTACACGGAACTGCTCGCCCGCGCCGTCGAATCCCTGCGCTCCGGACAGGAGCCGGACCTGGATGCACCGCTCGACGCGGGCGTCGACATCAACCTGCACGTTGCCGCGCTGCTTCCCAACGATTACGTGCCCGACGTGCACCTGCGGCTCATGCTGTACAAGCGCATTTCCGGGGCCAGGAACGACGAAGAACTGCGCGAATTGCAGGTCGAACTGATCGATCGATTCGGACTGCTTCCCGCCGCGACGAAAAATCTGATGCGCATGGCCGCGCTCAAAAAGCGCGCCGCGGCACTGGGTATCGGGAAAATCGATGCGGCCGGCACCGGCGGCTACGTGGTATTCGGCGACGACAGCCGCATAGACCCTGTCGCGCTCGTGAAATTGGTGCAAAATGACAGCCGCAGTTACCGGCTGCAGGGCTCGCACCGACTGAGCTTCAGGCTCGACCTGACCGAGGTCGAGGCGCGCTTCCGGGCGATCGAGAACCTCATGGACGTGCTTGCCCCGCGGCAGGACGGCGGGCAGGCGGGCTGATTGTCAGTTTTTGAAAGGCTTGATGATGCGACGAGTAACGACAACCATCGCGATGATGCTGGCGTGGGGAGTAGCCGCAGCGCAGACGGCGCCCGCGCCCGAAGCAACCGAGTATCCGCGTTACACGGTGGAAGTGATCATTTTCGAGTACGCCGAAGAGGTCTCGGTCGGAACGGAACAGTTCCTGCCAGCAGAACCGCCGCTGCCGGCAGCCGATGATCCAGTCGCCGGCGAATTGGTATTCGGAGACACCCCGGCCGAGGCCGCTGCCGAGGAACAGGAGCAGGGCCCGGCTGTGGCGGAATTCGTTCTGCACACCGAGGACGAACTGACGATGAACGACATTGCAGCGCGGTTGGAACGGCTCGACGTTTACCGGCCGGTAATGCATTTCGCCTGGACGCAGGCGACGCGACCGGAGGATGAGACACAGCCAATCGAGCTGCAGGCGCTGGCGGAACCGCCCGAGGGTCTCGATGGCAGCTTCATGCTTTACCTCAGCCGCTACCTGCATCTCGTGGTAGACCTCAGCCTCGAGCAGCGCACCGGGCTAACGGAACCGTTCGCCATCGACGAGCCTGTCACGGTATTCCGGGACGATCGCGGCGGCGCCACCTACGACGAGGTGCAGCCGGGCCCCGTGCGCTTTCGCATCAACGAGGACCGCATTTTCAAGAGTGGCGACCTGCGCTACTTCGACCATCCGAAATTCGGGGTGCTGGCAAAAATCACCCGCGTCGAGGAAGCGGAAGACGACGAGCCCGGGACCGGGCTAGTCGGACAATTCGGCCAGTAGGCCGTCGAGGAACGCGCCGGCGCTGCGCGGTTCTTCTCCAACCTGTACCAGCCCGACACGATACGACACCGTGACGAAGCGCCCGGCGCTCGAACGCGGATGGTGCAGGCCGAGTTCGCGCACCGCGGTCGAGATACGCGCAGCAAACTCCTGCACCGCGTGCTCGTCCGGTGCGTGCGACAGCACGGCAAGCGTCTCGTTTTCCAACCGCCCGACGACGTCGCTCGCACGCCTCAGGCAGCGCCGGATCGCCTGGCCGACCCTGCGCAGGCAGGAATCGGAGGCATGCCGGCCGAACACGTCCACGTACGCGTTGAAATCGTCGAGCGAAAACAGCACGACCGCGAGCGCGCTCTTTTCGCGCGCCGCGACCGCCCAGTCATGATCGAGCACTTCACGAAATGCGCGGTCGTTGAGAAGCCCGGTCACCGGGTCGTCGCGCGACAGGTCGCGGATGCGCCGCTTGGCTTTCAGCAGTGCATGCTGCACTTCCGTCTCCGCGGTCGGCAGGCTGCCGGATCCGCCGCGCCAGAACGCGGCACAGAAATTGGCGCCATCCTCCCCGGGCAGCGACAGCGGTTTCAGCGCCAGCAGGAACTCTCGGCCGCCGCGCTCGACGGCAAAGCTCGTCTCCTGCTTCGAGCGCACTGCCTCGCTGATTTCCAGCGCCAGCTCGCGGCCGACCATCTGCTCGATGACGTCGGCAAAAGGCCTGCCGTCCGGGTGCTCACCGCCGATTGCTGTAAACGCCCGGTTGCTGAGCGCCACCGGCCACTCCGAGTGGTCGACCCGCACGACCAGCACGGGCTCCGCGGATTCCGCGATGACCTGTTCGAGAATTCGTCTGTTGAGCGGTTCCATGTTCAGGCGTCGAGTTCGAGTTCGGGCGGCTCGGTCCATTGCGACATAGCCGAATGGGCCTGTTGCCACTGATCGCTGGCGAGCAATGATTCCCGCATTACCTGTCCCGTGCCGTGCAGCCGCGCGAGTCGCACCAGCGACAGCGGGTTGGAGTAATTCCTCAGCGCCCGCACCGTCGCCTGCGCCGCATCGCGGTCATTGCAAACCAGTACCATGTCGCAGCCGGCTTCCAGCGAACGCCGCGCCCGCTCCGGCATAGTGCCATACGTGCGCGTCGCCTTCATACTCAGATCGTCGCTCAGGACTGCGCCGTCGAACCCCAGCCTCGAGCGGAGTTCGCGCTGGATCCAGTACGGCGCGAAACCGGCCGGCAACGGGTCGATGCGCTGGTAGACGATATGGGCCATCATGACGCCCGCAACGAGCCCGTTGCTGATCAGCTTGTCGTAGGGTCGCATGTCGTCGAGCAGGTCGCCGTATTCGCGCCGATCCACGGGCAGCTGTTCATGGGAATCGGCGACGACCGCGCCGTGGCCCGGGAAGTGTTTCGCAACGGCGGCCATGCCGGCGCTGCGCAGCCCTCGGGAGAATTCCGCGGCCAGTTCGGCGACGACCTCCGGCCTGGCGTGGAACGCGCGGTCGCCGATGATTTCGCTCACGCCCCAGTCCAGGTCGACGCAGGGCGCGAAACACAGGTCGATGCCGCATGCCCGGAGCTCGGCGGCGATCAGCCAGCCTGCCTGCCGGGCGAGCGCCAGCGCAGCTTTGGGGTCGGTCCGGTACTGGCGGCCGATGACCCGCATCGGCGGGATCGCCGTAAACCCGGCGCGGAAGCGCTGTACGCGGCCGCCTTCATGGTCCACGGCGATGATCGGTGGCGGGCTGCGCAGGGCGCGCACCTCGTCCACGAGGTCCGCTAGCTGTTGCGGGGACTCGTAGTTGCGGCTGAAGAGGATCAGGCCGCCGACGGCGGGCTCGCGCAGCAGGTCACGATCAGCCGGCGTAAGGCTGAGGCCATCGATGTCGAGCATCACCGGTCCGAGTGACATGCCCTGCTCCCCAAATCATTAATTATTAACTATTTTTTGAAAACAGCAATCGACTCGACGTGGGCCGTATGCGGGAACATGTCGATAATGCCCGCGGCGTCGAGCGTGTACCCCGCCTCGTTGACCAGCACGCCCGCGTCACGCGCGAGCGTGCCGGGGTGGCAGGACACGTAAACGATGCGCGCCGGGTCGATACGCCCGATGCATTTTACGACCTCCGCGGCGCCGCTGCGGGCCGGGTCCAGGAGTAACCGGTCCCACGGCTCCCTGAGCCAGCTCTCCGAACCATCGATGGCGGCCAGGTCCGCCTTGCGAAACTCGGCATTCGCAAGCCCATTGGCCGCTGCATTGTCCGTGGCGCGGCGTACCAGGGTCGCCTCGCCCTCCACGCCCAGGACCTCACCGCAACGCCGCGCGAGCGGCAGCGAGAAATTTCCGATTCCGCAGAACAGGTCGAGCACCCGGTCCCCGGCTTCCGGTTCGAGCAGCTCCAGGGCCGTGCTGACCATCGCGCGGTTGATCCCCGCATTGACCTGCACGAAATCGACCGGCTCGAATTCGATACGCACGTCAAACTCGGGCAGTTCGTAGTAAAGCGGCGACGGCTCATTCTCCGGGTACAGCAGCTGCAGCGAATCCAGGCCGCCTGGCTGCAGGTAAATGCGCAGGCCGTGCTCACGACCGAAGGCGCCGAATTCATCGAGGTCGCTGGCCGAGGGCAGCTCCAGCACACGAAACACAAGCGCGGTCGCGTTGTCCGCCACGGCGACCTCGATCTGGGGCAGGCGCGCGCGTATGGATAGCCGGCCGATCAGTTCGCTCAGCGCATCCATGAGCCCGTCCACAGGCGCCGCAAGCACCTCGCAGCGATGCATGTCGGTGATGTACGGCGCGTGCTTCTCGCGGAAGCCCACCAGCACGCGCCCCTTGCCGCTGACGTCCTTGACGGCAAGGCGCGCACGGCGCCGGTAGTTCCATTCCGGCCCGGTCAGCGGTTCGAGCCAGCGGCCGGGCTCCACACGGCCGATGCGCTCCAGGTTGTCCCTGAGCGTGTCGGACTTGATTTTCCGTTGCTGATCGATGCTGACGTGCTGTAGCGAGCAACCACCGCAGCGGCCGAACACCGCGCATTTCGCATCGACACGATCCGCCGAGGCCGTGATGACTTCGAGCAGTTCCGCTTCGTCGAAGTTGCGGCGTGACTTACGGCGCACGAAGCGCACTTCCTCACCCGCCAGCGCGCCGGCAACAAAGACCTTCTTGCCAGTCGCATCCGCGATGCCGCGACCGTCATGGGTGACGGAAGTGATTGTCGCCGTTTCCGGCTGCCGCTTGCCTCGCGCCATGTGCGCCGATCAGCCGGACCGGGGCCAGGCGTCGAGGAATTCCTTGATGTGGGGCATGTCCATGCCCGACAGGGAGTCGCGAACCAGCGCGAACTCGCGCTCCAGTCCGGCCGCGTCGAGGTTGCCACGCATGAACTCGAAGCGAAGGTAGATCAGCCAGGTATTCAGTACATCGGTCTCGCAGTAGTCGCGGATTTCACGAATTCCGCCGGCAAGCCACTTCTCCCACACCTTGTCGCCACTCATGCCGAGCTTGCCCGGGAAACCCAGCAGCACGGCCGTCTGGTCGAGGCTTGCTCGCCCACGGTGCTGGTAGCCGGCCAGCACGTCCATCAGGTCGACGTGGCGCCAGTGAAACCGGCCGAGGTAATTATTCCACTTGTACTCCCTGTCGGCGTCGCCCACCTCCCAGTAGCGCGGCGCCTGAACGCCGTGCCTGAGTGCGCGGTAATGCAGAACCGGGAGGTCGAAACCGCTGCCGTTCCAGGAAACCAGGTCCGGCGCGTAGCGCTCGATGCCGTCGAAAAAGCGGCGAACGATCTCGGCTTCGCCGGCCTCCTCATCACCCAGGCTCCACACTTTGAAACTGTCGCCGGTGCGCAGCGCCACGGAAATCGCAACGACGCGGTGCTGATGCAGCGGCAGAAAGTCGCTGCCTGTCTGCTGCTGGCGCATGAAAGTCATCGCCGTCGCCACGTGTTCGTCGGACAACTCCTCCAGGCCCCACATCCGGCGCCCGAAGTCCACGTCCGGAATGGTCTCGATATCGAAGGAAAAACAGTGCATCTCAGGCCTTCTCCACGACGGCGAACGCGATGACCAGTCCGGCATCGTCCGTCAGGCTTACGTGGCCCGCGCCGATACCGAGGCGATCGCAGACCCGTCGGCCCCGCTCGGACCAGATGACGAGCGGCCTTCCCCAGTCGTTGTTGGTAATCCCCACATCCCGCAACCATACGCCATGGGCGAAGCCCGTGCCCATTGCCTTGACAGTCGCTTCCTTACCCGCAAAGCGCATGGCGAGAAAACGGACCGGCCATTTGCTCTTGCGGAACAACTCGCGCTCTTCCTCCATCAGCACACGCCGCACGAAATGCTCGCCAAAACGCTCGTAAGTCGCCTGGATACGTGACAGCTCGACGACGTCGGTCCCGACTCCGAAGATCACTCGCCGCGCGCCTCGATCATGAGCCGCTTCATTTCCGCCACGGCCACGGCGAGACCGTCGAAGACGGCGCGGGACACGATCGCATGGCCGATGTTGAGCTCGACGATCTGCGGAATGGCGGCGATCTCGCCGACGTTGTCGTAGTTGAGGCCGTGCCCGGCATTGATGACGAGACCCAGGCGGTCGCCGAATGCAGCCGCGTCCGCAACTCTCTGCAATTCGGCCGTACGCGCGACGCCATCTGCCTCGGCGTAGGCGCCCGTGTGCAGCTCGACTACAGGGGCGCCGCAGGCAACCGCCGCCTCGAGCTGCCGTTCGTCGGGGTCGATGAACAGCGACACCCGGATGCCCGCGTCGCCGAGCCGGGCGCAGGCCTCCCTGACCCGCTGCAGCTGGCCTGCAACATCGAGACCGCCCTCCGTCGTGAGCTCCTCGCGCCGCTCTGGCACCAGGCAACAGTCGCTCGGTGCGAATTCACACGCGATGCCCAGCATTTCGTCGGTGACCGCCAGCTCCAGGTTCATGTGGGTCTGCATGACGGCGGCGATCGCCGGCAGGTCCGCGTCCTGGATATGACGGCGATCCTCACGCAAATGCACCGTGATACTGTCTGCGCCGGCACGCTCCGCAACGACCACGGCATCGGCCGGCCGCGGGTACGGCGTGCCGCGCGCCTGCCTCAAGGTCGCGACGTGATCGATGTTCACGCCAAGGTGAATGGGTCGGGTGTCTGGCATTCAGCGTCGTTCCGGGGAACCGTTTTTCGGCATTCTAGCGCGATGCAGGTCGAGCAGCACCTTGCGGCTCTTGAGCTCCCTGCCGTCGAGATGGTGTCGGATCACTTCGCGCAGCAGGCGCCCGGCGTCACGAAGCACCGCCGGATCGTCGAAGCGCGACTCGGCTATGCCGCGTAAACTGGCTCCTGCGAATACCATCGCTCCCTCGCTGCGCGATACGCTTACCGGTCCCTGGTCCACGCGATAGTCGTAGAAGCGCCCCTCCTCGATCGGCTCGTGCAGATTCGCGTCGTAATCGAGGTTGAGCGCATAGCCGAGCAGCCTCAGCAGCTCCATCTCGAAGACGCGCAAATTGGCAGCGAGTTCCTCGCTGTGTGCAAGCGCCGTGATGGTCTGTGAGTAAACGTCGAAGATCTCGGGTTGCGGGTCGTGACGGTGCAGGAAATTCAGCACCAGCTCGTTGACGTAGTACGCCGACAGCAGCGCATCGCCACCGAGCGAAAGCGGCGCCGAATCGATCTCGGCGCCGGTCAGGGTACCGAGGTCGGATCGCACGAACCACGAAAGGCGCAGTGCCTGGAAGGGTCGCAAAAGGCCACGCAGTTTCGATTTTGCCGAGCGGCTGCCGCGCGCTACCAGGGTGATCTTGCCGTGCTCGCGGCTGATTACGTCGAGCAGCTGGCTGGTGTCCCGAAAGGGCCGGTGGTGCAGGACGAATGCCGGCTGCTGCTGGACTCGGCGCGTCGCGGTCATCGCTTCACGGAGATTCGTAGCCGAGGTTCAGGAGATCCTGCTCGCTGTCCGCCCAGTTGTCCTTTACCTTTACCCACAATTCCAGGTGCACGGGCTGCCGGGCCTGCCTGGCAAGTGCAAGGCGCGCCTCACTCCCGATCTTCTTGAGCATTTGACCGCCCTTACCGACGACGATGCCCTTCTGGCTGTCGCGCTCCACCCAGATGATCGCGTGTATCGTCAGGCGCTCCTTGTCACGGGAGTACCGCTCGACCTGCACCGTCAGGCCGTAGGGCAATTCCTCGCGCAGGTGAATCGTCAACCTTTCGCGAATAATCTCCGCCGCATGGAATTCCGGGCTTCGATCCGTCTGCATCTCGGCCGGAAACAGCGGTGGCGATTCCGGCAGGCGGCTACGAATACTCCCCGCGAGCGTGTCGAGATTGTCGTGCTTGCGCGCCGAGATCGGGATGATCTCGACGAAGTCGTGGCGCTGTGACAGGTCGTCGATGGCCGCCAGCAGGCGCTCCTTGGGATGCAAGGTATCGATCTTGTTGAGCAGTGCGATGCAGGGAACCTTCGACGCCTTGATCCGTTTTAGTACGTCACCGTCCTCCTCAGTCCAACGTGTCGCTTCCACCACGAACAGCGCGAGATCGGCATCTGCAAGGGCGCTGACGGCGACTCGATTCATCAACCGGTTCATGGCGCGCCCGGCATTGCGATGCAGGCCGGGGGTGTCGACGAAAACGATCTGGTCACTGTCCCGGGTAAGGACGGCGAGTATCCGGTGCCGCGTTGTTTGCGGTTTCGCGGTGACGATACTCACCTTCCGGCCCATCATTGCGTTGATCAGCGTCGACTTGCCGACATTCGGCCGACCGACGACCGCGACGAACCCGCAGCGAAACGCGTCGTCAGCCATTGGCCTCGTCCGCGCTAAGCCCGGCGAGCATGCGCCGAGCGGCCTGTTGCTCGGCACTGCGCCGCGAGCGGCCTTCACCGCGGGCCGGCTCCCTGTCCGGCACGAGGCAGCGCACTTCAAAGTGCTGCTGGTGCGCCTTCCCCGTCACGTCCACGAGTTCGTAGTCCGGCGGCGATGCACCCCGCGCCTGCAGCCATTCCTGCAGTCGGGTCTTGGGGTCGCGCAGATCGTCAGCGTGCGGGAGCTCTTCGAGCTTGTCGCGGAAGATACCGCGAATCAGTTCTGCCGCCGTATCGAAGTCGCTGTCGAGGTACACGGCACCGAACAGTGCCTCCAGCGCATCGGCAAGAATGGACTGTCGCCGATGCCCGCCTGTCTTGCGTTCACCGCTGCCGAGAATCAGTTGCTCCCCTATCCCGAGCTCGGCCGCGACTCCGGCCAGCGACGTATCGCGCACAATCGATGCGCGCAGACGGCTGAGATCGCCTTCTGGCGCATCGGGTAGTGAATGGAACAGGACCTCCGAGATGACGATATCGAGGACCGCGTCGCCAAGGAACTCGAGACGCTCGTTGCTTGCGCCGGGCGCACTCCTGTGCGTCAGGGCCTGCTGTAGCAGGCCGACGTCACTGAAACTGTAACCCAGCGTCTTGCTCAGCCAGCGTTCGGCGTTATCCAAGGTGATCGCTCTTTATCGTCCCGCCGTCTGGTGGCAGGACGTATCATGCCGTATTCATCGGCTTGTCGTTATCGCCGCACTACTACCGCTTTGTCAAACTCGACGGAAAAAGAGATATTGGCGATGAACGGCGCCACGTGGTTGTATTTCGCGCGAACTTCGAAACCGTTGTCAACGGAGGTCACCGTAACGTCGCGCGCAGTAATCTCACCGACGCTCTCAACGTCGAAACGGCGGGATATCGAACTGCGGATCGCGCTGCGCGACGGGTTGGTTCCGTCGAATTCGTCGTGAACGCCGTTGATCACGCCCAGGACCTTCATGTAATTGAGGTATACGGGCGTCAGGCGAATTCCGGCGAAGGCGAACATCCCGACAAAAGCGATCAGAATGATCAGGCCGAGGGTCGTCATACCGCCCTCCCGACGCAGCGCCGATCGGCCGCTGCCAGGCTTGTAGCCCGTCCTGCCCTCGATGTGTGAACTAGCGCACATTACCCAAACTCCGAGATTCTTGATCAAACGCGTGCGTCACGTTGCATTCGCGCAATTTACATAAGGCTAGCGCGATTCTAGCCATCAAATCAGTGACTGGCACCACATTATTGGATCTTCAGGCCGACCCTGTCCCAGCGGGGCCAACTCAGGCCGTCCATGTGCATCCAGACTCTTACCGCCTCGCCGACGAGGTGCGACTCAGGGATTGCCTCGATGAAACGGCTGTCCTTGCTATTGTCGCGGTTGTCGCCCATGACGAAATAGTGCCCCTCCGGAACGGTGTAAACACCATCTTTCACGGAGTAAGAATTGCTTATCAGTATCTCGTGTTCGCGGCCGTCCAGATGCTCGACGTAGACCGGCTCGGCGGGTGTCGCCTCCGGACTGCGCTCCAGTTCGACAAGGCCGCCGTTGATGATGAGACGGTGATCCTCGTACACGATCGTGTCGCCCGGCAACCCTACCACTCGCTTGATGTAGTTGATGCTCGGGTTCTGCGGCAGTCGAAATACGACGACGTCACCGCGCTCCGGCTCACCGGTTTCGATGATCTTGGTTTCGGTCACCGGCAAGCGCAGACCGTAGGAGAACTTCTTTACGAATATGAAGTCGCCCTGCAGCAGGGTCGGCATCATCGAACCGGACGGAATTCGAAACGGCTCGAACACGAAAGAACGAATGACGAGGACAATGAGCAAGACCGGGAAGAACGAACGCGAATACTCGACCAGCGTTTGCCGGCCGCCCCTGCCCTGTTCAGCGCTGCGTTTCGAGTCATGCCAGACGAACACGTCCAGCAGGTACACGATGCCCGTGAATGCCGTCAGTAGCGTAAGAATCAGTGCCAGATTGATACTCAATGAACCCCCGGTTTACTTGTCTACCTTCAGGACCGCAAGAAAGGCTTCCTGCGGAATTTCGACCGAGCCCACTTGCTTCATACGTCTTTTACCGGCCTTTTGCTTCTCCAGCAACTTGCGTTTCCGCGTGACGTCGCCGCCGTAACACTTGGCGGTCACGTTCTTGCGCAGGGCCTTGACGTTGCTGCGCGCGATGATCTGGCTGCCCACGGCAGCCTGTATAGCTACGTCGAACATCTGCCGCGGTATAAGTTCCCGCATCTTTTCAACGAGCTCGCGGCCGCGATGCGTAGCCTTGTCCCGATGCACGATAATCGATAGTGCGTCGACGCGATCCTTGTTGATCAGCACGTCCAGCCGCACCAGCTGCGCGGCCGTGAAACGCTGGAAATGATAATCGAATGACGCGAATCCCCGGCTCACCGATTTCAGGCGATCGAAGAAATCCAGCACAACCTCGGCGAGCGGCATCTCGTATTCGATGGAGACCTGGCTACCCAGGTATCGTATGTGCTTCTGCACGCCGCGCTTCTCGACGCACAACTTGATGACGTTGCCGACATAGGCATCCGGAACCAGGATATTCGCCGTGATGATCGGCTCGCGCAGCTCGGCAATTTCGTTGGGCGGGGGAAGCCGCGACGGGTTGTCGACCATTGTTATGTTGCCGGAGGTATCGACGATCTCGAAGATCACGGTGGGCGCCGTGGTAATCAGTTCGAGATCGTATTCGCGCTCGAGGCGCTCCTGGACGATCTCCATGTGCAGCATGCCGAGGAATCCGCAACGGAAGCCGAAGCCCAGCGCAGCCGAGGACTCCGGCTCGAAATGCAACGCGGCATCATTGAGCCGCAACTTTTGCAGCGCCTCGCGAAAACTCTCGTAATCATCCGACTGTATGGGGAACAGCCCGGCAAAAACCCGCGGCTGGACCTGCTTGAACCCGGGCAACGGTTTGGTGCAGGGATTTCGCGTCATCGTCAGCGTGTCGCCCACCGGGGCACCGAAGATATCCTTGATACCCGCAATGACGAAACCGACTTCGCCGGTCCGAAGCCGCTCCCTGTCTTTCATCTTGGGTGTGAAGCTTCCGACCCGGTCCGCCGTGTATGAAACCCCGGTCGACATGACCGTTATCTTCTGGCCCTTCTCGAGAACGCCGTTCATCACCCGCACAAGGGAAACGACGCCGACGTAGTTGTCGAACCAGGAGTCGATGATCAGCGCCTGCAGGGGCGCCTCCGGGTCTCCCTGCGGCGGCGGGATTCGATGCACAATCGCTTCCAGCAGCTCGGCCACGCCTTCGCCGGTCTTGGCGCTCGTGCGCACCGAGTCATGCGCCTCGATGCCGATGATGTCCTCGATTTCGGCCATCACGCGGTCCGGATCCGCGGCCGGCAGATCGATCTTGTTGAGCACCGGTAGCACTTCGAGTCCCTGGTCGATGGCCGTGACGCAGTTCGCGACGCTCTGCGCCTCGACGCCCTGTGCGGCATCGACGACCAGCAGCGCACCCTCGCAGGCCGCGAGCGACCTCGAAACTTCATAAGAGAAATCCACGTGCCCCGGCGTATCGATGAAATTCAGCTGATAGGTCCTGCCGTCCCCGGCCGTGTAATCGAGCGAGACGCTCTGGGCCTTGATCGTGATGCCCCGTTCGCGCTCGAGATCCATCGAGTCGAGCACCTGCTCGGCCATTTCGCGCTCCGCGAGGCCACCGCAAATCTGGATGAACCGGTCCGCAAGCGTCGATTTGCCATGGTCGATATGGGCAATGATTGAGAAGTTTCGAATATGATCCATGTGCTGCTGGCTTCGCCGCCGCCGCGTAAACCGGCGAAGTATACCGGGTTACGGGAAGCGGGCCAGTATGGTCTCGACGGCCGGACGGTCGAGGCGGTACTGGCACACGACCTCGCCCTCGAACTCCAGGACGGGAATCCGCACGTCGAAACGCGCTTTCCAGTCCTCGCGGCTGTCGATGTCGCGGACCTCGACATCGAGCCTGCCGCGCACGAGCGGCAACAGCTCCTCGACGAGTACGTCGCAGAGATGGCAGCCCTGCCGGCTGTAGACATACAGAAGCGGCTTCAAGGGATAATGGGGCCGCGGCGCGAAACCGTCGGCGTGAATCGGGTGAGACAGGCATCGTTTCTGAGCCGCCGGTGGCCGCCGAGGGCGCCGGCGAGCAGGCCGCCGATCGCGGACGCTGCCGCGCCCGCATCTCCCAGCGCAAGAGCGTAGGCCAGCGCCGCGCCCGCTGCCGCACCCGCGAGCGGCAGGCCGTAGACGATGAGCGCGGCGCGCAACACCTTGCCAGGCGCCAGCTCGATACTGACAATATCGCCTGCGGTGAAGTGCCGGTCCTCCGGGAGCGTGACGTCAAGACGCCGGGTGCCTTGCCGCGCCGCGAAGACACCCGCGCCGCAACCGCGGCCGGCAGCGCATCGCGAGCACACGGCTGCAGCTTCAACGTCGACGAGCGCATGAACGCCACGACGATCCCGGATGATTTCGACGATGGTACCTTGCGGATCCGTCATGAGCTGATTCCGGTGCAGCGCCCCCTCGCGAACACGGAAGCGGCAGCTATTGGCGCCGCCGCATCGACTCGGCTATCTGTTCGACCGTGGCCTGCGGTACCTGGCCGACCGCGGTTACACGGTAACCGTCGAAAACTGCGCTGTAGGAATTGGACGCACCGACGCTGGAGCGACTGGCCGTCTTTTCCTCGCCAACCGGCGCAATGAATACCGACACCGTCGCGAGCCCGTCGCTGAAGACGATGTGCGTGAGCGGGTCCTCGGCGTCCGGCAGGATCTTCTGCTGCGTCGAAACTACGCGGAAGCCGGGCGGCACGTCGGCGGCCAGCCACTCGCTCTCCACCTCGCGCTTCATGGTCAGGCGAGGCTCCGTGTACCACTTCCAGTTGTCGGTGCTGTAGGAAGATGCCAGGGCACTGGATTGTATGTCCTGCAGGATGCTGATATCGGCAAACATGACGTGCTCGAGCGGGCTGGCGTCGTCGCCGATCAGCTGGGTCTGCAGCGGAAACCCGGTCTCGGTATCTAGCCAGATGCGATAGCCGTAGCGATAGTGGTCATGCGGCAGGATGGCGAGCATCGCCGACTTGCGCCCTGCAACCCGCTCGAAATCCTTGATGAGGACGTCGTACTCGTTGCCGAAGCGGATATCGCTCGACGGCAGCGTGGAAAAAAGGGTGCTCTGGTTGTTCCACTCTTCGACCAGCACCGACTCACGGTCCGGCAGGATGCAGTGCACCTCGTTGCCGTTGCGAATGATCTCGAGGCCGTCGCCGTCCTGGATGACGACTTTTTCGCGAACGACGCCGTCCTTCACCGTGTGCACGACTTTGAAGGTATCCACGTTGCCGTCGCGCACCCGAACGACCGTGCCCTCGTAATTCGTGACCTGGACCGCTTTCCCCATGCGGTCGATCCAGTCCTGGGGCGTCTGTGGCTCATCGGCAAACGCATCAGGCGCAGTGAAAAAACCGCAGAGTGCAATGCATGCTGCGGCTTTGGATGTTTGACTGTGAGCGAACATCAGGGCTGACTGGTCACCGGCTCGACGGAGTCATCCTCGTCGTCCGCCTCGGGCTCTTCCGTGGCAGTTTCTTCGGTGAGGTCTTCCGCCCGGATCTGCAGCGAGGTCACGCGTGTCAATAAGCTGTCCGACTCGTCGCCGTGGAGCATCAGCAGGCGGCGCAGCTCACTGTCATCCATCGTCGGCACCGTTTCGGACACGACTTCATCAGCAACGACGGCCGTGCCCGCGCCCGGAGCGTCGACCTCCGCGACGCGGCCGAGACCGAATATGGCGACCAGCGCAACCGTGGCCGCGATGGCGGCACCGGCGGCAGGCCGGACGAAGCGTGACGGCCGGGTCGTAACCGCGGTGTCGGCTGCTTCCTGCAATGGCCGCTCGCCGAGTTCCGCCACAATCCGCTCGCGCAGCGCATCACTGCCCTGCAGGCTGTACTCGCCGCGCATGATCCGGCCGATTGCGAGGTACTCCGAGACCTGCTTGCGCAGATTGGCGTCCTGGCTAAGGCGTCGTACCAGCAGGTCCGCCTCGTTCTCCGGCAGTTCTCCGTCGACAAAGGCCGACACCTGCATTCTTATTGCTTCGTTCATTTGTCACCCGCCGGGGCAAAGCCCCTATTTTTAACGTATCAGGGAACCGACTTTTTTACTAATGGCGTCGCGTGCCCTGAATATCCTCGACCGCACGGTGCCGACGGGACATTCCATCGTCTGTGCGATTTCTTCGTAACTCATGCCATCCAGCTCCCGCAGGATGATCGCCGTTCGCAGGTCGTCCGGCAGCGCGGCTATCGCCTTCTCCACCGCACGCTGCAACTCCTGGCTCTGCGTGACACCCTCCGGGGTATCCGTTTCCTTCAGCCGCGCATGCAAGTCGTACTGCTCCGGATCCTGCAAATCGAGCTCTACGTCCATCGGCCGCCGGCGCTGCGCCGCCAGGTGATTCTTCGCGGTATTGACCGCTATCCGGTACAGCCACGTGTAGAACGCGCTGTCGCCGCGAAACCGCGGCAGTGCCCGGTAAGCCTTGATGAAGGCTTCCTGGGTAATATCCAGCGCCATTTCCGGGTCACGCACATACCGCATCACCAGGTTCACAATCTTGTGCTGGTACTTGAGAACCAGCAGGTCGAACGCGCCTTTGTCGCCTTTCTGGACCCGCTTGACCAGCTTGGCGTCCGTCGATTCACTCGACATCCGGTCGCTTCCCGCGGGTCTCTGGGCATAGCCGCTCGATGTCCGGATAGACCGGCCGGGCTTTGGAAAGTTCTGCTATTTCAGCGGTCATTTTGCGAATTTATTCGAATATGTGGGGCCGGTCCGCTGCCACCGGCGATCCCTGCTCACCGACTCTTACAGCCTCGGCATGGTAGCAGCTTCATCATGCGGCTCCAATGTGCCGCCAGATCACCTGGAGGCGGCGCCAGTCCTCGCTTCCCTGGTTGGCCGCGCCAACCAGCTCGGCATACGGACGCCCGCGGCGGGGCGTGACCCGCAGCCAGGCGATTCGCGGCAGAACGACGCTGCCCGCGCGGAGACTCGCGGGTTCCCAGGTGCCGTCACGGCGCTGCCGCTCTGCAAGGCCGCCGGCGGCAATGCGCAGCTTTCCGCCGGTGGCATAGCCGTGCCACAAGGCGAGCCATTCATAGCCGCACAGGCCGACCCAGGTTATGGCAAGCACGCCCTTGAGGGCGGTGGTAACGGCAAGGAGGAGCAGGAGTGCGAGGCCCGCAGGGCACATCAGGGCGCCGCTCAGCAATACGAAACGACGCAGCCGTGGTTCAGGTGCGATTTCGGCCGAGTATGATGTCGATGCCGCGTGCAATGATCTCGGACCCGGGTACCCTGCGTTGTAACAGATACCCTGCGAGTTCCGGATCGGACAGCTCCAAAAGCGCGTGGAATGATGCTTTATCGGCCTCCGAGGCCGCGTCGTAGCCGTCATCGAGATAGCCCGTCAGCAGCTGGTCGAGCTCTTTCATGCCGCGCCGACACTGCCAGCGCAGCCTGGAGCGCTCCCGGTCTGTTGTCGAATCGTCGCTCATCAAAGCCACCGTAGGAGCGGGCCTCGGCCCGTGATCAGAGCAAAGCCATTCGCGGTTCCAGAACCGGTCCTGCTAGTGGCGCCGCTCCGCGAGCATCTTCTTGGTCTCGGCAATCGCCTTGGCAGGATTCAGATCCTTCGGGCACGTCTGCGTGCAGTTCATGATCGTGTGGCAGCGATACAGGCGGAACGGGTCCTCGAGCTGGTCCAGGCGTTCGCCCGTTGCCTCGTCACGGCTGTCGACCAGCCAGCGGTAGGCCGCCAGGAGCGCCGCGGGGCCCAGGTAACGATCGCTGTTCCACCAGTAGCTGGGGCAGCTGGTCGAGCAGCACGCGCACAGGATGCAGGCGGCAGGCTCGTTGATGAGTTCCTGGTCCTCCTTGCTCTGCAGCCGCTCACGGTCAGGGGGCGGCGGCGTGCGTGCCTGCAGCCAGGGCTTGATCGACGCGTACTGCGCATAGAAATTGGTCAGGTCGGGCACCAGGTCCTTCACGACCCGCATGTGCGGCAACGGGTAGATCCTGACGTCGCCGCTCACGTCACCGATCGCGCGCGTACACGCCAGCGTGTTCCCACCGTCGATGTTCATGGCACAGGAGCCGCAGATGCCCTCCCTGCACGAGCGCCGAAAAGTCAGCGTCGGATCGATCTCGTTTTTTATCTTGATCAGCGCATCGAGCACCATGGGACCGCAGCTGTCCAGGTCGACATCGTAGGTGTCGATGCGCGGGTTCTGACCGCTGTCCGGGTCGTAGCGATACACGGCAAAGCGCCTGACGTTGCTGGCACCTTCCGGCGCCGCAAAATGCTTGCCCTTCTTGATTCTCGAATTGGGTGGCAATCTGAACTCGGCCAAGGGGATCTCCTAGTACACGCGTGCCTTGGGCGGCACGGCCTCGACTTCGTCGGTCAGCGTTTCCTGGTGCACGGGGCGGTAGTCGAACTGGACGGCGCCGCCGCCATCGACCCATGCATACGTGTGTTTCATCCAATTCGCGTCGTCGCGATCGGGGTAATCCTCGCGCGCGTGGGCGCCGCGGCTCTCGAGCCGGTTCGCCGCCGATTCGATCGTTACGACGGCATTCAGCAGCAGGTTCTCAAGTTCCATGGTCTCGACCAGGTCCGTGTTCCAGATCAGGGACCGGTCCGAAACCCGCACGTCTGCAAACGAAGCAAACGTATCCTTGAGCTTGTCGACGCCTTCGTTCAGCGTTTCACCGGTGCGGAATACGGCCGCATGGTTCTGCATGATGCGCTGCATCTCCAGCCGAATTTCCGCGGTCGAGCGGCTACCGTTCGCGTTGCGCAGCCTGTCGATCCTTTCCACGCTGTTCTGCCCGGCGTCCGGGCCGAATGGCTTGTGCCTGGCACCCGGCTGCATCGTCTCGGCACAGTGCTGTGCGGCCGCGCGCCCGAAGACGACGAGATCGAGTAGTGAATTCGAGCCGAGCCGGTTCGCGCCGTGAACCGAAACGCAGGCGGCCTCGCCCGCGGCCATCAGTCCCGGGACGACGGATTCGGGGTTGCCGTCTTTCAACGTAACGACCTCGCCGCTGAAGATCGCGGGAATCCCGCCCATGTTGTAATGCACGGTCGGCAGCACCGGGATCGGCTCCCTGGTCACGTCGACGCCGGCGAAAATCTTCGCGGTCTCCGCGATTCCCGGGAGACGCTCCTCGATGACCTCGGCACCCAGGTGTTCGAGATGCAGGTGGATGTGATCCGCCTCCTTGCCAACGCCTCTTCCCTCGCGGATTTCGATAGTCATCGAGCGACTGACCACATCGCGCGATGCAAGGTCCTTGGCATTGGGCGCGTAGCGCTCCATGAAGCGCTCACCGTCGGAATTCGTGAGGTACCCGCCCTCGCCGCGCACGCCTTCCGTGATCAGGCAGCCCGCGCCGTAGATACCCGTCGGGTGGAACTGCACGAACTCCATGTCCTGCAGCGGCAGCCCTGCGCGCAACACCATCGCGCTGCCGTCGCCGGTGCAGGTATGCGCGGACGTGCAGGAGAAATACGTACGCCCGTAACCGCCGGTTGCGAGGATTACCTGGTGCGAGCGGAAGCGGTGCAGTCGTCCGGTCGCAAGGTCGATCGCCACGACGCCGCGGCAGGCGCCATCCTCCATGATCAGGTCAACGGCAAAATACTCGATGTAGAACTCGGCATCGTGCTTCAGCGACTGCTGGTAGAGGGTATGCAGCATCGCGTGGCCGGTGCGGTCGGCGGCTGCGCAGGTGCGTTGCGCCGTGCCCTCGCCGAAATGCGTCGTCATGCCGCCAAACGGCCGCTGGTAAATGCGACCGTCTTCGGTGCGCGAAAACGGCACTCCGTAATGCTCCAGTTCGATCACGGCATCGGGGGCTTCCTTGCACATGTACTCGATCGCGTCCTGGTCCCCCAGCCAGTCCGAGCCCTTGATGGTGTCGTACATGTGCCAGCGCCAGTCGTCCTCGCCCATGTTGCCGAGGGCGGCGCTTATACCCCCCTGCGCCGCAACGGTATGGCTGCGTGTCGGGAAGACCTTGGTGATACAGGCCGTGTCGAACCCTGCCTGTGCTAGACCGAACGTCGCGCGCAGACCCGCACCGCCGGCGCCGATGACAACGACGTCGTAACTGTGATCGATAAATTCGTAGTCGCTCATGAACCGATTCCGATGACGAGGATCCCGTAGACGGCCGCGATCGCGACGAACACGTGCGCAAAGCGCGACAGCAACAGGGACACGACCTTGGTGCCGGGCGCGTGCACGTAGTCTTCAATGACGACCTGCACGCCGAGATACGAGTGATAGGAGAGCGTGATGGACAGCAGGGACAGCAGTACACCGTTCAACGGCACGCCGATGAAACGAATGACGTCGAGATAGGTCAGGCTCTCCAGCTGCAGCAACGAGTAGATGAACCAGCTGCCGAGCATGAGCATAGCGACAGCAGAAACACGCTGCCCCCACCAGTGATCCGTGCCTTCTTTCGCGCTCCCGAGGCCCAGCACGCGGCCCAGCGGCGTTTTCAGGCTCATGTCGCGGCCCACCAGAAAGCTGCCGTGGCCGCCGCGGCGAAGCCGACGACGATCCATGCCGAGCGATCGGCCTGCCGCTTGTCGAAACCGCGCCCGGTATCCCAGGCAAGGTGGCGGACTCCGTTGGCCGCATGGAAGAAGAATGCGAAGCTCCAGCCCACCAGGAACAGCTTGCCGATCAAGGACGACATCGCCACCGTGAATCGCAGGTAAGCTTCGGGCCCCGCGGCAGCCTGCATCAACCAGGCGGCCAGCACGATGAGGCCGATGGACATCGCGACGCCTGTCATGCGATGCAGGATCGACAGCACCATGGTTATCGGCCATCGATAGATCGACAGGTGTGGCGACAGGGGTCTGCCGGAATTGCTCATGCGCGTAGCTTTTTATTTTTCAGAAATCGATGCAACGACCGCCCTTCTCCCAATCACCGTAGCGGGTGGGGTCCGGGCCCTTGCGACCGCCGATTTCCTTCGGCCGGTCCTCGGGAGACTCATTATTTTCGGCGACCCGGTCGTGTCCGGACTCGTCCGCAGTATCGTCACGAGAAGGTTCGGTCTTGCTCATTGGCGAAGTATGCCAGACAACTTCTGCAGCTGCATGAGTCGGTGAAAATTCGCTGCAAGTGGTTACAATCGAGGGTCTATGTCCTCATTCCCGTACTCGAAGATCATCGTATCCGGCGCCGACGCATTCGCCTTCCTGCAGGCGCAGCTCTCCAACGACCTGCGGCTGCTCGACGAACGCGACGAGCTGCTGGCGGCATGGTGCAACCCCAAGGGCCGCGTCATCTGCATCCTGCGTATCAGCCGCAGCGATGACGGCTATGAGCTGATACTGCCTGCAGAGCTCGCCGAGTCCGTGCTGCAGCGGCTCATGCTGTTCCGCTTTCGCTCCAGGGTCGAGTTCCAGCCGGCTCCGGCATCGCCGTCGGATCTGGGCATCCAGGGGTCTGTGGAGGAGTGGCTGCTCGACAATCTGAAAAGCGGCCGCCCCGAAGTCTGGCAGGCGCAGTCGGAGGCGTTCACCCCGCACATGCTGAACCTGGACCTCATCGGGGCCGTCAGCTTCGACAAGGGGTGTTACCCAGGCCAGGAGATCGTCGCCCGAACGCACTACCGCGGCGCCACCAAGCGCCGCACCCACCGCTTTGAAGCCGCGAGCCCGGTATCCGTCGGCGCCCGGGTGTCGGACGGCGAGCGCGACATCGGCGAGGTACTGAACGCCATCGGCA
>Ga0209536_100000288_pt1 | contig 80023 bp, 65 predicted proteins | sample DeeMarSeWOR28_12_FD_187461 | JGI IMG/M metagenome (GOLD analysis project Ga0209536, IMG submission 187461) | Marine sediment microbial communities from White Oak River estuary, North Carolina - WOR-2-8_12 (SPAdes) (version 2) | ecosystem: Environmental > Aquatic > Marine > Intertidal zone >...
GCCGATCGAGAAAGCGCAGCATACATGGGTATGTGAGCATTTATCGGAGGCCTGCAACGCAGCCATTGGGCCTCAGATGGGGTTTTGAAACCACTTCTATGCCTTTTCCTTGTGATAATCACAGGTCACCCGGGTGGTTACTGAAACAGACGTCGCCAGATGCTCAATGATGTTTTTAATTGTAGACGATAATGCATCATGTTCGGATCGCAATTTTTCAGAGTCCACTGCCGCTAATTTGAGATTTTGCGATGAAAAAACCGCAGCGGAATAAGGTTCATGCCCCATGTCCAGAAACGGGATCCGTCCGAAAAAATCCCCCTTTTTAAGTTGGACAAGCGGCAAATAACCGTTTTCGGTTTGACGCGCGATAACCACCTGTCCATCCTTAATTGTGAATAGGCGTTCTTCTTTCTGGCCCTGCTTTATCAGTTGTTTTTTGCCCTGGATCAATTTCTCGATATTATTACTGCCATTTTTGATATTTACGGCGGTCTCGACAACCTGGCGAAACCTTGAATCCATGCTGATCAGCATATTTTTAAAATCAACAGAGACGTTGGCCAGTTCATTGGCGAGCAGCTGTGAATCCAGCATCCCCAATTGCACGTTGCCCACGGCTTTGACGGTTGCGCTGCGCACTCTGCCACCGGCGATTAAGGCGGCGACACTGCCAAGAAAAGCACCGTCTCCTATTCTTAACAGTTGAAAGGGGCCGTTTTCGGCCTGCTTGATAATCTCGGCGGTGCCTTCCAGGATAACCCAGATCCAGTCACCGTGATTGCCTTCCTGCACGATCTCATCACCGTCATAAAACCCCTCTTCATCGACAATATATGAATAATCGACCAAAGGGCCCTTAATGAGTGGAAGCTTTCCGGATGTGACAGAGGATTCAGATTGTTTTTTTGCTTCTGTGGCCGGCCCCAGTTTTGCGATCTTGCCCTCATCCAGCAACCGCAGGCCATCCAGAATGATTTCCATTCGGCTCTTGGTGATCGACTTGGCGCAGGTGACTTTTTCTTCCGTAAATTCAAATTGGCCTTCAGCCCAGCCAAATAATGCAAAAACGGCATCCAGCCCGGACAACTGGCCGTTGACGGCGTTTATCGGGTTACCTTTATCCAGATACACAAGACCCGGCTCCGATACGTGGCTGCTGCTAATGCGCAGCACACCTGTGCTGCCGTTGGAACCGAGCAGATTTAATAGTTCGCCTAAATTAAGAAAGGTCAGGCTTCCGGATAAATCGCTATTGGCACTCATGAACTCAGGCTAAATATGCAAATCGGGTCTTAAAGCATGATAATTTACAGGATATACCAATTGTAGCACGAAAACGACCCAATTTAATAATTAAAAATAGGATCTGAAACAAAAAAAATGTGGTTTTTCCCAGTTATATAACGTACTTCTGATAAATGACGGCAACATCCGCCACGCAAGCGCTGTGCGAGCGGCACCATGACTTCAGGCACTTTACGCTGAATGAATTATGGTCTAGCTCAACTCACTCTGAACCGATAGCATGACAAGTTTCAAACAGGCGTGAAGGGTCTTGCCGACACCGCCGCCCTTTAAGGCACTTCCGGGAAAAACGGGGACTTTTAATTGTCGATTGAGATCGTGCTTCATTTTTTCAAGCGGCATGATGGGAATATTGGCACCATCGAGATCTCTTTTGTTAAACTGCATCACCAGCGGCACTTTGAAGATGCTGAGGCCGTAATCCTTTAGATTTTGCTGCAAATCTTTAAGCGCCAGTAAATTTTTTTCACGCCTGACTTCCAGCGAATCCGCAACAAATATAATACCATCGGCCCCTCTTAACACCAGTTTTCGGGTGGAACTATATCTGACCTGCCCCGGAACAGTGTATAATTGAACGCGAAGATCGCAGCCTTTTACTTTGCCCAGATCCAGCGGAAGAAAATCAAAGAAAAGGGTTCGGTCCCCATCCGTATTAATGGAAACCATTTCCCCCATTACTTGATTTTTAAAACTCTTGTGGATATACTCCAGATTCGTTGTTTTGCCGCATCGCCCGGGCCCGTAATAAACGATTTTGCATTCAATTTGTCTTTTTTTTAGATTAACAATAGCCATATGGTGTAGATCTTCGCGATATAGGATTCTCCGATATTACTATCGGAACAGGGCCACATTTTCTTTAGAAATAGAATATTAACCCCTATCAAATAAAAAATTCGGCTGAAACCGAAAAAGAGTATAACATTGTCAGCAAAGGCTATTTTGTCAATCCAAAAAAAGCCCAAATTTGTTTGAATTAATTATAATTTATCCTATTTTTGTGCTTTCTGTCAATATTTGAGAACTAGATAAACAGGTTGATAATAAAAGTATTCTATAATTTTATAAACTATTTAACTATTGGAATGGAAGGAGCGACCCATGAATCAAAAAGTAACCGTTATTGGAGCCGGAAATGTCGGTGCCACCACCGCGCAGCGACTGGCTGAAAAAGAACTATGCGATGTTGTTTTAATCGACATTATTGAAGGCGTTCCCCAGGGCAAGGCCCTCGATCTGACCGAAGCAGCGCCGATTGAAAAACACGACGCGCATCTCACAGGCGCCAATGCATACGATCCTTCAGCCGACTCCGATATTGTCATTATTACGGCGGGCATACCCCGAAAACCGGGTATGAGTCGCGATGATCTCATCAGCACCAATGCCGGCATCGTAAAATCAGTAACGGAACAAATTACGGCCTTATCACCGGATTCAATCCTGATTATCGTCAGCAATCCCCTGGATGCCATGTGTCATGTGGCCCATGAAGTGAGCGGTTTTCCCAAAGAGCGGGTCCTGGGTATGGCGGGCGTTTTGGATTCTGCACGGTTTCGGGCGTTTATTTCAATGGAATTGAATGTTTCCGTGGAAAATACGCATGCGTTTGTACTTGGCGGGCACGGTGACACAATGGTTCCTTTGCCGCGTTACTCAACCGTCGCCGGAATACCCATCACCGAACTGCTTTCTGAAGATCGTATTGAAGCTCTGGTGGAGCGTACCCGCAATGGTGGAGCTGAAATAGTCGGTCTGTTAAAAACCGGCAGCGCATATTATGCACCGGCTTCCGCCGCCGTCGAAATGGCCGAATCGATTTTGAAAGACAAAAAGAAAATCCTGCCCTGTGCGGTATATCTTGAAGGCGAATACGGAATAAAGGATTTGTTTATCGGTGTTCCGGTTAAACTGGGTTCCGGTGGTGCTGAAGAGATCATCGAGATTACCTTAACCGAAGCAGAAGATGCCGCTTTAAAAAATTCTGCCGCCGCAGTTCAGGAACTGACGGAGGTTCTCAAAAAGCTGAATTTCTAGCAGGGTTCAGAGGTCAGGGAACAGAAAGTAGCCTTACTCTGACTTCTGTTTTCTGTCATCTGACATCTGTTCACTGACCTCTGTCTTCTGAAATTGAATCATGAAAATATCCGTGCACAGCTTCAGCTGCCGAACGCGTGATTCCGGGAAGTGTATTCAGCGCGTCGATGTCTGCTTCCCGGATTTTTTTTATACTTTTAAAGTGTTTCAGGAGAATCGCTTTCCTTTTTGGGCCGACACCCGGAATCGCATCCAGTTTTGATTGCAGCGCCGTCTTTGTTCGGCGCTTGCGGTGAAAGGCAATTGCAAATCGATGGGCTTCGTCTCTAATCCGCTGCAAGAAAAGCAACAAATCCCTGTCTTTACCAAAAACAATGGGGTTGGTCCTGTGCGGCTTAAATATCTTATCCTGACTTTCACCCTTTTTTTCATCTTTTTTGGCAATCGCAATAAGCTCAAACTGGCCTTCGAGGCCAAGCTCTTTGATTATAGCGACGGCAATGTTCAATTGCCCTTTACCGCCATCGACCATCAAAAGATCGGGACGCGATTCGGGCGCCTGCTGCGGATTTAATTTACCAAGCCGTCGGGTCAACACCTCAGACATATAAGCATAGTCGTCCTGTGCATCTACGCCTTTGATTTTAAACTTGCGGTACGCCGATTTTTTGGCGTTCCCTTTTTCAAACACGACCATGCTGGCTACCGGCTCGGCTCCCGATATATTGGAGTTGTCAAAGCATTCAATACGCTCGGGCAGTTTGGGCAATTTAAGCCTTTTTTGAAGTCTTGATAGCAACTCCATTTCGCCGGCTCGCGCAACGAGCCAACCCTGACGCTCATTTTCGGCATTGTGGATGGCCATATGCATCAACTTTGCTTTTTGCCCTCTTTTGGGATTCAGGATTTTTACTTTTTTCTTTTTAACCGTTTTAAGCCAGTCTTCGATAAGTTTCGCATCCTCCATCTCCATGGAAACCAGAATTTCTCCGGGCAGAAAAGTTGTTTTTTCATAATATTGTCGGATAAAGGTGCCCATGGCCTCCTCATCGTTCGACATGGTTTCTTCAAAGCTAAAATGCCGCGTACCTTTGAGAAATCCACCCATGACGTTCAAAACGGTAATCCATGCATACCCCCGGGATCTGACAATCGCAAACACGTCCCGATCCTGGAAATCGGTGGTGACCGCAATTTGCTTCTCGATTGTTCTTTGTAGCGAAAACATTTTGTCTCTGAGCCGGGCGGCCTTTTCAAATTCCTGGGCGCGGGCGGCCGCATTCATTTGTTTTTTGATTTTTGCGACCAGATCCGTGGCGCGGCCTTTAAGGAATATGATCGCCTCATTTACCTGCTCCTGATAAACTCCCGGATCGACATCCAGGCAGCAGGGCGCCAGACACCCTTCCATCTGACAATGCAGACATGGTCGGGTCCGTGTTTTAAAATCTTTGGCACGGCACTTCCGCAATTTAAAAGTTTTGTTTATGGTCTTCAGGGTTTCGCGAACTGCATGGGCGGAAGCAAAAGGACCGAAGTAAACAGCATCGTCTTCTCCGATTTTACGCACGATCGAAAAACTGGGATAATCTTCTTTGGGGTCCAGCCTCAGAGAAGGATAGCGCTTGTCATCCTTTAAAACCACATTGTAACGAGGGCGGTGACGTTTGATCAGGTTGGATTCCAAAATCAGCGCCTCTTTTTCATTGCCGGTAAGAATCGTATCAAAATCACAGATTTTATTCACCAGTACACCGGTCTTCATATCGAGGCGGCCTGCATTTTTAAAATAAGCCGCCAGGCGTTTTCGCAGATCGCGGGCCTTGCCGATGTAAATGATCTTCCCAGCTGTATCTTTTAATAAATACACGCCGGGTTCGTGCGCCGTGCGGGAGAGTTTTTCCGCAACGTCAAAGCTTTGCCCGCCTTGGTCGGTTAATTTTTTCATATCTGAATGGAGTGCCTGTAGTGACTAAAGTGATCTAAATTGCCTATAGTTATGGAATTCTGCCGATTTATAATAAGAGATGGAGCGCAGCGACATCATAACTCTAGTCACTTTAGTTCACTTCTCACTTTAATTCACTTTCCTTTACATTTCCGTCTCGAATACAATCAGCTTTTTTAGCTCCCGGATTTGATCTCGCAGTTCCGCGGCGCGTTCGAATTCAAGCGCCTTCACTGCTGACTGCATTTCGGTTTCCAGGGATCTGATGACCGCGTCCATATCGTCCAGTGATTTGTACTCCCCAACAGCTTCCGCGACTTCATTTTCAGGCGCGGCCTCAATTTCTTTTCCGAAATTAAAAATCTGCGTGACTTCTTTGCGAATGGTTTGCGGCGTAATATTGTGCTGCTGATTGTATGCGTGTTGAATTTCTCGACGTCGCCGGGTTTCGTCCATGGCCGTTTGCATCGAACGGGTGACCGCGTCGGCATACAATAGAACCGTTCCCCTGACGTTTCTGGCAGCCCGTCCAAAGGTTTGGATGAGAGATCGCGTCGAACGCAGAAAACCTTCTTTGTCGGCATCCAGTATAGCCACCAGGGAGACTTCCGGAATATCCAATCCTTCTCGCAGCAGATTGATGCCCACCAGGACATCAAATTTTCCCATTCGCAGATCTCGAATAATATCCATGCGTTCAAGGGTATTGATATCTGAATGCAAATAGCGAACCCGGATACCCAGATCGGAATAATATTCGGTAAGGTCTTCCGCCATCCGTTTGGTCAGGGTCGTCACCAGGACCCGTTCGTTGTGTTTCTGGCGCAGTAAAATTTCTTCGTAAAGATCGTCCACCTGATTTTCGGCACTGCGCACTTCCACTTGCGGATCGACGAGGCCCGTGGGACGGACAATGAGCTCAACAAGAGAATCCCTGGATAGCGATAGTTCATAATCTGCCGGGGTGGCGGAGACATAAACCACCTGGGATATGCGCGCCTGACATTCTTCAAATTTGAGGGGGCGATTATCCAGGGCCGAGGGCAGCCGAAATCCATATTCTACCAGCGTCTCTTTGCGAGACCGATCGCCGCGATACATACCCCGGAGTTGGGGGATGGCGATGTGACATTCATCAATGATCATTAAATAATCTTCTGGAAAATAACTTAGCAGGGTTGGAGGGGGATCCCCGGCCTTTCTTCCGGTTAGATGTCGCGAATAATTTTCAATACCGTGGCAGTAACCGAGTTCCTGCATCATTTCCAGATCGAAATGGGTCCGTTCTTCGATGCGCTGGCCTTCAATCAGTTTGTTTTCATTTCGAAAATATTCGATGCGTCCCTTCAATTCATCGACAATGTTGGCGATGGCCTTTTTACGGGTGACTCTGGACGTCACATAATGGCTTGCCGGAAAAATTGTGGCCCGTTTCAGGCGCTTGAGCACTTTTCCCCTTAGAGCATCAAACAAAGCAATACCTTCAATCTGGTCCCCGAAAAAATCAATACGAATTGCCTGATCTTCTTCATAGGCCGGAAAAACTTCCACACGGTCACCGCGCACCCGGAATACGCCCCGGGAAAAGTCGACATCGTTGCGCTCGTATTGCATCGAAACCAGGTCGAACAGGAGTTTGTCGCGGGCGATTTCCATGTTCGGTTCAAGGTCCACCCGCATGGACAGATAATCTTCGGGTGCACCCAGCCCAAAAATACACGATACACTGGCGACAACCACGATATCTCTGCGCGACAGCACCGAACGGGTAGCCGAATGGCGCAATTTGTCGATCATGTCATTGATGGATGAATCCTTTTGGATATAGGTGTCAGTGGAAGGGATATAGGCCTCGGGTTGATAATAATCATAATAACTTACGAAATATTCCACGGCATTTTCGGGGAATAACTGCCTGAACTCGTTATAAAGCTGTGCCGCCAGGGTTTTATTGGGTGCCAGTACCAGAGTCGGCTTGTCGACCCGGGCGATGACATGGGCCATTGTAAATGTTTTGCCCGAACCGGTAACCCCCAACAGGACATTGTGCCGATGTCCATCCCCTATATTTCGGCTCAGCGCGTCGATGGCCCGGGGCTGGTCGCCTGTTGGTTCAAAATTGGAAACAAGTTTAAACGAAGTCATTCTGCCTCTAAATTTCTATACCATATTGATAGGATGGAGCACTTAACGAACACTGCGCTCAACAATTGGAATGATGGAAAGATGGAATAGCGCAGTGCGCTAATTTAAATTAATCAGTTTGCGGCTACAGGCAATCATCATGACCTTTTTCATTCGATCAGGGCAACACACATCGCACCGATCCCCTCCCCTTTCCCGATCACACCCAAACCTTCGGTGGTCGTTGCCTTGATATTGACGCCATTCGGCGCGATATTCATTTCTTTGGCAAGAATGTTTTGCATTTCATGTCGATATGATCCTAATTTCGGTGCTTCGGCAAATATGACTGAATCAAGATTGATGATGCGAAATCTGTTTTCAGCCAGCATGTGGCAGATTTTGGATAGCAGTTTTAGACTGGATATATCTTTAAATTGTGGATCCGTATCCGGAAAGTGCAATCCGATATCGCCCAACCCGGCCGCACCCAGCAGCGCATCACACATCGCATGCACCAGCACGTCCGCATCTGAATGACCCAGCAAGCCTTTCTCATAGGCGATGGATACACCGCCTAAAATCAGCGGACGCCCCTTCACCAAACGATGAATGTCATATCCGATTCCGACTCGCATGCCTTACTCCTTTGGACACAAGTTGAAATATTGTATGAATATTAGCCAGTTATATGCATAACACATTCCCGTTCCGCGGTAAAGTGAAACAAACCGCTTAAGAATTCGCCGTTCGTACCGATATAGATTGTGTCAACCCTGATCTTTTAAACGATATTGAAACCCGGGGATTAACCCGTTCAAGTTGGGATAATATGATGTCTGCAAACCTGATAATTCTCGTTTTGACGCTATTTATTTATATTCTGATTGTAGCGGCCTTTTACAAGGCCAGGATCAAATATTCCGGCGGCAAAGTCGGGGATGTGATCAATTTAATTTTAATTACGGTGGTGCTGATGTTTTTAGGTGATTATGTTCGTTTGCTCCAATCCTATCTTGCGGATCATATCATTTTTATCCTCCAAACATTGTTTCGAACCACCGCTCTGTCGTTTTTAGCTTACGGGGGCGCAAGGATCGCCGGAAGATAGGCGGGTATAGAAGCGATCTTTAGAATTGCTTCCGGGTTCAATCCGCTCGGGTCTGCTTTTCCCCCAATCATTCCAAGGCCTGCGAAAGCACGTGTTTAATCTCACCGATGACATGGTTTTTACTGTTGATTCGAGTCTGTCTGCCATCGACATCGGGAAGCAAGGCATAAATTTCCTGAATGGTCTGTTGGGTCATTTTGGGTCCGAGAATCGCGGTCACCTTTGACAGGATATTTAGGATAAATTCGTTAAAGCTTTTGACGAGGATCTGACAGGCATCCGCGTAATCTGTAACGGCGGCGATCTGCCGGGAAATTTCTTTGGAATTGGTGTCAACTGCGTCCTTAATATTATAATTTAAGAAAATTTCAAAGGGCTGGGAAGCGGCAACCTGTTTGGATTCATCGAAAATGGTAATTGCCGCTTTGCCAAGCTCCCCTTCAAAGCTGCGAAATAACAGCTGTAAGGTATGGTGATATGTCCCGATGATGGTAGAATAATCCCTGTATTCTTCAGTTAGCTCCAGGGTCGCTTCTTCAGACGGCTTTTCGCTGGATTCGATGAGTCCGGACGATAACAATGAATAGAGAATTTTGTAGGCAGCGTATTCGTCAAGCCCGCTGTCTCCGATGACATCTCTGATCGAGCGTTGACCGTCGACCAGCCCCAGAATCTTCAATTCGGCAAAATTCAGCGTTATCTCATCCTGGTCGCTGACCTTACCCGTTATCCGGTAGACCAGGGTATCGTTGGGGATATGTCTTTTTATGATGGATATTTCGTCGATTCGACGGGAGGCCTCCAGGAGCAAACTCACCAGATTGATTTTGGCGACAACCATACCCTTCAAATTGAGGGCGGCATCGTTATATTCAAACTCGCCCTTATCCCACAAAAATAGATTGAAGATCATATGCTCGACTTGCTGGCAGATAATTTCCTGAAGATTAAGGGGGGTGAGGATGCCCTTTTCGAGGAGGATTTTCCCCAGGGCTTTTTTTTCGGCCCGGCCTTGCCTTAAAGATGTCTGGAGCTGTTCCTGTGAAATAATACCTTTTCTTTTCAAAAAATGTCCCAGACGGTCCTTTTCATCGGACCCGGTCGCATAGATGATTTCACCATCTCTTAAATAAATTCGAACTTCCTTATCTTCATTTTTGACTTTCAGCACACCGGTCTTTTGATCATCACCCAATAGCTGAAAAATACTGTTGAGGTTAAATGTTTCAAAATTACCTTTAAGCGACATGCGTTTCAGACCCTGATCTCGAGTTTTATCCACACCGAGAGAGATATGCGTTACAATCAGCTGTTTGGTTCCAATAGCGACAACCGAATTGCCGGCGGCTCAACGTTTAATTTTATCGGTCAACACATTTCTTGTCAACGATCCATAATACTTGACCTGTTGTGCTGAACACGTATATTGTTATCTGAATTTAAATGAAAGAGAAAGTCATATGCGTATCCATAAAATAATGACGGATATAAAAAATGGGGACAAAACCGGCCTCAATGAGGCCGAAGCAAAATTACTTCTTAAAGAATATGGCATTCCGGTTGTGCCGGAAAAGGTAGTAGCGAATGATCGAAAAGCCATCTCAGCCGCCAGTGAGTTGGGCTATCCGGTGGTCGTTAAGGGTCTGGGTTCCGCACTGGCTCATAAAACAGAACAGGGACTGGTCCATTTAAATCTCAATGCGCCCCGGGATATTCAAAAGGCGGTAGCAGCCATCATAGCAAAGGCCGGTGATGGTCTGGAGGGATTTCTGGTTCAACCGTTCTTACAGGGAAAAAGAGAACTGGTGGCCGGATTATTTCGCGACCCTCAATTTGGGCCGGTTGTCATGTTCGGCATCGGCGGTGTGTTCACTGAAGCTTTTTCAGATGTTACCTTTCGGCTGGCTCCGATCACCGAAACCGATGCTATGGATATGCTGTCCGAAATCAGAGCCAAAGCATTGCTGGACAAATATCGCGGTGAAGAGGCGATCGATCGCCTGCAAATCATTCGAACTCTCCAGGGCCTTTCCCGCATCGGTATTGAACTTCCCCAAATCGCCGAGATCGATGTCAATCCTCTGCTGGCTTCATCTGCCGGCCAGCTTTGGGCGGTAGATGCGCTGGTGGTAGTGGGTGAAGCGGATGTCGAGCGGCGATTGCCCCCTCCCGTTTCTCCGGATGCCATTAGCGCCATATTTTATCCCAAATCAACCGCCTTTGTCGGCGCCTCTTCCCATATGGGCAAATGGGGGCACAGGCTCATGTCGAATACCATCAGCGGCGGATACGAAGGAAACATATTTCTGGTGAATCCCAAAGCAGAAACCATTGCCGGTCGCAGGACCTATCCGACGGTCTGCGATATCCCTGAACCGGTCGACCTGGCGGTGGTCACCATTCCGGCAGCGGGTGTTCTAGATTTAATCCCCCAGCTGAAACAAAAAAACATCGGCAACATGCTCCTGATTACCTCCGGCTTTGGCGAAACCGGAGAAGAAGGCAAAAAATTGGAGGCCGAACTGGTGCGGGCCGCTCGCGATGCGGGGATTTTAATCCTGGGCCCCAACACCATGGGCATCTGCAACCCGCATATCAATTTTTACTGCACCGGTTTTTCGGCCAAACCCAGGGCCGGCTCAACCACCATGGTCTCTCAATCCGGAAATATGGGTGTGCAGCTGCTGGCTTTTGCTCAACAGCAGGGTATCGGGATCCGGGGCTTTTGCGGATCGGGTAATGAGGCCATGATGACTATCGAAGACTATCTGGACGGGCTGGAAGTCGATAACTTGACACGCACGGCGGTGTTATATGTGGAAAGCGTCAAGAACGGGAGACGATTTTTTGAAGGGGCGCGCCGGGTCGGCAGGAAAAAACCGATCGTGCTTCTCAAAGGCGGCCAGAGCGCGGCCGGCAAACGGGCGGCGGCCACCCACACCGGGGCCCTGACCACTGATTCGAAGGTGTTTGATGCCGTCTGCCGCCAGGCCGGTATCGTTAAAGTCAACCAGCCCATGGAGTTGCTGGACCTCGGGGCCGCCTTCTCATCTTTGCCCCTTCCGCAGGGAAATCGTGCGGCCATAATGACCATGGGCGGCGGCTGGGGCGTCGTCACCGCTGATCTGTGCTCCCAATACGGCCTCGATGTTATCGCGCTTTCCGCAGATATTATAAAAGAAATCGACAAAATTCTACCCCCCTACTGGAGCCGGTCCAACCCGATTGATCTGGTTGGCGAGTGGAATCTGGACATCCCCAGAGCGGTTCTGGAATTGCTGCTTAAATGGGATGGGTGTGATGCGGTGATCAATCTGGGAGTTATCGGGCGCCGGCAGGCGCTGAAAAGACACAGTGAGTCGGTGCTAAAGGCTGATCCAACCTATTCGCCCGAATTTATCAAAAAGATTCATGCGGATTTTAAAAAATTCGAAGCAGATCATATTGCTCAGATCATTGACCTGATGGAAAAATATAATAAGCCTGTTTTTGGCGTCAGTATGCTGCCGGATGAAAAGCACCAGACCGTTTATCCACATAAAAAACAAACGCTTAAGGCTGTATTTTTCCCGACGCCAGAACGCGCCGTGGGTGCTTTTGCTAAAATGGTTGAGTATCAAAAATTCTTGAGCCGTGATGAGTCCCCATAGATCACCGGTAACTTTCTTTTATCTTTATGCGTTGAATAAAGCCAAATTAGAACTTGTAGGGCATGTTGCTTTTATGGTATGAGACGGCTTCTTTTATGTTTTCCATGGCAAATCAGGCGCCTGGACACCGACGCAGGGGTGATCACATAAAGTAAAATGAAATCAATGACAAAAAACTTAAACTATCAATTCGATTTTGAAATTGGCTATCTTGTCAAAAGCCCCTGTCTGCAATGCCGCCTCAGGCCGGCGTTTCCACAATGCGCGGATACCTGCAACGTGCTGGATCAAATACAGACCGTTCTGGCAGAGGTTGTATCCTGCACCCGGCGGGCTTAGTCGTTTGTCGGACGATGACAATCTGCGCTTCCAGTTTCACCCTGCTACTTGCTTGTAGGCGTGATTTTTTACAAGTACGCTCAAGATACCGCAACTGGCATAACCCCGGAATAGATGCCAAATCAATTCAATTAAAATCTCCCCGAGACGGTGCAACTTTTTTTGCAATGTAAACTTTTTCTTTATCATTCAATTTATTGGTATCATTAAATTTAATATAAATCATAGAAATCACGTCAACCTTTGTTGCTCCCTTCTGACAACTTCTTTCCGAATTGACCCGGTATAAAAAAAACAGGGCCTGAAAATTTGTAATTTTGAACTTTAGCTCCAGCCGATGCCATATTCCGTTGAAATTAAACCATTTTTTTTGAATACCCATCCTCATATTGACGCGCCCCAAAGCTTCACAGCGACAATGGAGGGGTTAATATCGTTTTTGGTATGAAAGCTGCTATTATTTGATGCTAAATGGCTTAAGGAGGCGTCTAATGGTGAAAAAAAGATTGCCAAAAAAGTTCAGCATCTTTGAGTTTTTCATAATAATCCTTTTGGTTATGATTTCGCTCTTTTATTTGAATGGATGTACAATTACACCTAAAGCTTTGGGACTCGCAAAAGAGAAGGCGGCACCGCAGTATGAATACGGGAATATTAAAAGGCTTGTATCGGCTGTCAAGCAAGAAAATGGCGATGTCTCACTTTGTATCGACTTAAACACCGCCGATGACACTGAAGAATCCAAATTGAATACCCTAACAATTCCTCTCGCTATTTTTAACGGAGAAGCCGATCAGCATGAGAGGTATGGGTTTTACCCGGGGGAATGTCCCTTCTCCTGTTATTGGTATCCTATCGAAAAAATTGAGAATGGTTGTGATAAAATTACTCCTGAAAACTTATCCATAAAATCCATCCTTGCAATCGAAAAAATAACCATCTCCTCACAAGAACAACTTTATGACTTACTTAATTCCTATAATGAAACCCAAAAAATACCGGATAAAATATTCGAGATTAGCGACGTATCTGGAAATATTTCATCAATTTTCTGGTTTGTCCGAATCGATCAGCAGCGGACATCCGCAAACAGTATTGCGGGTGTTTATGAGGATAAAAGCACAAATCTTTATTACTTGACCGTACCGGCAGCTTTCATAGGGGATGTAATTATAGACACGGTCGCGGTGGCAGTGGTTATAACGGGTATCGCTCTGGGGACTTATTTACAGTTACAATAACTTCCAATCTTACCTAAGCAAATATGGGTTGGGGCACGAGATCATAATAATGACCAGTAACTTTTATTTAGGGAGCAAAATATGAAAAAAGTAATGATAGCTTTCATTTTAATTTTATTTTCCATGGGGTGTACCCCGGCGTATCACCATGAAAAGCTTACATCCACCAAAGAGCGTGAAATGACTGTCGGCCTTGTGCAAAAGGAGATTCGAGTTGGAATGTCTCAAACTGAAGTGGCAGAAGCTTTGGGTTCACCGAACATCGTAACAAGGGATGAAAATGGAAAAGATTCTTGGATTTACGACAAAATTGCGTCTGAGGCATCCTATTCAAAAGGCAATGTAGGTGGAGCTGCAGGCGGTGCCGGAACTACTGGAAATACATTGCTTTTGGGCCTCATCGTAGGGAGTTATGAGTCAGGCGCATCAAGCACCACACAAAGGACGTTAACGGTGATTATAAAATTTGACCAAGACCGTCTGGTTGAAACTTTTTCATACCATTCCAGTAAATTTTAAAATGAGATGGAAAAATGAAACAGATTTTTGTTATTTCCATTCTAATAAGTTTTTTTATAACAAATTGCGCTTCTTTTCCGAAAACCGAAAAGACCCAGCTTCAAATTCGTGCATTTCAAACTAGAACTTATGATATCACAGAATCCAAGCTAATATTGAAAGCCGTGCTTAACGTTTTGCAAGATGATGGTTTTATCGTTAAGAATGCAGTCCCCGAGATAGGTCTTTTGACTGCAACGAAAGAGATTGATATTGAAAGGGAGATTGAATCGATCCCGGCTTTTTTGTTCGGGGGTACCGCTGCAAGCTGGATAAAGAGCTCTATTATAGATGCCACCTGCAATATTAGCGATTTTGGGGATAAATACAAAGTTAGAGTAAATTTCACGCAAAAAATTCTAGATAACCGGGGCAATATCGTCCAAATAAGACAAATTGATGACCAAAAATTTTATCAAACCTTTTTTACGAAACTAGATAAAAGCATTTATCTTCAAAAAACGGGACTATAGTTCAATTGCGCTTATATTGGTTGAGCGTATTATCTGACCTGTGCCATCTGTCAAATGGCTTCTGATGTCATGCGCCCCACAAAGCATCGCGCAGACCCGAGGTGCGCTCGATTTTTCGCTCAATGGCGTTGTGGATGATCAAACGATTTCCCCAAATGCAAATTTTTTTTCGTGCGCGGGTCAGCGCTGTGTAAATCAGTTCACGGGTTAAGATGGAGAAATCTTTGTCCGGTAGAATGAAAAGTACTTCATCAAATTCGGAACCCTGGCTTTTGTGAACCGTCATGGCATAGACCGTTTCATGTTCCGGTAGTTGATAGGTCTGGAAACGGCGAACACCTCCGGAACCGTCCGGAAAATAAACGAACAGTTCCCTGCCCCTTTCGCCGGCAGCCGGCATGGTAATGCCGATATCCCCGTTGAATAATCCGAGCGGGTAATTGTTACATGTAATTAATACAGGCCGGCCGGCATACCATGGATTTTCCGCCAGGGGATCCATTTGTATCAAATTCTGGCGGCTCAGTACCTGCTCTGCCAGTTTATTGATGGCGCGGACCCCCAGTGGTCCGATATTTAAAGCGCACAGTATTTTAAAGCGCTGCAATCGCTCCAGCGCGTCTGCCGGATCCCCGGTTTTAAGATAAGGTCGATAGCCCGATACGATCTGCTGCGCTAAGGTCTCAATCAGATCTTCGTTTGCTTTCATTGGCTGCCAGTCGATGGATTTTTCATCGGAATCGTCGAGCAGGGCAAATACCGTATCGGTCTTTGCACGGTTTACCGCCCGACTTAATCCGCCGATACCGCTGCCGGCGGCAAACCGATAGCTTTTTTGGAGTAGGACGATGGAGTCCTGCAGCCGGGAACCATTGGCAGATGGGTGAACCATCCGTTCTATATTTTCTCCGGTTAATTCTTTGATGCAATCCATAAGCGAGACCGAAAACCCGTGCATGACATCCCGATCGCAAATGTCCCCCAGAACCGAACCGGCCTCGACCGAGGCCAGCTGGTCCTTGTCGCCGATTAAAATCAAGCGTGCGTTATCGGGGACCGCCTGAAAGAGTTTAGCCATCAGGGCCAGATCGACCATGGAAGCTTCATCGACGATCACCACATCCGCCATGAGCGGATTATCGCGATCGTGGCGGAAATAAGGAGACCCTGTTATGGGTTTGAGCATCCGGTGAATCGTTAGCGTGTCTGTCGGAATCGCGTCTTTAACTGCCGCATCGCAATTCAGGCGGCCTTTGGCGTGTTCAAGGGACTCTTTTAATCTGGCCGCGGCTTTGCCGGTAGGCGCTGCCAGATAAACTTGCAGCATCTCCCCGTGTGCCTGCTCCAGCAAAAGCGCTAAAATTTTAGTGATCGTAAACGTTTTCCCGGTGCCCGGCCCGCCGGTAATAACACTAAAATGTCTTAAGCTGGCGATGGCCGCTGCAATTTTTTGCCAGTCGACTGCCTGTCCTTCGGTTTTTGGAAACAGCCGCTTCAGACTGTTCTTCAAGCGCTGAAAATCGAGGTCCGCAATATTTTTGCAAATTCTTGTTTCAATGGAACGTGAAAGCGAATTTTCATAATCCCAGTATCGATACAGATAGAATCGATTTCTATTATCCAGGATTAAAGGGCAGGTCTCACCGGGTCGACCAACGGCCGGATGCGCTTTCAGTTTTTCTAACCAGACATCCAGCTGCGGGCATTCGATAGGCGCCATGTCCGCCTGTGTGCGGGGGATCGGATTACTGCAGATCGTTTCCAGGTCAAGACAGATATTACCGCCGGTCGTTGTATGGCTGACCAGGGCAGCAGCCAAAAATATATCGGGATCTTTATCCGGTGATAAGTCTGCCACAAACTTTGCAAAATGAATATCGATCTCAGACAGCAGGCCTTTCTGCAATAAACTTCTGATGGCACTCGGTTTCATCATCTTGGTTCTCTGCCCTAAAAGATAGAACTTCCTAAGCGGCCACGAAATATAAAACTAAGCTTGAAAGCTGGCAGGCTTGGAGGCTGGGAAGCCAGCAAGCTTGGAGACATGAATTGTCCTGAACCTCCCAGCTTTCTGGCCTGCTCGCCTTCCAGCCTCCTGGCTCATTTTGTGCTTTCGTGATTGGTTTTAAGACTTATCAAATTAACCATTTAATTCCGTGAACCCCGGGATCAGCGCTTTTCCCAGGGCATTAATGAAATCGGAATGCGGAAGGTCATGGTAGATTCCAAATTCCGGATCGCGCCGGCTGTCGATACCCCTGATGAATATATAGAAAACGCCGCCAAAGTCAGATTCATATCGGAAACCGGACTCACGCAGCCGCAGATACTGACACAGTGCCACTACATACAGATGGTACTGCAGTATATAGTAATTTTCCTGCATCGTGCGATAAAGCACGTCCTGGCGATAGTCATCGATCGTCGGACCGAGATAGTTGGATTTCCAATCCACCAGATAAAATTGGTCTTGATGCCGGAAAACCAGATCGATATACCCCTTCATGAAACCGCCAGCGGGGCTGAAAACCAGCTCTTCCAATCTGCCGGGAAAATCTGCTTTAGCATCGATGCTGCCGTGCCGTCTGAACAGAGACTGCAGGGTTTTAGGTGTAATCGCATTTAAAGGAAAGTAAAATTCCATCTCATTGATGCGATTTTTAGAAGCAAGTGACGATAGGGTTAGATTCTGCGCTTCTGCCCGTAGCGGCACATTCAGGACATGTGAAATCGTCTCAGAAACGATATGCTGCCAGGTCCCGTCAAAACCATAGGTCGGAAGCAAGTTTTGAACCGCTCTGCTTATATCTCGAGCTGAACTGCCGGTGTAATCCAGATGTTCGAATAGATCATGAAAAAAATTTCCGGTACGGGACCCCTTGGGAAATGTAAAAATATCGTCATGCTCGCCGGGTGGTCGGGGAACGCTCCACTCTTCGGAGCGATCGCTGTCAGCCAGGTGTTTGAAAAGATCGGCAACTGCATCCCGGTCCGGAAGATCGACGTCTGAAATGCGTCTTGAAATCAGCGAGGAATAACTTGAAACCTCCCGGGTGCGGTCAATTTTGCCTGCAAATTGCTTAGCGGCCAGGGCCTCTGCGGCGTCGGGCTGTTCAAAAAAGTTGCGATCCGAAGGCCCGGGCATAGCGATCACTTCGATACTTCCCTGTGATTTTTTTACCAGTTGATTTAAATCAGCCATACGGTCTTCATCTGATTTTCCACCAACATGCCGCTTCAGCTCGGCAACGAGATCCTCGGAGCTGTAATCGAGTTGGAGGCGATCGGAAGGATGCAACAGATACGCAAGGGCCGAAGATTCGGCGGTGTTGATTCGTCCCCATACGAGATAGCAGATGTATTTTGCACGGGTTAGCGCGACATATAACAGGCGGATATTTTCAGCCAGCAGTTCATTCTGGGCGCGTACGGCATTGAAATCATGCGCATCCGAACCCAAATCCAGTGTCAGGCTCCGGTCCTCATCTGCCTGATGAAAAATAATTTCAGGGGCTCTTAAAAATGAGCCCTCCCATCCGTACGGACAAAACACCACCGGATATTCAAGGCCTTTACTCTTGTGAATGGTTACAATTTTCACCGCCTTTTCATCACTTTCCAATCGAAGCTGATGTTCCTCAAGGCGCGGCGAATGAGGATCGCGCTGTTCCGCCAGCCATTTTAATACGCCGGTAATGCCCAGGTTTCGCTGTGTGGATTCTTGATGTATGATCTCGGCCAGATGCAGCACATTGGTCAATCGTCGTTCACCATCCGCAAAAGATAAAAGACGCTGCCTGATATTTTCGCGGGCCAAAACCATTCGGAACATGCGCATAAATCCGAATCGTTGCCACACCTGAAAATATTCTCGAATTGTCGCCAGTCGTTTTTCCCACTGATGGGTCTCGAGCTGCGCAGATACCAGATCTGCGCCTTTAGCACCCATCATATCCATTGCCAGGGCGGCTTTCAGATGTGCCGGATTATCCGGCTCTGAAATACTGAGCAAAATTTTTTCGACCTCCATGGCTTCATGGGAATCAAAGATGTTGCCGCTGCTGTAAAGCACCGATGGAAGACCTTTGGCGGTTAACTGCGCTTTTACCATCTGGGCCTGGCGGTTGGTTCGGACCAGTACGGCCATATCACCGGGGTGCCAGGGTTCGGATTCGGTTGTCACAATCCGGCAGATCTCTTCAGCTAACGCTGCGGCGATCAACCGCGTTGCCTCGGATTTACTGATGGGTTTATCTTTCTCCGAATGATTCCTGGAATCTAAATACCATATCCGCAAAGGTGCCTTGTTTTCTTTCGGGCCGATGGGAGGCTTCCCCCCGGGTCTGGCAGCGTCAAAGGGGATCTCTTTGAAAAGAAACGGATTTTTCATATTGGAAAAAATCGTATTCACCGCGGTGATCAGAAAGGGCTCGGATCGCCAGTTCTCAGTAAGCGTAAACTTCGCCCCGGCATGGCGTGCCGCCTGAATATATGAAAAGATATCCGCCCCGCGAAAGCTGTAAATCGCCTGTTTGGGATCTCCGATCATAAACAGCAGGCTGTCTTTAGCTGCAAAGAGCCGGGAGAATATATTATATTGAACACTGTCGGTATCCTGAAATTCGTCCACCAGGGCGGCTTTGTATCTTTGGCGGATGGCATCCGCAAGGGGGTTGCTGTTTTGGGCCGAGAGGGCCTGTTTTACAAGAACCAGCAGATCATCGAAAAATTGAATGTTTTTTTGCGATTTTCGCTCCCTTAGCTCCACTGTTGCATAATCAAACAGCTCGCTTTTCAGGTAGACAAAATAGTTTTCCAATTCTTCTTCCAGCCCGGCTGCATTTCGATAGACGTCATCACAGGTCACAAAAAAATCATGGGATGGCGGCGACTGGTTTTTTCTGGCGGCCTGGTTTAACCCCCGGGCTGTAAACTTTTCAAAACCTTTAAACAGCGGAAAGCCCGCACTGTTCGGTGCCGCATATTTGTCCATGGCATCGACCATGGCGCGTATCTTAATGTCTCTTTTTGTCAGACCGGCGGCATTTTCTGCGGGTCTCAGGCTGCCGTATTGGGTACCGCTCAGCGCCGGATCTCGCAGAGCCTGTATTACAGTGGGACGCGCTTCAGTCCATTGATCATTTAAATGTTGAAAGGCAGCACGAAAAGCGGGCAGCGTATTTAAAGGCGGTTCACTGATCTGCGGTACAATATTGATTTCGGCAGCTCGTATTTTGCGCATCAGCTGCCAGAAGTATCCGGGTCCCCTTATTTTTTTTGTAAAAAAGCTGATGAACTCCAGGGGGGCATTGTAAAAATTTTTCCGCCAGTAATCCTCGGCGACTTCCCGGATCAATTCGGTCTGATCGGTAATAAGCTCCGTATCGAACAAATTCCCGGTTTCAAATGCATGTTCAAAAAGAATTCGGGCGCAGAATCCGTGAATTGTGAAGATGGACGCTTTGTCAAATTCAACCAGAGCGGCGTGGATCAGGTCAACGGCTGCCCGGTGATCCGTGTGGGATTTGAGTATATCCATCAGCAGATGATCATTGCTGGTTCCGGTATAAAATGCTTTTTCGGCTTGCAGCAGTTTGGCCCGAATCCGACCTTTCAGCTCTTCGGTAGCCGCTATGGTAAAGGTTACGACCAGGATTTGATCCACCCGCAAGCGTTTTTCCAGAACCAGTCTTAAAAACAACCCCTCGATCGTGTAGGTTTTACCCGTACCGGCACTGGCTTCGATCAGGTTGATGCCTTCAAGGGGGGTATTTATTAGATCGAGGGGTTTCAATTTAATATGCCTTCAAAGGTCCATTCGTCAATACTGGTAGATACGTCGTAAAGGAGTGTTTAAAACAAATTAATTTTGGATTTTGGAATTTGGATTGCGCATTTAAAAAACCGAGGTTTGATGCGCAACAAATTTTTTTGTCATTAAATCCAAAATCTAAATTCCAAAATCTTTAACACATGACTACTTCATGAATAACGCAAGAATAGCTACGATTTAAATTACATTCTTCCGTTCAATCTATATACAAACGCCAGCACCTCTGCCACGGCACGATACAACTCCGCGGGAATTTGCGTTTCCAGGTTGAGGGCTTCCAGCACCTGTACCAGATTTTTATCTTCATGCAACGGAATATCATGGGCCCGGGCGGTTTCAATAATCTTCTCGGCAACAAAACCGCGGCCTTTGGCTGTGATCCTCGGTGCGGCGTCCTTCTCCTTATCGTATTTAAGCGCTACGGCCTTTGACTTCTTTTTCATCATTAGATCCTCAGATCGATTTGTTTATCACTGCCAAGATCTAAATCTTCACGATGGAAATCCTGAATCTTTTTGGCGGATACAACTGTTTTTAAAATTAAATAGTCAAATAAAGGCGCCAGTTGATCGCTGACCTCGCCCAGGTTTTCTTCAAATTGTATTTTGCGGCTCTCATCTTTAACAAAAAAGGTAATTGTTAGATCCTTTTTTATCAGAAAAAAATCCGCACGCACCTCTCCGATATTGTCCATATCCAGCAACAAAGAAATCTTAAAACCGGCCTTCGATCCATTTTTATGCTTTTTGGGGTAGTAGAATTTTAATTTGGCTTTATGCGCGTCTTCCTTTAAAGGCAGTGTAAAAGAAAAAACATGGTATGGATCCGGCAATTCGAGCTTATGGGTGGCGCGCGTTTGTTGATTGAATATATCCGCCAGCAGCATATCAATACTGCCCTTGAAGCTGGACAGGCTTCGGTCGCCGAGAAGTTTAGAAACGGAATCCTGCGTTTCCAAAAATTCTTTGAGCATGAAAAGAAGCGGCTTTAAATCTTTCGTCAGGATCATTTTTATCTGCGGAGACCGAATCAGTTCTTTGGCCAATTCACCCCCGGAGCGTTCGACAAAGCTGTTCATGATGTCCGCAATTTTCTTTTCAAAAAAAAAACCCGCATTTTCGACATATGATTTGAGCAAAGGAAGCAATTTCGTCGCGGTTTTGCTTAAATCCATTGATTCAAAATGCGTATCGAGCGTCGCCAGTGCGCGATGAATAGGCTCCGGCGGGAGCTGGCGTTCCGGCTGGGTTAAAATCTGGCGTGCCGCCTGCTTGATGTCCGACTGCACTTTATTGAATACGTCAAAGGAAAGAATCTCTAACCGGCCCGGCACATTTTTGCGTCCGCCCGGCTCTTTGGAATCGGGATCTACCACTTGAAGCCGAAGGTGCCCGTCGGTGTCACTCACCTTGACGAGAAATTCGGCACCCGCTTTAACCGGAAATTTAACTTCAGCCAGAGCGCGAAATTTTCCGAGATCAACCAGGGCGCGGTGGTTGTCCCGGACCTCGATAATTTTTAAACTGAAGACATCCCCCGGCTTAACAATCTCCTGAAACCAAGCGGATCGATTGAGTCGCGGATCAAGAATCGCCTGTAAAAGTGAAGAGATATCCATTATTTTTCTTCTTCAGTATAATACACTCCCGGGATCCAGCTTTTACGGATTTTGGAGGTTTTATCGGGGTTCCCTTCGGCCTCATCGAGAAACTTAAAATTATTCCATCCGACCCGAATCATATCATTGTGTCGTAATTTGTGGCGTGAGATTTTCCGGCCGTTTACATACGTACTGTTGGTGCTGTTTAAATCTTCGATGAAGTATTCCGGCGCACCACCGGATTCGGGATTGACTTTCACTTCGATAACCGCATGGGCGGCGCTGACCACGGCGTTGTCGATAAATATGTCGCTGTCCGGATCACGGCCGATTCGAAGTTTGGATTTGTCTTCCAGTTTGAATTTGTTAATCGCCACACCTTCGTGCAGCTGAACCACCATTGCCATAAGTATCTCCTTTTGCTTTTATATTTCGATTTCAATACAATTTGCCAATAATGGGGTGAATACTGTCCCGGCAATTTCCTGAAACGATGTGTCAAAGGGGTCGACCGTTTTAAAACAGATATCGTAGTAAGGATCCTGTGACGCGCCTCTGGCAAATTCAGTGCTTAACCATTTTCTTTGCGCCATTTTCAGGGCGGTTGTTTTCGATTTTCCTTTCAGCTGCTCATGCTCAACGTATTCCAGCGATACATTCGGAAAGAAATGCAGCGGCTTTTCCAATCCCTGTTTGAAAACATCCAGCAGATCGGCCAGAAATTTACGATGACGCTCTACCGGATTAAACTGACGGGCGATATCTTTGCAAATAAAAACGCTGGTCGCTGTCTGCTTTTGCGGGAGCACTTCACACAGTGCCAGATGATAAATCCAGGTTCTTAATAAATCTTGAGCCCGTTGATTCGCATATCGTACCTGGATCAAACCGCGTTCGTATATTTCCGGCAGCCGTACCGCTACCCGAAAGTCATTGATTTGGATATGCGCCTCCAGGGGCTCAGAAATTTTTCTATCCATAAAAGGTTCGATTTTTTTGACAAACCGCTCAACATCCAGGCTCATTTCATTATAATAAAAGGTGCCCACCTCGGCGTGCGGAAGTTCCCCGGCAGCCTGTTGTAACGCCCTGAAATCGTCAAGATCCCTGCCCTTCAAACTTGCGTTTACGATATTTTGCTCTACGCGATATTTATCCAGAGAATTCAGCTCAAAATCTTCGCGCCTATCGATTAAGGTCGTTGTCTTATCTAGATAAATCCCCAAACGCTGCTGCAGCAAAAATTTGGCCGGGTTGCTAAAAAAGCGGCAGAGCGTTTCCACATCGACTTGCTGCAGCACCTTTTTTTCCTCCGACATCAGCGGTAATATGCCGGGTATCAACGGCGTCGGCTCCACACGTTTGTTCAAACACAAAGCCGCATTCCGGTTTTCTTCGGAATAACTGAAAAGTTTTTCGTTCTTCTTAAAATATTGCGGTGAAAACGCCTGCAGGCGATGGAAAGTGAACACCTGTCGGCGGATGTCCCGGCCGGGTAAATGGGATCCCTTTTCGATGGTGTCCAGCAGTTCACTGACAAGAACCGACGGTGGAATGCGGCTGTTGTCCTGAATGTTTTGCCCCACGTAACTGATATACAGTTTTTCACGTGCCGAAATAATGGATTCCAGAAACAGGTATTTATCGTCATTCCTGCGGGATCGGTCGCCGGGTTGCGGGTGTCTGGCAATTAAGTCGAAGGTTAGCGGTTGAAAGTCCCGGGGAAACCGGTCTGAATTCATGCCGATCAGACAAACAACCTTAAAAGGAATACTGCGCATGGGAAGCATTGCACAAAAGGTCACCCCGCCGGTCATGAAGCCGGACCCGAAACTCAATTTTTCCAAGCGCCGTCCCAGGTAAAACCGAATGGGCTCAAATTCGATTTGTTCATCGAACCCGATCTCGGTTTGGCGATTGCCCAGATCATCCAGGATGTTGCGTAAACTTTGTATTTCTCGTTCCGTTTCTTCATCGGGCAGAAAAAAATCGTCGAGTAGCGCTTTTAACACGCTGCACCACTGCTCGAGCTGCTTCGGCCGGTTTAGCTCTCCGGCATATCGAAATACACAATCTGTAAAATTTAAAAATTTCCCGAAACTATGAATTTCAGCGCCCTCAATGTTATCGTAAGGCAGGATACCTTCGAACATCCCCTGATTTTTCCCCGGCATGGCGTAGCCCAACAGAAGTCGTTGTATGCCCGCCTGCCAGGTGTTTTCAGAAATTGCCGGAAGTCCCAGTTCCCGACGACTGGTAGCATCGATTCCCCAGCGGATTCGGGTATCGCGCATCCAGCGTTCGACCACCTCTATGTCGGTTAGGTCCAGTTTAAATCTTTCCTTCACCCCGGGAGATTCCAGCAATCGCATTACCCGGGCAGCGCTGAGGCGGGAGCCTTTTAAGTCGAGCAGTGAAAAAAAGCCGTCGATCAGGCGGCTTTGACTCCGGGCGCTCTGATCCGCAATGTTAAACGGAATTCGCAGGCACGCATCGGTCTGGGCTTCAAATACGGCCTGGATATAAGGCGCATAAACTTCGATATCCGGCGTCATCACTACGATATCTTTCGGCATCAAATGCGGGTTTTCATCAAACATTGCCAGCAGGTTATCGTGCAACACTTCGATCTCGCGCATCGGGCTGTGACAGCAATGAATCTGAATCGAAGTGTCCGAATCGTCCAAACGAAACGGTGGCGGTGTCTCAGACGCTGTTATATGTTCGCCTGGATCTTTGATGTGATCGGCCGTTGCCTGACGATCGCGAAGATTCAAAATGTCGGATTGAATGCACGCAAGCAGATGAGTGCACCCCGGGTCCTGGTAGTTTTCATGCACTTGAAAATCAAAACCGCTGATCACGGAAAAGAAATCCTTTCCGTGAGTGCCCATAGATGCCAGCAATCGGTTTCCTTCTTCCAGGTGAAGTTCTGCGGTGATATCCGCCGATGGGGGATATTTTCTCTTGATCCGCTGCATCTGTTTTTCAGAAACGATATCACTCCAGTATTCCCGGCAGGGATTTAACAGAAACAGGTTCATTTCGACAAACTGCGATAGGGCAACAAACGCCTCCATGTGGAAAAGCGGCAGATAGGAAATGCCGAATATAAATATGCGTTGCGGCAGGTTTGTGAATTGAGACGGATCGGTTTTTAATTTTTCGATTAAATCTCGCTGTAACCTTGCGCGGTGAAGGTTTTCCAGGCCTTTCACAAGCCGGCGCCAGATCTGAGCCTGCCATTTTTCCTCGAAATGCTCACTTCCGGTGCCCTTCCCGCCCTGTTCCCATCGAAATATCATTTCCGGCCGAAAGATCTGATATTGATCATACATATCGGCCAATTTGCTTGATAGCTGCATCCGTTTGAGATGGGTGACATCTTTCGCCAGGTAGGCTTTCAAGCGCTCAAATCCCGTCAGCCGAGTGCATTCCGGAAGAATTTTCATGATGTTGAACATCAAAATATCCGGCTCAAAAGGTGATGACTCCGGCAAGTCCGGCACCACCTGTCCGGCAATTTCTTCCAAAAAAGAATTGGGAAACGGAAACCGAACATTGGCGCAAATGCCGTTGTGTCTGGCAAGCTCCAGAGATATCCACCGTTCCATACCGGCACTCTGAACCACGACAATTTCAGCGGCAAGACTGGATGTGACGGGGGTTTTCATCATCTGAGCCAGCTGCTCTACGAGAATCTCAAGTTTGTTGCTGGTAAAAATTGTAAGGCCGGACATGATGTTTAAGTTTTTAACCTGAAGAACAAATCTGTGAAAATCTGCGTAATTTGTGGATATTGTTAAGTTATGAACGCTCCGATTTTTCAGGAATATGCGACATGATATATTCTGCAATGGCCGTAATCGTCAGCGCGGGATTAACGCCTAAATTGGCAGGGACATTGGAACCATCAACAACATAAAGATTCGGGTAGCCATGAAGCTGGCCGCTGAAGTCAACAACGCCATCCGCTGCGGATTTACTCATGGCGCAGCCACCTAAAATATGGGCTGTTGATGAAATATCGAAAAGGACTTCAGTCCATGCGCTCATCGGCTGCCCCTTGATTTTTTCGCCCATACGCTTGGCAACCTGATTGGCGATTGGGATATACGAAGGGATTTTTTGGCTGCCAGGTGAGATTTCAGAATTTATCGTTTTTTTCCCCAGGCGCCACCAGCGGCGTTTATAATTAAACTGAAAATTGTTTTCTGCGGTCTGCATGACCAGCAGAATGGGGGTCCGTGCCCCCCATCCGAATATCCAGAATGATTTCAGAAACGCCCACGGATGTCGCAAAATATTGCCCAGGAATCGAATCACGCGGGGTATCCGTCCGCCCCCGCCGGTAAGTATGGTTACCAGGCTTCCCATTACATCCGAGCCCTTGTTATACCGAACAATCTCTATATGTGTTTTTCGATCCGGGTAAATTCCCGACGTAATGGCAAGATGATCTGAATAATCTGCGTTGCGGTCATCGGCCGTTACGGTGAGAAGCGCTTCGGAATTGGTTCGGACTGAATGGCCTAACGTCTTGGATATATCGGGAAGCCATCCTTTATCCTTGCATTCAAACAACAATTTTATCGTTCCCAGCACCCCGCCGCTAAATACCACACCGCGGGCAAATACCGTCTTGCGGGGATGTCGACGTCCGGTCGATTTTCTGGTGAAAACCGCATAGCCTTGTTCCGAGGGACGCACGCCGATAACTTCTGTTTCAGGAAATATCTCAACGCCGTATTTTTTTTCTGCCAGATAAAGGTAATTTTTGTCCAGCGTATTTTTAGCCCCCAGGGGGCATCCGATCATGCAGGCGCCACAAAAGTTGCAGCCCGTTCTTTCAGGCCCTTCGCCGTTAAAATAAGGATCCGGAACTGTTTTTTCCGGTTCACCGAAGAAAACGCCCACCTCGTTGATATGAAATGTGTCTTCTCCGCGGATTTCTTTGCCAATTTCAGCCAGAATTTCGTCAGCCCTGCCGACCGAAGGGCAGAGCGTCGCCCCCAGCATGCGTTTACCCTGCTCATAAAAAGGCATTAATTTTTTCTTCCAGTCTCCCGGTCCCCATTCCGGCTTCAGAAACACCTCATCCGGCGGTATCAGGAGTTGATTCGCATATACCAGGCTGCCGCCGCCAACCCCGCCACCATGGAGAATAAAAACATGACGCATCCATGTCAGCATCTGAATGCCATATAGCCCGAGTCTCGGTTTCCATAAGAATTTACGCAGGTTCCAATTCGTAGAGGGAAAATCTTTGGTATGATACCGCCGGCCTTTTTCTAAAACAGCGACATGGTGTCCTTTTTCAGCCAAACGCAGTGCTGACACGGATCCTCCGAAGCCGGAACCAATAACAATGTAATCGTACAATGGAACCCCTGCGATTTGATAAGCGTTTTATAACGGAACCTCAGGCACTGGTGCGCACATATCTTTTTGTAATTGATATGAAAGAATTATGGTTTAAAAACCACAACCTGTCAATAAGATCGGGTATTTGGACTTTTGGAAAATTTCTGGGGACTTTAGATAAGCCATGTTTTGGATCAAAATTACGGCATTTTGTGTACTACATTGTAGTATTTTCAATGACTTATCCCTACCTCCAAAATAAGGTGTTTTTTTATTTAAAATACATATTTCACGGTATGGTTTGATTAACCGGGCTAGCGTACAGTAACATCGATTGATATCCCCTAACCCCGATCAGGAGGTGCTATGGCCAAGGAAGGGAGTTCCGCGGTAAGGAAACCTTTTTGGAAAAGAGCTATCAAACCTGCCATTTTTATTGTTATCGGCATCCTCGTCGCATTACCCCTTTTCAGCATCAGTTATTACACCATGGTGAGAACCTCGACTCCTGAATTCTGTGCATCCTGTCACGAAATTCAATTTGCCTACAACACTTGGAAGACATCCACCCACGTCAATAACGCCCAGGGTTTCGTGGCCGACTGCATGGATTGCCATCTGCCGGCCCCCCAGGACACGCTGGATTTTTTCTATGCAAAAACCTTCCACGGGCTTAAAGATGTGATTCTTCATTTTATCCGGGACGAATACGATAATGCCGGGCAGCGCGAAAAGGCGTATGCCTCATTTAAAAACGTCCAGTGCATGAAATGCCACCGCAATTTGCTGTATATTCCGGATAAGCGCGGTGCCATGCTGGCCCATAAAACCGTGCTTTACCCGCGACTGGGCTATGAAAAGCGATGTGTGGACTGCCACCGTAACCTGGTCCATAATCCACGTCAATTTTATGAATACAAGCAATATAAAGCACCTTACCGAGGCTTGGGTATTTAACCATTTTTGCATAAGGAAAGGGGGCGAAGTATGAAGAAGCTTTTAGGTGTGGCGGCCCTTGTCACCGGGCTGGCAGGAATTCTGACCGCCGGTGTGTTCATTGCCGATGCGCAGACAGCCGCCAATATTCCGACGCAAAAGGAGTATCGAATTGAACGCAGCATGTCGCCCCAGGCCGTCGCCTGCATTGAGTGCCACAAAAGTGAGCACCCGGGGCTTTTCGCGGATTGGGCCAAAAGCCGGCATGCCAGCGCCAATATCACCTGTCTTGATTGCCATCAGGCCGATGCCACTGATAAGGATGTCAGCCAAACGCATTTCACACAGTATGAACGCGCAGATGTAAAATGGGGCAAACCGGAGTATAAAGTGCCCGTGGCAGCCGCGGTAACACCAAAAGATTGTTCTCGCTGTCACCCGGACGAAGCCAAGCAATACAGTCGCAGCAAGCATGCCAACACGCTTGAAATTATCTGGAAAATCGATCCCTGGCTCAACAAGGGCATGAACAGCGATTTTGAGCGCACCACCGGCTGCTTTCATTGCCATGGAACCATTTTGAAAATGAAGGGCGATACTCTGGATCCGGAAACCTGGCCGAATGTGGGTGTCGGGCGCCTTAATTTCGATGGCAGCAAGGGCAGCTGTACGTCCTGCCACACACGTCATCGCTTTTCGGTGATGGAAGCCCGGAAACCGGAAGCCTGTGGCCAATGCCATCTGGGACCCGATCATCCCCAGATTGAGATTTTCATGGAATCAAAACATGGTGATATTTACACTGCCCATGGTGACGCTTACAACTGGGATGCTGCTCCCGGCACCTGGACGCCGGGTGTTGATTATCGCGCACCCACTTGCGCAGGTTGTCATATGTCAGGAGCGGGCCCGGTTTTAACCAGTCACGATGTCACCGAAAGACTGGCCTGGGAAACTCAGGCTCCGTTGACCGTCCGTCCGGAAGATTTCAAGGCTTTCCCGGCCAAGACCAACCATGAAGTCGAACGACAGAAAATGAAAGACGTGTGCCTGCAATGTCATAGTAATACCTGGACGGATGCCCACTTCGTCAGACTGGACAAAGTCGTTGAAGAATACAATGAAGTTTATTTCAAACCGGTCAAAAAAATGCTGGACGATCTGTATGCGAAGGGACTCTTAGACAATACTAAATTTTTTGACGAAGAATTGGAAATCGAATTTTATGAAATCTGGCATCATGAAGGACGCCGCGCCCGTTTTGGTGCGGCGATGATGGCGCCGGATTATGCCTGGTGGCATGGTTTCTATGATTGCAAAAAACGTTATAACACGTACATGGAAAAGGCACGCGACCTGATTGAGCACAACAAAAAAGCCTATATCGCAACGGATTTTCCAAATGCCACTGGAAATACAACCCGGCCCAAAGAGTTATTTCCCGAGTAGCATTTATTTATTCACAAAAACTCATAAAACCCTGCGGCAGATCTTGCCGCGGGGTTTTATGTGAATAATGGCAAAGCGCAAAGGGCTAAGCGCATAGCGCCACTTATTGAATTGCCTTCTTTTAATCAATACGCTATGCCCTATGCGCTATGCTGGAGTTACTCCCATCGGTTATTCCCTTTGTGCTCCAGATCAATGGTATCGTCATTGTCTTGCATCCGCCCATCCGATCCGCGATTCGTATTGATTGAAGACAGCGTCCCCTGCTCGCTGATAAAAGAGTTCAAAAGCCAGCTGATCAAGCTGATGAGCAAGGAGCCGAATATGGCGGTCCAGAATCCATAGACATCAAATCCCGGAATGATGGCTGAAGCCATCTTTAACATGAGCGCATTGATGATGAAAGTGAATAAGCCGAGGCTTAAAATGTTAATTGGAAGCGTTAGCACCAGTGCGATGGGTCTAAAAAAGGCGTTAAGAATTCCGAGCATGGCGGCTGCAAAAACGGCGGGGAGAAAACCGCTTACGCGAATTCCATCCAATAAATAAGCGGTGGCCACGATTGCAGCTGTTGTGGTCAGCCACCTAATCAAAACACCCGGCATTGTATTTTCCCATAAAAAAACATCTCATTCGATATGAAGAGATGCTCGAGTTGCCGACCGTTCGGCGCATCGAATGGAGTAGCCATAAAAACCATCGACCGCGGGTCAGTAATTCTGTTAAACTATTGGAATCGTTTTAAATCTAAATTGAAAACCCTAAAGTTGATCGTTTATTTTTTCCCTTAACAGATGGGAGCACCTGAAAGTTACCACTCTGCGACTATTCAGTATCATATCGTTTCCGGTGGCAGGATTCCGTCCGCGGCGTTCGTTCTTTTCCTTGACACAAAATTTTCCAAATCCGCTAATCAAAACATCCTCGCCTTTCTCGAGGTTGCTTTTAATCAGTTCCAGCAGCGTTTCAAGCATTTCGGCGGATTTGTTCTTAGGGTATCCAAGCTGCTCATGAATGCCATCAACTATCATTGCTTTTGTGAGTGTCATAGATCACCTGCTCCTCCGAAGTGTTAAAGGCAAAAGTAATTTTGCACGAAAGTGCTATCTTAAAAAGATAGGGTTTGTCAAGAAATATCTTAAATTTAAGCAAATATTTAATAACGCTTTGCGAAAAGCATGCCAGAGCAGGATGCGATTTTGATAAACTCTAGAATTAAAACCGCCCGGTTATTCAACGGTGATGCGGTCTTTGTTGGCTTCAAAGGTTTTGGGTCCAATCCCTGGAACCTCAAGGAAGTCTTCGGGTTGTTTAAAAGGACCGTTGGTTTCACGAAACTCAATTATTTTAGTGGCCTTCTTTTGACCGACGCCGGTCAGCTGCGCCAATTCCTCCGCGGAAGCGGTGTTGATGTTGATCTTCGCTGAATCTTCGGCCCATGTGGTTGCCGCCCAGGTAAAAACCAAAACAACAACGACAGCCAATGAAATTCGTGATTGTAATTTAGACATTCTTCCCCTCCATTCAACTTATGTATTAGAAATGATTAAAACAAATCAGCCACCCGTATGACCCGGGTGGCTGATTTTCGTAACTCTCACATGATGGAGTGTCGCTTTTATTGAACGCTTATTTTATCCCTGATCCTGTCATAAGTGCCCGGCCCAATTCCCCGGATTTCCATGAGTTCTTCGGTTATTTTGAAAGGTCCGTACTTCTGGCGATACTCGATTATACGCACGGCGAATTTTGGACCGACTTTTTGCAGTTTGGCCAATTCTGCTGCCGAAGCCTTATTAATATTGATCTTTTCTGTATCCTGCGCGGATACAGGGACAATGAAGGCAAACATAACGAGCAGGGCAGCAAATATTGCGATAAATCTTTTAAAACGCATTATACCAACCTCCCCCATATGATTTATATAATCTGAATCCCGCATTGCGGTTTCGAACCATTCGATATTGAAAGTATCTTATATGAGAATAAAAGCGGTTACAATACGGCAGCTGTCGTATTTTTTTTAATACTCTACAACTAAACAAGGGGCAAAAGTATTAATACCGGAAGCAAGGGACTGGTTTTTTTAATGAAAAAGTATTACGCCCAATTGGGTAAAACCTAATTGGGCGTTATTTATTAATCGTTATCTGTTACAAATAACATTTAACCTTCCATTGAGCATTTGCGCTCAATGGAAAATCAGACGGGCACCGCTGCCTTGTAGCAGCTCCCCTCGCCGCGGATGGTATAACCCGCGACAGCCGCGGGGATAAGCGCCGAAACCCCCTTTTTCAATTTGGTTTCGGTTTGATTTCCGCAATCCGTGAGCGCCAGCTCGCCACGGGTGCAAATCAAAATCTCAACACTGCGCTGCGTCGGACTCTGATAGTGTGCGCTTTTGTTCAAAGTAATTACCGACAGTTCAAATTCTTCAGCGGGACAGGGATAAACGAGTTCGTTCGGAACCAATTCCTGCGGGTCTAAAAAGGTAACATCGCCGCCCTCAAATTTCAAAACCCGCAACAGTTCCGGTACGTCCACATGTTTTGGTGTCAGCCCGCCCCGCAGAACATTGTCCGAGTTAGCCATCAACTCGATGCCCATACCTTCCAGGTAGGCGTGAAGTTCCCCGGCATCCAAAAAAAGGGCCTGGCCCGGTTCCAGACAGACGAGATTCAACAGGACGGGCGAAAGCACGCCGATATCATTCGGGTAATCTTCGGCAATTTTTAGCATCCAGTTAAAGACCGGATCTTCAGCTTCAAAACGCCGGGCCTGTTCCAGGGCCCGGGCAACAATCTGATATCGGCGGTCGTCATCCATGCGCATCAAAGCCGTGTAAAACTTTTTTAAACCGTCTGGAGTGGGCTGCTGTTTCAAAAAATTAATTTCAGCATCCAGCCCTTCGGCATGCAATTTTTTCAGATAGGATAGAATTCCTGAAATTCGCCTGAACCGGCTTAATGCCCAAAACCGAGTGATTGCACAGATGCACTCCGGTTTGTGGTTCGCATCCCGGTAATTGCGACGGGCTGCATCCAGCGGGATTCGCCGGGCGTTTTCTTTCTGAAAGCCCTTCCGGGCCTGTTGCAGGTTGGGGTGTGCCTGAATGGAAAGCGGTTTGGCGGCGGCCAGAACCTTGAACAGATACGGCAGCTTATTATTGAAATTATTAGCAGTGGTTTTCCCGAGCACATCTACGGGATGTTGTTTGATCACATCCGGCAGCGATACCCATTGGCCATGATATTGAACCAGCGAAGGTGCTTTCGGGTGGGCCCCCATCCAGAGTTCCGCCATAGGCTTATTTTCAGGATTTTCCTGCCCTAGAAGATCCGGAATTGATTTCGGAGAACCCCACGCATATTCCTGAATGGTATTTTTTAAAAGACCGATTTTTTGCATTGGTGTATTTCTCCGATTTGTAACCCGGCAGCTTATTCGATTGTATTGCCGATATGATTTACAAAACTTTTCGCTATTATGCACATCGAAAACAGTCCTGTCAAAGGCCAGTTTTTCAGGCGGATTGAGTTTTTTTGAATATATGAGGTTTCGGCAGTGGTTCGGCAATCCCTTGATAATTAAGCATAAACTTTCAAATGCTTGACCAAAACCAATTTTTATAATATAAATAATGATAATAGTCAGTTAGTTAGATTAAGATCAACGGCATGTCTTTTAGGCGTGAAACTCAGCACGTCATCGAAAATCCAAATCGAAATACGACAATTCTGAATGATGGTTACAATCGAATCGGCGGGTATTACTGACATCGGCAGAAGAAGAGATCAAAATGAAGACGCCCTGTTCCTCGATGACAGTATGGGGCTTTACGTTGTCGCAGACGGCATGGGCGGACACAAGGCCGGTGAAGTCGCAAGCAAGCTGGTTGTTGAAACCATAAGGGATTATCTAAAGCAAAACCAAACCGATGGCCAGGTGGAAGAGCTGGCGAAGGTCGACCCGGACCTTTCAGAAGAAGCCCGCCGATTACTGGCCGGCATCCACTTATCCAACCGTATCGTCCATCAAACCGCTTTAAGCGATGACGCTTACAAGGGGATGGGATCAACGGTCTCCGCCGTCTATTTTACAAAAAAAACCTTTATTGTCGCCAATGTGGGAGACAGTCTGATTTATCTAATTCGAGACGGCAAGATCGAACTCCTCTCGGTCCCCCACACCCTCATGGCCGAGCAATCCAAGCTTGATCCCGAAAATGCCGAAATGCTCTGGGGTGATTTTAAACACGTGCTCACCCGTGCCATGGGTGTTGATGCGTCGGTGAAAGCCGACATTAACGAAGTCCCGTTTTTCAAGAACGACATCCTGGTCATCAGCTCTGACGGATTAACCGACAAGGCCTCCCCTGAGGAGATTCTCGAATTGGTCTACAGGAGACGTTCGGATAAGGCCTGCCGGGGTCTTGTCGATCTGGCAAATTCACGTGGTGGAGACGATAACATCACCGCGATTGTGCTCAAAGTGAAGTCCGCGGGAGATGAAACCAACGGACTTATGGGAAGGATAAAAAGGATACTGCGGCCATTTTTTAATACAAATTCCAAAAAGAAAATTTTGGAAAGTTAAATTTTCAAATGCCTAAAATTTCACTTATATTTAAAAACAGCGTGTTAGCCGATTATCACTTGCCCGAAGGGAGCTCTCTGAAAATCGGGCGTAAAACCGATAATGATGTTGTCATCGAAAACCTGGCCGTTTCGGGGCATCACGCCAAGATCGACTCGGTCGGTGGTAGTTATATATTTGTCGACCTGAAAAGTAAAAACGGATCTTTTGTCAACAAAGAACTGGTTACATCTCATTGGCTGCATGATGGCGATACGATTAGTATCGGCAAACACGCCCTCGCATTTTCTTACTTCGACAGCGAAAAACAACCGACGGATGAAAAGAGCGAAATGGATAAAACCATGGTCATGGACACAAATGAATACCGGTCCATGATTGAAAATAACGAACCGAAACCGGTCGCCGCGGCCGAGCCGGTTGAAGCCGTTCCGGCCGAAACCAAAAAGAAACGGATTCGCGGTTATATAACCTACCTTGCCGGCGGTGAAGGCACGCTGGCGCTTAAAGAAAAAATAACGAAAATCGGCAAAAATCCCGCGTCGGATATCGTGGTCAAGGGCTGGACAATCGGCAAAACAGCCGCCACCATCAGCCGGACCCGCAATGGTTATTTCTTCAGCTGTGCCAACGGTTTTTCACGGCCCAGAATCAATGGTAAGAAAGCCTCTAAAAAGCCTTATAACCTGGTTGATTCGGATATTATCGACATCGGGTCGATTAAATTGCAATTTATAAACAAGAAACCAAATAAGAAGAACGCCTCTGATTAATAGATTTCCTTCAATTCCAGCGAATTTCCCTCGATACCTGTCGCATTCAATAACTTTTGTCTAAAACCCGTTGCCAAATCCGATTTTGAATACTATTTTTCTAAAACTAACGATTTCGCACCTGAATTTTGCACGCGTCGCAGGCTTGCATATTCTGACTAGAAGTGGTTTCAAATGAGTGCAATGAAAATCGCCTTTCTGCATTATCACCTCAAGACCGGCGGTGTGACCACCTGTTTAAAACAGCAGGCGGCGGCACTGAAAGACGATTGCGACCTGTTTGTCGTCACCGGCGAAAAGCCTGAAGATGCATTTCCGGTCGATAGCGTTCATATTCCTCAGCTGGCTTATTCCACCGTGTACCGGAAACCTTTTGATCCGCAAGATATTGCCGGCGACATAATTGACGCCATCCAAACGCGATTTAACGGCTCTTGCGACATCCTGCATGTGCACAATCCGATTCTGGCAAAAAATAAAAACTTTTTGCAGATTCTAAACGCATTGCAAAAAAGGGGTCTCACCTTGTTTTTGCAAATTCATGATTTTGCTGAAGACGGACGCCCCCTGTCCTATTTTGCGGAAGAATATCCGGCGGACTGTCACTACAGCGTCGTCAACTCCCGCGATTACCGCATCCTTCTCAAAGCCGGGTTGAAAAAAGAAGGACTACACCGGCTCTTTAACACTGTGAATCTTCCAGGCAGCCCATCCGCCTCTTCTGACGGAGGCCCTTTTGTGGTCTACCCCATCCGGGGAATCCGCAGAAAAAATATCGGAGAAGCCATTCTTATATCCCTTTTCTTTGAAAACGACGCGACCCTGGTGATCACGCTTCCCCCGAACAGTCCTGCGGACATGCAAAGCTATAAAGACTGGATCGCATTTTCGGCCGATCATCAGCTGAGCGTCGAATTTGACGCCGGCCTGAACCGTCCGTTTGAGGCCATTGTAAACTCGGCGCGCTATCTGCTGACCACCAGTATCACCGAAGGTTTCGGTTTTTCTTTTTTGGAGCCCTGGCTTTTCGGAAAATGCGTGTGCGGGCGAAAGCTTCCCGATATCTGCCGTGACTTTGAAGCAAACGGTGTTCGTCTCGACCACATGTATACGCAACTGAATGTGCCGATTAACTGGGTTGGATCAGAAGGCTTTTTTAACCTGTGGAAGCGCGCCATACAGAACGCCTGCAGGTCATTTGATATTCACATCGACGAGGATCGGATTCAAAACACCTATAATTTTATCACCGCTGACGGCACTATCGACTTTGGGTTGCTCAATGAAGATTATCAGAGGAAGGTGATCCTGAGGCTTCTGTCGGATAAAGCCCATTTTCAGAATCTGTTAAAACTGAATCCATCTCTTTTAAAAATCGGCAGGGTCCGCAACGAAAAAGAAATCGTCGATGCCAACCGCAGTGCCGTGATCCGTAATTACAATATGTCGTTGTACCGGCAAAAACTGTTAACCACCTACGCGGCGGTGAAGACACATCGCGTCCGGCAGCAGATCGATAAAAAAATTCTGCTGGCGGAATTTTTGGATCTGACCAAATTCAGCCTGCTCAAATGGGGCGATTATGGGATACGCTAAACGAATCTCGGAATACATCCGGCCGCTGTCTCCCCTGCCGACTTCAATGCGTCCCGGCGGCCGGCTAACACAACCGATTCAATGTGTGATGTTCGACATTTACGGCACGCTGTTTATCAGCGCGGCGGGAGATATCAGTGTGGCCGAAAAAACGTCGCCGCAAGCCCGCGGACTCCAGGGTTTGCTGCAAAAATTTGACATCCGCAAAACGCCTCAGGATCTTATTGCCGATTTGGTAAGGGCCATCGAAGGCGAACACCGTCGGCTGATAGCAGACGGCATTGATTATCCCGAAATCAGGATCGATCAAATATGGAAAAAAATCCTTGATGGCGAGGATCTCGCCACGGCCCGGCGTTTTGCGGTTGAATATGAGCTGATTGTAAATCCCGTATTTCCGATGCCCAATCTTGAAAAAACCCTGACGGTCTGCCGGGAGCAAAACCTGACAATGGGCCTCATCTCCAACGCCCAGTTTTTTACGTCGCTGCTGTTTGAGTGGTTTTTAGACGGCGGGCCGCAGGATCTCGGATTTCATCCGGAGCTCATTTTTCTGTCGTATCAATTGCGGCATGCCAAACCATCGCCGGTGCCCTTTGAGAAAGCGGCAGCTGCGCTGAACGCGATGGGTCTCCGCCCGCCTGACTGTCTCTATATCGGCAATGACATGCTGAATGATATCTATCCGGCCAAACAGCTTGGATACCAGACAGCCCTTTTTGCGGGTGATGCAAGGTCCCTGCGATTGCGAACCGATGACCCCCGCTGCGTCAATCTGGCCGCCGATCTAATTCTAACGGATCTCAGCCAGCTGATTGCGCACATCACCGGGAATAGAAAATAAAATTACTTGAAGCAGTATCGTCAATTTAAATATGGCTCGCAGCATATAGCCCGAAGCTATAAGGCTGGGAAGCTGGAAGGCCAGGAAGCTGGAAAGCTGAATTATTTGCAAACCTTTCAGCCTTATAGCCTCCAAGCTTCCCAGCCTTATAGCTTTAAAGCCTATTCTCCCTTTCTTGAATCCTGACATCTACCCCATTGTACCGGAACCTGAATCCTTTTGCCTGCCCGGTTTTTAAAAACCAGATAACCGTTTTGCCGGCCGAAAAGAAAAAGGTCTCGCGTGAGCTTAACATCCATTTTACAGTAATCGAGAATATCGCGAATGCGTCCCTCTTTCCACCATTTGAGCGCCTGAAGACCGTCCGCTTGCTTGGTTGCGCCCAGGGTTTCCAGGGCCAGATGGGCCAGGGACAACCTGAATCCCAGGTGATCGTGAATGGCCTGGAGAATATCCAGCGTATTCAACGTTAAAAAATCAAAGTCCGAATATCCCTTCAGCACCAGATAATCAAAACGTTTAATGTTAAACCCGACAACGAGGTCGACTTTTTGAAGGTCTTCCATCAGCGCAGCGATTTGATCCTCCAGGTACGCCTTGAAGGTATCCGTTTGCGAGTCATAAAGCACCCCGCAACTGACCCCCATTCGGTCGGCCCGGTGCCAGCCGCCGACTTCCGCCGCCGATCGTTGCGTCTCGAGATCGAGCACGCCAAAATGCAGGTCTTCAGAGGCTTGAACATCGACGGCCGCCGGGGTTTTCTGTGCTTTCTTGCGAGACGCTGCGTGCGCGCCGGACAATTTATTGCTTTCATCAGCGGCGTGGCTGTTTATTTCAATTTTGTGAAGGGGTCTCGCATGGGCTTCCAACCGATCAAGGATGAAAAGCGCGCCTTTTTTGTCCATCGGCCGATTACCGGATCCGCAGCGGGGCGATTGAATACAGGACGGGCAACCGGAACTGCAGGGGCAATCGCGGATGACCTTCCGGGTGTATTCAAAAAGACGCCGGGCGTTTGCGAACGCCGCCTGGGTCAGCCCGGCGCCACCGGGGATGCCGTCATAAATAAAGATCGCGGCAGCGCCGATCTGGGGGTGAAAATCGGTGGACAGGCCGCCCACGTCATTGTGGTCGGCCATTACCAGAAGCGGAAAGATGCCGATGGCGGCATGCTCGATCGCATGCAGGGCGCCCATTAAATCAATTTGCCCGGACTTACATTTATTCCGAATCCACGTTGGAATCTGATACCACAGCCCTTCTGTTTCAAAAATCTGGGGTGGAAGTTCCAGCGAAACCCGGTCGATGATTGTTCTTGATTGGCTGCGCCAGCGCTCATATTCCGTAACTTGATCTGTTACTTTAAGTTTACCTGTATAAACACTTGTACCCCATATATATTTTTTATTTCTTACTTTTTGAATTTCGGTCAGCTTGTGCGCCCTGACACGCGTATAATAATTCACGCGTGCTTTGGACGCGAATACGGTCCGCCGGGTCACATCGAGGCGATCCACCACAAAACTGTCCCCCTTATGAAGATAAACGGCGCCGGGATGAGTTTCACGAAATGCTCTGTAATCATCGACTTCGCCGATCAGTTGATCGGTTTGCCTGTTGATGATCTGAAAGCGGTTGCCGGCCCCCCGCAGGTCTACATTCCGGTGTGGCGCCTTGCGGCGTGCGTAGAATTCCCTGCCGTCGGCACTTTTGAATAACTGCCCTTCTTTTTCGAGCCGGGCGACGGCCTCGGACGCATTTTCGGCCGCCAGGATGGTCTCATCCGTTTTTAAAGTCAGCTCCGCGGCCGCGCACACCAGGTGCTGCTTCATAATTTTAAAGTTAAAAGGATTGACGACGGCCGATTCCGGCTCCCGATCGATGAAATCACGGGGATTGCGCATAAAATATTGATCGAGCGCATCTTCGCCGGCAATCAGGATCAGGGCCGAATCCTGTCCGCTGCGGCCTACCCGCCCGCCGCGCTGCCAGGTTGAAATAACGGATCCCGGGTACCCGACCAGCAGGCATAGATCTAAATCCCCGATGTCGATACCCAGCTCCAGCGCACTGGTGGTGATCACCGCCAGCAAATCGCCGCTGGCAAGCCGGGCCTCGATATCACGGCGTTCTTCAGGCAGAAGCCCGGCGCGATAGGCACTGATCTGTGCTGCAAAGCCGCCGGATTCGTTGCGGGCCCACAGGGCGATGAGTTCGGTCAGTTTGCGGGATTGGGTGTAAACGATTGTCCTGAGACCTTTTTCCAGAGCGGCTTTCAGCAGAACAATCGCGGCACGCGCCGGCCCCAGCACCGGATTTAAAAAGACGAGATGCCGCCGGCCCCGGGGTGCACTGTTTTTATCAATAGTGATTACCTCCAGACCGGTCAATTGCCCGGTCAGCTGGGCGGGATTGGCCACGGTGGCCGAACTGAACACAAAAGTGGGTGATGCCCCGTAATGACGACAGATGCGCTGAAACCGCCTGAAGATCTGAGCCATATGGGACCCCATTATACCCCGGTAGGTGTGGACCTCATCAACGACGACCATGCGCAGCCGCGAGAAAAAGGGCGCCCACTTGCGGTGGTGTGCCAGAAAAGATAAATGGACCATTTCCGGGTTGGTCATCACCACGTTTGGTGGCGCCTCCCGAATGCATTTGCGGCGATAAGCAGAAGTATCACCGTCATAGATCGCCGCCGTCGGCCGCGAAGGTTCCAGATGGGCGGCGAGGGTCTCAAAAGTTTGCAACTGATCCTGGGCTAATGCCTTTAAGGGGAAGATATATAGCGCGGTAAAATCGGAATCGTTCAAAAAATGTTCCAGCACCGGCAGATCATAGACCAGCGTTTTGCCGCTGGCGGTCGGCGTGGCCACAATCACATGCCGGTTGCTGCGAACGGCGTCGATCGCCCGGGCCTGGTGCCGGTATAAATTCTCGAGCCCGGTTGCTTCCAGCAACGACCGGATCGGTGCCGGCCACGGCTTTTCGGGTTCAGCCCAACCCGGCCGGGTTGCCGGCAAAACGGTTTGAAACGCCACCTGGGGGCCCAGGCGCTGCGAAACAAAAAGGGCGTCTAGAAAAGCACCTATTTGGGATTGTTTGTGCATACAGGAAAGCCGCAGATCGATGTGAAATGCCGCTAAACATCCATTTTACGTTTTGACGCGCTCGACATACTCACCGGTGCGGGTGTCGATTCGAATCAATTCACCTTCCTGAATAAACGGCGGAACATTTAGAACATAGCCGGTCTCCAGGGTCGCCGGCTTGGAATCCCCGGACGCGGTATCCCCTTTAACCCAGGGGTCTGTCTTTTCAACCAGCAGGTCGATAAAAAACGGCAGCGAAATCCCGATAGGCCTGCGTTCAAATAATAGAACATTGCAAACCGTATTTTCTTTTAAGAAATTGATGGCCTCCCCCACCTGCTCGGCGCTGACAAATTCCTGATCGTAGGTGCTGGAATTCATAAAACAGAGCTGGGCACCGTCTGAATATAAATATTCCATCTCTACTTCTTCCAGATTGGCCTCTTTGAATTTCTCACCGGATCGAAAGGTTCTGTCAAACTGAGCCCCGGTTACCATGTTTTTCAGTTTGCACTTGTAAAGCGCCTGGCCCTTGCCGGGCTTGACAAACTCAAACTGCACAACCACATAGGGCTCGCCGTCGAGTTCAAATTTAAGCCCTTTTCTCAAATCTCCACTTACAAGCATATTTCGGGTTCCTCCCCGGCGCTGGCGACTGTCTTGCGCACCGGTTTTTCCATATTATATTATAGTTGACTTTTAGTGTCGTCTCTAACATATTCACCCTGAATTCGCAATCCGATTGCCGGGATGACTCAGATTTAAAGTAAGCTTGAAAGCTGGGAGGCTTGGATGCTGGGAAGCTTGATGGATTGAACCATTCTTAGCCTCCAAGCTTTCCGGCCTTTTCGCTTTCCAGCCTCTTGTCTATTTCGTGCTTTCGTGGTTCATATTTTTCGGATCGTTTAATCCAACGAACAGGCAATTTCTATGATACTCATCATCGACTTCGGCTCCCAGTACAACCAGTTGATTGCCCGGCGTGTGCGGGAAAATCACGTATATTGTCAAATCGAACCGCCGACGATCAAAGTAGGTGTAATCAGGCGCCTGAAACCGGAAGGCATCATTTTATCGGGCGGACCGGCAAGCATTTATGAAAAGAACAGCCCCAAAATCGACCCCGCGGTTTTTAAACTCGGCATTCCGGTACTGGGTATCTGTTACGGCATGCATTTTATGATGTCCGCTCTGGGTGGATCCGTAAAGCGGGCCGGAAAGCGCGAATATGGTTTTGCTCAACTCTACATTAAACGCAGCAACGGCGTATTTGAGGGCATCGACACAAAAACCCAATGCTGGATGAGCCACGGCGATTCTATTCAGCGCCTGCCAGACGGTTTCACGATTTCTGCCGCCACCGAAAATACGGCGGTGGCTGCCGCCGCACATCGCAACAAGCGTCTGATCGGCGTTCAATTCCATCCCGAGGTCGCCCACACGCCCATGGGCAAAAAAATGTTGCGGAATTTCTTATTCGGCGTTTGCAGATGCGCGCGTTCCTGGACGATGAAATCATTTGCCAGAGACGCTGTTGACGACATCCGGCAAACGGTGGGGGATAAAAAAGTTATCCTTGGCTTAAGCGGCGGAGTGGATTCATCGGTAAGCGCAATATTGCTGCACAAAAGTATTCACAGGCAACTGACCTGCATTTTTGTCGATAACGGCCTTCTGAGAAAAGCAGAAGCCGACAAACTAAAGATCACCTTAAAACAGCACCTGGATATCAACATTCGATTTGTCAATGCCCGGTCAAGGTTTTTGAAAGCATTGGCCAAAGTAACCGACCCTGAGAAAAAACGAAAAATTATCGGGCGCGTCTTCATGGAAGTTTTTGAGGCCGAGGCCAAAAAGATAAAGGGTGCTGAATTTCTGGCCCAGGGCACCCTTTATCCGGATGTTATTGAATCGGTTTCGGCTTTTGGCGGTCCCACATCCGTAATCAAATCGCATCACAATGTGGGCGGACTTCCCCGAAAAATGAAATTAAAGCTCATCGAGCCCCTGCGCTACCTGTTTAAGGATGAAGTTCGGCTACTGGGCAAGGAACTGGGGTTGCCGGACCGTCTGGTCTGGCGTCAGCCTTTCCCCGGTCCGGGTCTGGCTGTCAGAATCCTGGGCGCCGTCACCCCCCGGTACCTTAGGATATTGCGGGATGTGGATGAGCTTTTACTTGAAGAGATTAGAAATGCAGGATATTATAAAAGATTATGGCAATCATTTGCGGTTTTATTGCCGCTCAAAAGTGTGGGTGTGATGGGTGATCAGCGCACCTATGAAAATATTGTAGCGATCCGTGCTGTGACTAGCAAAGATGCCATGACGGCGGATTGGGCAAAATTGCCCCACAAATTGCTCGGTAAAATTTCCAATCGAATTATCAACGAAGTCGATGGGGTCAACCGGGTGGTCTATGATATCAGCTCTAAGCCGCCCAGCACCATCGAATGGGAATAAAAAAGGATAACAAACATGATAGACGACGAAGAATATTCTACATTTAAATTTAATGGTGACGATGAACCTGAGCCCGAAGTCGAGCGAACGCTCTATCAGGAAGAAGCCAGGGATCGGCGGATTGAAAAAATCGGCCATCGGGTAACGATCATATCGATTCTCATCCCGGTTCTTCTCGGGGTTGTGTTCTACATCACCTATCGCGACATCACCAGCCGGGTCAGTCAAAGCCAGGATACCGGGGCCATGGAAATTCAAAACCTTTCCACGCAACTGGAAGACCAATTTGAAGCCCTGTCAAAAAAATACGGCGATCTCGAAGCATCACTGGCCCAGAAGCTGGCTGATCTCGAAAAAGTGGACAAGGCCATGAAAGACAACCTTAAACAGGCTCAAGACATGGTCTCAAAAGTAAACGCCACAAAGGTGGACAAAAAAGAACAGCAGGATGCTATCGCCAAAATTGACACGGCATTGGGCCCCATTCGCAAAGAATTGGAAAGCCTCGGCCCCATGCGCCAGCAATTGGGGACCCTCACGCCCATGCGTAAAGAGCTGGAAGCCCTCGCCCCCTTGCGCGATGATCTTAAGATCGTAACAGCCGAGCTCCGGTCATTGGATGAGGATACACAGAAACGAATGTCCACGCTCTCTGCAAACGTCGATAAGGCCCTGGCGGATTTAACCAGAATTCAATCCGATATGTCAGGGCTCTATGATCAGAAATTGGACAAAGACGCCTTGCAGCTCGAGCTGCTCAAAGCCAGAAAAAAATATCAAAATGACCTGGAGCTGACCAAAACGGCGCTCGATAGACGCCTGTCTTTGATTCTTCAAAAAATTAGAGACATGGAAAAAGTTGCGCATGCACCGCATGTGGCGCCAGGGCCGTCAGGCGGAACGAATTCTTCGGGTTCCGGTAAGATCGTTGAGCAGGAAATCAAGGAATAAAGCGGAATTGCCGGAAAATCTGTCAATCGAGTATCTCATATGGACAATGATGTGTTAAATCACCTGCTGAGTTCCGTAGCGGAAGGCCGACTGTCGGTTAATGCCGCCGCCCGCAAGCTGCGCCATATTGCTTATGAAGACATTGATTACGCGCACATCGATCATCACCGATCCCTGCGCAAAGGTTTTCCGGAAGTCATTTTCGGTCAGGGGAAAACGGCGGACCAGATAATCGGCATCATGGAAAAGATGAAAGATCAGGAACACGTGATTTTAGTAACCCGCATCGAAAAAATGAAAGCGGAAAAGATCGTTGCCCGTTTTCCGGAAGCATTATATCATGCGGATGCGTCCATGATCGTGTGCCAGTCCAAAAAACCCCGGATCGTGGGCCGGGGAACGATTGCCGTTATATCAGCCGGCACATCGGATATACCGGTGTCCCAGGAAGCTTATCTGACTGCCAAAGCCATGGGCAACCGGGTGGAGACCATTTTCGATGTCGGCGTGTCGGGCATACATCGCCTGTTCGGCCATAAAGACACCATCGAGAAGGCTTCCGTCCTCATCGTGGTGGCCGGGATGGAAGGTGCCCTGCCGAGCGTGGTGGCGGGCATGGTCAGCCGTCCGGTAATCGCAGTACCAACCAGTGTGGGTTATGGCATCAACCTGGGCGGCTTGACAGCGCTGTTTGCAATGCTGAACAGCTGCAGCTCAAATGTTGCTGTCGTCAACATCGATAACGGATTCGGCGCCGGGTATATGGCGTCGATCATCAACAGAAAATAAAACCGATCTCAAAAATGCATCTAACGCCCAATAGCTGCGTTGCGAGCCTCCTTAAAATGCTCACATACGCCCGTGTATGCTGCGCTTTTTCGTTGGCTCACGCCTTGCTCTTGGCCGTTATCTACTATTTTTGAGATCGGTTTTAGTTTTATGAATTCAGAAAAAGATTATGGAAATCGATGACGCCATTATTACCTTTTCCCAGAGTGAGAAAATAAAAGCCGGCCTGATCTGGGCCTCTCAGGCCGTCGAAGTATACAAGACCCTGCCCGAAGTGGATAAGCCGGGTGCTGAAAAAATTATCGCGGCCATCGTGAATATGATCGGCAGCGAGATAATTATCTGCAGGAAATCGGCCCCCAACGAGCTCTGGACAACGCTGGAGAAAAGTATAGACACGGCCATGGTGATGATCAACTCCAACATTGCTCACGAAGCCGGCTACCATCTTACCCAGGCCCTGACGCAGACCACCACCATCGGCCAACGATCGATGTCAATCTTAAAAGATAAAGGTCTATTATAAGTTCAGTTGATTTGAGGGAGGCCAGCATGAGCATAACCTATCGCGTTCTAATCTGTATCGGCATCCTTCTAATTGATCTTATTGTTTTTTATATTCCTCTAACGGCTCTTTTTCTGATCTACATTCTCCTGGTAAATCCACGCTGGTTCAGAGAATTCCTGCAACAAATCGACCAGACCGACCGTTCATCCTAAAGCAAAGTAAATCGCAACTCTTGTCGTATCCCGCAAGCAATTTACAAAACAGGGTTTTACTTTAAGTGTAAGGTGTCGGGCAAAGTGGCTTGTAGGCAGGGCAGCTTGGAGGCTATTGGGTTGACATATTTGCAAATAATTTAGCTTTTCAGCTTCCCGGCCTTATAGCTTTGTAGCCTATCCCCCTTTTCTTGAACCCTGACACCTGAACACTGACCCGAAACCATAATTAATAGAAAAAAATTAAAGTAATGACCGAATATTTTGCAGGGTTGAATAAGGAAAGGAAAATAGAGGGCTAAAGCACGCTTATTTTTTAAAACAATTATCCGCCATCTGAATGCTAAGTGCCGCACGGGACTGTAAAACGGATATGGTTAAATCCATATCCAGTTTTCTATTCTCATTGGTTGTGGTCAGTTTCTGCTTCCAGGCCTTTCCGCCGGTGGCGTAATACGCATAGCATTTATCGACGGCGCCCATAAAACACTGGCTGTTTTTGCCGTTGCGTTTTAATACTTCAATTTCGATTTTGGCCCGACTTAACATCTCGACAAATTGTTCATAACTAATTTTTTTTTCAAGGCTTTGTTGAATATTGGATAGCGAGGCCAATACATTTTCTTCATCCACGGACTTTTTGGGGCCTGTACATGACCCAAGAATAAAAAGCGTCATTGCCGCAATACTGCTTAGTTTAAATACCTTCATGAAGCCTGCCTTGTCACACTGTGATTTCATCGCTAACATTGCCTATCCTGACATTCATACCTAATATTATAGCCTAATTTGTGAAATTTCACAAGCTAAGGGCCTGTAAATATAATAGTTTCAATAGGTTTCGGGACTATTTCCTTCCAGACCTGTTCGGTCGGCATCAAGCGTATATCGAACGCATCAAAAATTTGTTTGTCGGTCTCGGGGATGAATTTGTCCAGAACGGTATCGATGCGGCCGATTAAATTTTCGATCTCCAGGTCTTGCAGGGTGTTGATGATGGCAATCTCATCTTTGATCCGGCGTAGATAAAAATTCAAGCGTTCATGGCCGGTTTGGAAATAGGCGATGCGTTTATCCAGTTGATCGATGTAGGCGCGTAAATGCCGGATTAATTTAAGGTTGTAATTGATTCGCAAATTTTCGAGCGGTGCCGGGTGTGCGCTGATTCCGTTTCGGTTCAGCTCCGCTTTGATTTCATCCCGAAGTCCCTTTAACTGATCCTGAAGGAAAGCGCGCATTTCGATCCCCTGATCGATTTTGTCGATTATCTTTGCCCGCAACGCCGAAATTTCGATTATCTTTTGCTCCAGGGCGTCTGTCTTGCGGGTGGTTGCTGCAGCCGGATTGCTTAAGATTGACAGTATCAGCAATGCCGGGATGCAGCTGCCGAATATTTGTTTTATCATTTTGGATTCCCTGTATTCCTGCGCTCAGGCTGAATTTCTTTTTAATTCGTCCATCTTTTCCCGCACTTCGCGGGGAACAAATAATTTCCCACCGGAGCGCTCCCACCGAACCAGATATTCGATCCCGATGTTATCGAATGAATGATCCGTGTATCGCAGCCCCATGAGTTCAAGCTGTTTACCCGGCCATTGCAGAAGAAGTTGACCGATTTCAGCGGGAAATTCGGTCAGGCCGTTTAAAGATATCCAACCGCCATCCCACTGAAATAGATGGTTCGCCACTCTCGGTGAAAGGGCTTTTAAGCCGTTCAAGCAGAGCCAGCTTCCTTTCCATTGAAACAGATACTTGGCGGCCCGTGGCGATATTTCGCTTAATTCATTGAGAAAAAGATCAGAACCCGGCATCCCGGCAATGCATTTTGCCGTTTCAACTGAAATTTCAGAAAGTTCGGTTACCTCACTGAAAACTCCTCTGCAAACCTGTTCGGAAATGACCCCGTTTCTGGAGCTGGCGTGATTATTGGAAGTTTGGAATTTCCGGGTTTGAATCTGTTCCCAGATATTCTCAAGCGGCTCCAAGCGTGCATTTGTCATATCGACAGCGAGCCGGTCGGCTGTAGGCCGGTATTTTTCGATGGCCGTATTCATGTGACGCATATGCATATTCATATCAATGCCGCTGGCGACTTCAGCCACTTGAAGGTCAACCATCGCCCTGCGTTTTAGATACAGTAGATCTTCACAGGCCCTGTTAATCCAATCCGATGGCCGATCGAGCTGCCGCATGTAGGCATGCCGGCGCTGAATTGTCCGAAGCTTGAATTCGATGCTTTTATTCTCGAGTGCCTGTAAAAGCGTGCCGGCATTTGCGCTGCGCATTTCATCGAAAATTTCCTTTTCCAGTTCCTCGATACCTTCCCGGTAGTAATTTTGTAACTGACGAATTTCTTCTTTCTTGCGCAGCAGTGTTTCCCTGAGCACGCTTATTTCCTTGATTTTAGCATTGAAAATATAATTGGGATCATCCGGCTGAATGGCCGGTTTTGTTTTCTCGTAACCGGCTTTTGACACAACGGCATTTTCAGCTTTTTTAGACGGCCTCTTTTGGGCCGACTTGATGTTGGATTTATTGTCAAAAATAAAAAACCCGGAGAAAACAGCAGCCAGTATGATGACCGTCAGCGCAATTTTAGCCAGCGGTACTTTCTTCTTAAATTTAACCTTTGCTTTTGAATCGGATAGCGCTTCGGTTTGCGCTTCAGCGTCGTCTGACTGTTGTTCAGGCTGATCTTTGCCGGCACTTTCAGCTACGGTATCTTGCTGTTTCTCTTCGCTTGAAGCAGCAAAAGAATCCGTTTCTTTTGCTTCACCATCGGCGATTTCATGATCGCCAATGGATGGATCGGCATCAGTCGCAGTGGCCGAATCTCCGCCATCCGGCGCTTCATCGGACCAGGGCACAATATTTTTCCCGCCGGTCTGCCCTTCCGATACTTCCGCGTCCCCTGCCCCATCGTCTGCCTGCTGATCCGTTGCGCCGAATTCAGAAAACCCGGGCCCGGTTTCTGTTTCTTCGGTGATTTCTGATTCGGATCCTTCTTCAATTGCCGCATTGGACGACCCGGGGGTACGATTTGAAATTTCCTTTTCAGGTGCTTTGCCGGTATCGTCTATTGATTCTGAACCCTGATCGGTTTCCTGATCATCTGAATCCGGTGCTGCATCCGCGGAGGATTCCAGTACAGCCTGCGTTTCGTTTTCTTTTTTTTCATCCATTTTTGGCTTCCCTGCGAGTTCCTACGTTCCCATTTAGACTATCGGCAGAAATAGAGATATCTTTAAGCCAATTCGCTGATTTTACATTAGTTTTAATACAGGCGCAGGAAAAATGCGGTCGGATGAAACAGACGGCTTTACCCGGAGTGTAAAATCCTTTTTGACTGGAGCCTATTTTTCAAGATTGGATGAAATTGGAGGATTTTCAACTTGACTTATACCACATTGTAGGATATAAAAACAGAGGCGCAAGGAAGCCGGCTACCGTAAGGCGCCGGGAGGTGTTCCAGCCTTTCCATACTTCCTTGTGCTTCTTTATGAATACAGCTTCACCGATGAACTGTCAACATCTTCCTTGGTTTTGAATCCCGTAACATCAGAGTCGCCGGACGCGTTTATTTCCAGGTCATTGAGCAAAAGGAAAAATTGTTCATAATAAGCTTCCCAGTTATTCCAGGCGCTGAAATCATAGATTTGATGGGTCTTTTGCAGATTAACCAGCCATTCTTTATCACCGTCCAGGCTGTTGCCGTCAATCTTGAGGGGAAACAAAACCGCTCGATGTCGATTGCGCTCTTCCTCCAGCGCAGCCTCAACCTCTTTTTGAATCCATGCGCTTTCAATTGAAAATTCCGACAGCACGATCAGCAATTTTTCGTGAATTCGAATCTGCTGGTTAACCCGCTGCCGGGATTCATCCCCCATTTTCATTTCTTCCGGTGCAAACCAGCACCGGATCCCTTCCTTTTGCAGGTCCGCATTTAGCTTTTCGATAAAATTCCGATCTTTACCGGAATAGCTGATAAAACAGCTGTTGTATTCAAATGCCCTGGCGTTCAAATAACCCGCATAGTTGATAAAATGTTCCGGCACGCCGGCGCCTCTGAGGAATTCTTCCGGTATCTTACCTTTCGATCGATAGATCGTATCGATTCCGATTGTTGACGGCCCGAAGTGCTTGGCTTTCTCAAGTCCTTCGGTATGACTCAAATCATTGTCTCCAAAACAGCTCCAGGCCACGAAGGCTTCACTCAGGTTTGATTGATTCAATTCGGACATGCTCAAGTTTGCTTCCATCAGGTTGGCCCCGCTGAGATCGGAACCATTGAATTTTGCTTTAATCAGATATGCCCATCTAAAGTCGGCTCTGCGGATATCGGACCCGCTTAGATCGACGCTGGCCAGATCGGAGCGGATAAAAATGGCCTTTCTGAGATCTGTCCTGCCAAGATTTGCCCCGCACAGATAAGTTTCACTGAGGTTGGCCTCACTGAGTCTGGCCCCTTTAAAATTGGTCCGGCTAAGGATTGCCCTTCTGAGGTCCGCCCGGTTGAGGTTGGCGCCCTCGAGGTTCGCCGAGGTCAAATCTGCCCATCTTAAATCGGTTTCGCTCAGATTGGCTTCTTTGAGGTTTGCTTTGCTCAGCTTCACACCGGCCAGGTCCGGCTCATTGCCGGGGTTTTCTTCCCGCCATTTATTCCAGGCCGGAACCCCCTGTTTGAGGACATCTAGATGCTGCGGAATTGCCATTTGTCTCCTCCCGTTCTATGATCTATAAATTAGATTATCGGCACCTATTGAAGATATCTTAAATCGGATAACTATTCGTGTGGCAATCTACATAACTCCTTAAAAATATGAAAAATCCTACCCATTTTTATTTATTTTTATTCCCAGACACACCTGTGAAAATCATTTCCCTGAAACCGCAACTATCCATAATTGCGACGAATATGACTTCTCTGAATCCTGGCATGATTTCTGCATTTTTTGATTACCAACGGCGCTGAGATTTGAATCAGGGGGATGGTGCCGATGAAGCTATTCTTTTTTTCGTTGCGCGTTCTCGGCGCCAAATCATTTAACCAAAATCACTTTAACGCTTAAGGTGGGAAAATGGAGGCCAAAAAAATTAATCAGGGGGAAATAACTGTTTTAGATGTCGAGCCCGCCATCATCAGTGAGGAAAGGTCCTTAATTCTTCTGGACGGCGGGCCCAGGAAAAAAATCGATGAAACCATCAGCACGCCGCATCAATATGTCAGCCGCTACCATTACGAAACCAAAGACCTGGGCAGCTTCCTCGAGTTATGTCCACATTGCCGCAAACCCTCGATCACCTCGCTTCGCAAAACGGTTGTTGACACGGCCATAGCGTATTTAAATGAAAAAGAGGACCGCAGAGAACAACGCGCCAACCGACGCCGAATCGCTATTTTGCTGGCATGCCTGATAGGGATCTCTGGCGGTGTTTACTATCTGTTTTTTTATCTGATGTCCGGATTCAGACTGTAATCTGCAAGACGCCTCATTCCTTAGAGATTATCTGCCCCGAAGGTATTACATTGGGCGATATCGCCTGTCTCGATGCCCTGTTTAAACCAGCGAACGCGCTGCCGGGAGCTGCCGTGGGTAAATGAATCCGGTGTGACATATCCCCTGCCCCTTTGCTGTAAGCGATCATCGCCGATAGCGCTGGCGGCGTTTAAAGCTTCTTCGATATCCCCCTCTTCCAGGATCTGACGCGCACGGTTGGCGTGATGCGCCCAGAGACCTGCAAAACAATCCGCCTGCAATTCCTGCATGACGGACAGCTTATTGCCCTCCACCTGGCTGACGCGACTGCCTACGGAGTGAACTTTCTGGGATATACCCAGTAATGTTTGGACGTGATGCCCGATTTCATGCGCAATTACATAGGCCTGGGCAAAGTCACCGGGCGCCTGGTGACGCTTTTTCAAATCCTGATAAAAACTCAGGTCAATATAGACCTTTTGATCAGCAGGGCAGTAAAACGGACCCATGGCAGCCTGGGCATAGCCGCAGGCAGACGCCACCGCACCTGAGAATAGAACCACAGTCGGCTCCCGGTATGTCTTGCCCATTCTGTTAAACAGGGCGTGCCAGGTGTCTTCGGTATCCGCAAGGACCACCGCCACAAAATCGGCCAGCTCGTTTTCAGCCGGGGATATCGGTCTGGATGTCGTGTAGGTAGACACACTGCTGCTCGTTGGCCCCTGCTGGCTCAAAAATACGGTGGGATCTACTCCGAAGTACATCGCAATCAACGCAATAACAATGATCCCGATGCCGCCGCCCGCTGCTTTTCGGGGTATCCGCATTCCGCGCCGGTCCTCAACATTGCGGCTTCTTCTCCCGGTTCTCCATCGCATTTCGAATCTCCTGGATTTTTGTTTACCTCTATGACGATACCATTTAAAAAACTTTTCCTTACTATTGGCACTTAACTGCAAAATACAAGTCTTATATGAAAAAAGCCTTCTGAATTTATATTCGGATGGTTTATTACCTGGTGCCCGTTTCCGGAATCTAACCCGCCTGACGGGATCCGGGCTGGTACTCAATCTTTAAATCGACTCGGCTCAAAGGAGTTCATGTCGGATTAAATTTAAAGTAAAGTATTAATTATTTAATATTTCCTATTGTTTTAATTCATATTTTATAAAATTTAATAATATTGGTGATGGAAATCGTATCGAATATTGATTTGTGATTTATTCATAGGCGATCATCCTGCCACTCCTGCGACCTGTCTGGCCAAACTGGCCGAAGCAAGACGGAGGCTTTATCAAGATCTGTCGTTTTCCGGCTTAAGCCGCCAGAGATTCTTTTATTCAAATGATTATCCCGGCCGGCTGTTCGTGAACAAAAGATCTAAGAGGTAATGCGGGAACAATGTGAGGGACGTGAAAAAAGGCAGCGGTCTACCCGAATTCTGCCTTAATCAACTGTTTAATTCTTATAAAATACGTTAGCCCCATTTGTGTTTCTTCTTCTTATTTTTGAGCTGCCCCGGCGGGTACTTCTTTACGTGATCTGCATGGTGAATGTAAGGTTTTTCAGTATCCAATTCAATGTCCACAGAATCACCTAAACTGATCCGCAGGTGGCTCGGTAAGGAAGCACCTACTTCCCAATTGTCACCTTTTATGTAAAAGTAAATTTTGCGTCCATAATCATAATAGACCGAACAACCTGGATAATACCGGTACCGGTGTTTGGCTCGATACCCATGGGCAGGGGCATGCGGAGGGGGGCCTCCTTTCGCATGCTTATGGCCTGCCTCAGAATAGGCTGAACCACCGTCTTCTTCATATACCACCTTGATTCTTTTGGGGGTACAACCGATTGTAAAGATAACCGAGACGGTGAAAAACCCAATTGCCAAATCCGTAAAAAATCTTCTTGCCAGAGTCCAATTCATAAGACTATCTCCATTTAATAATGTAGTTTCGACCATAAATTATCAATCGGCAACATTAGAAGAATCTTTAACAGGATCGAAAATTTGTAAGAAGGGAACATCTTTAAGTTTTTAAGTTTATCGCCGAATGTGACAAACAGAATTTCTGATGGCTTTGATTTCCATTGCCCGGGGCCGTTAAAAGAAAGAGGCCACATCGTCGCGACAGGTCGGCGCGGCGGGCAGACCCGGTATTGGCAGGTCCGATCCGGAGACGGATTGCTTCTGTTTTTCTTGTTGACTTGCCGGGCGGATTCTCTTATCCTGCCCCGACGTAACGCACATTCTTACGCTATTCCTTATATCGCCGTTCCAATCCATTTATTTATTTCAAAACACCGCCGGAGGACCTCCATGAAAAATGATCCCGAAGAAAAAAAGCCCGGCTTCGGCCCGGGGCTCACGCGCCGCAAATTTCTAAAAACCATGGGCAGTGGTGCGGCAATCGCGGCCGCCTCGGACGCGCTGACAGCCCGTAGTACCGCGGAAGCCGATGTGATCAAACCCGAAACGATCATGCGGGTGAATCTTTCCGTCAACGGGATTCACCGCAGCCTTGTCGTAGAATCCCGCTGGTCGCTTCTTTACGTTCTGCGCGAAAAGCTCGGCCTGAACGGAACGAAGGTCGGCTGTGAAAGGGGGGAATGCGGTGCCTGCACCGTGCTCATTGATGAGGTCCCCCGCTATGCCTGCCTGACCCTGGCGGTCGAAGCGCAGGGAAGCAAGATTGTGACCCTCGAAGGCCTCATGCACGGAGAAAAGCTCGGTACGGTCCAGCAGGCCTTTGCCGAGCACGATGCCTTTCAATGCGGCTACTGTACCCCGGGGCAGATCATGTCGGCCGAGGGACTGCTGCGCAGTAATCCGGCACCAAAACCGGACGCAATTCGAAGGGCAATGAGCGGAAACCTCTGCCGCTGCGGCGCTTATGCCCATATTCACAGCGCCGTCGCACATGCCGCCCAACTTAGAGGCAAAAAGGGAGGTGCATCGTGACCGATAAGGAAAAAACGCTTTACTATGTGGAGGGGATTCCGATACCGGAAACCCCCCGGCCGGGTGAAAGCCCGGCACCGTGGAAGCGCACCCGGATCGTCGGCAAGGCCGTCCCGCGGGTGGACGCCTATGAGCGTGTGAGCGGATCGGCGGTTTATCCTTCGGATGTGTCGCTGCCCAACATGCTTTACGGGGCCATTCTGCGCTGCCCGCATCCCCATGCCCGGGTTAAAAATCTGGAGACCGGCCGGGCCGAGCGCATGCCCGGTGTACATGCCGTGATCAGCGGCCGGACTCCCGCGGCGGACCTCCCCTGGACCTATTCGAGCCAGGGCACCAGAAAAAAGTCAAAGCTCTTCGACCCGCACTGCCGGTTCGAGGGCGAGACCGTCGCCGCCACAGCCGCGGAAACCCCTTACCTGGCCTGGGATGCGGTCAAAACCATCGACGCTTCCTATGAGGTGTTGCCCGCCGTATCGGATGAACGCACCGCCCTGGATCAGGGCGCCGCAGCCGTCCACGAGCAGGGCAACCGCGTCGGACCGCCGACTTCATATGAACGCGGTGATGTGGCCGGGGGCTTTGCCGAGGCCGATGTGGTAATCGAAGAAAACTACCGGACCGAGTGCGAAATCCACACCCCCATGGAACCCCATGGGTGTGTGGCCAACTGGGACGGAGACCGTCTGACGATCTGGGAATCCACCCAGGGGGTTTATCGCATCCAGCAAAACGTGGCCAATGTTTTAAACCTGCCGCTTTCCAAGGTGCGCGTCATCGGGCATTACATGGGCGGGGGGTTCGGCAGCAAGCTTCAGGCCGGAAAGTACACCATCATCGCGGCCCTTCTGGCAAAAATCACCGGGCGGCCGGTAAAAATGATCCTCAGGCGGGAGGAGACCTATCTTTCCGTCGGAAACCGCCCCCCCAGCAACATGACCCTTAAGGCGGGGATCAAAAAAGATGGCACCCTCACCGCAATGGATTTCACATGCACCGGCACGGGCGGCGCCTACCCCGCCGGCGGCACCTCGCTGGTCGACTGGCAGGTTCGCGACCTTTACAAATGCCCCAACGTTCGCACAACCTGTACCGATGTTTACATTAACGCCGGCCCGGCAAGACCTTTCCGTGCACCCGGCCATCCCCAGGGCGCCTGGGCCCTGGAGCAAATGCTGGATGCGCTGGCGGAAGAGATCGGAATGGACCCGGTGGATTTGCGCCTGAAGAATATCTCCCCTGTCAGCCAGGCAAGAGACGGTCAGCCCCCTTACACCAGTAGCGGATTCAGGGATTGCCTCGCAGAAGGGGCCCGGGCCTTCGGTTGGAAACAGGCGCGCAGGCAGATTGCCGCAGCCGGCAAGTCGGGGGTGATCCGAAGGGGTGTGGGCATGGCCGGCGGTCTGTGGGTTGCCGGCGGGGGCCGGCCGCCATCCACCATCATCCTCAAGCTCTTTGCGGACGGAAGTGTCAATCTGAATATGGGTGCCAGCGACATCGGGACCGGCACCAAGACCGTCATGTCCCTGGTGGTAGCCGAAGAGCTGGGCGTTAAACCGGAAACCATCCAGATCGAACATGCCGATACGGGCTCCACGCAATACGCGACACCGAGCGGCGGGAGCAAGACCGTTCCCACCGAGTCGCCGGCCGTGCGGGCGGCCGCCATCAGTCTGAAACAGCAACTGCTGGAAATCGCCGCTCAGGATCTCGCGGTCGATCCGGCCAGTCTGAATTTCAGCGCCGGCAGTATCGTTTCGAAAAACGACCCGTCAAAGAAAATTAATTTCACGGAGCTCTCCGGTCTCAAGAAGCGCGGTGTGGTGGTCGGTATCGGCTACCGGGGTCCAAATCCTGCAAACAAGGTAACCAATCCCTTCGCCGCCCAGTTCTGCGAAGTGGAGGTGAACACCGCTACGGGCGAGGTCCGGATTATCCGCTTTCTCGGCGCCCATGACAGCGGCCGCGTCATGAGCAGGCTGACTTACGACAACCAGGTATGCGGCGGTATCACCATGGGAATCGGTCTGGCCATGACCGAGGCCCGGGTTCTCGACAAAAACAACACCGGAAAAATGGTCAACCGCAACTGGCACGACTACAAGCTTCCCACCGCCCTGGATGTACCCGAAAAGATCGATTCCCTTCCCATCGAACCCGACGATACGGAGGCCAACACCACGGGGGCAAAAGGTCTGGGGGAGCCGGTCACGATTCCTACGGCAGCCGCCGTTGCCAACGCCGTTTATCACGCCACGGGGGTGCGGGTCACCCGCACCCCCATTAATCCGGTCCGGCTCTGCCGTCTCCTCGCAGAGCGCAGAAAGGAGGGATAGGCCATGGTACCCAGCTTTTCCTATATCCGGGCAAGATCACTCGATGAGGCCATCGACCACCTTGCGATGGACGGCGCCAGGCCTCACGCCGGCGGAACCGATCTGCTCGGATGCCTTCGCGACCGTGTTTTTGACGTCACCACGGTTGTCAGCATCGCCGGCCTCGAGGAACTAAGAGGCATCGAAGCAACGCCGGCAGGCGGGCTTCGAATCGGGTCTCTGACAACCATTACGGAAATTGCCGACCACCCGGTCATCAGATCAAAGTACCGGGCGCTGTCAATGGCAGCTTCGGAGGTGGCCAGCCCCCAGTTGCGCCACCAGGGTACCATCGGCGGCAACCTCTGCCAGAAGCCCCGCTGCTGGTACTACCGGGGAGAATTCCATTGCCTGCGAAAAGGCGGTGACCAGTGCTATGCCGTCGAAGGCGAAAATGCCTACCACTGTATCCTTGGCGGCGATAACTGCTTCATCGTGCATCCCTCGGATACGGCGCCGGCTCTAGTTGCCCTGCAGGCAAGTGTTGTGATTGCCGGTCCCAACGGCCGGCGAAACGTGGCCGTGGAAAACTTCCACATGCCGCCATCGGTGGATTACACGAGCGAGACCGTGCTCGAACCGCAGGAGATTGTAACAGAAATCGTACTGCCGCCGCCTGCGGAGGGCCTGCGAAGTTCCTACCGCAAGGTTCGGGCACGTCGTGCCTGGGACTTCGCCCTGGCCGGGGTGGCTCTGGCGATCGTGTTCAACGGAGATCAGGCGACCGATTCCCGGGTGGTGCTCAGCGGCGCAGCACCGGTGCCCTGGCGCTCCGCCGGGGCGGAAGAAGTCGTCCGGGGAAACCGGCTGGACCGTAACCGCGCGGCAAAAGCCGCCGGGGCGGCCGTGAAAAACGCGCAGCCCATGGAACAGAACGAATACAAGATCCCGCTCTTTCGCGGCCTCATCGAACAGCAATTGATGGCCTTGGTCTGATCCGAATCCGGCCGATTCGCGGGAGTGCAAAGAAAGCGGGGGCAGGTCTTCGTATGACCTTTACGGTATTATGTATGGACAACACCCCCATACGCGGTTCACAAAGTTCGGGGCAGATTCCAAATTTTCCGAATCCGGTCCGTTAACCGGAAATATTTACAAAAGCATCCTCTAAAATAGCAAGACCCTTTTCTAATTGATCCTCAGTGATGATCAGCGGCATCAGGGTCCGCAGGTTGTTGCCCAGGGTGCCGCAGTCAAGAATGATCAGACCGTTTTGGTGGCAATACGCGCTGATCTTTTTCGCTTCTTCGGCCGCCGGCGTTTTGCTCCGGCGATCCTTGACCAGTTCCAGAGCCAGCATGGCGCCCAACCCTCTGACGTCACCGATAATTTCATATTTTTCTTTGAGTTCTTCAAAGCGGCCGCGAACCTTTTCTCCAATTTCAGCACTTCTCCCCACAAGGTCTTCTGCTTCAATAATATGGATGACTTCCAGGGCCGCCTGGCATGCCAGCGGATTGCCGCCATAAGTTGAACCCACACCTCCGGGATGCACCGAATCCATAATCTCAGCCGTTCCGGTTACACCACTTAGCGGCAATCCACCTGCCAGAGATTTGGCTGTGGTAATGATATCCGCCTCGATCTGAAAATTCTCGCAGGCAAACAGCTTTCCGGTTCTGGCAAATCCGGACTGAACTTCATCGACGATCATGACGATCCCGTGACGATCACAAATCCGCCGGATGTGTCCCAGATATTCAACGGGTGGATTAATGAAACCACCCTCGCCCAGAATCGGTTCGATAATGATGGCCCCGACCTCCTCAGGAGCGACATGGTATTTGAAAAAATTCGTTTCAAAATAATCCTCGCCACAATACAAATTGCAGGAGGGATATGCCTTACCCCACGGGCAACGATAGCAGTATGGATAATGCGCGCGATATACGCCGCTGGTAAGTGCGCCTAATTTGAACTTATATGGCATCACTTTGCTTGTCAGTGTCATCCCCAAAAGTGTTCGTCCGTGGAAAGCGCCTTCAAAACAGACAACACCAGGACGGCCGGTGTGATAACGGGCGATTTTTACGGCATTTTCGACAGCCTCGGCGCCGGAATTGAGAAAGAAGGATTTTTTCGAGCCGCGGCAGGGAATGATCCGATTTAATTCTTCAGCTAAGGCCAGGTAGGGTTCGTACAGCATGACATGGGCGCACGAATGGATGACACGGTCAACCTGTGATTTAATCGACGCGACAATGGCTGGATGGCGATGCCCGATATTATTGACACCGATCCCTCCGGCAAAATCGATATATTCACGGCCATCAACGTCCCACATCATGGCACCTTCGGCATGGGAAACAAAAAATGGTGTCAAATTGCCCAAGCCCCTGGGGAGGGCTGTTTGACGTCTTAAGGTCATTTTTTCTGTAAAATCCGACATAAGCCCCTCTCCTTATAAAAAGTCTAACATTTCCCGATCCTTCAATCGCCGGTCACGGTAAAAACAGAAACTTAAATATGATATATATTATGTACTTTCAAATAGATATATAATTTTCAGAGAACACGAATTTAATCCACAAAATCGCTGACAAGATATAATCACCATGTTATCCAACTGTGTTCTATGATTACAAATAATATTGCAAACGATCAAGCATGGTGGCGGGACAAACACTGGTATCACGAATTAACGCGCGAATCAAGCTGCGTCCGGGCGATAAAGTGGAGGGATTTTAAGCCGGATTAACGTTAAACCAGCTAGTCAATTATTTAAAGCTATTGTTTGATATCATTATCTTTTTTGTTTCAAAAAAGTTGGAGAATATAGGGATCAGGCTGTTCTTCCGGCGTCTGATCGCGCCCTCCTTATAAAGCCCTCTGTCTATCTGCCCAGAATGGATCTGCCCGCCACCAGCCGCATAATCTGATTGGTTCCGGTGTAAATCTGGGTCAGTTTGGCGTCGCGCATCATGCGCTCCACCGGGTAATCCTTCATGTAACCATATCCGCCCATCACCTGAACAGCATCACAGGTGACCTTCATGGCCGCATCAGATGCGACGAATTTGGCCATGGCCGCCTGGGTTGCAGCTTTACGAAGTTCACCGCTGTCAAACAATGCGGCAGACCGGAGCGTCATCAGCCGGGCCCCTTCAACAGCCGCGGCCATGTCGGCTATCATAAATTGAATCGGGGATAAGGCTGCGATGGGTTTTCCGAACTGAACGCGGTTTTGTGCGTGAAGGACGGCCTCTTCCAGAGCGCCCTGAGCGATGCCGACAGCCTGGGAAGCACAGAAGAGCCGGCTGCATGCAAGCACCTTCATCAGGTTGGCAAATCCCCCCCCCTCTTTGCCGATGCGGTTTTCGTCCGGCACTTCAAGGTCTTTAAAAAAGAGCTGTGAGTTGATCGACCCTTTCATCCCCATCTTGTCTTCGTTTCTGCCGTACGAAAGACCGGGAAAGCTTTTTTCCAAGACAAACGCACTGATGCCTTTTGCTTTTTTAGCCGGATCGGTGTAAGCATACAGCACGAAAAAGTCGGCCACTGAGCCGTTGGTGATAAAACATTTCTGGCCGTTGATGATATACTTATCTCCTTTATGAACCGCCACTGTTTCCATGCCGAGCAGGTCCGACCCGGCACCCGGCTCCGTGGCGGCCAGAGCGGTGAGGACCATTGAATCGTTCTTCAAGCGTGAAAGGTATTTCTCTTTCAAAGCCGGACTTCCACCATGAAGAATGGGCAACATGCCGTCAGCCTGGGCGATCAAAAGCACCGCCGAAGAGGCGCAAGCCTTTGCAACTTCACTGAGAATATGGGAAAACATCAGATAAGAGAGGTCGACACCGCCATATTCCTCGGGTAGAAGCGGATTGAGCAAATCGTTTTCTGCAAAGGCCTTGTGAGCGTGATCCGGAAACCCGCCGTTTTTGTCCAATTCAGCTGCAAACGGCGCAATCTCTCCACGCACGATTTTTCGAACCTCATCGACAATCATTTTCTGTTCTTTGTTTAATTCAAAATTCATTTTTTCAAACTCCCTCCATCCAAATGGGTTGATGGATGGTCCACCGCACGGGTTTTGACATCAGTTATTTTCATGAGTGAATCGCCCCTTCACTTTTTGCTGAGTTCCCTTCCGATAATCATTTTTTGTATCTGATTGGCGCCTTCAAAAATCTGGGTCAACTTGGCATCCCGGAACATGCGTTCGATCGGAAAATCTTTGATGTAGCCATACCCCCCGAGGACTTGAACCATGTCGGTTGTAATTTTCATGGCAGCATCACTGCAGAAATATTTGGCCATGGACGCCAGTCTTGTGTTGTTCATACCGCTGTCAAAAGCCAGGGCAGCTTTTTCCATCAGGCCCCTGCTGGCTTCGATCAGCGTGCTGGCCTCCGCCAGTATAAATTGGATCGCCTGGTGTTCGATAAGCGGTTTTCCAAACGTACAGCGCTGTCGGGCATACGCGATGGTATAGTCCAGCGCACCTTCAGCCAGGCCCAGGGCCAGGGCGGCGACCGCCGGTCGCGACATATCAAAATCACCCATGGCGATGGCGAACCCCTGCCCCTGTTTTCCCAGAAGATTTTCCTGCGGGACCTTTACGTCCTCCAAAATTACCTCGGCGGTATTGCTTCCGCGAAAGCCGCACTTGTCTTCAATTCGGCCGATGCTGATGCCCGGCGAATTGCGCTCCACGATAAAAAAGGAGAATTCCTTTTCAGCGGTCTTTGCCAGCACGGTATATAAACCGGCAACAGATCCGTTGGTTGCAAAGGTTTTTCTGCCGTTTAGAATATAATTTTTGCCGGATCGTCCGGCGGTCGTTGCAATGGCCTTCACATCGGAACCCGCGCCCGGCTCCGTCACCAGGTAGCCGATCAGATTCCGCTGTTCCGAGAGCATCTCGCAATACTTCTTTTTTTGCGTTTCATTTCCGGCAAAAATCAACGGGTAGCTCCCCACCGCCTGGATGATTAACAAAAGCGCAGATGCAGCACAGGCTTTGGCAATTTCCTCGATGGCCAGGCAAAGTGTGAAAGAGGGATTATGGGGCCAGCCGCCGAATTCTTCCGGCAACATGATCTCTAAAAGCCCGAGGTCCCAGAATAAGGATGCGATCTCCGGGTTGAAGCGGCCCGTCCGGTCGTTTTCTGCAGCAGCTGGGGCAACTTTTTCTTTGACGGCCCGTCTGAGATTGCCCAGCATAATTTTTTGTTCTTCGGTAATTTGGGTCATTCCATCCTCCTGTAATTTTTATAAACGTTGGGCGCGTATAAAATTATGCCTTTGATTATAAAAAAACGAGAGCATTCATTCACCGTTATTCAGCTTAGATGCCTCGGCCGGAATTTGCAATAGATCTTGGACAGAATCGTGAAAAAAAAGTATTGGGAGAGAATTGAAAAAGAATGGTCTTATTGAATGGTGCCCGCCGCCGGAGTCACTGACCACACGCAGAGCGGGTGGCTTGGATTTTTCCGCGCCTTAATCGGTGCGGGTGTAACCGGGTGAAGAGCCCCCGGTTTAAAACACCCAATCAAAACCCGTCCCGCTCGTTTACGAATCCCTAACAATGTTGTGTCGGATATTGTCTCAAGGTTTCGCCAGTTCGATGCCCAGGAAGAGTTCACCGGGCTTTGGCTCGTTGGGCGGCTTCGGACCGATCTCCCTTGTGGCCAGAGAGTCGTTTTCGAGGCCCACTTTGAGATTGATTCCAGTAGCATTGATTTGATGGGCGATGAAATGGCTGAGCTGAAAGCTCCCGTCTCCCCGGGCATCGAGTCGAACCTTCACAGTGGCTTCGCTCAGACCGCCTAACCCCAATGCCGCCCCTCCGGCCAGCTGTACTCTGAGTTTCTTGAGCGTCAATTTGAGCTCGCCGCCGCCAACGTCCTCCTCCCACTCGAGTGGAAGCAGCTGATCGACGGCAAGGTTGAGCAGCTGACTCAATACCGGCAGAAATATGATCACAAACGGCTGTAACACAACCATCAAAACCGCAGCCAGCACACTGTTAATACTGGCAAGCGCCTGCAGGGTCGCATGAAACTCGAAATCCACGCGCGCCATAAGCGTGGCCGCATCCTTTACCACACCGGCATCGAGGTCCACTTTAGCATATGCGTGGATGGTAACTTTTTTCTTTCTGCCGAACAACGACCCGAAAAAGCCGCCTTTTCTCACCTTGATGCGGGCAGCCGCATATGCTTCCACAGAAATACGTGCAGGCTTTGATGCGGGGTTCAGAAAGGACACCGCGGCCTGCCCGACGGCAAAATTGGCCCCGGCGGTCGGAATGGCGCTCCTGAGATGGTTCTGGGCCAATAGCATCGGGATCAGCTGGTTGATCGGCCGGTTACTCAAAACGACGGCGATATTGAATTGGCTTGTCTGCGGTATAATATCCCGCACACTTGTGACAGCGGATGGCGTTTGGTTGGCCGCTGCAAAATCCGCAGCTAGATATAGACCATCACCCGCCTCGCTGGTGCCCAGGTAGGGCGAATCTTTGTCGAACAACAAGGCGAATTTCGCAAAAACATCTGCAAACTGCAGGATGGGTATGGGAATTAGCTTCAAGGGGGTCAATACGGTGCGAACGCCCAGACTGATGAAATCTGCCAGCAGGTCGAGCACTGGATTAAACGCGCGCAGGGTGGTCAGCCCGCCGGCGTCAAGATCAAAATTGGCAAAACCGAGCGAGATTCCCAACGGCAATCCGCCGGGTGATACGGGCAGACTCAGGGCAAGATCGTTGATCCGAACAAAGAATGTTTCTGTCAGCCTGAACGGCGGCAGTGTAAGTAAAGTCACGTCCACCTGCAGTTCGGCATCCACCTGGAAGCTCGCCAGGGTGTTACCCGCTTTGAAGCGTTGTGCTAAATTCGCGCTGCGAAGGCGCGGGATGCCGAGATCGGTAATTTCGACGTCAATCGCACCTTGCACGGCGGTGCCGCTGCCTCCGATTTGCTGGGTGAATTTAGTCTTATTGTCTTTCTTTAGCTGGGCCAGAATAACATCAACGATCACATCGAGTGCCGCTGTCCCTATCTGGGCAGTAATGTCAAAAGATCCGGGAGAAAAGGCCATCAGACCACCTCCTTTAACAGGCCGGTAAGTTCAATCGGGTTGTTTACCTGAACGGCCATCCGGTCGGTGTCGACACAAACCTCTTCGGGACCGTCACCTTCAAGGCAGATGCGACGCATTCCGGCCAATTGTCTTCCCCATTGGAGTAAGACCAGCTTATCGTCAGGGGCCGGCAGGTCATGCGGCAGATCTTCACAATACGCGATCTCCCGCTTGGTTTCTTTAGACAGCCGCACGCGCAGCATCTGTTCGGCGAAGTAAATCGGGTGCACGAACCAGATCATGCCGTTTTTCGCAGAAAGATTGACCGCATCGACCAACAGCTCAGCAAGGTCCTCCACCGCAGGCGCCGGGAAAACAGTTCTGGGCTTGTTGTAGACCGTTACATATTCGATCCAGCGAACCTCGGGCGCTCCCTCATACGGTCCTTCGGCCTGGAAACCACAGTCCAGTTCGAACACATAAGCGCCCTCCTCTTGCACCGCCTGAAATTCGAACGCCATGACTTCCACTGCAGCGGTCTTGGGCAATTTCTTCCGCGATTTGATATCTAAAAGTTTCTGCCAGCCTTCCTGCCAGCGGCCGGGTCTGCTGTCGTCGATCGCAACCCTTTCTTTTTTTTTCTGAGTCTTTAATTTAACCTCGGCGAATTTCTTGGCAAAATCAGGCGGTACAGCCGGTGCGTCAGGTGCGCAATTAATAAATTCTTCAAATCGGGTCTTTGAAACGAAACGCAATTTTAGTTTCGGTTTCGTTGCCAAGTTGTGCGGCCAGACCAGGCGGTAGGCTGCCGATTCACCCGGGCTGACTGCCAGCGGACCCAGAAGCACGCTCATCTCGGGCACTCCGGCATGCGGAAATGCATGCACGATATCATGACGCAGGTCGTGTGCCCGATAGACGGTTTTATCGCGCTTTTTCGATTTTGATTTTCTTTTTTGGGGCATCGGGTTTTCCTTTATATATGTAGTGGCCACCGGAAATTTTGGCTTAAAACCTAAACCCACAGTTCGACAGACCTGGCGGAGGCTCAGGGCCGGCTAATTGTCAAAGTATTTTTTCACTACTTGAATCGTTGATTCGTACCAGTACTTTCCGGTTATATTTTTATATTCTTCTTCGTCATAAATTTGGGGTTTTAAAACCACATCGGGCGTGCCGGCATAGTGGCTCGGGTAGAGGTAGCCGGCACCAATTCTGGGGTTATCGTCTTTGGGCTCGGCGGCACGATTATAGTTGCTATTGCCGAAAGCATAGTGGCGGACTTCCCATTTAGGCGTCTTTACCCCCTTGATGACCTCCCATCGGATCAGCGCAGCAGTAAACCAGGTGTCAAAAATGATATTGCTATCGATACCGATACTGGAAATCAGATCGTAAAACGTATCATAAACTCTTTTGCCTGCTTTTGATAACAACTCACCTGATGCTTTGTTCGCCAGACCATCAAGCACGGCGCCTCCCACAGCTGCTGCTGCGCCGGATCCGGGAGTACTGCCACCCAATATACTGCTGGCCGCGCTGCTCAACAAAGAAAAGGGGTTCTCAAAAGCATCTCTTAAAAAGCCGGCAATGATCTCAGCAAGTTCTGTCCATTGATCTGATTCAGTGATCAGATGGGTTGACAGGTAAAGACTGGGACCTTCCCCGCGCAACGGGATCGAAGGGTAAGTGTGCGGTGGCGGATTGGGAAGGGTATTATAGAAATGAGAGTCGCCTCTGGCATAATCCACTTCGGCCGGACTTATCTTCAGCGCCCGTGGACCCGTTCCGCGGTAAACATAGGTTCCCTGGAAAACGATGTCGTCTTTACCCGCACCCGGCGTTTCCTCCTCACAATAGAGGCGTTTTACAGTTTCGGTGAGGTGCCACTCAAAACCGGAGTCATCGATTTTTTCTCCAAAAATTTCAGCCGGCACGCCTTTGTGAATTTGTTTCCCATCACCTTCGTCGTCTTTGTCTACTAAAATAACGTTTTCGTCGGACGCTTTATATTTATTAAGGGCATCATTTTTTGAACCAGTATCTTCACCGATGACAATTATCTTTGCCCCTTTTTCATGGGCAATCACTTCAGCGATCCGTTCATTCAATTCGTTCAGGACCTGTCTGACGGCGTTCGTAAGTTCTTTAATGTCTGCATTCGATCTTTGGAGTTTCTTTGCTCTGACAGAGAAGTAGCTGTCAATAAAATCCGACAACATGTGAGCGGGAATTTTTATTTTATCGTTCCAGGCTTTAGCGATCACGCTTCTTTTGTAGTTATCCAGTAATTTACTCAAGCGCGCATCTTCTGATTCACCCTGCAGGCCCCTGGCGATACAATTACCGGCAATATCAAGTAAGGCGTTTAAAAGATCTTCAAACCCTCTGGTAAGCGGAAGCTCATTGTGAATGGTTTCGCGTAAAAAAACCTGGCTGACGGGAGTGACCGGCATATCTTCCTCCTTTCAAACTGGCTGCAAATTGTTACTGGAGGACATCCAACCTGCCTGATAATTTGGACTTGCTATTAACCGGCATTTGAAAAACGCAAAATGAGATGTGTTCTCAACGAACGTGAATCGTCAAATCTGATTTGGAAACGAATTACGTTTTAGCATATACCACAGTGTGGTATATGTCAATGAAAAAATAAAAGCCCATTAACAGGAATTATGTGCGCTTTAAAAACGAAATTGGGGACATCCGATAATGCGGATGGCCCCAATTTTTTTCAAATGTCAATATGTCATCAACGTCCCCATCTCAAGAGTAATCGACTCCGTTTAGTGATCTTCGGCCATTGAATTTTCTGCAGCGGATTAAACGCGTAAACAAAATCACAACGCGGCGCTTGATTAATTCCTTGAGCGGGGGAAACTGCAGGACAGTGGAGGGCGGAGATTAAACTGAATACATAAATTTTTAAAATCGACCAGTCGGGCGGACGGTAGAGTCCAGTCCTTGTTTGGAAGAAAAATCTCTGGCATGTTTCCTGGCAACTTTCCGGGAGGCGAATTCTCCGATACGAACCGTGTGCCAGACCCTGCCTTTTGCGTCATTGAATTTAACTATATTGGCTGAATAACCCTTCTTTCCTAAAGTGCTTGCCATTTTGACGGCATTGTCTTTATGTAAAAACGCGCCCACCTGAATGGAATAGGAAGCTTTCGGCAGACTGGAAAAGCTGATGGGCAATTCAGATTTCCCAACATCCTGCCGGCTCACAACAGTTGATTCCTGGGCAGAAAGTTGGCTCTCGGCCGTCTTCTTAATTGATGGCTCGGTTTTTTTTGTTTCCACCGCATTATTTCTTGCTGTTTTAGAAAGATCGTTTAAATTGTTTACTTTATATTTCTCTTCCAGACCTGTTTCAGTCGACTCTAATTTGACGGATTGTTCTCCGGTAAATTCCATTGCTTGAGTCTTTGCTACCACACTTGATTCAGCCAATGCGGCATCATGGTATTCGGTCTCATATGAGACCACCACATCGGGTTTCATTATAGAATTGTCTGAAATCGGAAGATTAGACCCGGTCCACAATATTCCCTGATACCATAAAGACCACATTAAGGTTAAAGCGACCGAGCATATGGCCAAGGCAGTATTCCGCAAACCCGATTCCGTGAACCGCGAAATAATATCTCGTGTCCGGATCAGCCATCTGTATTCTTTTGAGAAAGCGTATTTGTGAGGTCTGGTATTTCGACTAAAAGAGCCCTTCTGAGCTTCTGTTATTTTAATACCGTCAGCCTGCAGACGATTTATTATTTTAGAAAGGCCTTTTGACAGTTTAAAAAACGGTGGCGCGATAAATTGATTAAAAAGATAAGCTAAAGAATGCTTTGTTAGTTTTTTAATCTGATAATAAATCTCTGGAATTTTTGACTGCAGGAAAAGATTGGAAATATAATTAGACGCAGACAGAAGTATGCCGGTCAGTTTGTGCTTCGTTTCTATCTTAATTTCACCGGGAAGACGGAGTTCGTGAGAACATTCTTTAATCATTTCCGGCGTAATTTTTTGAACGCCTGCTACATATCCTTGAATTAAAGCCCGATCGCAAATTATGTTAATCAGTCGCGGGTAACCTCTGGAAAAGCGATATATCTCGGTGATGGCCTTCTGGTTGAATATCTCTATTTCACTTCCGGCAACTTTGAGGCGGTGTAAACAGTATTGAAGTGTTTCATATTCTGATAACGGTTTGATTTGATGATGGATGGTAACTCTTTGCCGGAGGGCTCGACATTTTCGAGACAATAATTTTTTAGTTAACTCATTCTGCCCGACTAAAAAAATGCTGATCAGATTTTTGCCTGCCAGCTCGATGTTTGACAGAAGTCGAATCTGCTCCAGAATCTCTAGAGATAATTTATGGGCCTCATCGATAATAAGCAAGACACGAATATTATCCGTAAATTGACGTTCCAGGAAATTTGTTAAATGAAATATAAAATCTTCGACCGTATTAAAACGTTCAGAAATATAAAATGATTGGCCGACAAGAGATAAGAAACCCATCAGATCTATCTTGGAGTGGACAATTTTGGCAGCAAAAACATCACTATCCATATAATCTAATAGCGCATTAATTAACGTCGTTTTCCCGGTTCCGGCATCTCCGGTCAGAACCAGGATGCCGTTTTGGCTCATCACGCCGTACTCCAACACGGCTAATGCTTCTTTATGAATTTCGCTTAGCCAGAGGAACCTGGGGTCCGTGTCAATTTGAAACGGCTTTTCAGCCAACCTATAATGCGAAATATACATCGGCAAAAACAGCGCTGAGAAAATTTTCAAAGAAAAAGTTGGCGAATAAATAAGTCAAGAAGAATGAAAAAGTAGAAGTCGGAAACGTTCAGCTTTCGAGAGGGAAAAAACACCCGGCCTTGAAATCAATGTAAATTCAGATCAACCCGTTTATCTTTACTTTATTTTATAGACATTTTTTAAGGTTAAGTCAAATCATATTTGCGGATTCATTACTTTATTAAAATCGTCAGTCAAAAGGATGGTATCATATACCCATAAGTCAAATCCCAATATCGACATTCCCTTTGCCAAAACGCAATAAATCAACCCCCCTTTTTTGCTATTACTATGGAAAATAAGCGATCAAATGCGAAAGTGTCAGCGCTGAAAGTATTAAAGTAGTCATTTTTAATTTTTTTAATACTCGTCACTTCGTTTGCCATTTTATTTGGCTTTGATATGCATGCTATGCAGTCGACTATTATTTCTGAAATTGTACAATGTATTGATACCGGTGAATTTAACAAAATCGGCAGTGTAGATAGAAAGGGTTCTGTTTGTAGCTTAATTACTATTATTATTTTTCTTTGCATTTCTTTGCGAATAACCCAAAAAAAATTGGAACTGAAACATAACCAAACGCTTGCAGCCGAAGTGAAGGACCACGCGGCTAAAGCGCAGCGTTCGGTCGCCTCTAACCCCGAAGGACACAATTGAGGGCAAAACAAAGTCGGTATGACGATTCTATAGAAACCGCCGACACCGATCTCGCGGGCAGCATATGGTCAGCGACCGGTGATGTCACCTGCATTCACCCTCGAAGCCATGCGCACGGGGGGACGAATTATAATTTTGAAACGACATAAGTTGCACTATCTCCTAAGCCTCGCAAAGTGAACTCCGGCATTTCTCGAGAACTTCGGCAAAATAATGCTCCAGGGCAGAATTCACCTCGGGGCACCTATCGATAACTGCCGCTGCCCAATCCAGGTATTCCTTACGTTGTTCCAAACTCCAATCCGTTGGGGGCGAGTCGGTAATTTCGATTACATTTGAAATCTTATCTCCGAGTTTGATAAGAACAGCATCCGGCGAGAGCTTTGCGGCATGTTCTATTTGACGTTGTTTCCTTACCTCTTTTGGAAGCTTTTTATCGTCCGAGACCTCTTCGACAAGGCGGCACACCCTTTTGCCAAAAGCTGATGCAAGCTCTTCAACGGTCGTTTCTGTATCCTCTAAAGTATCATGCAGCAATGCCGCCGCCAGTATTTGGGGATCATCAATATCACCAACTTCAGAAATTATCCGTGCGACTGATTTTGGGTGTTCAATATAAGGGGGTTCATCCCGACCTTTCCGTGTTTGACCCTTATGTTTTTGGGCGGCAAACTCAGCTGCTTTTAATACAAGCGCATCTTCCATAAAATTTGGCATTGGCTAAATTCCTTACCCACTGTTACCTATTCCAATGTGCAGGGCAGCTACCGCGGCGTCGGCAATATCGACGCTGATCCACTCTTCGTGGATCCGGACGGGACGGATAACATTGTCGGAACGGTCGATGATGACCTGGCGCCTTTCGCAGGCTCCCCCCTTATTGATGCAGGCGATGGATCGGTCGCTCCTGCAACAGACATCGATAACAATCCCCGGGTGGATGATGCGGGAACGGCAAATACCGGAACGTGAACGCCGGCTTTCACGGATATGGGGGCATACGAGTTTCAACCGTAACCAACGGTATCCCACAGCCTACGGATGATTTTGTTATTCTTAAACGCCCCATTTTAGATCTGAAATGGCGTGTTTAAGACATTTTAAAGCCATGTTTTAGAGCACACCCAATTTTAATTACAGATAGCAGGCACGGCCCGACCCTCAGGGTTCTCCTGTTTCCCTTTTTCCTTCTTTAATCATCCAAAACAGCGCCTCGACCATAGAGCCCCATTGGATGGCCACCGGCAGCCAGTCCAATAGATCTGCAGTCGGTACAGCGATAAAATTATGTTGGAGCAAAAATCCTGTCAGTAATTTGCTGCCGATGTAGCCGGCCAGAAAACACCAGCCGATCGTGTCACGTTTCTGGAGAAGCTGGCCGGCTCCCGGGCACAGCCATCCGAGTCCGACGAGGGCTGCGCCGTATTTTGCCGAAAACCGCGACCAGCGAATATCTATTTCGGGGAGTCGCTGCCATAATGCGCCAATCGTTCCGGCGATGGCAAAATACCTGACAGACGCCTGAAATAGTTTGCCAGTGCTGTGTTCCGCCCTGGCCACTAATTCGTGAACAAGGTTGATTACGGTATAAGGGTTATTTGGCGACAACTCCCCGCTGCCTGCCATACGGGAAATGTCATGGAACAGATGCATGTAGGCCGGTACAACAGCCAGAATTGCCAGTAAATAGGCGGCGAATAGAAGATATCCGAAGCGCCTGGAGCCCGCATAGACATGTCCGGAACCAGGGCAGAACCAGGCCACGGCGACTGCCCATGCAACGCTTACCTGAGGCGGTTCCCCCTGCCGGCGTCGATGCTCTGTTGCCGCATCAACGGCGCCAATCATCGCCCACAACCAGATAAAGTATAAAGCGAAAAAAGAAATCCCGGCAGATAAAAAAGGGACATCCGGTAGCACAAATGGTGCCGCGCCGTTAAAGCTGTCGAAAATCCGGCCGATGACCGCGCTGAGTATAACAAACAGGGTCCGGGTAAACCAGACGGTGGCCAAAATAAACACAGCGGCCGTTAGCAGGCCCCGCAGGCGGTCGCCGGCATAGAACTCTCCCAGACCGGGGGCGCTGGCACTGTAGACGAAGGCGCGATGGACGCTGATGGATTTTGCTACGCTTGAAGACAGTTCGCCGATATTTTTGTCACCGGCCTGAATCATCGATATTTCCTGTATCATCCGGTTGAGGGTTCTATATGTCTGCCGATAATGTCCTTACCATTAAATAAATATTATAGCAGATTATGAATTTAATAGTGAAAATTTAATTGGGCTTTCCGCAAGGGCGAAAATAGGTTATATGAAATACTGATTTGGAGTGATGAAGGTAGAATTCAAGCTATCTGACTTGTCGTTTTCCGGTCTGAGTTGTCTGCCAGGGCGCAGCTCGCCAAAGCGAAGACTGGTCGCTTTCCGGCTTAATATGGCAGGTTTTTTTCCAAACGTATAAATAGAACGGACGTCCGCTTTATACTGGGCGTCCACTTCTCTCTTGACAGTCAAAGTACGAAATTTTAATTTGTAATTTACGATATTGAACCGGGTCAAGTAGACGCTATCCCTTCCGACCGCCACGGCGATCCGCACAGTGAGATTGCGCGGGCAATGCGCCGGGCATCGACGACCTGAACCGCACTTGCGCCGAGTATATGAACAGTTGATTTTATAGCACTTCAATTATGGTAAGGAGTTGAAGAATATGAAAAGACTGATACTTTTAATTCTGGTCCCGGTGTTCTGCCTGTCGACATCCGCCGAAGCCGGTCAAATCTATCAATGGCTTGACAAGAACGGAGTGAGGCATTTTACCAACGAACCGCCGCCTCCGGGCGCAAAAGTTGTTAATGCGCAAACGGCGATTCCATACAATGAAGCGGCCGATCAAAAGCGTACGCAGGAAGATCAGGAGGCCCTGGAGCAGGACTTGAATCAGCAAGAATCACAGACCGAGCAGCAGGAAGAGAACCGACAGGGACAGGAGACCCCGGGAGTTCAGGCCGACGATTCCGATTCCAATAACACTGCCGAAGGCGTTATCGTCGAGCCGAATGTCCAGGACCGGGAGCAGGTCCGCCATTACGAACGGCGCAAACAAGAACGCGAAGAGATTGTGACGCCGCTGCCTCGCCGCAACCGGATGGACGGGCGCATTCGTTGAAGGCGATTTTAAAACATAATGAACTGAAAAAAATCAAGCCCACCCCAGGCAACAACGCAGTATTTTCCCCTATTTGATCACCCCGCATGCCATGCGGTCACCGCCTCCGCCCAGTTTCTTGGGATTGTCGGAGTAGTTGTCGCCTCCGGCATGAATCATCAGCGATCGGCCTTTGAAATCAGATAGCTTGATGCGGGGGGCAAGTACGGGATGGTCGGCTTTACCATTTGCATCAACATACAGGGCGGGCAAATCGCCGAGGTGGCCATTTTCATAAGGGCCTGCGTGTCTGCCGGTGCCGGCAGGGTCATAGTGACCGCCGGCCGCCATTCCGGGGACCATTTTACCGCCCCCTTCTCCAGGGCTACAGTCTGGATTTTGATGGACATGGAACCCGTGCAAGCCGGGGGTTAGATCTTTTAAATCGGGCGTCAAAACCGTTCCATAAGGGCTCGATGATGCCTTCACCGTGCCGATAGCGCTGCCCACACCTGCGCTATCGATCAGATACATTGGGATGACCAGCTCTTCTGCTTGCGCAGGGATACAGACGACCAGCAAACCCAGGATAGTAATTATCAGCTTTTTCATGATGACTTTCTCCGTTTATTCTTCCCGGTTCAGATTGGCGCTTTAAAGACCATTGCGGAAGCGTGTTTTGACCAAAAGCTGGTTACGGGGAGGGGCTTTGTCAATGGGGAATACAACATTTAAATCACAAAGGATTCCACCGGGGATATCGTAGATATAGAGCGTAGAGGATTTAACCGGGGCGCCCTGTGAAATACTTGTCAGTGAAATACGAAGTCCATTTCACAGGGGTTTCGAAGGTATGGAACGCAGCGAATTTAATCGGGGAGCTGGCAGATGTTCTTTTCTTCAAATATCAATATTTCAACCACATCCCTATCTCCATTTTCTTGCATTCTTCGAAAAAAAATGCAATATATTAGTCCCTATCTCCCACACAGGAGGCCAGCCATGTTCGCTGCCCTGCACTATAAGGGTTTTAACGGCGTTCGGGCTTTTCGCCGTTGGGTGATCCCCTACCTCGCTTCCCGTATTCATCCGGACGCCTTCAGGCCAATTCTCTGCTATCTTTACACCGAGTATCACTGCAACATAGATTGCCACTACTGTTTCCAGTTCGACAACCACAGACCGGGTATGGAGTTGGATACAGCCAAAAGCGCAATAGATTGGCTCAAGTCTGCAGGGTGCCGGGTCATCCCTCTCATGGGAGGGGAGCCGCTATTGCGGAAGGATTTCATCCTGGAAGTTATCCGTTACGGTTCCCAAAAAGGTTTTTTCATGTATCTGCCCACCAATGGGTATCTTTTGGACAAAAACTTTATCGACGAGGCGGGTCGGGCAGGCGTGGCCGCGATAAATCTGGCCGTGGACTGCGTATCTCCCCGCAAAGGCCTGCCAAAGGCCCTTCTCCCAATTGAGCCGCAATTCCGTTATCTTGTCGAGCGGCAAAAGAAATACGGCTACCTCGTCTTTTTCAATATCAACATCTGCAAGACCAACATCGAGGATGTGAAAGCGCTGACCGAGATCGCTCACCAAAACCATATCGGAACCGATTACCATCTCAATGAACAGCCCCACAGCTTCATTGATACCGGGCATTTCAAACATCAGGATGAGGGGCTGTATATCACTCCTGATGAATTCGACGACGTCGACGACCTTCTGGACTGGATAATCGACAAGCAACACAGGGGCTGGCCGATGGTTAATTCTATCGAACACCTCCAGGCATTCAAACACCGGGCGCGGGGCTCGATGCGGGCCTGGCCCTGCCGGGCCGGCTTAAACGGGGCGCTTATCAGGCCCGACGGCACGCTTTCGCCCTGTTTTGACATGATGTTTTACGATTACAATTGGGGTCGGATCTGGGAGCCGCGCTTCGACCGGCAAGAGTTGAAGGCGCTCAAAGAAAAGTGTTTGCCGCAGTGCTCTTCCACCTGCTTTTGCACGATGGGTCATTATTACAGCCTGAGCACCCTTCCGGAATGGGTTCGCAAGCATATGCGGGTGGGTTGACGTTTTTCCGGCCCGGGATGTCCGCAAGCCTGAGCAGACATTAAAACTTTTGCCGGCTACTGGGTCCCTACAAAGAAAGGGCGAAAGCGGTCCGGCTCCCAGGTCAAAGCCCGGTCGATCTCACCCAGAAGCCTCTTCCTGTCATCGGGTAGGTTTCCGGACAGATTCAGGTAGTTGGTGTAGTGATCGCTGGTTAAGCGGGTCCGGCAATGAAGGTTTTCGAGCAATAGTCTGGTTTCCTTCAGCACCTCGCAGGGTGAAAGGAGTTGAAACCGGCCTTTTTTAATTTGGTGCAATAAAAGCGTATTGATTTTGGGTACAAGGGTTCGCAGCCGCACAAAATCCGGTTCAATTTCATTGATCGCCTCGGCAGTTTTCAGCGCATGAATTTCCGATCTTTCCACGCCACCTATCCCGAGGATGACATATTCGCTGAGTTCCATGCCCGCTCGTTTTACCATTTTACCTGCTTTTATCTGTTCTGCGGCGTTTGTTCCTTTCTTCACCCTTTTTAAAATAACATCGTCACCGCTTTCAAGTCCTACATGAATCCGACTCAGGTCGGCCTCTCGAAGCATTGCCAGATCAGCCGGATCCTTTCTGGCAATGTACCGGGATGAGCCATATACAGTGATCCTTTGAAGACTCCGAAATTTCGCCGTACTATAACGGCATATCGCGGCGAGATCACGGGCGGGCATGGCAATGGAATTGCCGGCCGGGAAAAAGACAGATTTCACCTTTTCCCCGTAGATATCAAAGGCTGCATCGATGTCCTCGCAGATTTCTTTTACAGGCCTTATCCGGTAGAACGGACCCTTTTTATAGATCATACAAAAGGTACATTTGTTGTGCGGGCAACCCACCGTGGCCTGGATTAAAAGACTGGCTGCTTCACTCGGCGGCCGATATATGGGACCTTCATATCGCATGAAATAATTTCGTTTTTTTTAACGGCAACGGCTTTAAAGTATACGGCTGTGCGATCTCTATCTTGAGCGATAATTGAGTATATCACAGGTTATGAACGAACCGAAACCGATATTCCCGGCCGCCAAAATCAATTTTTTACCCATCAAATCCGGTGACCATGTGGACACATTCTCTAACCCCAAACTGATTTCTTGAATAGGGTGCAGTATTAAATTTTTATTCAAAAGCGCAACAGATCAACCCCGTACCTTTTTTGCGGCCCCCCGGCATCCCAGCCTTTAAATTTGCTAATTGCCCGATTTTTTTGTATCATATTAACAGGTTGCTACCCTATCCAGGCCCTTGCTTGCCGCGGCGTAGCTCGACAGAGTGAAGACGCGAACCCCAAACCCTGAACCCTTGAACTCTGAACCTTATTTTATGAAAGACATCATATTATTCAGTTTAGGAGCGATTTTTTCAATTGCCTTCGGTATGGCGATCACCCACCTGGCGGTGGGGTGGGTCGGTAAAGACATTGTTTTGTGGGGCTGCGTTGTTCTCATTTTCTTCGGTATTGTCATTGGTATCGGGCACACGGTCATAGAAGGAATCGTCATCGCCGCAATTTTGGGAGCAGGCGGATATTTCTTCGTGAATAAAATACCGGCGTTTGTATTGTATGTCCCCGGGGCGTTAGCGGGTTTTTCGATCTTTATGATTGTCATCGGCTTAATCGCTGCGTCGCAGGAGGCGCCCCAACGCGAGGCGCGGGAGCGGGCGCAGAAGTCGCAACACGAAAAAGAAGCGGAATGGCGTGCAGAGCGGGAGGCTGCAGAAGCAAGGTGGGAAGCGTATCGCAGGAAACTTGCAACCCTGCCGGTCCCAACACCCAGGGCAGATGTCGGAGAGCGGTTGAATGCCTTTCGGACATATCTTAATCGCGTTTGGCACCGGCTGCCGCCGCAGCTTTTCGAACCCAACGATGCAAATTACAAACTCATACACACCTGGCTTCAGCGGCAGTTTATCAAGATCGTGGAAAAACCACTTGGATGCCAAATTGAAATGCAATACGGCGATTACGATTGTGAGTTCGATGAGGACTTGCCCGGAGAAGCAATAAGCGCACCGGAAGAGCCAGAATACCAGCCTATGGAGATTTGGGTGAATGATATATATACATTCGATAGTCTGGTTGCCGCACATGATGGTTGGTATAAGACGAAACCACCCTTCGATTATATGAGAGTATTTGAGGAAACGGATTCAGCCGAAGGATCGACAGCTGAATACATTCCCTTTGCCAAGGCCCGATTCGAACTCCGCCCCGCTTCATGGATCCCAACCAGTTAATCTGTGTACATCTATGTGCAGCCTGCCTTGGCGTAGCTCGCTGGAGCGAAGACAGGTCCGTGACCCAATTTTAATATTCCAGCATCCTGGCTATGGACTACGGCCAATCACTCGAAATTTATAAAATGACACATGAAAATATTAAAATTAATTGCCTATAAATTAGCCAAAATCTACTGGAAGATTTTTAGACCTCAGACCTTCGGGGTAAAATTGCTTCTGATCAATGACGGTAAAGTTTTGTTAGTGGAACACAGTTACACCAAAGGATATCATCTTCCTGGTGGTGGCGTTAAAAGCGGTGAGATGTTCGAGCAGGCTTTAAAAAGAGAGATCCTGGAAGAGCTTGGTCTGGATATTAATGATCTTCAACTTTTTGGCGTTTATCAAAATACAAAACAAGGAAAAATCGATACAGTAACTGCGTTTATATCCACTACGCCCGTGGACTTAAATAAAGCCAAGCTTAGCACTGAAATCAACCGTGCCGATTTTTTTAGCCTGGATATTTTACCGACAAATATTTCGCCGGGCAGCCGTAAGAGGATACAGGAGTACCTGTCTAATAATTTTCCAATAGCCAAGGAGTGGTAGTTTTTATTAACGTCACTTAAAACGGCTTATCAGCTCCCGCCAAAGACAACCTACCATATACCCTGTACCGTATACCCTATACCTTATACCCTGCCCTCCGAAGCATTTCAATGCGAAGCATGGGAAGACGCGTCCTCAGTCCTGGATTCAAAACGCAACAACGCAACCCCGTTATATATTAAAACTACTATAGAAACTACTCCCCCGTCCCCACCCTCTCCCTCTCGTTCCTGTTTCTCCTCGAATTATACGGTCTCTGCCGAGGTGGCTCCGGCGGCAGGCAGATAAAATCGCATGGCGTAGTCTTTGACCATGCGGTCGGCATTGAAACGCCATCCAAGACTTTGCATGGACTGCTTGACGCGCTCTATCCAACGGTGAGGTAGGCCGCTCGGGTCGCGTTCATAGTAAAGTGGAATCACTTCATTCTCCAGCGCATGGTAAAGAAATTCGGCGTCTCTTTGATACTGCTGGCTTGGGTCGTTGTGCATGCCGCCATGGCCGATGGCAAAACCGTTTCTGCCGTTAAAAGACTCGTTCCACCATCCATCGAGAGTGGAAAGATTCAAGCCCCCGTTGAGAACGACCTTTTGTCCGCTGGTGCCGCAAGCTTCCAGAGGGCGCCGTGGCGTATTCAACCAGACGTCAACGCCTTGCACCAGGTGGCGGGCCACATTATAGTCATAGTCTTCAACAAAAATAATTCTTCTTTTGAGAACCGGGTCGTTGGCGTACTTTTTGATTTGCTGTAAAATCTTCTTTCCCTCATTGTCGCGCGGATGCGCTTTTCCGGCAAAAATGATCTGCATCGGCTTCTTTGGATCGGTCACCAATTTGATCAACCTTTCCGGCCGGGATAAAATGAGATCACCCTGTTTATAAGTGGCCAATCGTCTCGCTGAACCGATGGTCAGGATGTCAGGGTCCAGAATTTGATCAATTTGCTGAATCGTTTCTTGATCCCCCAAACGTTCAGCCTGGAAGCGCAGACGCCGCCGGACAAAATTAATCAGGCGCATATTCAGAGTCTGATGGGTTTCCCACAGCTCTCCGTCGTCGATCTCGGTTATTTTTTCCCAGATATCCGGATGGATCATGCGGGTGGACCAAGTGTGCGCCAGTCTTGTCTCAAACAACGTGTTCATCTGAGGTGCGAGCCATGAAAGCACATGAACACCGTTGGTGATGTGGCCGATCGGTATCTCCCCCTCGGGCCGATTCGGCCAGAGGGCCTGCCACATGCGTCGGCTGACATCGGCATGAATTGCCGAGACCGCATTGGCGCGCCGAGAATTTTTCAGGGCCAGGACAGTCATACAAAACGGCTCTTTCTTGTCGTCGGGATTCACACGGCCCAACGCCATAAGTGCTTCATGCGACAGCCCCAATTTTTCCTGGAAAACGCCCAGATGCTCTTCAACCAGCTCCGCAGAAAATCGGTCGTGTCCGGCCGGCACAGGCGTGTGCGTGGTAAAAACGGTGTAAAGCGATACCCGCCGGCGGGCACGATCAAACGGAATGTCGTCGTCCTGCATGATTCGCCGGACCTCCTCAAGAATGGCAAATGCACTGTGGCCCTCATTGAGATGCAAGACACCTGGAAATAAATTCAGCGCCTGCAGCGCACGCGCGCCACCGATACCCAATAGTAATTCTTGACGAATACGGGTGCGGTCGTTTCCGCCGTATAGACGAGAAGTCAACATGCGATCCTCGTCTGTATTTCCCTCCACGTTTGAATCGAGCAGAAGCAACTGCACCCGGCCGACTTGCAATTGCCAGACGCTGGCCTGGATAAACCCGTCCCGCGTATCGACCCGGATGATCAACGGTTGACCATCTGCTTGTTTCAGCATTTCAAACGGTAACTGATTGATGTCGAGGTCGACATATTCTTCTTCCTGCCAGCCTTCTTTGGTCAGGCGCTGCATGAAATAACCCTGATGGTACAAAAGACCGATTCCGATAAGCGGAATTCCCAGATCCGATGCACTCTTTAGATGGTCGCCGGCCAGAATGCCCAATCCGCCGGAGTAAATCGGCAACGATTCATGCAGGCCGAATTCTGCCGAAAAATAAGCCACCGGTCGGCTGCACAGATTACCGCAATGCACGTTTCCCCAGGTTTGCGGCTTCGCCAAATATTCATTCAGTCGCCTGAAGGCATGATTGATCCGGCTTTGAATCACAAGTTCCGATGCCCGTTGTTCGATCTGTTCAGGACTGATTCGATTCAAAAACGCAACCGGATTATGATCGACCTGGCGCCATAAATGCGGATCCAGATCCGTAAACAGCCGAATCACTTCCGGGTGCCATGTCCACCATAAATTCTGTGCCAGTGCGCGCAGCCGTTGATGAAGATTGTTTTCCATTGCGGGATCTCCTGTTCTTAGAATTGAAGAGATAGAGTTAACAAAAACTGGTCCTTCTCAGAATATTCTTTTTTTACGGGACATACAAGAATCTTTAAATTGTGGCCCGTTTTTCCCCTTTAGAAAACCAGTTTTCACCGAATCCATTAAGGTCCAAACGTTTTGCAATATGTCGTTTTCCGGCTAAATATGGCAACAGCTTTTTATTCAAATGTAGAAATAGAAGGGACGTCCCCATCTCCATCTCCATCTCCCCCATTTCCCAAATATCTTTTACTTGGCCTAAATTGGCTTTTATTTTTATCCGGGCTAGCGGATGGAAGGATAGCCATCCCTGACCCCGTTTTTGGAAAAAACGATCTGCCAGAGCTGGTTCCGCCTCGCACGGAAACTGCCGGCACAGGAAAGCAGGTAGTATGTCCACATGCGTTGAAACC